>Ga0157375_10003133_pt1 | contig 14358 bp, 9 predicted proteins | sample M35metaG_FD_115311 | JGI IMG/M metagenome (GOLD analysis project Ga0157375, IMG submission 115311) | Miscanthus rhizosphere microbial communities from Kellogg Biological Station, Michigan, USA - M3-5 metaG | ecosystem: Host-associated > Plants > Roots > Rhizosphere > Soil | place: USA: Michigan...
CGTGCTCGCCTTCATCAACACGTTCTCGGCCACGGCGGCGGCGGTGCTGGCCTGGTGCATCGGCGAGGCGCTCGTGAAAGGCAAGGCATCGATGCTCGGCGCCGCGTCGGGCGCGGTCGCGGGGCTGGTGGCGATCACGCCGGCGTGCGGCAACGTCGGCCTGATGGGTGCGCTCGTCGTCGGCTTCGTCGCCGGATTCGCCTGCCTGTGGGGCGTCAACGGCCTGAAGAAGATGCTCGGCGCCGACGACTCGCTCGACGTCTTCGGCGTGCACGGCGTCGGCGGAATCGTCGGTGCACTGCTGACCGGCGTCTTCAACTCGCCGTCGCTGGGCGGCCCGAGCTTCCCGGACAACTGGTTCACCGGCGAGCTGGTCAAGCCCGAGAACTACTCGATCGCCAGCCAGGTCTGGGCGCAGGCGAAGGCGGTCATGGTCACGATCGCGTGGTCGGGGATCGTCTCGCTGATCGCCTACAAGATCGTCGACATGACGATGGGGCTGCGCGTCAGCGAGGAAGACGAGCGCGAGGGCCTCGACATCACCTCGCACGGCGAGACGGCGTACCACAATTGACTCTGGCGCCGGCAGCGCCGGCTCCAGGGTCATCCTGAGCGCACGCAGGATCTCAGGCCACCTCTCGGGGTGGCCTTTTCGCCTGGCGGCCGGGATCCTTCGCCTCGCTCGGGATGACGGGCGGTCGGCCCCGGCCGGGGCAGCGCTTGCCCTGCCGCCCCGGCGCCCCATATGCCTAGAATCTCCGCTCCGCTCGCCGGCTTCGCGCCTGCGGCGAGCCCGCTTCCATGGTCCCCCACCTCATCACCGCGCTCACCGGCCCGATCAACGAGCTCGAGCAGCGCATGCTCGAGTCGCTGCCGGCGATCGAGCGCTGGTTCCGGCTCGAGTGGATGGAGCACACGCCGCCGTTCTACACGTCGGTCGACATCCGCAACGCCGGCTTCAAGCTCGCGCCGGTCGACACCAACCTGTTCCCCGGCGGCTTCAACAACCTGACCACCGAGATGCTGCCGCTCGCCGTGCAGGCGGCGATGGCGGCGATCGAGAAGATCTGCCCGGAAGCGAAGAACCTGCTCCTCATCCCCGAGAAGCACACCCGCAATTCGTTCTACCTGATGAACGTGGCGCGCCTGATGGAGATCTTCCACATGGCCGGGCTGAACGTTCGCCTCGGCACGCTCGACGACTCGATCACGGCGCCGACCGAGGTGCCGCTGCCCGACGGCAGTGCGCTCACGGTCGAGCCGCTGGTGCGGACGCGCAACCGCCTCGGCCTGAAGGACTTCGACCCCTGCACGATCCTGCTCAACAACGACCTCTCGGCCGGCCTGCCGAAGATCCTCGAGAACCTGCATGAGCAGTACCTGCTGCCGCCGCTGCACGCCGGCTGGGCGGTGCGGAGGAAGACCAACCACTTCGGCGCCTATGAGGACGTCGCGAAGAAATTCGCCAAGCTGCTCGGCATGGACCCGTGGCTGATCAACCCGATGTTCGCGCGCTGCGGTGAGGTGAACTTCAGCGACGGCTCCGGCGCCGAGTGTCTGATGAGCAACGCCGAGGCGCTGCTCGGCAAGATCCGGCGCAAGTACAAGGAATACGGCATCCAGGAGAAGCCCTTCATCATCGTCAAGGCCGACGCCGGCACCTACGGCATGGGCATCATGACCGTGCGCGACCCGAAGGAGCTCGCCGACCTGAACCGGCGTTCGCGCAACAAGATGAGCGTCATCAAGGACGGCCAGGAGGTGAGCGAGGTCATCCTCCAGGAAGGCGTGCCGACCTACGAACGCGTCAACGACTCGGTCGCCGAGCCGGTCGTCTACATGATCGACCGCTACGTCGTCGGCGGCTTCTACCGCGTCAACCCCGAGCGCGGCAACGACGAGAACCTCAACTCGCCGGGCGCGAGCTTCGTCCCGCTCGCCTTCGCGGGGTCGAACCAGCTGCCCAAGCCAGGCAGCAAGCCGGGCGCGAGCGCGCCGAACCGGTTCTACATGTACGGCGTGATCGCGCGCCTGGCGATGGTCGCGGCGAGCTACGAGCTCGAGGCCACCGACCCCGACGCCGAGATCTACGAATAAGCGCGTCGCTGCGCCGCCATCGACTCCGGCTCTCGCGGCTCCCCAATGTCCTTAACCCCTCATCGCGCCCTCGCGCGGCTTTTGCCGTGAAGCCGCCACGCAGCGCGTCGAGCACGGCGGCCCTGACGCTCGGTGCCATCGGCGTCGTCTACGGCGACATCGGCACCAGCCCGCTCTACGCGCTCAAGCAGGTGTTCGCGAACGGCCACGTGCCGTTGACCCCGGGCAACGTCTACGGCGTGCTCTCGCTCGTCTTCTGGACGATCACGGTCGTCGTCTCGATCAAGTACGTCGTCCTCATCCTGCGCGCCGACAACAACGGCGAGGGCGGCCTCATCGCCATGCTCGCGCTGGCGTCGCAGGCGGTGAAGGACCGGCCCGCCCTGCGCCGGCGCCTGCTCTTCGTCGGCATCTTCGGCACCGCGATCTTCTTCGGCGACGGCGTCATCACGCCGGCGATCTCGGTGCTCGGCGCGGTCGAGGGCCTGCAGGTGGCGGCGCCGGCGCTGCACACCTGGATCGTTCCGATCACGCTCGCCATCGTCGCGATGCTGTTCATGTTCCAGCGCCACGGCACGGGCCGGGTCGGTTCGCTGTTCGGGCCGGTGATGGCGGTCTGGTTCCTGGTCATCGCCGCCCTCGGCCTGCTCCACATCGGCGACAACCCGTCGATCCTCAAGGCGCTGTCGCCGCACTATGCGCTCCTTTTCATGTGGCGCCAGCCGGCGGTGGCGTTCATCGCCCTCGGTGCCGTCGTCCTGTGCGTCACCGGCGCCGAGGCGCTCTACGCCGACATGGGCCACTTCGGCAAGCGGCCGATCCGGCTGGCGTGGTTCGGCATGGCGATGCCGGCGCTGCTGCTCAACTACTTCGGCCAGGGTGCGATGCTGCTCGCCGAGCCGTCGAAGGTCGGCAATCCGTTCTTCGAGATGGTGCCGGGCTGGGCGCTCTATCCGATGATCGTCCTCGCCGCGTGCGCCGCGGTGATCGCCTCGCAGGCGCTCATCACCGCCGCGTTCTCGGTGACCAAGCAGGCGATGCAGCTCGGCTACCTGCCGCGCCTGCGGATCCAGCACACGTCGGTGCAGGAGACCGGCCAGGTCTTCGTGCCGTTCGTCAACTGGGGCCTGTTCTCCGGCGTCGTCCTCGCCGTCGTCCTGTTCGGCTCGAGCGACAACCTCGGCGCCGCCTACGGCATCACGGTGACGATCGACATGCTGATCACGACGACGATGACCTTCTTCGTCGTCCGCTACGGCTGGAAATTCCCGTGGGCGGTCGCGATCGGCGCGACCGGGTTCTTCTTCGTCGTCGACTTCACCTACCTGGCCGCCAATCTCGCCAAGGTCGTCGACGGCGGCTGGTTCCCGCTTCTCATCGGCGTCATGATGTTCACCCTGATGATGACCTGGAAGCAGGGCAGAAAGCTCATGTCGGAAAGCCTGCGCAGCGATTCGATCGATCTGGCGGGCTTCCTCGAATCGGTCTTCCTCAGCCCGCCGACTCGCGTTCCGGGGACGGCGGTATTCCTCTCCAGCGACCAGGGCCTGACGCCGAACGCGCTGCTCCACAACCTCAAGCACAACAAGGTCCTGCACGAGACCAATCTCTTCGTCCACGTGCGCCACCACGAGGTGCCGTGGATCGCCGCGGCCGAGCGCTGCGAGATGACCCCGCTCGGCAACGATTGCTGGCAGGTGGGCCTGCACTTCGGCTTCAAGGACGAGCCCGACGTTCCCAAGGCGCTGCAGCAGATGCGCTCGGCCGGCTGCATGGTCGAGGACATGGACACGTCGTATTTCCTCTCGCGCGACATCGTCATCCCGACGCTCGGCGGCGGCATGGCCGACTGGCGCGAGAAGCTGTTCGCGGGGATGCACCGCAACGCCTCCGCGGCGGCCGACTTCCTGCGCCTGCCGACCAACCGGGTCGTCGAGCTCGGCTCCAAGGTCGAGATCTAGCTGCGCCCGGCGCGTGCCCTCACAGGGGCATGGCCGCGGTCGACTCCCTGAAACGGGGCGAGGTCAGCTTGGGCGCAGGCTTCTGACCCAACAGCCAGAAGCCGATCGGATGGCCGACTCGCTTGAGCGTCAGCTCGACGATGACGGGCAGGGCGAGTCCGGCGAGGACGCCGCTGATCAGCAGCAGCTCGAAGCGAGCGCCGAACAGCCCCGTCAAGACGACGCGGCTCGCCGCCGAAAAGATGCTGTGGAACAGGAAGATCGAGTACGAATAGGCGCCGAGAAATGCCAGCCCGCGACTCCGCAAGCGCGTGTGCAGGAGAAGCACGCACCCCGAGGCGCCCAGGCCGAGAGCGATCGTCGAGTTGCGCCCTGGCAGGCCGGCAGACAGGATCCAGGCTGCCGCTGCCAGCAGGCACAGCAGCGCAGCAGCGGAGTTTCGCGCGGGGAAGTCTGCGATCTCGTCAGCGAAGCGTCGGCAGCCGATGCCGAGCAGGACGAACGGCAGCAGATAGACGGCACCCTGCAAGCCGAAGGCGCGCGGCAAGGGGTCGATGACGAACAGAACGGCCGAAGCGAGCCAGACCGTGGCGAACGACGCCCGGCTGCCCAGCCATCGCCTTTGCTCCAGAACGACGATGAGCATGAAGATCAGAAACAGCGACTCCAGGAACCAGTAGTGGGCAACCGGCTGGATGTGCAGGAGCGCCCAGTCGTGTCCGTGGAAGTTCGCTCCGGGTGTGTTGGACTGGAGGACGGCGAACAGCGTCCCCACGGTCAGCATCGGAACGAGCAGCCGTCGCACTTTGGCGCCGATGAATTGGCGCGCCTCGCCGCTGATCGGCCGCAAGGCGTAGACGAAGCCGGAAAGGAACGCGAACAGCGGCATCCGGAGGTAGCCGAGCAGGTCGCTCAGGAGGCGGAGCGCGTGGTCGTCGGCGACCAGGAGACCCGACATGCGGTCGGCGCCGATCGTGTGGAACGTCACAAGGGCGACGCAGGCGAGGCCGCGCAGCGTGTCGATCTGCAACCGGCGGCCATGCATAGGCCGACATCGGCATGCCGTTGCGGTCTCTGAATGCCGCTCGGACAGGCGCCGTGGGCGAAACGGCGCCGTTTGTGCAACAGTGGCGGCCCCGTGCCGAGCGCCGGCCGGCGGGCTGGACCATCATGAAGCTGCTCTTCGTCGCCGATCCTCTCGAGACCTTCAAGACCTACAAGGACACGACCTTCGCGATGATGCGCGAGGCGGCGGCGCGCGGCCACGCGCTCCTGGCGTGCGAGCCGAAGGACCTGGTCTGGCAGCGCGGCGGCCGGGTCAGCGCCAAGGTGCGCGCGATCGCGCTGGCGGCGCCGTCGAGCGCGGCCTGGTTCGTCGAGACCGCCGCGCCGGCGCCGATGGCGCTCGCCGACGCCGACGCCGTGCTGATGAGGAAGGATCCGCCGTTCGACAGCGAATACTTCTACGCGACCCATCTGCTCGAGCAGGCCGAGCGCGAAGGCGGGCGCGTCTTCAACTCGCCGCGGGCGCTGCGCGACCATCCCGAGAAGCTCGCCATCCTCGAGTTCCCGCACTACATCGCGCCGACGATCGTCACGCGCGACGAGGCGGCGATCAAGCGCTTCCACGCCGAGCACCAGGACATCGTCCTGAAGCCGCTCGACGGCATGGGCGGGATGGGGATCTTCCGCGTCGGCCCCGACGGGCTCAACCTGGGCAGCATCACCGAGACGCTCAACCGCAACGGCACGACGACGGTGATGGCGCAGCGCTACCTCACCGAGATCACGGCCGGCGACAAGCGGATCCTCGTCATCGGCGGTGTGCCGGTGCCGCACTCGCTGGCGCGGATCCCGCAGGGCAGCGAGATCCGCGGCAACCTCGCGGTCGGCGGCAAGGGCGTCGCGCAGCCGCTGAGCGCGCGCGACCGCGAGATCGCCGAAGCGATCGGTCCGACGCTGGCTGCGCGCGGCCTGCTCCTGGTCGGCCTCGACGTCATCGGCGACAGCCTCACCGAGATCAACGTCACCAGCCCGACCGGCTTCCAGGAGATCACCGACCAGGCCGGCTTCGACGTTGCCAAGGTCTTCGTCGACGCGATCGAGCGCGAGCTCGCCTGAGTCGAGGCCAGCGGCTTCGCGACGCCTGCCATGGCCGTTCTCTCGCTGTCCGCGGCGCATCTCGCCTTCGGCCATGTCGCTCTTCTCGATGGCGCGTCGTTGTCTCTCGAGGCGGGCGAGCGGATCGGCCTGATCGGCCGCAACGGCACCGGCAAGTCGTCGCTGCTCAAGGTCATCGCCGGCCTCGAGAAGCTCGACGACGGCCTGCTCCAGCAGACGCAGGGCCTGCGCATCCGCTACGTGCCGCAGGAGCCGCAGTTCGACGATGCCGGGACGGTGTTCGACGCCGTCGGCGAGGGCGTCGCCGAGGCGCGCGTCGTTCGCGATGCCTACGAAGCGCACGCGGAGGGCGCCGACCTCGACCACCTGCAGACGCGAATCGAGGCGCTCGACGCGTGGAACTGGGAGCAGCGCGTCGAGACGACGCTGTCGCACCTCCACCTCGACGGCGCGCGAACGATTCGCCAGCTCTCGGGCGGAACGAAGAAGCGGGTCGCTCTCGCGCGCGCCCTCGTCGCCGTCCCCGACGTGCTCCTCCTCGACGAGCCGACCAACCACCTCGACCTCGACTCGATCGCCTGGCTCGAGGAGCTGCTCGTCGGCTTCAAGGGCAGCGTCATGGTCGTCACCCACGACCGCGCCTTCCTCGACGCCGTCGCGACGCGGATCGTCGAGCTCGACCGTGGCGTGCTGCGCAGCTATCCGGGCGCGTTCGCGGCCTACGAGGCGAGGAAGGCCGACGAGCTGTCGGCCGAGGCGCAGGCGAGCGCGCGCGCCGACAAGCTCCTCGCCCAGGAGGAGGTCTGGGTCAGGAAGGGCGTCGAGGCGCGGCGGACGAGAAGCGTCGGTCGCGTCCAGCGCCTGCAGGCGCTGCGGGCGCAGCGCGCGGCGCGGCGCGAGTCGCTCGGCCGCGTCCGTCTCGAGGCCGATGCCGGCATCCCGAGCGGCAAGATCGTCGCCGAGCTGAAGAACGTCTCGATGCGGTTTCCGGGCCCGGCAGGCGAGTCGCGGCTGATCGTCAAGGACTTCTCGGCAACGATCCTGCGCGGCGACAAGGTCGGCGTCATCGGCCCGAACGGCGCCGGCAAGACGACGCTGCTCAAGCTCATTCTCGGCGAGCTGCAGCCGACGTCGGGCTCGGTGCGCCAGGGCGCGCGCCTCGAGGTGGCGTACTTCGACCAGATGAGGAGCGCGCTCGATCTCGACGCGACGCTCGCCGACAGCGTCAGCCCGGGCAGCGAGTGGGTCGAGACGGCGGGCGGCAGGAAGCATGTGATGAGCTACCTGTCGGACTTCCTGTTCTCGCCGGCGCGCGCCAACTCGCCGCTCAGGACGCTCTCGGGCGGCGAGAGGAACCGCGTCCTGCTCGCGCGCCTGCTCGCGCTGCCGGCCAACGTTCTCGTCCTCGACGAGCCGACCAACGACCTCGACATCGACACGCTCGAGCTGCTCGAGGAGCTGCTGCAGTCGTACGCGGGGACGGTCTTCCTCGTCAGCCACGACCGGCGCTTCCTCGACAACGTCGTCACCAGCACGATCGCCTGGGAAGGCGACGTCGCGCCGGGGCTCTGGCGCGAGTACGAAGGCGGCTACGAGGACTGGAAGGCGCAGAAGGAGCGCGCCGCAATCCTGGGCGCCGCCGCCGAACGGCCGGCGTCGGCAGCGGCGGCGAAGCGCGCCGCGCCGGTGGCGACGGCGAAGAGCGCCGCCGCGCCGGCGCCGAGCGGTCGAGCCGGTGCCGTCGCGCCCGTCGCGGGTGCCGCGCCGGCCAAGCCGCGCAAGCTCGGCTACAAGGAGCAGCGCGAGCTCGACGCCTTGCCGGCGCGGATCGAGGCGCTCGAGGCCGAGCAGAAGGACCTCGCCGCGCTGCTCGCGAGCGCCGAGCTCTACGCCGAGGACCCGGTCCGCGCCGAGGCGGCGCAGATGCGCTATGCGCAGATCGACGACGAGCTGCTCGCCGCGCTCGAGCGCTGGGAGGCGCTCGGCGCGCCTTGACGAATCCGTTCGACCTCTACACTGGCAGGCCGCCGCCCACGCCGGCGCGCCGGCATCGATCGAGATCCGCCATGGCTTCGCCCCGACCTCCTTCCCCCTGGCAGCTCGCCGCGCGAACGGCGCGGATGAACCCTTCGGCGATCCGCGAGATCCTGAAGCTCACCGAGCTGCCCGGAATCATCTCGCTCGCCGGCGGCCTGCCGTCGGCGCTGACGTTTCCGGTCGAGGCCGTTCGCGAGGCCACTTCGCGCGTCCTGCGCGACACGCCGCGCGAGGCGCTCCAGTACGCGGCGAGCGAAGGCTTCGCGCCGCTGCGCGAATGGGTCGCGGACGAGATGTCGCGCCACGGTCTGGCGGTGAGCCCGGCGCAGGTTCTCATCACCGCCGGATCGCAGCAGGGGCTCGACCTCGTCGGCAAGGCGCTGATCGATGCCGGCAGCCGGGTCGCGGTCGAATCGCCGACCTATCTCGGCGCGCTGCAGGCTTTCGTTCCGTACGAGCCCGAGTTCGTGAGCGTCGCCTGCGACGACGGCGGGCCCGTTGCCGACGCGCTGGCCGAAAGCGCCGCCGGTGCGCGCTTCCTCTACGTGCTGCCGAATTTCCAGAACCCGAGCGGCCGCTCGATCGACGCGCCGCGCCGTGCCGCTATCGCGCGCGCCGCCGCGAGCGCCGGCGTGCCGATCGTCGAGGACAACCCGTACGGCGACCTCTGGTACGACCAGGCGCCGCCGGCGCCGATCGCCACGCACTGGCGCGACGGCACGATCTATCTCGGCAGCTTCTCGAAGGTGCTCGCGCCCGGGTTGCGCCTCGGCTACGCGATCGCGCCCGAGCCGGTCTTCGCCAAGATGGTCCAGGCCAAGCAGGCCGCCGACCTGCATACGCCGGGATTCAACCAGCGCATCGTCCACGAGATCGTCCGCTCCGGCTTTCTCGACGCGCACGTGCCGACGATCCGCAGCCGCTATCGCGTCCAGCGCGACGCGATGCAGGCGGCGCTCGCCGCCCATCTGCCGACGAGCGGGCCGCTCGCGTGCCGCTGGCGGATGCCCGGCGGCGGCATGTTCTTCTGGGTCGAGCTGCCCGAAGGCGTCGACAGCGAGGCGCTGCTCGTCAAGGCGGTGGCGCGCGGCGTCGCCTTCGTCCCGGGCGCGCCGTTCTTCGCCGCCGCGCCGCGCGCGAACACGATGCGGTTGTCGTTCGTCACGGTCGGCGCCGACCTCATCGAGCGCGGCGTCGCCGCGGTCGCCGCCGCCTTGCGCGACCTGCACGAGGACGGCGCCAGGGCGCGCGCGGCGAGCCCTGCCGCACGACGCGTCGAGGTGGCGCCATGAGCCGCTTCGCCTTCGCGCAGGTCGACGTCTTCACCGCCCGCGCGCTGCTCGGCAACCCGCTCGCGGTCGTCCACGACGCCGACGCGCTCGACGACGATCGCATGCAGGCGTTCTCGCGCTGGACCAACCTCAGCGAGACGACGTTCCTGCTCGCGCCGACCGACCCGAACGCCGACTACCGCGTCCGCATCTTCACGCCGGGCGGCGAGCTTCCGTTCGCCGGGCATCCGACGCTCGGCAGCTGCCACGCCTGGCTCGAGCGCGGCGGCCGGCCGCGATCGACGGGCGTCGTCGTCCAGCAGTGCCAGGTCGGCGCGGTGCGCATCCGTCGCGACGGCGCCGGCCACGCCTTCGCGGCGCCGCCGCTGGCACGCGCCGAGGTCGGCGCCGACGACCTCGACGCCGTCGTCGCCGCGCTCGGCACCCGCCGCGAACACGTCGTCGCGGCGCAGTCGCTCAAGAACGGGCCGAACTGGCTCACGCTTCTGCTCGACTCGGCGGCGACCGTCTTCGCCCTCTATCCCGACGCGGCGCGGATGAAGCGCTTCGCCTCGGTCGGCGTCGTCGGCCCGCATCCGGCCGGCGCCGACTGCGCGTTCGAGGTGCGCGGCTTCGTCGGCCGGCCGTCGCTCTACGAGGATCCGGTCACCGGCAGCCTCAACGCCGGAATCGGCGAATGGCTGATCGCGACCGGCCGGGCCCCCGAGCGCTATCTCGCCGCGCAGGGAACCCGCCTCGGCCGCGCCGGCCGCGTCCGCATCGCGCGCGAAGGCGGAACGGTCTGGGTCGGCGGCGAGACCGTGACCTGCATCCGCGGCGAAGTCGAGCTGTGAGCGCCGTCGCCGGGGCCGCCGGGCCCCGGCTCGAGCTCGACCATCTCGTCGTCGCCTGCCGATCGCTCGCTGCCGGCCGCGACTGGTGCGAATCGACCTTCGGCGTCGGCCCGGCGCCGGGCGGCCGGCACGCGCTGATGGGAACGCACAATCTGCTGCTGTCGGTCGCGTCGCCGCGGTTCCCGCGCGCCTACCTCGAGCTGATCGCGATCGATCCGGACGCCCCCGCGCCGGCGCGCCACCGCTGGTTCGACCTCGACGACAGGGCGCTGCAGGAGGCGATCGTCGAAGCGCCGCGGCTCGTCCACTGGGTGGCGCGAACGACGCGCATGGACATCGCCGTCGCGGCCTTTCGCGGCGCCGGCTTCAGCCCGGGGATCGTCGTCGACGCCGAGCGGATGACGCCGCGCGGGTTGCTGCGCTGGCGCATCGCGCTGGCGAACGGCCGGCGCGAGGCGGGGGGCGCGGTGCCGCTCTTGATCGAATGGGGCGACGTCCACCCGGCCGATTCGCTGCCGCCGAACGACGTCGCGCTCGAGGCGCTTCGGATCAGCGGCGTGCCGTCGCGCTTCGCCGCGCTGTTCGAGTCGGCGGAGTGGACGCCGGACGCTTGGGCGCCTCTCCAGGCGCGGCTCGGATCGCCGCGCGGCCCCGTGACCCTCAGCGCCCCTTCATTGCCCGCCGCCTGAGCGGTATCGCCGTCAGCGCCTGAAGCTCCACGCGCGGACGAGCCGGCGCCACGCCGTCGCCGCGGCCGGGTCGCCGACGCGACGCGCGTCGGCATAGCGGCGCGCGACGACCCACGCCGAGGCGAGCAGCAGCGCCGCCGCGCTGCTGGCGAGGACGATCAGCGCGCGCGCCGGGTGAGACTTGCGATCGGGCACCAGCGCCACGTCGACCTGCTGCAGCGCAGGGCCTTCCTTGGCCTCGTCCATCTTGGCGATCTCGTACTGCTTGATCATGCCCTCGAGCAAGGTCTCCTGCAGCTTGAGCTCGCGGCGCGCCCGCACGTAGTCGACCGCCGCCTCGGGAATCTTGCCGACCGGCAGGTCGACCGCGCTGCCCGAGGTGCCGCCGTTCGACGACTCCATCCGCGCCAGCTCGCCGCGCAGCGCGCGCAGCTCGGAGCCGAGGCGGACGACCTCGGGGTTCTGCTCGGTCGCCGAAGTCCGCAGCACCTTGAGCTGGACCTCGCGCTCGGTGATCTGCGCGCGCACGAGCGCGGCGCCGCTGATCAGCGCCTCGGCCTGCTTGTCGAGGACGATGACGCCCGACTTCTCCTGCACCGAGCGCAGCGCCTGCTCGGCCTTGATCAGGTTCTCCTTGGTGTCGTGCAGCTGCTTCTCGAAGAAGGTGCGCCGCAGCTGCGCCTCGGAGACCGCCAGGCGTGCGAGCAGATGCGTGATCTCGACGTCATGTGCGTTGGCGAGGCTGGCGGCGAACTGCGGGTCCCGGTCGTCGACCTCGACGGTGATCACGCCGCTCTTCTTGTCGGAGCTGACGCGAACATGGCTCGGCAGGACCTTGCGCAGCGTCTCGTAGCTGTCGACGTCGTAGTGCGCCTTAAGATTGAAGCGCTTGTCGAGGCCGCGCACGACGCTGTCGCTCTTGAGGAGCGCCACGTAGAGGTCGTCGGAGGATTTCGCGCTCAGCGTGGCGCCCAGGCCGCCGAGCGCGCTGAGCGCTGCTGCCGAGCCGCTCTGTTGCTGCGACCCGGGGCCGAGGAAGGTCGTTCGCGCCGTGTAGATCAGCGGCATCATGAGAACAACGGCGAGCGAGAGGAGAGCGACGCCGAGCGTCCAGGCGCCGATCAGCGCCTTCTTCTCGCCCAACCAGGTCAAGATTTCGGTCAGCGTGACGGAGGGCTCGTCGTCCTCGTCGCTCTCGTAAAGCGCCTGGGCGGCCGCCAGCGGTGTCGTCGAGTCGGCGCTGAGCATGCGCGTCAGGGGTTGTTGCGAATCGAGTTGATGGCGGCGATGCCGATGCCGAACCCGGAGAAGATCTGGGCGAAATCCTTCAGGTTGCGCACCAGGGCGCGGCCCCAGGTCTCGAAGTCGAGCTGGTTCGGCACGACCAGCGCGTCGCCCGGATGCAGGATCTGCGACTCAAGGCCGCCGCGGCCGAAGAAGCCGCGCCGGTCGCCGGCGCTGTTGACCGTGCCGTCGGCGCGCAGGATGAACATGTTGTCGGTGTCCGCGGCCTCGTCGGCGCCGGCGAGGCGGAGGTAGTCGCCCGCCGTGCGGTCGGGCTTCCAGACGAAGGCGTTGTTGTTCACGACCGCGCCCGCGACCGTCACGAATCCGGGCCGCGGCGGCACGCTGATTCGATCACCGTGCTCAAGCGGCAGGTTGGGCAGGGCCTCAAGAGTCCGGATGTCGGGCGTCAGCTCGAGCGCGATCCGGCCGTTGGGCTGGATGCGCGACAGCCGCGACAGCTGGGCCCGGGTGGCCGCACTGCTGACGAGCGTGGTCGATGCCGCGCCCGTGGGATCGTCGCGCCGGTTGGCCGCGTCGCGCGCGGCCTGTACGGCCGAAAGAGCTTCAAGCCGGTTCATTGCCGTGGCCAGGTTTTCGCGCTGCCGCGCCCGGGTCTCCTCGCGGCTGAGCTCGAGGCCATACACGTAGGCCTGCGGCGTGAAGCCGCCGGCCCGCGCGAGCAGACCCTGCAGCGTTTCGCCCGGCTGCAGCTGGTAGATGCCCGGCGCGTTGACCTCGCCCTCGAGCGAGACCAGGCGCGTCTGGCGCGCGACCGGGACGCGGACGTCCTTCTGGCTGTAGACCGTGACGACGTCGCCGGGCGCGAGCGCGAGGTTGTTCGCCTCGTCGCCCTGCAGCACGACCTTGCCGAGATTGAAGGCGATCACCTGCGTCGTGAGGTCGGAGTTCAGCCGCTCGATCGTCGCGTAGTCCCAGTTGAGCTCGTCGAAGAGGGCGGCGGGCGTGCGCCGGGCGCGCACTGCCGCGAGACGGTCATCCTCGCGGATGGCGCTGCGACGCTCGCGCTCGAGCGCGGCGCGATCGGCCGGCGCGCGGTCGCTGCCCTGGCGATCACTGCGAACGCCGGTGCGGCTCTCGCTGCTCGGCTCCGGCGCATTGCTCACGCTTTGCGCGAAATCGGCCGAGGTGCGTCCGCCCCGATTCGCGCCGTCGGTGGCCCGGTCGATCTCTTCGCGCAGGCGCAGGCGCTCGTCGTCCTCGATCACCTGGACGAGCAGGTTCTTCCTTCGATAGAAGTCGGGCGTGATGAGCGCGTCGCGGTCGGGGATCAGGTCGCGGATGCGCATCCCGGGCGTGAACGGATAGCGCAGCGGCTGGGCGACGTGGCCCTTCAGCGTCACCGCGTTGGCGAACTGCGGCGAGATCGCGAGCAGCGTGACGACGTCGCCGTCGCGCAGCTCCTTCTGCTGGCCGGCGGCATCGAGACGGAAGGTCTCGACGAAGCGCGTCGCCAGCGGCTGCGCCGCGTCGATCCGTTCGAGCTGGACGCGGTTCGGGTTGGCGAGCACCGGCGCGCCGCCGGCGTAGCGAAGCAGCTCGCGCAGCGGCTCCTGCGCTCCCTTCAGCTCGTAGATCGCCGGCGTGTCGATCGAGCCGGTCAGGGCGACGCGCGGCCCCGCGGGCTGGAAGACGACGACGTCGCCGGCGGCGAGCTGGAGGTCCTTCGACTTGTCGCCCTGGACCAGGAACTCGTAGACGTCGAGCTCGGAGACGACGCGGCCGTCGCGGCGCAGCAGGATCCTGCGCATCGACCCCGCCGGGCTCGGCCCGCCCGCGGCGACAACCGCCGACAGCATCGTCGACTGGCTCGACAGCGTCACCACGCCCGGCCGCTGCGCCGGGCCGACGACGAAGACGCGCAGGCCGCGCAGCTGGCCGAGCGAGACCGAGAGGTTGAAGTTGGTGAAGAGCCGGCCGATCTGCGCGCGCAGGTTCTTCTCGAGGTCGGCCGCCTTGACGCCGGCGACGTTGAAGCTGCCGACCTTCGGCAGGTTGAGCATGCCGTTGCGATCGACGGTGC
>Ga0157375_10003135_pt1 | contig 14355 bp, 9 predicted proteins | sample M35metaG_FD_115311 | JGI IMG/M metagenome (GOLD analysis project Ga0157375, IMG submission 115311) | Miscanthus rhizosphere microbial communities from Kellogg Biological Station, Michigan, USA - M3-5 metaG | ecosystem: Host-associated > Plants > Roots > Rhizosphere > Soil | place: USA: Michigan...
CCCGTAGTGCCGCAACGTGCGGTCGAACAGGACGAGGTCGGTCGCGAACGCGTGCACGTTGCGGTCGACCGCTTCGTAGGTGTTCTTCGCCGAGTTCAGGAGGAGTCCCAGCACCAGCGACGTCGTCACGACGAAGATGTTGGCGGCGAGGCGCACGATCGTGTGCGTCTCCTCCTTCGCGTAGTGCACCGGCAGCCGGTGGGAGATGGCGAGGGACAGGAACGAGGCCGCGACGAGAACGGCGAACACACTCAGCGCGACGGCGATCTCGTACATCGCCAAAGTATAGCCAAGCTTGCTTTGGCTAACGCGGCTCGGCCGGCGCCTGCGTCGAGTCCGGGCGGCTCCAGCGCTCGGGCGGCGCCGCCGCGCCGGCCTCGACGAACAGGCGCCTGATCATCGGATAGCGCGCGCGCACCTCGCGCTCGACGGCGCCGATGGCGGCCGCGGCGTCGGCCGCGGCGGTGCCTTCCCTGAAGGCCAGATCCATCGTCACCAGGACGTCGTCGGGGCCGACGTACATCGACAGGATGCGGCCGACGTCGCGCACGTTGGCCTGCGCCATCGCGATCGCGCGAATCGCCCGCGCCGTTTCGGGCCGGATGCCCTCGCCGATGAGAAGATCGCGCGACGCGGCGATCAGCGCGACGGCGACGGCCGCGAGCACGAGGCCGATGACGATCGACGCTACGCCGTCGAGCTCGGGCCGGCCGAAATACTGGCTCGCCGCCACGCCGGCGGCGGCGACGGCGAGGCCCACCAGCGCCGCCGAGTCCTCCGCGAGCACCGTATAGCTCGTCGGGTCCTTGCTCCGCCGGAGCGCCTCCCAGAACGGCGTGTCGCCCGCCTGCTTCAGGAACTGCCGCAGCGCGATGGCGAAGCTCGAGCCTTCGAAGATCGCGGCGAGGCCGAGCACGACGTAGTTCCACATCGGATCGCGCATCGCCTCCGGATGCCGGACGTGCTGGACGCCCTCGTAGAAGGACAGTCCGCCGCCGACACCGAAGATCAGCACCGCGACGATCAGGCTCCAGAAGTACAGCTCCTTGCCGTGGCCGAACGGATGCTCGGGCGTCGCGGGGCGCCTGCTGAGCCGCAGGCCGACCAGCAGCAGGACCCCGTTGAACGTGTCGACGGCGGAGTGGATGCCCTCCGACAGCATCGCGGAGCTGCCGGTGATGCCGGCGACGACGAACTTGGTCACGGCGATCGCGATGTTGGCGGCGATCGCGCCGTAGATCGCGATGTTGGATTTGGCCATGGCGTCATCAGGCCGTGCGGGACGACGCGTTCTGGCGCGCGTCGAGCTCGCCCCAGCGCTCGAATTTCTGCGCGAGCGCGTGCTCGATCGCCTCGGCGCGCTGCCGCTCCGCCTTGATGACGGCGGCGCCGAGCCTGCCGTAGTCCGGGGCGCTCATCCGGGCGGTCAGCGCCTGCTGCTCCTGCTCGAGCGCCTCGAGCTCGGCCGGCAGCCGCTCGAGCTCGCGGAGCTCGTTGAACGTGAGCCGCTTGCCCGGCGCGCGCGCCGGCGCGTCCCGCGCTTTCGGGGGTGACGCGTGCGCCGGCGTGTCCGCGGCCGCCGGAATCGCCGGTGCGCGCTGCGCGATCCAGTCGCTGTAGCCGCCGACGAACTCCTTCCACACCCCGCCGCCTTGCGCCACCAGCGTCTGCGTGACCACGTTGTCGAGGAACGCGCGATCGTGCGAGACCACCAGCAGCGTGCCGGTGTACGCTTGCAGCGTCTCCTCGAGGAGCTCCAGCGATTCGATGTCGAGGTCGTTGGTGGGCTCGTCCAGCACCAGGAGATTCGCCGGTTGCGCGAACAGCCGCGCGAGGAGCAGGCGGTTGCGCTCGCCGCCCGAGAGCGTCTTGACCGGCGCCGTGGCGCGCTGCGGCGGAAACAGGAAGTCGGCGAGATAGGTGAGCACGTGCCGGCGATTGCCGCCGACGTCCACCCATTCGGAGCCGGGGCTGATCGTGTCGGCGAGCGTGCGCTCGGGATCGAGCGCGGCGCGGAGCTGGTCGAAGTACGCGACGTCGAGGCGGGTGCCGAGCTTCACGGTGCCGCTGTCGGGCGGCAGCACGCCGAGGATCAGCTTCAGCAGCGTGGACTTGCCCGCGCCGTTGCGGCCCATGACGCCGATGCGGTCGCCGCGCATCACGCGAAGGTCGAGGCCGGCGACGATCGCGCGATCGCCGAAGCGCTTGCCCACGCCGTCGAGCGCCGCGACGAGCTTGCCCGAGCGCTCGCCGGCGTCGAGCGCCATCTTCACGTTGCCGGCCCGCTCGCGCCGCGCCGCGCGCTCGCGCCGCAGCGCCTCCAGCCGCCGCACCCGGCCCATGTCGCGCGTGCGCCGCGCCTCGACGCCTTTGCGGATCCATGCCTCTTCCTGCTTCCAGAACTGGTCGAACTTGCGGTTCGCGGTGGATTCGGCCGCGAGCTCGCCGCCACGGCGTGCGGCGTACGCGGCGAAGTTGCCCGGATAGGAGCGGAGCATGCCGCGGTCGAGCTCGACGATGCGCGTCACGACGCGATCGAGGAACGCGCGATCGTGCGTGATGACGATGGCGGCCGGCAGCTTCTGCACGAGCTCCTCGAGCAGCACGATGCCGTCGAGGTCGAGATGATTGGTCGGCTCGTCCAGCAGCAGCAGGTCGGGGGACAGCGCGAGCGCGAGCGCGAGCGCCGCCCGCTTGCGCTCCCCGCCGGAGGCCGCCTGCGGGTCGGCGGCCTCGTCGAGCCCGAAGCGGTGCAGGAACTCGACGAGCCGTGCCTCGGCGCGCCAGCGCTCGCGCTCGTCGGCGAAGTCCGGGTTGCTCTCCGCGAGGCCGCCCCGCAGCGCCAGGCTCTCGCGCAGCGTCGACGCCGCCGGCAGCAGCGGCTCCTGCTCGACCAGCACGACGCGAAGTCCCGCGTTGCGCTTCAGCTGGCCGTCGTCGAGCGCCGTGCGTCCGGCGATCACGTTCAGCAGCGACGACTTGCCGGTGCCGTTGCGGCCGATGAGGCCGAGGCGCTCGCCGGCGTCGACCGTCAGCGCGGCGCGGTCGAGCAGCGGGTGGAGCCCGAAGGCGAGCTCGGCGTCCTGCAGCGAAACGAGCGGCATGCGGGAAGGATAGCGCGCGCCGGCGCAAGGCCAGGCGCGACCGCGCCATCCGATATACTTTCGGCCGGCCGACCCGCTGGCCTTTTCGTCCCGCCACCGCCGCGCGAACGCGGCGCTTTCCGGAACTTCCGCATGCCCCTCCCACGGCCGCTTCATCGCACCGGTCACACGCGTTCCGGCGCCGGCGTCGCCGCGCTCTTTGTGGCGGCGACGATGCTGAGCGCCGCGCCGGCGCTTGCGCAGGACGTCACACGGCTCATCGTCAAGTTCAGCGCCGCCGGGCCCAAGGCGGCCCTGGCGCCGGCGGCGCGCGTCGAGCGCCTGGCGGATCAATCCGCGATCGCGCTGAAACACGTCCGGTCGATGGCCGTGGGCGCGCAGGTGGTGGCGCTTGGCCGCCCCGTCACCCGCGAGAGCGCGCTCGCCCTCGCCGCGGCGCTGGCGCGCAACCCGGACGTCGAGTACGCGCAGCCCGACGCGCGCCGCCATGCGCTGAAAGTGGCCAACGATGAATTCCGCAGCGCGCTGGGGTATCTCGACGCCACGCCCGGCGGCATCAGCGCCTCGCTCGCGTGGGACGTGACGACCGGCTCGCCGGCCACCGTCGTGGCCGTGCTCGACACGGGCATCCGGCCGCATGCGGACCTCGCGGGGCGGATCCTCCCGGGCTACGACATGATCTCCGACCCCGCGATCGCGAACGACGGCGACGGCCGCGACGCCGATGCGTCCGACCCCGGCGACTGGCTGCTGGCGTCCGAAGTCGGCGGCGAATTCGCCGATTGCCAGGCGAGCACGAGCTCGTGGCATGGCACGTCGGTGGCCGGCGTGATCGCGGCCAACGGCAACAACGGACAATGGACGACGGGCATCGACTGGGCGGCCAGGATCCTGCCGGTGCGCGTCCTCGGCAAATGCGGCGGTCACGATTCGGACATCATCGACGGCATCGCGTGGGCCGCCGGCCTCCCGGTGCCTGGCGTGCCGCCCAACCCGACGCCGGCGCACGTCATCAACCTGAGCCTCGGCGGCGACGGCGCTTGCATGGCCGGGTACGAGAGCGTCGCGAGCGCCGCGTACGCGCTGGGGCACACGCGCGCCATCATCGCCGCCGCGGGCAACGAGAGCGCCGACGTCGCGAGCCACACCCCCGCGAACTGTGCCGGGTTCTACGCCGTCGCCTCGACGACCACGCAGGGCCGGCTCGCGCGGTACAGCAACTTCGGCGCGGGCATCGACATTTCCGCGCCGGGCGGCCAGTACAACCGCACCGCGGGCAACGAGGGAATCATCGCGCTGTCGAACGCCGGCACCACGGTGCCGACGACCGACTCGTTCGCCAACCTCGGCGGCACGAGCTTCGCCGCGCCGATGGTCTCCGGAACGATCGCGCTGATGCTGGCGGTGGCGCCGAACCTCACGTTCGACCAGGTCCACACGATCATCACCAGCACGGCAAAGCCATTCCCCGCCGGCTCGGACTGCGACGCGACGCGCTGCGGCGCCGGCATCCTCGACGCCAACGCCGCCGTGCAGGCGGCCGCCGCGCTCGCGACGCCCGCGACGCTGGACGTCGTCGAGTTCTACAACGCCGTCCTCGACCATTATTTCATCACGTACATTCCGGCCGAGATCGCGAACCTCGACGCCGGCAACACGCCGACCAAGTGGAACCGCACCGGCTACGGCTTCAAGGCGGGCTCGCTCGCGCAGGCGGGGACGTCCCCGGTCTGCCGCTTCTACATTCCTCCCGCCAAGGGCGACTCGCATTTCTTCGGCCGCGGCACCGCCGAGTGCGACGCGACGGCGGCGAAGAATCCGACGTTCGTGCTCGAGGATCCGGCCTTCATGCAGATGACGCTGCCCGCCGCCGGCACGTGCCCCGCGGGGACGACGCCGATCTATCGCGTCTTCAGCAACCGCGCCGACGCCAATCACCGCTACATGACCGATCGCGCCGTGCGCGACCAGATGGTTGCGAAGGGCTGGATCGCCGAAGGCGACGGCCCGGACCTGGTCGTGATGTGCGCGCCGGGCTGATCCCGGAGGATGACCGATGACCACCGTTGATCCGCGTGCGGGTCCGCTGCTCGCGCGCTTCGGCTTGGCGCCGCTGCAGCCGGGCGTCTCGCTCGGACCGGGCCGCTGGCAGGGCGGCGGCGCCGAGATCGCGTCCGTCAATCCCGCGAACGAGCAGACGATCGGCAACGTGGCGCTCGCGACGGCCGGCGACCTCGACGCGGCGATCGCCGCCGCCGTCGAGGGCGCGCGTGCCTGGCGCGACGTGCCGGCGCCGCGGCGCGGCGAAGCGGTGCGGCAGTTCGGCCTGATGCTGCGCGAGCACAAGGACGCGCTCGGCACGCTGGTCGCGCTCGAGAACGGCAAGATCAAGGCGGAGGGCGACGGCGAAGTCCAGGAGATGATCGACATCGCCGATTTCGCCGTCGGCCAGTCGCGGATGCTCTACGGCAAGACGATGCCGTCCGAGCGGCCGCGGCACAGCATGCGCGAGCAGTGGCATCCGCTCGGCGTCGTCGGCGTGATCACCGCGTTCAACTTTCCGGTCGCGGTGTGGGCCTGGAACGCGATGCTCGCCGCGGTGTGCGGGAACGCGGTCGTGTGGAAGCCGTCGCCGAAGACCCCGTTCACGGCGCTTGCCGTGCAGTCGCTCGCCAACCGCCTGATGGAAGCGCTCGCGCTGCCGCCGATCTTCACGCTCGCGGTGTGCGACAACGCGCTCGCGCCGGCGCTCGCCGCGGATCCGCGCGTTGCGCTGGTGTCGTTCACGGGATCGTCGGCGGTGGGCCGCGACGTGGCAAGCGGCGTCGCCAGCCGGTTCGGCAAGACGCTGCTCGAATGCGCCGGCAACAACGCGATCATCGTCACGGCGGATGCCGACGCCAGCCTCGTCGTGCCGGCGGTGGTGTTCGGCGCGGTCGGCACCGCGGGCCAGCGCTGCACGACGACGCGCCGCCTGATCGTGGCGCGCGAGGGCAGCGACGCGCTCGTCGCGCGCCTCGCCACCGCATACCGGCAGGTCCGCATCGGCGATCCGCTCGCGCCGGACACGCTGATGGGCCCGCTGATCGACGCGGCCGCCGTCGCCAACTACACCCGCGCGCTCGACGAGGCGCGCGCCGCGGGCGGCACGATCGTGTGCGGCGGCAACGTGCGCTCGGGGCCCGGATTCTGGGTCGAGCCGACGATCGTCACCGGGCTCTCCGCGGCGTGCGACGTCGTGCAGCGCGAGACGTTCGCGCCGATCCTCTACGTGACGCCGTTCGACACGCTCGACGACGCGATCGCCGAGAACAACCGCGTGCCGCAGGGACTGTCGTCGGCGATCTTCACCGCGGACGTGCGCGCGGCGGAAGCGTTCCTCGCGGCCACGGGCAGCGACTGCGGCATCGCCAACGTCAACCTCGGCACGTCGGGCGCGGAAATCGGTGGCGCGTTCGGCGGCGAGAAGGAGACGGGGGGCGGCCGCGAGTCCGGCTCCGACGCCTGGCAGGCCTACATGCGCCGCCAGACCAACACGATCAACTGGGGCCGCGACCTGCCGCTCGCGCAGGGGATCCGCTTCGACGTCGGCTGAGCGTCTGAGCGGCGCAGGGCGGGTTGCCTGCCGCGGGCTTCGGTATCGCTGACAGCGAGGGCAGGCGCGCGGGACGGCGAGTGAAGGCTAATGTCCTTCGGACGATCGGCACTCGCCGCGCGCGCCCGGCCCGGCAGCGATCCTAGGCGCCCGCGCCAGGCAACCCGCCCTGCGGCGGTACGCCAACTTTCCCGCGGCCGTGGTTTCGCGCGGCTCCCGATTCAGCGCTTGGTGGCGGCCTTCTTCGCGGTCTTGCGCTTCACCGCGGGCGCGGCGGGCTTCGCCGCCGGCGCGCGCTTCGCCGCGCCCTTCGCGACGAGCGCACCCTTTGCCGCTGCCGCCGCCGCGGTGCGCGGCGCCGGCGCCTTGCGCGTGGCGGTGCGCGTCTTCTTCGCCTCCGCCGGCGCTTCCGCCGCGGGCGCCTTGGCGGCGGCGCGCGGCTTGGCGGGCGTCTTGCGCGCCTTCGTGGGAGCCTTGCCGGACTTCTCGTCGAGGAGCGCGATCGCCTCCTCGAGCGTGAGCGTTTCCATCTTGTCCTTGTCCGGCAGCGTCGCGTTCACGTCGCGATGCTTGACGTACGGGCCGTAGCGGCCCGCATGCAGCTCGACCGGCGCCTTGTCCTTCGGATGCGCGCCGAGCACGCGCACCGGCGCGCCGCCGCGCTGCGGCCGTCCCTTGCGATTGGGATCCTTCGGCTCGAACTCGAAGCCGACGCTGCCGTCTTTCTGCCGCGCGAGATACGCGGAGAACGGCCGCCGCGTGCGCGACGACATGAACTGCAGCAGGTCCGTCTTGCCGGTGGCGAGCAGCTTTTCCATCTGCGCGCGCTCGATCGGACGCTGGAGAATCGTGCGGCCAGAGCGGAAATCGCAGGTCTTGTCGGGCCCCACCGCCTTTTCGCAGACGTAGGCGTTGGGCGTTTCGAACACGCGGTTGCCGCACTTCGGACAGGGTCCGAGCGGCGTCTGCTCCGAGAAGTCCGGCGCCTCGGCGCCGTCGTCATCGGCGCGCGGGCCGAAGTCGAACTCGACCTCGTTGGCGTCGGTCAGCTTGAGCTTGGCGGAGAACGGCCGGCCGATCTTGCTCCGGAAGCCGTCCAGCGGGCCGATCTCGCGCTTCTCGAGGAGCGTTTCCGCCTCCGCGGGCTCGAGCTGCCGCCCGCCCATGATCTTCCAGAACGCGAAGTCGCAATTGACGCACTGGAACTTCTTGTACTTTTCGTGGACCTCGCCGCCGCACTTGGGGCACGGCGTGCGCAGCGTGGCGAAGTCGCCGGGAATGGTGTCGCTCTCGTAGTTCTTCGCCTGCGCGACGATGTGCTGCGTCATCTTCACGATGTCGCGCATGAAGTCGTCGCGGGCGAGCTCGCCGTGCTCCATCTGCGCGAGGCGGAACTCCCACTCGGCGGTGAGCTCCGGCGAGAAGAGCTCGGGAATGCCGAGCCCGTGCAGCAGCGTCATCAGCGAGAACGCCTTGGCCGTGGGGACGAGCTCCTTGCCTTCGCGATAGATGTAGCGCTCGACGATCAGCCCCTCGATGATCTGCGCGCGCGTGGCCGGCGTGCCCAGGCCCTTCTCGCGCATCGCCTCGCGGAGCTCGTCGTCGTCTATGAGCTTGCCCGCGCCTTCCATCGCCGAGAGGAGCGTCGCCTCTGAAAGCCGCGGCGGCGGCCGCGTGACGAGCGCGGCGACGTCGATCTTTTCCGTCGCGACCTTCTCGTTCGGCTTGACGGGCGCGAGCGTGGGCTCCTCGCCGGCGGCCTCCTTGCCGTAGACGGCGAGCCAGCCCGCGTTGACGAGCACCTTGCCCTCGGACTTGAACGGCTCCTCCGCCACGCGCGTGATGCGCGTGGTGACGAGATATTCGGCGGCCGGATAGAACACGGCGAGGAAGCGCTTGACGACGAGGTCGTAGAGCTTTTGCTCGATCTCGGACAGCGACTTCGGCCGCACGAGCGTGGGAATGATCGCGAAGTGGTCGGAGATCTTCGTGTTGTCGAAGATGCGGCGGTTCGGCACCACCCACTTCTTCTTGAGGATCTCGCGGGCGAAGCCGCCGTAGGCGTTGCTCTCGCCGAGTGACTCCATTGTGTCGCGCACCGTGGCGATGTAGTCCTCGGGCAGCGCGCGCGAATCGGTGCGCGGATACGTGAGCGCCTTGTGCTTTTCGTACAGCGCCTGCGCAAGCGACAGCGTGGTGCGCGCCGAGAAGCCGAAGCGGCCGTTGGCCTCGCGCTGCAGGCTCGTGAGGTCGTAGAGAAGCGGCGCGATCTGCGTGGACGGCTTGGCTTCCTCGGTGACGATGCCGGGCTGGCCCTCGCACTTCGCCGCGATCGCCCGGGCGTCGGCCTCGTTCCAAAGGCGCTCGGCGCGGGAATCCGCGTCGTCTTCCTTCTTCCGGAACTTCTCGTCGAACCAACGGCCCGTGTATTCGCCGCCGCCGGCGCGGAACGTGCCGAGCACCTCCCAGTAGTCGCGCGGGACGAAGCGGCGGATCTTCTCCTCGCGCTCGACCAGGATCGCGAGCGTGGGCGTCTGCACGCGGCCGACGGTGGTGAGCTGGAAGCCGCCGGCCTTCGAGTTGAAGGCCGTCATGGCGCGCGTGCCGTTGATGCCGACGAGCCAATCGGACTCGGAGCGGCACACGGCGGCGTCGGCGAGCGGGAGCATCTGCTTGTCGCTGCGGAGCGCGCCGAAGCCGTCGCGGATGGACGCGGGCGTCATCGACTGCAGCCACAGCCGCTGCACGGGCTTGCTCGCCTTGGCGTATTGGACGACGTTGCGGAAGATGAGCTCGCCCTCGCGCCCGGCGTCGCAGGCGTTGATCAGCGCGGCGACGTCCTTGCGCTTCAGCAGGCGCAGCAGGACCTTCAGGCGGTTCTCGTTCTTCTCGATGGGCTTCAGCTCGAAGCGCGACGGGATGGCGGGCAGGTGCGCGAACGTCCACTTGCCGCGCTTCACCTCCTCCTCCTCCGGCATGCCGAGCTCGAGCAAGTGCCCCACCGCCGACGACAGGACGAAGCGATCGCTCTCGTAATAGTCGTCGTGACGCGTGAAGCCGCCGAGCGCGCGCGCGATGTCGGCGGCGACGGAGGGCTTCTCGGCGATGATGAGGCTCTTGCTCACGCGGCGTGCTTTTGCGGAAAAAGGGACGCCGATACTACCGAAGGACGTGTGGCAGGAGCAAGACTACTTTTCGGTTACGCGGGGTCAACGCGCGCGCGTACACGCACGAGCGCGCGCCCGCGCGTCAGGCGCGCGTACGCGAGGGCGCGCCCGTGCGCTGCCACCGGCCGCCGGGCAGCGCGGCGACGTGCCCGGCGAGCTCCAGCGTGGTCAGCGCGGCGGCGATGCGCTGCGCCGGCCACGCGGCGCGCACGACGAGCTGGTCGAGATGGACGGGATCATGTCCCATTGCGCGCAGCAGCTCCGCGTGCTCGCCGGCCAGCGCGGCGTCCTGCGGCTCGGTGCGCGCAAGGGCGGGTCCGGCGGCGAGGCCAAGCTCGGCCAGCACGTCCTGCGCGGTTTCCACCAGCTTGGCGCCTTCGCGGATCAGCTTGTGCGGCCCTTTGGAGAACGGCGAATGGATCGAGCCGGGGATCGCGAACACGTCGCGCCCCTGCTCGCCGGCGAGACGCGCGGTGATGAGCGACCCTGACGACAGCGTGGCCTCGACGACGAGCACGCCGCGCGCGAGCCCCGACAGCAGCCGGTTGCGGCGGGGAAAGTTTTCCTTCCGCGGCGGGGTGCCAGGCGGATATTCGGAGACGATGCCGCCATGCGCGGCGATCGCATGCGCGAGATCGCGGTGGCGCGCCGGGTACACGCGGTCGGGCCCGGTGCCGACCACGGCCAGCGTGGCGCCGTCGCCGTCGAGCGCGCCGCGATGCGCGGCGGCGTCGATGCCCACCGCCAGGCCCGAGACGATGGTGAGGCCTGCGGCCGCGAGCGCCTGCGCGAACGCGCGCGCGTTCTCGAGGCCCTGCGGCGTGGCGTTGCGGCTGCCGACGATCGCCACCGCGGGCGTGCGCAGCACCGCGCGCTGGCCGACGAAGAACAACACCGGCGGCGCGTCGCCGATGTCGAGCAGGCTCTGCGGATAGTCGGGATCGTCCCACGCGATCAGCTCGTGCCCGTCTGCGCCCAGCCAGTCGCGCGTGACGGCGAGCCATTCGGCCGGCACGGGCGCCAGCAGCTTGTCGACGGCGGCGGCGGGCACCGCGGCGGCGAGCTTCGCGCGCGTGGCGGCGAGCACGGCCTCGGGCCCGTCGAACGCCTGCAGCAGGCGCACGAGCGCGCGGACCGGCAGCGCCTTCTGGGCGAGGATGGCCCAGGCGTCGATGCGAGCGTCGATCGGCATGGAGGAAGCGGCCGCGGTTGGAGCGGCGAGTGTAGGTCAGGCGGCAGCCTGACGGAGTGCTGCGCCCGGCGAAAACCGGGGGGCGGGTGGCCGAAGCCGGCCCGCGCCCTCAGGGGATCACGGCGTGCGCCAGTAGTCGCCGAGCTTGATCGACTCGGTCGAGTCGACGATGAGCCCGTACGACACGTAATCGAACACCCGGAACACGAGCAGCAGACCGGTGCGCTCGTCCGGCACCTGCAGGTACTGCGGCGGTGAATAGAACGTGGTCTGGTCGAACTGCGGCAACAGGACCTGCGCCTCGCTGCTCCCCCGGCGATCGCGGATCGGCGGCACCACGCGATAGATCGCGAGCACGTTGCCGACCTCGAGCCCGGCCGAGCTGCCCTTGTCGAGCGTGACGACGTAGCCGCGGCCCGTCTCGGCGCCGTCGTACGCGAGCTTCAGGATGCGGCCGGCGATATCCTGGCTCGGCGCGTGGGGGATGTAGTTCTGCAGCGTCTCGCGCGGCGCCGGCACCATGCGGTCGCCGATGATGATTTCTTCCTTGGCCGATTCGATCTTCACCGTGGACACGTTGGCGAAGCGCTCGACGCGGCCGGTGCCGAGGAACTTGTTCTCGTAGCCCAGCACGACGCCGCTGTCGTTGACGAGCTTCTCGCCGGGTCGGTAGATGAACCAGAAGTCGCCGTCCTTGGGCTCGATGCCGACCGCGTAGACGCGGTCGCCCTGGCCGCGGACCACGCGGTCGTCGCGGCCCTTGATGATCTCGGCGGAGTTCCAGAGGCCGTCCGGCCCGGTGACGAGCGGCCGCGTGAGGTACGGCTCGATGTCGCCGGGGGGGATGACGGGGATCGCCTCGGCTTCGAGCGGCACGACGCGCACCGTGGGCGACTTGCGGATCGTCTCGCGCGGCCCCGCCGCGAGCGAGAGCTGCGGCTGCCCGTTAACCATGGTGAGCACGACCACGTCGCCCGGATAGATCCGGTGCGGGTTCCTGATCTGCTCCCGGTTCATCCGCCAGACGTCGGGCCAGCGCCACGGGTCCTTCAGGAACTTGCCGGAGATGCCCCAGAGGGTGTCTCCTTTTTGCACCGTGTAGTTCGTCGGCGCGCCCTCGGCGACCTGGATTCCCTGCGCCACGGCGATGCCGGCGACCGCGAGCGCCGCCGCCGCCGCGAAGGCGGCCGTCAGGCGTGCTGTGATAAAGTGTTGAAGCATATGACCTCTCTCCAGCAGAGGGGGACTTGCAAACGTCCTAAACCGCCGCAAAATAAGGACTTAAGAAGGATTCTGCATCCGGCACATGCATTTGGCAAGCTAGGCGTGTTTCATGGCACAACTCCGCATACTCGAATACCCCGATCCACGACTGAAAAAGGTCGCGGCCGCCGTCACGGCGTTCACGCCCGAACTCCAGAAGCTCGTCCGCGACATGGCCGAGACGATGTACGCCGCTCCGGGCGTGGGATTGGCGGCCACGCAAGTGGACGTGCATAAGCGGCTGATCCTTATCGACATTTCTGACGAGCGCAACGACCTCAAGGTGTTCGTCAACCCCGAGCTCGTCACCGCCGAGGGCACGGCGGAGACCGAGGAGGGCTGCCTGTCCGTGCCCGGCTATTACGACCGGGTGACCCGCGCCGCGCGCATCACCGTGCGGGCGCAGGACGAGCACGGCAAGGCGTTCGAGCTCGAGGCCGAGGGCATGCTCGCCGTTTGCATCCAGCACGAAATGGACCATTTGCGGGGCAAGGTGTTTGTCGAATACCTGTCTCCGTTGAAGCGCGCGCGGCTCTCGTCCAAGCTGCGCAAGAAGCAGAAGCTGGCGGGCTAGCCGCGGCCGGCCCCCACGCCATGCGCGTCGGCTTCGCCGGCACGCCGGACTTCGCCGCCCGGGCGCTCGCCGCCATCGCCGGCGCGGGTTACACGATACCGCTCGTGCTCACGCAACCGGATCGGCCGCATGGCCGAGGCCTGAAGGTCGCACCGTCGCCCGTGAAGACGTACGCGCAGGCACGCGGCATTCCCATCGCGCAGCCGCGCTCGCTGCGGGACCCGGCCCAGCGTGCGCCCGTCATCGCCGTCCCGCTCGACGTGCTGGTGGTGGCCGCCTATGGGCTGATCCTGCCGCCCGACGTACTCGACTGGCCACGTTACGGCTGCCTCAACATCCACGCGTCGCGGCTGCCGCGCTGGCGTGGCGCGGCCCCGATCCAGCGGGCGATCGAAGCCGGCGACGGGGAGACCGGCGTCACGATCATGCAGATGGACGCCGGACTCGACACGGGGCCGATGATCGCCGCGCGCGCCGTCCCCATCGCCGCCACCGATACCGCCGGCACGCTCCACGACAAGCTCGCGGCCGCCGGGGCCGTCGCGATCGCGGCAGCGCTCGCCGTGCTGGCCCGCGACGGCGCGCTGCCGTCGCATCCGCAGCCTGCCGAGGGCGTCACCTACGCGGCGAAGCTGACGCCGGGCGACGCCGCCATCGACTGGCGCCTGCCGGCCGTCGTCATCGAGCGCAAGTTGCGGGCGCTGGACCCGGTGCCTGGCGCCCGGTCGACGCTCGGCGACCGTGCGCTCAAGGTGTTCGGCGCCGAGCCGACCGTCGGCGGAGCGCACACCGCCGCGGGCACGATCGTCGCCGTGGCGCCGGTCGGCATCGACGTCGCCTGCGGCCCGGCGGGCGGCGAACGGCTTCGGCTCACCGTCGTGCTGCCGGCCGGCGGCACCCGGATGCCGGCCGCGGCGTTCGCGCGCGGCCATGGGGTGACGCCCGGAATGCGCTTCGGCGATGGCGCCGAGGCGGGCGCCGCGTAGATGCACGTCGAGCAGCAGCAGGCAGCGCGGGCCGTCCACGCGGTCCTCACCGGGACGTCGCTCCGCGAGGCGCTCGCCGGCGTCGACGACGGGTCGGCGCGGCGCGGCCGCGTGCTGGTGGCTGAGCTTGCCTACGGGACGCTGCGGCATTGGGGCACGCTCGACGCGATCGTCCGCCGGCTCTCGGCACCGCGGAGCGCCGAACCGCTGCTCGGCACGCTGCTCGGTGTCGCGATCTACCAGCTCGACCATACGCGGGCCCCTGCCTTCGCCGTGGTCGACCGCGCGGTCGACGCCGCCGCGGCGCTCGCTCGCCCGGCTGCCAAGCGCTGGGTGAACGCGCTGCTGCGCCGTTACCTCCGCGAGCGCGCCGACTTCGTCGCCGCGGTGCGCGACGACCCCGTCGCGCGCTGGTCGTACCCGCGCTGGTGGATCGATCGCGTGCAAGCCGACTACCCGGACGCGTGGGAAGCG
>Ga0157375_10003138_pt1 | contig 14349 bp, 11 predicted proteins | sample M35metaG_FD_115311 | JGI IMG/M metagenome (GOLD analysis project Ga0157375, IMG submission 115311) | Miscanthus rhizosphere microbial communities from Kellogg Biological Station, Michigan, USA - M3-5 metaG | ecosystem: Host-associated > Plants > Roots > Rhizosphere > Soil | place: USA: Michigan...
GAAGCGAAGGCTCGCAGCCGACTGGTCCTGCGCGAGTCGCGCCTTGATTCTGGCCGCCTGGAGGCCAGCGAGCGCATCGCGCACAAACGGGAGGAACGTGCGGCCGGCTCCGTTGAGTTCGACAGGGTGCGTACCACGGTCGATGAGGTCAATGCCGACCCATTCCTCCAGCGACCGAATGTGGCGTGAGAATGCCGGCTGCGCGATGGCACGCGCTTCAGCGGCCCGCGAGAAGTTGCCCGTCTCGGCGAGCGCGATGAAGTCCTCGAGCCAATCGAGATCCAGCGAACGGTTGTCGGGTCCCATCGATATGAAGTGAATAGTTGTATGCGATTTTAGTATTGGACCCGAGCGGCCGGCGAGAGAAATGATGCCACCCATGTCCCAGAGGTCCGAGGAACTCAATGCCCGCAACCCATAGCTACCGCGGCATCATCCCTGCGATTGCTTGCCCGTTCACTGCCGACTATCGGATCGACGAGACAGCCCTGCGCAAGCTCGCGTCGTGGCTCGCCGGGCACGCGGGCGTCGTCGCGGTAATGACCAACGGCCACACCGGCGAGGTGTTCTCGCTCACCCCGACGGAGCGCGCCACGGTGACCCGGATCGTCGCCGACGAGCTCCGTGGACGACTGCCGGTCATCTCGTCGATTGTCTGCGAGGGTTTCGCCGACGCCGCGGAGCATGTGCGCATGGCGGCCGAAGCCGGCGCCGTAGGCCTCGACGTCATGCCGCCGCACCACTGGCTGCGGTTCGGGTGCACGCCGCGCCACGCGCTCGCGTACTTCGACGCGATTCACCGCGCGGCTCCTGCCCTCGATCTCGTCTGCCACGTTTATCCCGCGTGGACTCGGGCGTCGTACTCGTCACAACTGTTGGCCGATCTTGCAAGACTGCCGTACGTGCAGGCATTCAAGGTCGGGCAGCGCGACATGAACAAGTACGCGCGCGACATCGAGGGGATCCGCAACGCCGATGCGACGAAGTCGATCCTCACCTGCCATGACGAATATCTGCTGGCCTCGATGGTGCAGGGCATCGACGGCGCGCTCGTCGGCTTCGCGACGTTTATTCCGCAGCTGATCGCGGACCTGTGGAACGCCGTCAAGGCAGGCGATCTGAAGCGCGCGATGGCTGTCCAGGACTTGATCACGCCACTCAAGGACGCGGTCTACGGCGGTGGCGAGCCCACCGGCGAGGCGCACGCGCGGATGAAGGCCGGCATGGTGCTCGCGGGCGTGCTCTCGCAGGGCCACGTGCGCCCACCCACGGAACCACCGGACGCGCGCGAGCTCGACGCGCTGCGTGCGGCCGTCGCGCACGCCGGCCTGCTGGCGCGCTGAAGAACGATGACATCGTCGAAACAATTCGCCACCAGGAGGACACCATGAAACGCCCTGCATTCCTGAGTCTCGTACTCGCGGTGATGGCGTTATTCACGATGAGCAGCGCGATCAGCCAGGTTTATCCCAACCGGCCGGTGCGGATGGTGATTCCGTTTCCGCCGGGAGGCACGCTGGACGCGCTCGGCCGCGCGCTCGCCCAGAAGATCGGCGACCAGATGGGCCAACCGTTCGTCGTCGAGAACCGGCCCGGCGGTAACGGCATCATCGGCGGCGACGCTGTCGCGAAGGCGGCGCCCGATGGATATACGCTGCTCTTCAATGCCTCCACCTTCGTCACGGCCCCGATGACGATGAAAGAGGTGCCCTACGGCGTCGAGAAGGACTTCCTGCCGATCTCGCTCGTGGCCAAGGCGCCGCTGTCGGTCGCGATCGCGAAGGACCTGCCGGTCACCGACATCAAGTCGCTGATCGCATACGCAAAATCGAGGGGTGACAAAACGACGTTCGCCGTGGGCTCGATCGGGTCGGCCGGCCATCTCGCCACCGAGTTGCTCGCGCGCGCGGGGGGCTTCAGTTACACGGTCGTCCCGTACAAAGGCACTGCGCCTGCGTTCCAGGATCTTCTCGGCGGCCGCATCGACGGCTTCATCGACCCGATCCTCGGCTCGCTGCAGTATCACAAGGCGGGCCAACTTCGCGTCATCGCCGTCACGTCCGCCACACGGGCGCCGAACCTCCCCGACGTAGCGACCGTCGCGGAAACGATTTCCGGCTACGAGTTCTATAGCTGGTACGGGTTGTGGGGCCCGGCGAAACTGCCGGACGAGATCCGCACGCGGCTGAACGGTGAAGTGAACAAGGCGCTCGCGTCCGCCGACATTCGTGACAAGTTCGCCCCGCAGGGTCTCGTGCTCACGCCCGGGAGCAGCAATGACTTCGCGAGCTTCCAGCGAGACGACATGGCGCGAGCACAAAAGATCATTACCGAAGCCAACATACGTGTCGAGTGAGGTACTCGCCCGGGGGGCGCTCGCCGGGCTGCGCGTCGTCGTCACCGGCAGCAGCGGCGGGATCGGTCGCGCGATCGCCGCGCGGCTCCTTGCGCTCGACGCTGTCGTGTACGGATTCGACTGCGCGGCGCCCACACTGGTGGACGATGGTCGCTTCCACCCGGTGACCGTCGATCTGGCCGACGGCGCACAGACGACCGCCGCCGCGCGCGCGCTCACGAACATCTTTGGGCTCGTCCATGCGGCCGGCGTGATGCGCACGGGACGAGTCGGTGCGCTGGATCATGGCGAAGGCGACACGATGTGGCGGATCCACGTCGAGGCGGCGACGCGGCTCGCCGATGTGCTTGTGCCTTCCATGGTCGAGCGTGGCCGCGGCCGTGTCGTCTTCGTGGGGAGCCGCGTCGCGCATGGCATGCCCGGGCGGGCGCAATACGCAGCGACCAAGGTCGCCCTCGTGGCCCTCGCGCGAAGCTGGGCGAGCGAGGTCGTGGCGAAGGGCGTCACGATCAACGTCGTCGCGCCGGCGGCAGCCGGAACCCCGATGCTCGAGGATCCCGCGCGCGCCGCGAGTGCCCCCCGCGTGCCGCCGCTTGGCCGCCTGCTCGATCCGGCGGAAATCGCGGAGCTCGTCGCGTACCTTCTTTCACCCGCCGCGGCGGCGATCACCGGCCAGGAGCTGACAATCTGCGGTGGCGCCTCGCTGGCATTTTGACGTTTCACTTCTTCCTCCCTCGTTCCATGAAAATCGTCAACATCCTCGAATCGACGCGTCCGATCCGCTCGGACATCCGCAACGCGTACATCGATTTCTCGAAGATGACGCTTAGCGTCGTCGCGGTGGTCACCGATGTCATCCGCGAGGGCCGGCCGGTGATCGGCTACGGCTTCAATTCCAACGGTCGCTACGGTCAAGGTGGACTGATCCGCGAGCGCTTCGCGCCACGGCTCCTCGAAGCCGATCCGCAGTCACTTGTCGACGATGCTGGTGAGAACCTGGACCCGCATCGTATCTGGGCACGAATGATGACGAACGAGAAGCCAGGCGGCCACGGCGAGCGTTCGGTCGCGGTAGGGACAATAGACATGGCCGTATGGGACGCGGTTGCGAAGATTGCCGACCGGCCGCTGTTCCGGCTGCTCGCTGACCGCTACGGCCAAGGCACCCCGAATCCTCGCGTGTTCGTGTATGCCGCGGGAGGCTACTACCACCCCGGTAAGGGCATTGACGAATTGGCACGCGAGATGACGGGTTATCTCGAGCGCGGCTACACCGTCGTCAAGATGAAGATAGGCAGTGCTTCGCTCGCCGACGACTGCGCCCGCATCGAGGCAGTGCTAAAACTTCTGGGCCCCGGACGGCATCTCGCCGTTGATGCGAACGGCCGCTTCGACGTCGAGACGGCAATCGCCTATGCGCGCGCGCTATCGCAATACCCGCTGTTCTGGTACGAGGAGCCCGGCGATCCACTGGATTACGAGTTGCAGGCGGAGCTCGCGAAACATTACGCGAACAGCATGGCCACCGGGGAAAACCTGTTCTCGATGCAGGATGCGCGCAACCTCATTCGGTATGGCGGCATGCGTCCGGACCGCGATTGGCTGCAATTCGACTGCGCATTGAGCTACGGACTGGTGGAGTACCTGCGCACGCTCGACATGCTGCGGCAACATGGCTGGTCCGCATCGCGGTGCGTCCCGCACGGCGGGCATCAGATGTCGCTCGCCATTGCCGCCGGCCTCGCACTCGGCGGCAACGAATCGTATCCTGACTTGTTCCAGCCGTATGGCGGATTCCCCGATGGCGTCCGGGTGAAAAACGGGTACGTCACGCTGCCTGACCTGCCCGGCATCGGGTTCGAGGGCAAGGCGGATCTAATCGACGAGATGCGCGCGCTCGCGCATTGAATCTGTTGGCCCTCCCGGAGCGCACGCGGGCACGGCCGCCCAACCCGGCGGCCTTAACGCCGAACCAGTGTATGTGGGCGACACTGGAATTCGAGGCGGTCCCGAGCGGGGCCGCGTCAGGACTGCGCGAGGTCTCGCTTCGAGGCGCCTCCGCGTTGGTCAGATCCGAAGATGGAGCGCAAATAGGGTGCGGTTTTGCTCGTCGTCGATTGGGTCACTAAACGTGGCGGTCCCTCGGCGACGACTTGACCCCCCTTTTCTCCTGCACCAGGCCCCATGTCGATCACCCAATCGCAAACGGCGATCACGTTTACGTCGTGCTCGACGACGACCACGGTGTTGCCGGCGTCCACAAGCGCTTGGAGTTGCACGAGCAGCCTGTCGACGTCTGCCGGATGTAAACCCGTTGTTGGCTCGTCCAAGACGTACAGCGCATTACCGCGACCTGCGCGCTGAAGTTCCGTTGCGAGCTTGATGCGTTGCGCCTCGCCGCCCGAAAGCTCCGTGGCCGGTTGTCCGAGGCGAAGGTAGCCGAGTCCCACCTCGCGCAATGCGGTCAGCGACCGAAGCACCGCGGGCGCGCCGACAAAGAACTCGAAGGCGCCGTCGACCGTCATCGCGAGGACGTCCGCGACATTCTTTCCACGATAGGTAATCTCCAGCGTCTTGGCGTTGTACCGCGTGCCACGACACGTGGGGCATGGCGAATACACGCTCGGCATGAAAAGCAACTCGACCATCACGAACCCTTCACCCTCGCAATGATGGCATCGGCCCTTCGCCACATTGAACGAAAACCGGCCCGCATCGTAATGTCGAGTCCGCGCTGCGCGGGTCGCGGCGAAGAGGTCGCGGACGTGGTCGAACAGACCCGTGTAGGTCGCCAGATTTGAGCGCGGTGTACGCCCGATTGGTTTTTGATCGACGAGGATGAGGCGCTTGATCGACTCCATACCGCCGGCGATGCGGCCCTCAAGTACCGGCAGGGTTGCGCGCTCCAGGGGATCGACCTGGTCTGCGTCACTCTCGATCTCGTCCCCAAGCTCTCGACTGACGAGTTCCACCAACGCCTGGCTGACCAGGGTGGACTTCCCCGACCCAGAAATGCCAGTGACCGTACTCAACACGCCGAGCGGAAACGCGACATCGAGGTTACACAGATTGTTTCGCGTCACGCCGGTGAGACGCATCCAGCCGACCGGCCTGCGAACCGCTCGGACCGCCGGCGTCGCCGTGCGGAAGAGGTGGCGCGCGGTGCGCGACGCCGGTACGTCGGCGAGGCCCGCTGGGGGACCGCTGTACAAAATCTCCCCTCCGTTCGTGCCAGCCTCGGGCCCAACGTCGACGATCCAGTCGGCATGGCGCATGACTTCGAGCTCGTGTTCGATGACAAACAGCGAGTTGCCTTGGCCCTTGAGTCGCTCGAGTATGCGCAGAAGCGCTTCGGTGTCCGCCGGATGAAGTCCCGCAGACGGCTCATCCAGCACGTAGACGACTCCGAAGAGGTTAGAGTGAACTTGGGTGGCAAGCCGCAGACGTTGCAGCTCGCCAGGAGAGAGCGTGGGCGTGCTGCGCTCGAGCGTCAGGTACCCCAACCCGAGTTCGAGCACGTTGGTGAGCCGACTGCACAGGTCCTCGCAGATACGCCGGGTGACTTCAGCCTTCTCGGGGTGGCCGCGTCCAATGTCGGCCAGCGCCGACGGGTTGCCCGACGCATATGGATGCAAGATCTTGCCCAGTTGTTCAAGCGGAACCCGGCCCATCTCGGCGATATCGAGCCCCGCGAACTTTACCGATAACGCTTCGCGGCGCAAGCGCTTGCCTTTGCAAAGTGGACACCGGGCTCCGGTCATGTACTGAGCGACGCGACGCTTCATCATCGCACTTTGCGTCGTGGCGAACGACTTCAATACATGGCGACGGGCGCCGATGAAGGTGCCCATGTAGCTCGGTTCCTCCTTGCGACGCAGCGCTCGCTTCGCCTCTTCGAGGTCGAAGCCCGCATAGACCGGAACGCGCGGTTGTTCGTCGGTGAACAGGATCCAGTCCCGCGTTTTCTTCGGGAGCTCGCGCCACGGCACGTCCACGTCAATCCCAAGCGTCGTCAAGATGTCGCGCAGGTTCTGGCCTTGCCAAGCCAACGGCCATGCAGCGACGGCCCGCTCGCGGATCGTGCGGGACGGATCTGGCACCATCGATTTTTCGGTTACGTCGTAGACACTTCCGAGCCCGTGGCACTTGGAGCACGCGCCCTCGGGCGTGTTCGCGGAGAACGACTCGGCGTAGAGCATGGGCTGCCCCCGGGGATAGTCGCCGGCGCGCGAATAGAGCATGCGCAGCAGGTTCGAGAGCGTGGTGACGCTTCCCACGGAGGAGCGAGTGGTTGGCGAGCCGCGCTGCTGTTGCAAAGCGACAGCAGGCGGCAGCCCCTCGATCTCGTCGAACTCGGGTGCGCCTATCTGGTGAAAGAGGCGGCGGGCATAAGGCGCGACGGATTCAAGGTATCGGCGTTGCGCTTCGGCGTATAACGTGCCGAAGGCGAGTGAGGACTTGCCGGATCCCGAAACGCCTGTGAAGACGACGAGGGCGTCGCGTGGGATTTCGACAGTAACGTCTTTGAGGTTGTGCTCGCGCGCGCCACGCACTCGGACGAAGCCGTCAAAGCTAGCAGCCTTCTCGGCGATTCGACTGGACATTGTGGAGCGAGGTCCGCGTGGTCAGGGGAGGCTGAGGGTAACGAGCCCACACCTTGCGCAGCGAGGAGAGCCATCGCCGAATGCGTACGAAATAAAGCCCTTGGCGGCCACTTTCACCGATGCTGTCGCACAAACATGCAATGATGACCGGAAGGGTACTCCCAGCATCCGCCACCATACGGCGCCCAGGTAGCTACTCTGTTGCGGACTTTAGGCTGGGAATTCGATCGCGTATGTGCGCTGCCGTACGCCGAGTCGACCGTAGGGAGTTCGTCGATGGTGGCGCATCGGCGCTATAGCCCGCTGCGCAGGGGCTCCTGGTTTCGAGTTACGCTCTCGCTCTGCGATGCAATCCCTGAATCACGCGATTGCGGCAGCCGTTCGATAAGCTTGTCGAGAGTGATCGGATAGTCGCGGACCCGCACGCCCGTGGCGTTGTAGACCGCGTTCGCCACCGCCGCCGCGACTCCGCAAATGCCGAGCTCCGCGACGCCCTTGGCCTTCAGCGGCGACGATATCGGGTCGGTCTCGTCGAGGAAGATCACCTCCTGGTGCGGGATGTCGGCGTGGACGGGCACCTCGTACGTGGCAAGGTCGTGGTTCACAAAACAGCCCCGGCGTGTGTCGACGACGAGCTCCTCCATGAGCGCCGCGCCCACGCCCATCGTCAGCGCCCCAATCACCTGGCTGCGCGCCGTCTTGGGATTGAGAATGCGGCCGGCAGCGCACACCGCGAGCATGCGTCGCACGCGTGTCTCGCCGGTGTCGGCATCGACCGCCACCTCGACGAAATGCGCGCCGAACGTCGACTGGTGGTAGCGCTTGTCGAGGTCGCCGTACTCGATGTGATCCTCGCCCACCAGCGGCGCTTCGAGCACGGCCTGCACCAGCGGCACGGACTTGCCGCCTGCGCGCACGTGGCCCTCGGCGAACATCACGTCGCCGCCCATGCCGAGCCGTTGGATGACCGCTTCACGCAGCTTCAGGCACGCGGCATAGACGCCCGAGCAGGAATTGTTCCCGCCCCATTGCCCGCCGGAGCCGCAGGACACCGGAAAGCTCGAGTCGCCGAGCCGTACGTCGACGCGCTCGATCGGCACCCCCATCATTTCCGCCGCGGTTTGCGCGATGACGGTGTAACTGCCGGTGCCGATGTCGGTCATGTCGGTCTCGACGGTGATGCTGCCGTTGCGCTCGAGCCGCACGCGCGCCGCGGACTTGGTCAGCAGGTTATCGCGGAACGCCGCCGCCACACCCATGCCCGCGAGCCAGCGGCCGTCACGTACCTGTGCGGGCTTCGCGTTGCGCTTCTCCCAACCGAATCGCTTGGCCCCGAGGCGGAAGCATTCCACCAACTGCCGCTCGGAAAACGGCGGGTGCGGAGGCGTGGGGTGCTGAGACTCTGCCTTCTTCGATTGCGGGTCGGTCGAATCGCCCTTCGCAAGCGGCGGCGAATCGGGCACGATTTGCGTGTCGTTCATCACGCGGAACTCGATCGGATCGACGCCCAGCCGCTCCGCCATCTCATCCATGGCGATCTCGAGCGCCATCATGCCCGGCGCCTCGCCCGGAGCGCGCATGGCGTTGCCTTCGGGCAGATCGAGCGCCGCAAGGCGATTGGCCGTCATGCGATGCTCGCCTGCGTAGAGGGCGCGGGTTTGCATGGCGCCCAGTTCCGCACTACCGCCCGGCAGGTCGCCCGACCAGCACTCGTGAGCGATTGCGGTGATCCGTCCTTGCGTGGTCGCACCGATGCGAACTCGCTGGATCGTCGCCGGACGGTGCGTGGTGTTGTTCATCATCAACGCGCGCTGCAACGCCACCTTCACCGGGCGCTTCGCGGCACGCGCGCCGAGGGCAGCCATGAGCACATCCGAGCGCAAGAACAGCTTGCCGCCGAAGCCGCCACCGATATAGGGTGACAGCACGCGGACCTTCTCCCGTGCAATGCCCAGTGTCTTTGCCAGATCCTGCGCGGCCCAGTCGATCATCTGGTTGGACGTCCACACCGTGAGCCGATCGCCCTCCCACAAGGCGATAGTCGCGTGCGGTTCCATCATTGCGTGCGACTCGTCGGGCGTTGTGTACGTCGCATCGAGCTTTACGGGCGCTTGCGCGAACGCCGTGTCGAAGTCGCCTACCTTCGACGCGCCGGGACCGCTGAACGTCTTCTCCGGAACTTTCGTCTTGTCCCTCATGGCCGCGAGCTCGAACGAGCCTTTCGCCGGGGCATAGTGCACCCGCACGAGCTGCGCCGCGGCGCGCGCCTGCTCGAACGTCTCCGCAACGACAACCGCCACTGCCTGGTGATAGTGCTGGATCTCCGGCCCGCCTAGGAGCTTCGCCGTGTTGCGTGGGCCCTTGGCGAGCTTGCCGGCATTCTCGGCGGTGACGATGGCGATGACGCCGGGCGCGGCGCGGGCGGCGGCGAGATCCATCGACGCAATGCGTCCTTTGCCGATCGCCGCACCGACGATGTAGCCGTAGGCAGGGTTTGCCACGACGTCATGCCTGTCGTACGCGTACGGGGCCGTGCCCGTCGTTTTCAACGGACCATCGATCCGGTCGAGCGGCTGGCTCACGACCTTCAACTGGTCGATGGGATTGGTGGTTGCGGGCGTATCGAATTTCATGGCTCATGCCCTCGCTTCGGCGAGCACAGCGGCGATCGTTCGCTCGACAAGCGGCACCTTGAACGCGTTGTGCTCGGTGGTACGCGCACCGGCGAGCAGGCCCGCGGCGACGGCTTTCGCACCTTGCGGCAGATCGCGCTCCGCCACCTCGACGCGCCACGGCTTATGCGCCACGCCGCCGAGCGCGATGCGCCCGCTGCCATCCGGCTGCACGATTGCCGCGACCGACACCAGCGCGAAGGCATAGGACGCGCGATCGCGCACCTTGCGATAGAGATGCCGGCCGCCCAGCGGCTTGGGCAGCGTCACCGCCGTGATGAGCTCACCCCGCTCAAGCGCGTTCTCGATATGCGGCGTGTTACCGGGCAGCCCATGAAAGTCGGCAATGGGAATCACGCGCTTGCTGCCGTTGCCGCGCACCGTTTCCACGCTCGCGTCGAGTGCGCGCATCGCGACCGCCATGTCGCTCGGGTGCGTTGCGATGCAGGCCTCGCTCGTTCCCACTATGGCGTGATGCCGGGTGAAGCCGCCCATTGCGCTGCAGCCGCTGCCCGGCTTGCGCTTATTGCACGGCATGTTGGTGTCGTAGAAGTACGGGCAGCGCGTGCGCTGCAGCAGGTTGCCTGCGGTCGTCGCCTGGTTGCGAAGCTGCGGCGAAGCGCCGGCGAGCAGCGCACGCGAAAGGACACCGTAATCGCGGCGAACCCGCGGGTCGGCGGCGAGATCGGTATTGCGGACCAGCGCCCCGATGCGCAGTCCGCCTTCGGAGGTCGCCTCGACACGATCGAGGCCTAGGCGATTCACATCGATGAGGTGCCCGGGCGTTTCGATCTGCAGTTTCATGAGGTCGAGCAGGTTCGTGCCACCGGCGACGAACTTCGCGCCCTCGATGCGCACCGCGGCCGCCGCGGCTTCGGAGGCCGAAGCTGCCCGTTCGTAGGTGAACGATTTCATCGGCGGCCTCCCGCAACTTCGGTGATGGCCTCCTGGATGTTGGAGTACGCGCCGCACCTGCAGATATTGCCGCTCATGCGCTCGCGCATCTCGGCATCGGTCAGTTCCGCCGCCCGCGTAAGGTCCGCGGTGACATGGCTCGGGATGCCGGCCTTCACTTCCTCGAGCATTGCCACTGCCGAGCAAATTTGACCGGGCGTGCAGAAACCGCACTGATAGCCGTCGTGCTTCACAAACGCCGCCTGCATCGGATGCAGGTTCCGCGGCGTGCCGAGCCCCTCGATCGTCGTCACCTCATGCCCCTCGTGCATCACCGCGAGCGTGAGGCACGAGGTAACGCGCCGCCCGTCGACGATCACGGTGCAGGCACCGCATTGGCCCTGGTCGCAGCCCTTTTTGGGGCCGGTGAGGTGCAGGCGCTCGCGCAGCGCATCGAGCAGGGTGATGCGCGGATCGATCATCAGGTGATGATCCGAACCGTTCACGCGTAGCCGTACTTCGTATTGGGGGATCTTGCCGGCCTCTTCCATCCTCGATTGCGAAGTCGCGGCGGCGACCGGCATGACCTGCCCCGAAACGAACGCACCGCCGGTGGCCGCAGTCGCCTGCAAAAAGTGGCGTCTCGTCGCGTCGAAATCGCTCATTCGGAGACTCCCGAGATGGTCAGTGTAGTTCGCGTACGATTAGGTCTCGGTCACCGGCGCACCCGCCGGTGGCAGGAACCGCAGTCTCCGGGATTGTGGGGGTGACCCGCATTCCACACTGTGCGCGGGCACACACTTGCCAGCACCCGGGCGCCATTGAAGCTGGAATCGGTACCCGCCACAGCGTTCTTGCAAGGCGTGTCTCAGTATGGAGAAGACGCAGGAACGACTCGCAGCCCCCGGGCGCCGCAGCGGACATCGTGGCAACGCTACAAGCGCTTGGTCATGGAACCCTGAAGGAGCGCTCGCATGCCTACGACGCGCGCTAGAGCGATGCTCCAAGAGATGTTCGGCGAAATTCTGAAACGTACGGCTATGGCTGTACCGTTGCGATATCCCCTTCCGAGAGCGCTCCAGGGCTGGCAGTCGCGGGCCGAGCAGCCGCTTCTACCTTTGCGCCTGTTCGACAGCCGCGAACGGGCACGGTCATGCTGTGCTGGCGCTGGTGCTCGTGCTCGCCTTCATCGCCTGCGGACGTTCGGAGGTCGCCGCGATTAACTGAACCGATCATGGAGATCCTAAACCTAGCGGAGGCCGGGACCAGAGTAGCGGACTTGTGCCGCAAGCACGGGATTAGCCAATGGAAGCTTTACCCGTGGCGTAACAAGTGCGCGGGGATGCGTGTGAACGAGGCGAAGCGGCTCAAAGAACTGGAAGAACAGAACGGACGCTTGAAGAAGATCGTCGCCGACCGGGCTCTTGATGTGTCAGCGCTAAAAGAGGCCCCCCACCGAAAGTGGTGACGCCAGAAGGGAAGCGGGCGGCGGTGCGCTTCTGGCGGCGTCTCGCTACCAACTGAGGCTGGTATGTGGTCTTCGCGGCTACCGATGCCGCGCCTTCAGATAATGCGGTTCTAATAATGGAGGCCGCACCCATCCAACAAAGCGGTGGGTGTAACGCGCCGCAGTAGCAGCGAGCACCTCGACTCTATAGGCAGCAGTGCTACAAACTACGATGTGGCCGCCCCCACACAAAGTGCGAGCCGCGGCGGCCAAAATGCGAACTGTGAGGTGGGACGGATTCGCTGCGACTTGCCGCTTACCGCGAATGAAATGAAACGACCTTTTTCATCGCCTCGACGCGAGCCGTCGCCTGTTGTTGCTGTTGCTTCCGCAGCTCGCGCCGGATTCTGGCAAACGTTTTCCGCAAATCGGTTTCCAAACTCTTCGTATAGCGGAATGAAGGATCCAGAATGGACTTCATTTGACCTCCACAAGTTGTGCGATGAACGCATCACCACACTCATCCATAGGAGGTGCAAGATGTATTCCATCAATCGCCTAAACTGCGACTGTTCAACCACTTGTGGCCGGTATCTCTAGTGTTGACACGCGTGTTCTCCGTCTGAACGAATCAGTAATGTAAAAATGATCGACACAGTTTTGCCCGTTCCCGAGGTGCGCTCAGTTCCAGCGATCCGCACGCGCTGCTTCGTGGATCGGGCCGATCGCAACGGCGTAGAACGCGTCAGGCACAGACGCTACATCTTGCGCAGAGGGAAATAGCCGGCGCGCTCCGAGCGCGGCCCGCGCGACCGTTGCCTCTGGTCTGGTCTAGGGGCTTAGTCACCTCTCCGGGCAACTGGGTCGCCGACAAATCGTGCTCCTGCGCAAGGCGCCGCAGGCCGCCCGCAGCCTCCTCGCGGTCTAGATATAGGCGGAGTGAGCTCGTCCGCGTCATTGATGAACTTAGCGCGCATGGCATCTGCTACACGCAAAACTACACCAACCAGCGGGCCGAGTGCGGGCCGCCGAATACTCTGGCAGTCCCCTCTAGCCCTAAATCTTCGTGTCACGGGCGATCTGCTTTCGTGTGTGGCGTTCGATACCCTCAAGTATTCGGCGAGCGATGGTTGACCCCGTTTCCCGAAACCCCAACACTTTCAATTCGTGCAAGTGAATCGCCGTTGGGAGACGCACCGTTGAACATCCCTAAACAAGCGCTCGTGGTCGTAGGCGATGGTGAGAAAGCACTCTTTCTGCGGAACGTGGGGACCGTCCGAAAGCTCGAGCTCGAGGTCGAGAACGTTTTGGCCCACGGCAATCCGTCGACGCACGAGCAGGGCACGGATAAGCCCGGTCGCACGTCCGCCGCGTGGGCACTGCGCGCAGCGCGATGGAAGAGAGCGATTCGCATCAGTTGGGCGAAGAGCGGTTCGCCAGCGAGATCGCAGCCATACTTTATCGGCTTGCCCACGCCAAAAAGTTTTAGCTGGAACGAATCGCATAGATTGCAGGCGCGCTCTCCCCCGGTGGGCTATTGCGACACCCCGGGAAGGCGACGCCCTCCATTTCGGCGCCGGTCCCGATATGTAGCGACTGACGCGATACGCTGCGGCCAATCCGCTTCGACGGCGACTGCCGTAAACTTCTTCTCCTCGATCAACCGCTGCGGGACCTGTGCGCGCTATTGTTAGAAATCGTGTCTTCCGTCCGGGGCCGCGCCCAGCAGCACGAAGCGAGCGTCGCCGATCCGTTCCAGCAGCGGATCGTCGTCCGTGACGGCGGTGTTGTGAGCAGCGGCGCGAATGATCTGTACGAGCGCGTGCCCCATATGTTTCGGCGCGTTCGAGCAACTCGTGGCCTCTGCATCGCTGACGGTTCGATCAGCCCATAATCGTTTATAGCGTGCTAGCCATCATCTGCTCTTGTCATAGGGAGTGCCCATGCAAGGAAATGAAGGCCTCACTGTTTCCACCGTAGTGCCTGCCGCGGTACCGATCGCCAGCGAGTTCGGGCGTCCATCGGGCGCGTGGCGCGGTCGCCTGTACGACATCATCTTCGAGTCGGACACTCGCGCCGGGCGGACCTTCGATCTCGGCCTCATGCTGCTCATCATGTCGAGCGTCATTGTCGTGATGCTGGATAGCGTAGATCCGCTCACCCGAAGCTATGGCACGTTGTTCAATTGGCTCGAATGGACCTTCACCGGTCTTTTCACCCTGGAGTACGTCCTGCGCTTGTCATGCGTCAGGCGGCCACTCGCGTACGCGTCAAGTTTCTTCGGCGTGGTCGACTTGCTCGCGATACTGCCCACCTACGTTGCGGCGTTCTTCCCGGAGCTTGCGCTTTTGATCGATGTGCGTGTGCTGCGACTGC
>Ga0157375_10003139_pt1 | contig 14349 bp, 4 predicted proteins | sample M35metaG_FD_115311 | JGI IMG/M metagenome (GOLD analysis project Ga0157375, IMG submission 115311) | Miscanthus rhizosphere microbial communities from Kellogg Biological Station, Michigan, USA - M3-5 metaG | ecosystem: Host-associated > Plants > Roots > Rhizosphere > Soil | place: USA: Michigan...
ACTACCACGTGCTCAACCAACTCGCGCACCGAGAACTGCGACGGCGTCGGCCGATCCCACGAGTCCGCCGGCAGCTGCCGCACGACCCGTTCAAACTCCGCCGAGGCTGCGTCGATCAGCTCCACGTCCGGCAGGCTAGCGCCATCGTGCCGGCAGCCGAGAAAGCCAGCACCCAGCCGATTCTGCGTCACGGCCGTCGCCCTGCAACGGGACCGTCCACTGGGACATCGAGGTGCACCTCGACCTAAGGTCGTCGACCGTCAGCCTCCTGTCTCATAGGCTCGCCCGGTCAGGTGCCCGATGAAAGCAGGTCGACGGCAGCGGAGCCAGCGCGAACAGAGCAACTCATCTGCGCGACGCCTTATCCAAGCGGAGTCACTCGATATCGACGGTTTGTGCTCGCCTGTCGCCGGTCAATTCATGCGACAACGGCACAGGGCAGGAAGGTGTACGCGGGTGAGCGCTCCCAAGCTGGCGTGGCTCATCCCTCGCGTAAGCGGCTCAAGCATGGGGCCGGCGGGGCGGAGCCGAAGGTCCATCATCGGAGTGTGGCTTCCTGCGGGAAGTGTGAGAGCGAAGGAGTCTCCGATCCGCCGCCCACGTCGGGCACGCAGTTGCACGTTTCTCGCTGTCGTGCCCAGGACTGAACCCAGGTTGGTCGTTAGGCGAGATCGCGGCTCCTGGAAGCGAATTAACGGCTCGCCCGCGGCGCGTCGGGGTCCACTGCCGGCCGTTATACAGACGCTCGAACCACTCGCGTGGCGGCTCGCCCTCGGCGGCGGTGGGCTGACGAAGTCGTCCGGACCGATCCAGGCGGCCAGGCCCGCGTCGCGAATTTCGCGAATCATTTGCTGGGCGGGCATTTCGCTGCCACCGAAGAACCCGAACTCCTCGCCCGCGACATCGCGAACGTTCTTTGCTAACTTGCCGAGTGGCGGATGACCGGCTCCGTGCCGTGGTCACCGAGTGACCTGTACTCGTCATCCTGGATGTCCGCGTGCTGAGTGATCTTCGGCAATGTCAACTGTGTGCCCGTTGGTCCAGATCATCCAGCGATCCTCCCGGGCGCAGGTCGATCGACGCTTCGTTGCCGAACCAAGCGGCGAGTCTTTCGGCCGTAGTGAGCGCTGCCCATACCCTGCTCGGCGGGTGTGCGATCTCCACCGTCCGCTCGATGCGATCAGGAAACCCATAACATCCTCCATCAAATAGCAATCGGTCAGTTGCTATCCCATTGCGACCAACCGATTGCATCAATGGCAGTGGCGGTCGAAGGCAAGGCGGCCTTGTTTGACTCCGCCTGGCCCAGTGCTATCGGGCGGGGTGCCAACCGGGTGGCTGAGCCACGATGTGTGCCGGCTCGCCGACGCCGGTCAGATCGAAGTCCTCCTCGCGCATCGTCCGATAGCACGATTCCGCCGCGCCGCGCACAGAGCCGACCGACTCAGCCAGCGCTACTGATCACGCCAAGCGAGCGCGAGGTCGCCAGCGTTAGATGGCCGCGGCCTATCGACACTCTTGTGTCATCGGACGTCCAGCTACTGATACGGCGGGAACATCGCAAAGGTCCAGTTGTCGTCGCGGTTGAGCATGGCGGTGATGGAGTCTGTGTCGTTGCTGGTGTTGAACGTGGCGGCTTGCGCGCCCCAGTTGCCGTTGGTCGCGGTGAGGACGGGTGAGGTGCCGGTCGAGGTCGCGGCGGGGGCGCCGAACGAGCCAGAAATGGACTCCTCCTCGGAATCCTCGTTGGCACTGTTGGCCCTGAGCGAGGAGGTGAGCCCGGGGTCATCCTCGATGACGGCCCTGTCTGTCGCATTCAGGTTGCGCGTGCCGACCGTGGCTCGTAGGAAGTTCTGCCGGATCGGGATGGGGCGGCTCGCTGAGGGCGTCACCGGCTCCGGTTGAGCCACGGGGCCAGAGGGGCCGTCCACGATGCTGTCGGTGGTGGAGGCGGCGCTGTTGCCCGTGGTCTCGGTAAGGGAGGACATGACGTGGGGCGACTCGCCCGAGCTTGTCTCAGACATGTAATCGCGGATTGTCTGTCCCGGCCTGAGACCAGCCGGATTGAGTACGTCGCTTTCTTCTCCGGCGACGAGGGTTAAACGTCTCGGGTCGACGTTGGCCGGGTTGGTTTCATCGATCGGGTCCCTGAGGAAGTCGCTTGCGTCTTGGGTGGCGGTTTCGGCGATGTCGGCGCCGGCTCCGGCTGCGGTGGCGCCGAGGGTGGCGAGTCCGGATACGGCGGCGACGGCGCCGGCGGCGATTTGGACGGTGCCGAGGGCGGTGCGTTGGTCGTTGGTGAGGAAGTGTTTGCCGCTGACGGCGTTGTCGATGTCGTCGGCGGCTTTGACGGTGGAGGCGACGGCGCCGGTGGCGCTGGCGACGGCGCCGACGGCGGTGGCGACGGTGAAGGCGATGGTGCTGGCGGTGACGGTGCCGACTTCGGCTCCGATGACGGCGGGGAGGGCGGTGAGGGCGGCGCCTCCGGTGGCGACGGCGGCGACGATGAAGGCGATGGCGGTGCCGATGTCGATGAGCAGGTCGGCGAGGGAGAAGTGGCCGGTGGTGTCGGTGAGGGTGATGGGGTTGGTGGAGAAGGCTTGGTAGTGGTTGAACACGTTGGCGGTGTCGCGGCTGGTGAAGCGGCCTTGGGTGGGGTCGTAGCTGCGGGCGGGGAGGAGGAGTTGGCCGGTGGTGGGGTCGGTGAGGGAGCTGGTGGGGGTGGCTCCGGTGTATTGGAACGGGTTGGCTCGTCCGCCGGGGGCGGGGGTTGTGCTGGGTGCGGGTTGTCCGTTGGGTTGGGTGGGGGCGCCGTAGTCGCTGTAGTGGTAGGTGTTGGTGACCGCGGCGGTGGTGTCGATGAGGGCGGTGACGGAGGAGTGCCGGTCGCGGAGTAGGTAGCCGGTGCCGGTGCCGGTGGTGACCGGTGCTGGTGCGCCGGTGGTGGGGACGGCGCCGGTGGTGGTGGTGCCGGGTTGCAGGGTGCGGGCTTCGCGTCCGGCGGTGAGCAGGTAGGACGCGGTGGTGGCGGTGGTGCCGGTGGTGGGGTCGGCGGTGGTGTCGTTGGTCAGGGTGCCGTCGGTGCCGTAGTGGAAGGTTTGGGTGCTGGCGCCGCTGGTGGTGGTGGATCGGCGGGTGCCGTCGGGCCAGTAGGTGTAGGCGGCGGTGGTGCCGGCGTGGGTGGCGGTGAGCATCCGGTCGAAGCCGTCGTAGCTGAGGGTCGTTCCGGTGAGGGTGTGGGTGACTCTTCCGTCGGTGTCGAAGGTTTGGGTGGTGGTGGTGCCGTTGCTGGTTTGGGCGGTTAGTTGCCCGGCCGGGTCGATGGTGTTGCTGGTGGTGGTGGTGAACGGCGGCGGGGTGGCGCCGGGGCGCGGGTTCTTCTTCGGTTTCTTCGGTTTTTTGGTGTTGCCGGGCGGTTGCTGCTGCGCGCCGTTTTGGGGTCGGGTGGTGGTGGTGATGCCGGTGACGTCGCCGGCGGTGTTGATGGTGTAGCTGGTGGCGGTGGCCGGCTGCCCGGCGGTGTTGGGGCCGGAGTAGGTGGCCGAGCCGAGCAGCCGGTTGTAGGCGTCGTAGCGGTAGGTGGTGGTCCAGGTGCCGGCCGAGGTGGGGGTGGCCGAGACGGCCGGGTCGGTGTCGGTGCGGGTGGCGAGGTTGCCATGGCTGTCGTAGGTGTAGGTGTGCGCCTCGATCACCGTCCCGGACGTGGTGGTGGTGCGTTGGGTGGCCAGTTGGTTGTGTCCGGTCCAGGTGTTGGTGGTGGTGACCCCGTTGCCGCGGGTGATGGTCGCCACCCGGGACATCGTGTCGTAGCTGTAGGTCTCGGAGGCGAGCACGGTGCCGCCGCGGGTTTGGGTGGCGGTGGTGATCCGCCCGGCGGTGTCGTAGTGGTAGGTGGTGACCGCGCCGGTCACGTCGGTGGTGGTCGATAGCAGCCCGCTGTCGGTGTAGCTGGCGGCGGTGGCGGTGCCGTCGGAGTAGCCGCGGGAGATCACATGCCCGTCGGCGTCGTAGCCGAAGGTGACGGTGGTGGTGCCGTCGCTGATCGCATGCACGTGCCCGGCGCCGGGTTGCCCGGCCGGGACGTAGCTGTAGGTGTTGGTGACCGCGGGCCCGCCGGCGGGTTGCGCGGTCACGCTGGTCAACCGGCCGGTGGAGGGATTGTAGGAGTCGGTGATCACGGTGCCGGACGGGGTGGTGCGGGTCGCGACCGTCCCGTCGGCGTGATAGGTGTAGCCGGTGGTGCGCCCGTCCGGGTCGGTGGCGGTCGCGGTCCGCCCGGCCGGGTCGTAGGTCAGCCGGGTGCCGCTGGCGTTCTGGGCTGATTGCGCCCGGGCGCTGCTGGTCTGCTGACCGCCGAGCGCGACGGTGTCGGACAGGTTCAGCGGATTACCGGGGAAGGTGCTGTTTTGCTGGGTCGCGGTTTGCGTCAGCGACGCCCCGCCGGCGCCGAGGTAGGTGTAGTCCAGGCTGAGGTCGTTCGAGGTTTGGGAGGTGACCCGGCCCAGCCCGTCGTAACTGGAGGTTTGGGTGGGGTCGGTGGTGCCGTCGCTGTATTGCCGGGCCACCGTCACCGGCTGGTTGCCGTTGTCGTAGCTGGTGATACGGGTCGCGACCGGGCTGGTCGAGCCGGCCGGGTCGACCTGCTGGGTGATGGTGTGCGCCACATCGTTGTAGGCGGTGGCGTGGGTGATCCCGGTCGGGTCCACCTCCTGCACCTGCCGACCCAACACGTCCAGCGTGGTGGTGACGGTGCGGCCGGCCTGGTCGGTCGCGGTGGTGGTCGCCCCGTTGAGGCTGTAGCGGTAGGCCGACAGCTGCCGGCTGGTCGGGGAAGCGGTGAACGCCTCGTTGACGACGTTGTCGGTGACCCGCACGGTGCGGCCCAACGCGTCGTAGCTGGTTTGCACGATCCGACCGTCCGGGGTGGAATCGGTCCGGGTCGCCGGCGTGGTCGCTGTCGCCGCCGCGTAGGCGGTGGTGGTGGTCAACCCGTCCGGGGTGGTTTTACTGGTCTGCCGACCCCCGGCGTCGTAGCGGTAGCTGGTGACCCGCCCGAGCGGGTCGGTCGTGCGCACCGGCTGCATGGTGACCAGATCCAGCACCGTGCCGGTACTCGACGCCGCCGAGGTGCCGGCCGCGGTCGTGGTAGTGACCGTGCGGGTGTGCGCGGCCACATCAACCGAGGACGCGAACGTGGTCGTCACCGTGTCCGGGCCGCCGCTGTCCCCGGCCGGTTTCGCCCCCGGCGCCCACGTCATCGTCCGCTGCGTCGGCTGACCGGATGTGTCATACAGATAGCTGGTCGTCGACCGGGCCGACAACGGCTGCCCCGGCGCGGCGTAGGCCGTGGTCGCGCTGCTGATCGTCTTATGGTCAGCCGAGAGCACATTCGTGGTCTGGCTGCGGGACCCGTCCGCCCCGGTGATCGTCACACCGGTGATCAACCCGAACACACCGTCATATGTGGTCGCCGTCGTCGTGTCGGCCTCATCGGTGGACTGGGTCACCCGGCCGTGGCTGTCATACACCCGGCTCGTCGACACCGTGCGGCCACCCGCGGCGGTCGTGCCGGCGACACTCGTGGCCGCCGAATACGTCACCGTCGACGTCCGCGGCCGCGCATAATTCGGCGCCACATTGCCTAAACCGGTCACCGGCAGATACGTCGCGGCCTGCCGCTGCACCGCCACCGCCCCCAACCCCAGCACCGCCCGGGCCACCAGCCGATGCTGCGAGTCATACGTCGACAACGTCGAGGCCGGCGAACCCGGACACGTCGCCGGCACCGGAAGCTGCGACACCACACAACTACTCAGCAACGTCGAATAGAAATACGTCGCGTCACCGGAGGCGAACAACCGATCCGACGTTCCGCCGTTATACGTCGGGAAACCGGTGTAATTGTGCCGCGCGGTGTTCTGCGGCGGGTTCATCGAGAACAACCGCGCCGGCCCCAACACCGCCCCCGACCGGTCCACCGTCACCACCGACTGCACCGCCGTCAAACCCGGCTCGTAACCAATCTCCTGATACGTAACCAACGTGTGCGCCTGCGACGGCGACACCACCGACGTCAACAACGGCACCGTCGACCCCGACACCGACGAATACGCAAACGAGGACACCGCCCCGGTCGGATCGGTCACCGACGTCACCCGATGATCCCCGTCAAACACGATCGTGGTCTTAGCCACCACCCCATCCGAACGCGGCGGAGCCGACACCACCACCGACGACGCGCTATACGTGAACGACGTCGTCTGCCCATACCCATCCACAATCGACGTCGGCGCCCACCGGTCATTACCCAACGCCTGCCACGTCAACTGCGTGCGATTACCGAACCGATCCGTACGAGAAACCAAATTCCCGTCACTATTAAACGAATCAACCCGGCCATCGTCATACAACAACGTGAACGGCGTCGCCGGCGTCGCCGGTGTCTGCCGGAAAACCAGATCCTGCTGCGGATAATCCTGCAACCCCGACGGGAACGAACCCCCCGCCACATACGCCCCACCATTCGCCGGAAACACCGTCAACGGCGCCGCCACGTTAACAAACGACACCCCCAACGACCACCCCGGCCCAAACCCCGACCGATCCAACCCCCCCGCCGCCCGAGCCTGATCCCACACCAACGACCACGACACCCCCGCCGACCCCGGGCCCCCCCCCCACAACACCCGCCCCCCCACCGAAAACAACCCAGTCCGCTGATCCACCGACCCCGACAACCCACCCCCCAAACCAATCGCCCCCGACACCGGACCCGCCGCAGCAGCCCGCGCAAACCCACCCGACACCGAAACCGGCGCCACCAACACCCCCACCACCAACGTGACAACCGCCCCAACAACGAGGGCCGGACGATTCCTCACAACACTCACCTCAGCTTGTTACGACGGGAATGTTGACAACGGAAACGAGCACGCCGTGGGTGACCAGGGTGGTGTCGACGTGGTCGGTGGGTAGGAATGTTGAGCTGGCGGTGAGTGTCGCGGTGTTGCTCGAGAAGGTGAGCGGCGCGGAGGCCAGCAAGTGCTCGGCTGTGCCGGCGGTTTGCTGCAGGGGGAGGCTGGCTGCGCTGGTAGTGGCCGGTGCCGCGGTAAGTAGCCCGATCTGAACGCCGTTGGAGGTGTCCAGGTAGAGAGCGGGTTGGCCCGGGCTGATCGGGTAGAGCCGGCAGAGGTTGTTGCTGAAGTCGGTGCATCCGGCCAGGGAGATGCCGGTGGCGGCGGACGTCGTGTTGTTGACCGGGTCGATCGCCGTGGCGTGCACGTCGATCGGTTGGCTCGGCGATGTCTCGCCGGCGATGTAGCCGGTGAATTTCTGGTCAACGGTGCTGGTGGTGGACAGGTAGTGGAAGCCGTCGAAGGCTGCCGGTCCGCCGCTGGTCACCGATCCGTTGTTGGGGTAGGCGCCGGCGTACGGGCTGACCCCGAGGAAGCTGTTCGGGTTCGCGCCGGTGAGCAGCAGGTTGGTGATCAATGCGTTGGTGTTGTCGGCGCGGTAGTAGATGCGCTGGTAGCTCGAGTCGGTCGGCGGCAAGGGAGGCCCGGTGCTGCCGTCTTCGTTCTCGGATAGCACCTGCACCGATAGCGGCGCCTGGTCAAGGCCGGAATCGACCGGCGCAGCGATTCCGTTGCTGCCGGTCGCCGTGATTTGTGGGCCGCTGACGTTGGTCGGGTCGGTCGGGGCGTGCAGGCTCGACAGCGTGAGCGGGGGGGACGGCGTGCCGGTGGGTCCGAGCGCGACGCGGATTTGCTGGTAGGCCGGTTGGCCGGGCGGGTTTTCCCACCAGAACGTGGCCGGGCCCAACGTCAGCTGGGAGCCGTTAATCGTGGGTTCGGTGCGGGGGATGAGGGTGCCAAGGGTGGTCCAGGTGGTGCCATCAACCGAGCCCTGCACGATCAGTGGCGGCACGACGAGCTGGTTCGGGTACGGGGTGGGCAGCTGGTAGCTAGCGGCGGTGACGTCGAACCGGTACACCGGCGGGCCGCCGGTGAAATCGGCCGGGGTCACCCGGGCGGCGTTCACCGTCGGGGATCCGGTCGGGGTGGGCGCGGCCGGGGTGTCGACGGTGATGTTCCACAGCCCGTACGCGGCCGGGTGGCTTCCTGTGTAAGCGATAGACACAGTGGTCGAGCCGCCGCCGGCCTGATCGAGCACGTCCACGGTCAGGTTGCGGTTGAGACGCAGGTCGATCAGGCGGGCGTCGGCGGGGTGGTTGAGCGGGGTGATGATCAGGTAGCCGCGCCAGGTCCCGGTCGCGTCGGTGGCGGCACATCCGCCGTCGGAGCCGGCGGTGTAGGCGCCCATCGGGTAGCTCGCGGAGGTCTGCCCGGCCGCTACCGAGATGCCTCCCGTGGGGAACGCCGTGGCGTCGGCCCAGCTCGGCGCGTACCAGCAGCCGAACCCCGGATTCGGCGACGCCTGCACCGCCACGGTGACCGGCTCACCCGAGGTGTTGCTGACCTGGAACCGTCCCTCCTTGATGCCCGGATACCACTCCCGGAACGAGTCAAAGTCCGGCGTTGTCGTATTCGAATTCGGCGGCCCATTCGCCGGAGCGGAAATTACCGGCAGGGCGGTCAACCCGCTGGACGTCCCGTCCCACCGAAGCAACCCCCCGACTCCTGAACCAACAGACCCAGGCTGATAGGACACCGCGAAGTCCGATCCACCGGCCGTGCCGTCAAACCGGGGGATCGGGTTGACGGCGATGATCGCACCGTTCGGGCCGGGGGCGGTGGTTCCGGCCAGGGTGTTCGTCTGCGCGCCGCTCACCGTCGGATCGATCAGCTGCAACGTGCCATTCTGCATGCCGAACGCGACGACCTTGCCGTCCACACCCCCCTGGCCGAATGCCACCGACACCGGCGCCTGGGATAGGTTCTGACCGCCCTGCTGGTTCCAGTTCAACGTGCTCGGCACGGTTCCGTTCCCAGCGACGCGCGCGACGAAGCCCACGTTGTTCCAGCTGATCACGCCGATCGCCAGCAGCCCGGATCTGGACGGGTCCCATGCCATCGCGGTCGGCGGCGTCTGCGACCCGTCACCTGCCGCGATGCCGCCGTAGCCGGTGGTGAGCTGCGGCGAATGCGGGTTGCTGACGTTATAGATCTGGACGCCGCCGTCACTCAGCCCCACCGCGAGATACGGAGTCTCGCCCACATACCCGGCGGCGAGTGACGTCACCTGAACCGCCCGCGGCACCCCCTCCTCGCAACCATTGCAGAAGTCCAGCAAGCTGGTCCGAGAGAGTGCGCACTTCGCGCTCGCGCACGACCCGTCCGGCGCTAGCACGTACAGCCAGTTCCGGTAGGGAGTTTGACCGATGTCCGACGCCGAGCCGTCCTCGTCGAACGCGTTCCCCTGCGTTCCGGTCATGAACAGGTAATCGTTGTTCCGGGCGAGGTAGATCGTGTTGAGCTGAAAAGTGCTCCACCATTGTTGGAAGCAGCCGGTGCAACTATTCGCGCTCTGCTGCCCGTATCGCGCCCATGGAACGGCTCGGTTGCATTGATAGCCGCCGGCACCCGGATTGAAGGTGCAGCCGGCGACCACACCGTCTGCGGGAACTGGTCCAAGGTCCAACGGCGTCGACCGCAGCAGCGCACCGCCCAGTGACGGCGAATCGTAAATGTTGAGGTTGCTGCCCTCGGCCCGCATGCGCTGGTCGTAGCCGCGGCCGAGAAAGTCACCGGTGAGCTCGTCGCGCATTGTGCGCGGCATGGACGACGAAATATCCACCGGCGCCGGCGCCCCGGCGCCCTTGGGTGGCTTCGGCTTCGGTGGCTTCGGCTTCGGCGGCTTCGGCGGCTTGGGGGGCTTCGGCGGCTTAGTTGGCTTGGGTGGCTTCGGCTTGTCGGGCTTGCCCGCCTGCTGCGCCGTCACCCCGGGGGACGTCTTCCCAGCCGGCGCCGCGGCCGCAGTCCCCGGCGCCGCGAGCACCCCCGCTACCAAGGCGACCGTCGCACCGATGAGTAGCCATGAACGCTTCCTCATAACGCACACCTCAATTTGCTGCCGGGACGTTAACCACGGGAACGAGCTCGCCGTGGGTGAAGGTGTTGACGTGGTCGGTGGGTAGGAACGCGGAGGTGTCGGTCTGGGTCGCTGCGGTGGTCGACACGGTCAGTGGTGCTGAGGCCAGCAGGTGATCGGCCGTTCCGGCGGTTTGCTGTAGAGGCAGACCGGCCGGGCTGGTTGTTGCCAGTGCGGCGGTGAGGAGGCCGAGTTGCACGCCGTTTCTGGTGTCCAGGTATAGGGCGGGTTGGGTCGGGCTGATCGGGTAGAGCGGGCACGGGGTGGCGGCGCCGGTGGACTGTGCTACGCAGGTGAGGGATATCCCGCTGGCGGCGGACGAGCCTGGGGTGACCTCCACTGATATCTGCGACGCGAGCACTGTGATCGGGTTGCTGGGTTCCGTCGCGCCGTCGATATGGCCGGTGATCTGCTGGTCGATAGTGCTGGTGGTGGCCACGTAGTGGAAGCCGTCAAAGGTTCCGGGTTGGCCGGTGGTCACCGACCCGTTGTTCGGGTAGGCGGCGCCCTCGTACGGGGTGACCCCGAGGAAGGTATTCGGGCTCGCGCCGGCCAGCAGCAGGTTGGTGATCAGGGCGTTGGCGCTGTTGCGGTAGTAGATGCGCTGGTAGCTCGGGTCGGTGAACGGGAGATCGCTGCCCCCGGTTATCTGCACCTGCACCGATAGCGGGGCCTGGTCCAGGCCGGAATCGACCGGCTGAGCGTTTTGGTTGCTGCTGGTGGCGGCGATGTCCGGGCCACTGATGTTGGCTGTGGTCGGGTCGGGTGGGGCGGGCAGGCTCAACAGCGTGATCGCGGGGGACGGCGTGCCGGTGGGTCCGAGGGCGACGCGGATTTGCTGGTAGGCCGGTTGGCCGGCCGGGTTTTCCCACCAGAACGTGGCCGGGCCGAGCGTCAGCTGGGATCCGCTTATGGTCGGCTCGGTGCGGGGGATGAGGGTGCCGAGGGTGGTCCAGGTGGTGCCGTTGACCGAGCCCTGCACGATTAGCGGCGGCACGACGAGTTGGTTCGGGTACGGGGTGGGCAGCTGGTAGGTGGCGGCGGTGATATCGAACCGGTATACCGCCGGGCCGGTGGTGAAGTCGGCCGGGGTCACCCGGGCGGGGTTCACCGTCGGAGGTCCGGTCGGGGTGGGCGCTGCTGGGGTATCGACCGTGATGTTCCACAGCCCGTACGCGGCCAGGTGGCTTCCTGTGTAGGCGGTCGACACGGTGGTGGGGCCGCCGGCCTGATCGGCCACATCCACGGACATCGCGACATCCCGGTTGAGGCGCAGTCCGACCAGCCGGGCATCAATGGGATGGTTGACCGGGGTGATGATCAGGTAGCCGCGCCAGGTACCCGTCGGGTCGACCGTGGGGTCAACCGCGCATCCGCCGTCGGTTCCGGAAGTGAGTTTGGTTCCGGCGGTGTAGGCACCCATCGGGTAGACCGCCGAGGTCTGCCCGGCCGCCACGGAGATGCCTCCTGTGGGGAATGCCGAAGCGTCGGCCCAGCTCGGTGCGTACCAGCAGCCTTTCCCAGCGAGGGGCGAGGCCTTCAGCGTCACAGTGATCGGCTCGGCCGAGGTGTTGGTGATCTGGAACCGTCCCTCTTTGATGCCCGGATACCACTTACGGAACGTGACCCAATCCGGCGTCATCGTGATCGGGGAGCCAGCGATCACCGGTAAGGCGGTCAACCCGGTCGAGGTGCCATCCCAACGCAGCAACGCCCCCGTCCCGGTACCGACGTTCGTGCCGGTTTGATACGACACTGCGAAGTCCGAGCCACCGGGCGTGCCGTCGAACCGAGGAATCGGATTGACCGCGATGATCGCACCGTTCGGGCCGGGGGCGGTGGTTCCGGCCACCTGGCCGGTCTCCGCGCCGCTCACCGTCGGGTCGACCAGCCGCAGCGTGCCTGACCCGTCGCCCTCCCGCATGCCGAACGCGACGACCTTGCCGTCCACACCCCCCTGGCCGAACGCCACCGAGAACGGGGCCGGTACCAACGCGTCACCGCCGTGCTGGTTCCAGGCCAGCCAACTCCCCTGCACCTTGCCGTTGCCGTTGATGTTTACGAAGAAGCCCTCGTCGGCCCAGCTGATCACACCCACCGCCAACAGCCCCGACCCCGACGGATCCCACGCCAACGCCGTCGGCGGCGTCTGCGACCCGTCCGGCGTCGCCATACCGCCGAAGGTGTCGGTGAGCTTTAGCCCGCGCAACCCGTTGGAGCCGTAGATCTGCACACCGCCGTCGCTCAGCCCCACCGCGACATACAGATTCCCACCCGAGTACCCGGTGGCAAGCGACGTCACCCCGATCGCCCGCGGCACGCCCGCGCAGTTATCGCAGAGGTTGAAGGCGTCTGGCAACCTCGTGTGCGAGTATGCACAGCTCATGCTTGCGCACGACCCGTCGGCCGGCAGCTCGTACAGCCAGTTGCGGTAGGCGGTATACCCGGAATCCAGCCCCTCCTCGTCTAACTCGTTTCCTTGCGATCCGGTCATGAACAGGAGATTGCCGGCGCGGGCCAGATAGATCGTGTTCAGCTCGTAGGCGTTCGACAGAAATTGGAAGCAGTCGGAGCAGGACTGGTCGCTTTCGTGCGAGTACTGCGCCCACATCGAGGTTGTGCAGGGGCCCAGGATGTCACCACAGGGGTAAGCCACGCCGGGCGAACCCGCGCCGCCGCCGGATTCGTTCAGGTCCATCGGCGTCGACTTGAGGAGTTTCCCGCCGAGTGACGCCGAGTCGTAAATGTTGAGGCTGGTGTTCTCCGCGCGCATGCGTTGGTCGTAGCCGCGGCCGAGGAAGTCCCCGGTGAGGTCGTCGCGCATCGTCTGCGGCATGGACGAGGAAATGTCCACCGGTGCCGGCGCGGCCCCCTTCGGCGGCTTCGGTGACGGTGGCTTCGGTGGCTTCGGTGGCTTGGGGGGCTTCGGTGGTTTGGGGGGCTTCGGCTTGTCGGGCTTGCTCGTCAGCTGCCCCGCAGCTGCCGTGGACGCACTCCCCGCCGGCGCCGCGACCGCAGAGATCGGCGCCGCCATTCCCATCACGAGCACTGCGCCCGCCGCCACGGCGACCCCACGAACGGTCAGACCACGACGAAACATCGACATTAGATCCCCCAGGTGGCGGTCAAGCGTTGGCGCCCGATTCGAGAGCCGCTGCGGCGGCATCGAGGCCGCGGTCATCGGAATGACGGTCGGCTGATCGGCTAGCGCGTGGCCTGACCCGGCGCATCCGCTTGGCCTGCGTCCGTACGGCCGCCCGACGACGCTCGCGGACGGTCACGCGATTCGAGTTCAGCTCCGCCACCAGTCCCTCCACGGTGACTCTACGACTGGTCGGCTACTGACCGTCGCGCCGTTGCGTCGATACTTTAGAACACGCACGGTGACAGAACCACCGTTTGCGGGTGACTGCTGCGCAAATTCGGCACGGGCGTGCGCTGCGTCAAGCCCGTCCCGTACGCCTCACCAAGCTCACGTCAGCCCCCATGGGGATGTTGACGGCCGGGACCGGCAGGCCGCAGGTGACCACGATGGTGTCGACATGGTCGGCGAGGAGGAACGCCGAGGTGTCGGTGAGTGTCGCGACGGTCGCTGACACAGTCAGCGGTGCGGAGGCCAGCAGGTGCTCGGGTGTTCCGGTGCTTTGTTGTAGCGGCAGACTGGCCGCGCTGGTCGTCGCCAGCGCCGCGGTCAGTATCCCGATCTGCACGCCGCTGCTCGTGTCCAGATACGTCGCAGGTTGGCCCGGGCTGACGGGGTAGAGCCGGCACAGGCTGGAGGCGGTGAAGTCGGCGTACCGGTTAGGGAGATGCCGTCTGCGGCGGAGATCGCGCTCGTCGTTGGGGCGATCGCGGAGGCGAGCACCTGGATCGGTTGGCTGGGCGATGTCGCGCCCGCAATATAGCCGGTGACCGATTGCTAGGTGGTGCTGGTGGTGGACAGGTAGTGGAAGCCGTCGAAGGTTCCGGGTTGGCCGCTGGTGGCCGATCCGTTGTTCGGGTAGGCGCCGGCGGTGGGGGCTCACCCCGAGGAAGCTGTTCAGGCTCGCGCCGGCCAGGAGGAGGTTGGTGATCAGCGCGTTGGTGGTGCTGTTGCGGTAGTGGATGCGCTGGTAGCTCGGGCCGGTGTCCGGCGAGGGGTTGCTGTTCCCGTCCAGCACCTGCACCGATAGCGGGGCCTGGTCTACGCCGGACTCGACTGGCTGGGCGTTTCCGTTGCTACTGGTGGCCGTAACTTGTGGGCCGCTGATGTTGGTCGGATCTTGTGGGGCGGGCAGAGTCGACAGGGTGAAGGGGGTG
>Ga0157375_10003142_pt1 | contig 14342 bp, 8 predicted proteins | sample M35metaG_FD_115311 | JGI IMG/M metagenome (GOLD analysis project Ga0157375, IMG submission 115311) | Miscanthus rhizosphere microbial communities from Kellogg Biological Station, Michigan, USA - M3-5 metaG | ecosystem: Host-associated > Plants > Roots > Rhizosphere > Soil | place: USA: Michigan...
CACTTCTTCAAGCGGGTCCCACTCGTTATACGAATTGACGACACAGCGATCCGAGGCAGCCCTCGATTTATCTTTCTCCTGCATTTTTCTCTCCTTTCAGTCTCAACTTCTTGGCCTATCTGAGCTGTTGTGGGAGTAACGCAGCAACGGCAACGAGGGTAGCCGTTATTTACTGCCGAGCGAGCGTATATTTAAGCTTACTGTGCCTGTGCGGGGACCAAGCGTCAGCGTTCATTAAGAGGACTGCGCTAAGATGACCTTTTTACAAAGAATGACGTTCGCCTCTGGCGCGACATCGAGGATCGCGGTCAATCGACCGCTACAGCGCAACATCGGGATCGCCCTTTTTCGTAGAATCTTCTCGGAGTACCTCGTTTCATGCCATGGGCACACCAGGCAATTGCGTTTGGCGTCCCATTGTCCAAGGTGGAGCGGGCCACCTCGATGAAGGCAACGGTCGTCGACGACTATTAGCTCTCCATTGGTTAGCCGGAGAAGAAAATATTCCTTCTCGCCGGCGATGATGAAATTGTACCGTTCCAGGTCGAAATCTAAGACAAGCACTTCTTGTAATCGTCAATTGAATAGATGTGATAAACACAATCCTCTTTAGAGGTGATGATCGCTCCGTGTAAGCGATTGTGCAGCAGCACAGTCCCTTCGCCGGGATGGAGTGGCATGACGAAATTATGCCCCGTCACAAAGTCCATCACGCCGGATTCGACCATGCACAGCTCATCGTTATCGTGAGTGTGGGTCACCGAAAGCTCGCCAAGCGGCTCAACGTATGTCCCCTTGCGACACTGGACCGCACCGCTAAGAATCCTCTCCTGAAGAGGCTGCGCCAGCTCCTTGTACTCTTCGCCCCTGTTGCACCAATCGAGCTGTTCGATAAAGTCTTTTTCAGCGATCTCCGAGAGCAGGCGGAATTCTTCTATGCCTCGAGCTATGTCGCCGATGATGCTGTTGCCGAACCTTGCGAGCGCGGGCACGACGAGCTTTTCAAACACCATGCGGCCATGATGCAGGTCTATGTGCACATGCTCATCGAAATAATGAGTATTGACTTGCGCGCCAAATACCTGCCGCAGCATCTGCGATATTTGCTTACAGGTGTGCGAAAACGTCGCTTCGGTGTAGGCGAGAGCGCCGACGAAGCGGAAGAATTTGCTGTGATCCCGCGACACGTAGTGGAAGTAATTACTTAAAGCCATTGACGTGGTCAGGTAGTACTGGTAATAGGCATGCGGCTGCGTCTGAAGGCCGCAGCTTTCGAGCGTCTGCTCAAATAGCGTGCTGTGTTTCGTCTGATGAACGCCGTAGCCGTATTCGTCGAGTATAACCTTGAACAGTTCCGAAAGCATCGGGCCGTACTTGCCCACGGCGTTGCGTGCAATGGCCGATGCTTCAGAGAGAAAATCCATCGCAAACTGAATCAGCAATGCGATGGCTGATTGCTCGCGCTTGGGCGACGACAATATCGCTTTGATGGAGGCGATTTCAGACTTGTTATGCTCTTTTACAAGTCCATCGAGATAGGACCTCAATGAATCGACCGTCCATGCGCCTGAAATCTCGATCTCCTTGTCGAGGAATGAAAAGACGTGCTCTTCGAGAATCGGTCGCACAAGCTCGCCAAGAATCTTCGTCTCGTTTGAGTAGAACAATAAGAAGTCTGCTTTCTTTGATTCAAAATCCTTTTCAGGAAAGAAAACCAGATCGCTCTCGTAGATGTTTAACAACATGCGATGCGCGGACAACGCCGAATAGTGCAGGGCCTCCCCCATAGCCAGCGGCTCGGTGAAATCGATGTACTGCAGGACGTGAGATCGTATCGGCCTGCGGTACGGGTTATCGTGCATTACCCACTCTTCGGTCCCGGCGAATAGAGGGTTATCAGCGTACCGCTGAATACATTGCTTAACGGCGGCCGGATCGCGTTGAAAAACCTGCGCGAGCCATGCCTGGTCCTTTAGCTCCTCTTTGAGTACGGTCGACTCTTTCATGGCTTATACCTTTCTTGCTTTCTCTGACCAGCATTTGAATTATTAGTCTGAAGATCGCGTTGGCCGAACAGCTATTCATCACTCGCTATTTATGCCTGCCCGGCAAGCTCGAAATCCCCCCCGAACCTGTCAAAAAGCGCATGCAGCCAACGCTCTATGCCAAAAGCTACGCAGCCGGAGTGGGCCGGGCTACCGTCTGCCAATCGAATGTTGCAGCGTTCCCCAAAAAAATTGCGGTGGTAATTTGCAGAGGCAATCGCTACCGAGCCGCCATAGACGAATTCTTCTTTCACGGGAAAGAGGCTTTGCATCAAAGCGCGAGAACTTTGCTGCTGGTAGAACGGATCAGTCGCCATCTGTTTCTCAAGCGGGAGGTCTATCTCTTCAGCGAACGCAGAGATACGCCGCTTGAACGAATCGAGGTGTGATTTCACCGTTTCGCTATCTGCTATGCAGACTATCTCACGCATGGTGAATCCCCAGAGCCTTTGCAACCCCTTGTATTCGTCCTCGTTTCTGAAGCAGTTTGCTACAGTCGTCACATACTTCGGTTCATCAACGATGCTGTCACGCAGGTCTATGTATATGCTGTAGCAGGCGGCAGAAGGCAGCACATATCCACTCGGGTCCATGTGCGACGGAGGGATTGAATTGACTGAGGGCCCGCTCGCGTAATCAGCCGCGAGGTTATCGGATCTGATGCGGCTGGCAATCGTAACTAAGTGAGGGAAGTTACGAAAATAATCGAGCTTGTCAAGATCCGCAACGCGCATCAGCGGAGGGAACGCCATCATCTCGGCGTTGCATTCAGCGGCCCATTGCAAAAACTTGTTCTCCAGTTGATCACGCAATCTAACCGCTTTCGCTCCGAGCGTGGCGAGACCATTTGCCGTGGTAAAAGAAGGTTTGGTCGTCATATTTCTGCTCAACTGATTCACGAATTAACGGTCGAACGCTACGAGGTCCGCAGCGCAATGATCGGACTTATCTTGGCGGCCCTGCGGGCCGGTATATAGCTCGCCAGCAGCCCGACGCCTATCAGCAGCAGCGGCGCGGCGATCAAGGTGTACGCATCGGTTGTGCTGATCCCAAAGAGCAAGCTTGAGATTATTGACCGGAGTGTGAATGCCCCGATCAATCCCAGGACGACGCCAACCAGGACGAGCTTCAGCCCCTGCCCCATGATCAACGTGAGCACATGGCTGCGCTGAGCGCCGAGCGCCATACGGATCCCCACTTCGTTCGTGCGCTGAATCACGCTATAGGAGATCAACCCATAAAGGCCCATCCCGGCGAGAAGCAAGGCCGCTCCAGCAAAGATCTCCAGCAGCAGCAAAGTGAAGCGGCGCGGAGCAATAGAAGCCGCCATTACCTGGTCCATCGTCCTGACGGTGGCGGGAACATCTCTGTCAACCGCCTGAATCTCGCCGCGAACGTTATTGGCAAGGGCGAGCGGGTTCTGCGTCGTGCGTATGGTCCAGAACAGGTTGTTAGTAAGAAATGCCACCGAAACCTCGGGCGATTGGGCCAGGGGCACATAAATGTCATACGTGGGCTCGCCCGCAAGGCCGGACTGCTTCACGTTCCCGACAATGCCAACTATTTCAAGGTCCTGATTAGCGCCTTCAACCTTCAATTTGCTGCCGATGGGGCTTTCGTTCTTCCAGAAACGGACCGCTAAGTTTTCATTGATTACGGCCACGGGGCGCGTGCTGGATCTGTCCTGCTCTTCGAATCCGCGGCCCGACAGTATGGGGATTCCCATGGTCTGGAAATAGTTAGGGCTGGCGATTCGGAACTGAGCCAGCGGTGTCTCTTCGCGCGACACCGGGGGGCGGCCTACGATCGTGAATTCAGGCCGCAGTATCAAGTCGCTCATCGGAATAATCGAGATCGCGCTCGCGGACTGTAGTCCGGGGAGGCGGGCGAGTCTGCGCTGAAGTTCGTCATGGAAGTTCGTCACCGACTGCCGATCGGTATATTTCGCTTTCGGCAGCGACATGTGCACCACCAGGAGGTTGTTCGTGTCGAAGCCCGGCTTGACGGCTTGGAGCTGAATGAAACTTCTGATCAGCAGCCCGGCTCCGATCACGAGCATGAGCGAGATTGCCACCTCCATGACCACGAGGAAGTTGCGCGCGTAATTGATCCGGGGCCCCGCGCTCGTGCCCCGGCTGCCTTCCTTGAGGTCTTGGGTCAAATCGGCTTTCGACCCGTGCAGCGCCGGCACTAACCCGAAGATTAATCCGGTGATTAAAGTTATACCGATCGTAAATAGCAGCACGGGCGCGTCAATCTTAACCTCGTTGGCGCGCGGCAGGTCTGCGGGGCTGAGCGAGATGAGTAATTTAACCCCGAACCATGCCAGGGACAATCCCAACGCGCCGCCCAGGACGCCAAACAACAAGCTTTCGACAAGCATCTGCCGCACGAGCGCCATGCGTGTCGACCCGATCGCCAGACGAATAGCCGTCTCTCGGCGACGTGTCATGGCTCGGACGAGCATGAGGTTCGCCAGATTGAGACAGATAATCATCAAGACCAGGGCTACGGCTCCGAGCAATAGAATCAGGGCCGACCGGAAATTGCCGACGACCTCATCCTTCAAGGCGATCAGCTTTACACCCTGCTTGGTTGAATTCGTTGAGGGATATTGATTGCGAAGATCTTGACAGATGGTATCAAGGTTCGCTTGCGCCTGTTGAGGCGTCACGCCTTGCTTGAGCCGGCCTAGAATTCTAAGGAAGTTCGCATTGCGGTTTGTACGTCTAAAATCGCTGTCCAGCGCCAGCGGAATGGCAAACTCTGCTTTAGAGCCTGGGAAAATGAATTTAGGCGGCAAGACACCCACCACCGTATAGCTATCGCCATTCAGCGTGATAGTCTGGCCGACCAGGCCCGCGTCGCCGCCGAAGCGCCGGTTCCATAAACCATGAGTAAGGACGACTACTCGCTGGCTGTCGGGATTATCGTCCTGCGGGATGAGAGTCCGGCCGATGAGCGCGTTGACGCCGAACATCTCGAATACGTCAGCCGAGATACGGACCCCTAATAGGCGTTCGGGGTCGCCGCTATTGGTTAGATTAGCGTTCCAGTCATTCAGAGCTACCATTGACTGTAGCGACCCGTTCCGCTCTTTGAGGTCCAGGAAGTCGGGGATCGAGAAAGGGGCCTTGTCTCTATCAGTTCGGGACGACCATATCCATACAAGTTGACCCGGGTCCTTGAACGGCAACTGTTGTACGATGACCGCGTTCACCATGCTGAAGATGGCGGTATTTGCGCCGATGCCCAAGCCGAGAGTTATGATCGTTATCAAAGCGAAGGTCGGGCTGGTGGCGAATGTTCTAATCGCCAAGCGGATATCTTTAAGTAAAGAGCCCATGTAGTCGTTTCCCTATCTAGAGCCTGTTATGAACTCTGAGCCAGTACTCAACAAAACATTGGAGCCCAAAGTTAATAACAGACTCGAGCAGAATCCTGGATTAACAACCTCAGGCGAGCTGCGGCTTTTCGCCGCCCGCCATCAAAAGTATTCTCATAAAGAAAGCTTCCTCTGAAGACTGAAACCGTTCGATCGCGGCGCAATATGTTTCGTAGTCCTCCTCGGTGAGTATCCCTAATTTTATTAGGGCCTTTATGCGGCCGGGGTCGAATTGCGGATAGTACCAGTCCAGGCCCTTTTCGCCGCTGTGGAAGACGAGGGCTTCGAGGTTAATGTTTTGAAACCCCACTTTGTTGAGGATATACCAGCAGCGGCGGGCGCTCGTATCACGTCCGCCCTTGAAGCGCGCGATCTTTTCGCGAATCTCTTCGACCTCAGGGACGAGTGGGTTAGAGATGCTGTTGAACGCGTAATCACCCTCGGCAAGCAGGAGTTTACCGCCCGGCTTGAGGACGCGCATGATCTCGTTCACCGCCTTCATCGCCTTGACTGGGTCAGGTATATGCACGATGACCAACCGCGCGTAAGCGAAGTCGAAGGTATTGTCAGGAAAGTCCATTTCCGTCACGTCCCCTTCGACGAAGGTACAGCTACACTGTAACTTGCCTTCAAGGCTCTGCTGGGCATAGCTCACCAGGATTGGGTCTATCTCAAGGGCAGTTATAGAGCCGTTAGGAATCAGCTTTGAAAGCCATTCAGTGACACAGCCCGGTCCGGACCCGACTTCCAGGACCGACATCCCATCCTTCAGCCCGAAGGCTCTAAGCATGCGGCTCTCTTTCTCGACGTTCATATTCGCCTGGTGGTACGTGCGATTGATTTCAGCCTCCAGGCTGATATTATTCTTGCTCGCGTCGTAAAATGTCTTAGGTTTCATTGATCTTTTCCTCCTCCATCCACCTTCGGGATTGGTAAGGGTTTGGGCTATAGAAATCCACCACTCCTGCGCCCACCGGACTAAGCTTCAGCCTTGCGCGTCAGCACGAGGCACTCCCTTAGCCGCGCCGCGAGCGACTGGCAATGCGGTGGCCGCATTATCGTGAAATGATTACCCTCGGCAATCTCCGTATGCGCCACCCCGGCGGTGTACTTGCCCCAGTCGGTTCGAGATCGCCCTTCCTGAACACGAATATTGGCGCGCGCCCACCACGCGTGTATAGGTGTCTCGATTACGGGGGACAAGTGCTCGCCGAGCAACCGCGTATGCAGGTTGGCAAGCGTTATCTGCTGCTCGAACATTTCAGCCGAAAGGTCTGCCGGGATCAGGCTTCGTTCTATTCCCCAGGAAACAACCTGGTGGACGCGTTCCTCAGGTGGCAGCGCGGTTAGCTGGGCCACTAACTCCTGCCGCTCGCCTTCACCCAGCGCGGCGAACGCGCCGGCCATCACGCCACCGAATGCAAGGCCTATCCCGCCGAGTGGGTTTTCCGCCTCCGCCTGACCTTCTTCCCGAAGGAAAGAGTCAAACAGCCCGACGAAAGCAACCTGCTTGCCTTTTTGTTCAAAAATCTTGGCGACGTTCACTGCGATGACTCCGCCCATAGACCAGCCCAGAAGGTAATAAGGCCCGGCAGGCTGCTGTCGAGAAATTGCGTCAGCATACTCTTCAGCCATCGCTTCAATACTGGTGTGTTCTGTTGCCGGATCGTCGAGCGCGCGAGATTGCAATCCGTAGATGGGCCAATCCAGGTCGAGGGCGGCGGCGAAATGGTGATACGCCATCACCTGCCCGCCTGCTGGATGAATGAGAAACAGGGGCTGCCCGGCGCTACCGGCCTTTATCTGCACAAGGGTTGAAGGCGATTGCTGCGAGCTTTGGGTTTCGAGCAACGCTGCAAGCTGCGCTACCGTTCGGGCGGTGAACAGGGTCGTGGCGGGAATGCTCTTGCCGAACCGATGTCGAAGCTTCCACATCAATTGAATTCCGAGAAGCGAGTGTCCGCCGAGATCGAAGAAGTCGTCATTGATTCCTATTTTCTCGACCCCTAGCAGCTCGCTCCACACCTCCACCAGTGCTTCCTCGTAAGCGGTTCGCGGGGCGACGTATTCAATACTTTTCTCGCCGTGAGTCTGGTCCGGCAGCGGCAGCGCCTTCCTGTCTATTTTGCCGCTCGTCGTGATCGGCAGCGCGTCGAGCGTCACGAAGGCAACCGGAACCATGTACTCCGGCAATTTGTCCTGAGCGAAGCGGCGAAGCTCGTTCATTGATAGCTCGACCTGCCGGTCTGTCGTGATGTAAGCGACCAGGCGTTTGTCGCCGGGCTTGTCTTCACGAGCGAGGACTACGGCCTCTTTTATACCCGGGTATTGAGACAGCACGGCCTCTATCTCACCAAGCTCGATGCGGAAGCCGCGTATCTTTACCTGAAAGTCGATTCGTCCGAGGTATTCGATGTTGCCGTCTTCAAGCCATCGCGCGAGGTCTCCCGTTTTATAAAGCCGCGCTCCAGGCTCTTTGCTCGTCGGATCGGGTATGAATCTTTCAGCGGTCAAATCGGGCCGGTTGATGTAGCCTCTGGCCAGCCCTATGCCGCCGATGTGCAGTTCTCCGGGCACGATGAAAGGCGAGGGCTGAAGATGCTTGTCCAGGATATGAATCTGGGTGTTAGCGATGGGCTTGCCAATCGGGACTATCCCTCGATCCGAGACTTCTCTGCAATTGTAATAGGTGACGTCTATTGATGCTTCGGTCGGGCCGTAAAGGTTGTGGAGGTCAACATCCAGCCGCTCGAAGAATCTCTCTCGCAGCTCGAACGACAGCGCCTCGCCGCTGCAAATGACTTGCCTCAGGCTCGTCAAAGACTCTAAGCCCTCTTCTTCGAGGATGACCCGCAGCATTGACGGCACGAAGTGCAGCGTCGTGACCCCCTGCTTGCTCATTAGGTCGATCAGGTAAGCCGCGTCTTGATGGCCCCCTGGCTCGGCCATTACCAACCGCGCCCCGGTCATCAGCGGCCACAAAAATTCCCACACCGATACGTCAAAGCTGTAAGGGGTCTTCTGCAACACGCGGTCGAATTCGGTGAGCTTGTACTCCTCCTGCATCCACAGCAGGCGGTTACGCAGACCGGCGTGCGTGCTCATCACTCCCTTCGGCACGCCGGTCGATCCCGATGTGTAGATTACGTAGGCGAGGTTCTCGCCCTCTACGGCCACGTGTGGATTAGAGTCGCTATATGTTTCGACCGAGCCCCAATCTGAATCGAGACAGATGCGATGAGCGCCGTGATCCGGCAGCGACCCCGACAAGTGGCTCTGCGTCAAGACGACCGGCGCCGACGTGTCACGCAGGATGAACGCGAGGCGGTCTGTGGGCTGCGAGGGATCAAGCGGCATGTACGCCGCGCCTGCCTTGAGCGCCCCGAGTATGCCGATCACCATCTCTGAAGATCGTTCCATGTAGATTGCTACCAGGGATTCGGGTCCTACGCCCAAGGCCCGCAGCCGGTGGGCCAATTGATTCGCGCGGCGATTGAGTGCTTCGTAAGTCAGCTCATTATCCCTGAAGACGACGGCGAACGATTGCGGCGTGCGCTCTACCTGTGCCTCAATCAGCTCGTGAACAGGTTGTTTCAGAGGGAAGACGGTTTCGGTACTGTTCCACTCGGCGAGCGCCTTGAGTTCCTCCCCCGTCAGTACGGGTATTCTTGAGATCGGCCGGCTGGGATCAGCGACGACCTCTTGAAGCAGAATCTTGAGGTGCTCAACCATGCGCGTAATTGTCGAGGCATTAAACAGGCTGGTGCTGTATTCGAGCATGCACGTCAAGCCTTCCGGCCACTCTGTCATGTGCAGGGTCAGATCGAATCTTACGTTGCCGCTGTCGATGTTCGTGAGCTTAACGTCGAGCCCAGGCATCTTTAGGTCAGGAAGCGCGGTGTTCTGCAGGGCGAACAGGACCTGGAAGACGACTGTGTGGCTCGTGTTGCGTTCAGGCTGTATTGCTTCCACCAGCTTCTCAAAAGGCAGGTCCTGATGCTGGTAGACCCCTACCGACACTTCGCGCACCCTCGTCAACAGCTCCCTGAAGGTCGGCTCGTTCGACAGGTCGGTGCGAAAAACCACCGTGTTAGCAAAGAAGCCCAGCAGCCGCTCGGTCTCAATGGGTTTGCGATTGGCTATCGGCGCTCCTACGAGAATGTCTTCCTGCTTGCTGTAGATATATAACAAGGTCTTGAACGTCGCCAGCAGCGTCATAAACAACGTAACGCCCTCGCGCCGGCTCATAGCCTTAAGCTCATCCGTAAATTTCCGCGAGAGGTAAAAGACAATCTCCTCGCCACGGAAGTTCTGTACTGCCGGCCTCGGCCGGTCAGTCGGCAATTGCATCACGGGGAGCTTGCCCTTCAGTTTCTCCTTCCAGTAAGAGAGCAGGTTTTCGAGGACTTCACCCTGAAGGTGGTTGCGCTGCCAGATGGCAAAATCGGCATACTGAATCGGAAGCTCCTCGAGTGGTGAGGGTTTCCCGCAGGTATAAGCCTCATAGAGAGCCGCCATCTCGCGGAACAAAAGACCCGTCGACCACACATCTGTGATGATGTGGTGCATCAACATGAGCAGCAGGTGATCCTCCTCGCCGGCTCGCAAAAGCGTCAACCGCAAGACAGGGCCTTTAGCCAGGTCAAATGGCTGCCTGGAAATCTCGGACGCCAATTGCAAAGCTTTCTCGAAACGCTGCGATTCGGGAAACTCCAGCAGGTCTATGATTGGCAGCGGCAATACGAGCGACGGAGAGACGTGCTGAACAGCCTCGTTATCAACCGTCGGGTATGAAGTCCGCAGCACTTCGTGCCGGCGGACGATCTCGTTAAGGCTTCGCTCCAACGCCGCCACGTCCAGGCGGCCCCTCAGACGAAGCGCCCTTGGCATGTTGTAGGAGTGGCTCTTGGGATCGAGCTGATGAATAAACCATAGCCGTTGCTGAGTGAAAGAAAGCGGAATGCGCTCCGGCCTTTTCTTTTGGGCGGATATGGTCTCCGGCGTTGCAGGCGCCTGGGCGGCCCTCTTCTTCCCCAGACGCCGCAAGAGTAGCTCTCGCTTCTCAGGAGACAAGGCCGCTATGTTGGCTAATAGTTCACTCATACTCTCATCCAGCCGGCAAACATGGCCCGCGCGATCTGATCCCTTCTCTTGTTCAATGCCCCCTAATGCGCGCGGCAACTGCGGGGCAGACTACTCAATGGCCTCAGACGGCACACCAGAAATCGCACCCTCAGGCGAACGCTCGTTGGCGCGAGTAACTAACCCGAAGGCGGCGGTTACGATAGATAAAATCCCGCTGATGGTAACAACGAGCTTCGCGCTGGTCCATTCCGCAACGGCTGCGCCAAGAGTATTGCCTGCCGGCCCCAGGACTGTGAGCATTGTCCACCACGCTGCCGAAACACGGCCGAGCAAATGATCGGGTGTTAGCTGCTGGCGCAAAGACATCGAATTGATATTTCTGACCGTGTTGCCAAAGCCGAGCAGCGTCGCAAAGACAGCGATGGCTGCGACTCCCGGGGCCAGCCCGATAAAAATGATGGCCGCTCCTATCAAAGCAGTGCTGCCCAGGAACGAAACACCGAACCCCAATCTGTTACGGAGCCTAGGCGCCAGCACGCCCGCCAGAATCGCGCCGACGCTGGCTACACCGAAGACTATTCCTACCGTCCCGTCGCCCTGCCCCAGATCGTGCTTCAAACGATATATGGTGAGGTTTATGGTTGGCGCTGCCACGAATAGGAAAATACCGAATAGCAATGAGACCGGCCTCAGCACCGGATGGCGCAACATGAAACGCACACCTGAAATGGCACTGCTGAAGCGCGAGGGGACTTGAGCTGCAATTTCTTCCGGTTGAACTGCCGACGCTTTGCGGAGCCGGACAAAAGACATCAATAGAGCGGATATCGTGTAAGAAGCCGTCAACATCATAACCGAGTTGATCGCGCCTAGCTTCTTGGCAGCGTATCCGGCGAGCACCGGGCCCGCAACATAGCCCAGGGCAACCGTAGTCTGCAATCTACCGTTCGCCTCCGTGATCTGATCTTTATCAACCACGTTCACTACGGCGGTCGTGTAGGTGATGAAAAAGAAGGTTGTCAGGTAACCCGCTACCATGGCGATGCCGCATATCGGCCATATACTTGAGCCCCCCGCCCACACAACAGCCGGGATCAGTAGATAAAGTACAGCCCTGCCCACGTCGCAAAGGATCATTACTTTGCGTCTGTCCGTTCGATCGACGATGACGCCGGAAACTAAACTTGATAACAGGCTGCCCGCGCCTATCGCCCCCGAAACGATTCCCATTTGAGCGACTGAGTTGGTGATCTCAAGCACGAGCAGAGGTATTACGATGATCGCCGCCGAATCGCCCAGGGCATCAAACGTTTGGCCCGCCCAGAAGAGATTGAAGTTCTTGTCGCGGCGGAGTCGCGCGCCGGGTGACAGTTGTTCGCCCAAGTCGACAACTGCCACTTCTTCGTTGCTCGTCGCGGCGATAGTTTCAGAAACGGGCTTCATGTCGCTCTCTGGAAGCTAAAAAAACAACACCTGCCGATCTGCGATTTGCAAGATCGGCGCAGCGCTCATCAAGCGGCGGTGCCATTGATTATGTTGTCTTGAATGGAACGGAGCGTGCGAAATACATCGACGGATTCGGTATACACTTGAATCTCTCGACCGCTCACCTCTTCGAGGAATAGAATGAACTCGGTGAAGCTTAAAGAATCTATCACCCTATTTTCGACGATGTCGAAATCCGGGTCTATGTCCTCGATCTCTGGCTTCTTGGCCAACAGCCATGACTTGATCTGATCCATCTGCTGCTGCGTGCTTGTGCTTGTGCTGCTCATTGAAAAATCCCCTGTGAGATGATCCCGGTCTTGAGGAAAAAGTCGACGTTTCGTTTTACAAATTGTTTGTGGTAAAGATTGCGCACAGGCTGATCTAAAAGCGCGCGGCGGAAGCTATGAGGCTCGGCTATCCCCGCGTCCTTGTAAACAGCCGGATTGTAAAGCGACTGAATGCTCGTGATGATGTATCGCTTCACGTAGTCTTCTATCATCTGCAACCTTTCCGGGTACTTCGCCGACACTTGTGTGAACAGTTGCTTGACTATCTGCCGCCCGAAAGCGATGTGGCGCGATTCGTCTTGATGGTGGATGGCGTTGATCTGCTGAATGATCGGGTGCAGTGAAGCGTCCATCGACATGCGCGTGTTGAAGTAATCGACGATCTCCTCAAACACCAGAATGCGGATGAAGACAAGCAGGCTTTCGACCTCTGGCTCGTAAGTCTCCGAGCTGAGTTTGACGCTTCTGTCCGGGTAAATCTTCGAGGCATACCTGAGACAGAACTCAGCAAAGAACCACATATGCTCGTTCTCTTCCCCGATGAAGTGGTGAAAGAACTTCGAAGGCATTTCATATCCCGGCGAATGTATTCGCTTTGTAACCTCCAACAGCAGCTCGCGGATGCCATGTATATTCAGGCTGTAAAAATTGATGCTCTCCCACTTGCTGAGCGCCATGAGCTGAGACTCATCAAGCTGCTGCATCTGAGGCGTGCCGTAAACAGTCATAAGGTCCTGAGACATCCACCACTGCCGGTCGGGCAGACTTTCGGGCCAGGCGAAAGTTTTGTATGGGTTGTAATACGTGTCGACTGACAGGTTACTAAGCCTGTCAATGGATTGAGAATAACCGGCGTCGATTAGTTCTGTCGTCATAAAGCCATCTCCTGTTACGAGCTGAACTGGTCGGGGTGCGCATCTGAAATCATCCCGGTATCATTCCTGAGGCTCAAGTTGTTCCTCGGAAGATTCGACCTGCTCCGCGCGGAGCAACTCCTGGACGTCTTCGTCCGACAACCCTTGTATCTCGGCGAACAGTTCTGCCAGTTCCTCATTCTGAACCTCGTCCTGTTCCGGCTGGTTCCGCATGATGAAATCGGCGAGTCCTGCGATCGTGGGCGTCTCGAAGATTGCTTGCAGAGGCAATTTCCCCGGCAGCACCTGTTGGACCCTGGTTATGAATTGCGTGGCCAGAATTGATTGCCCGCCTACCTCAAAGAAGTCGTCGTTGATGCCCACCTTCTCGACGGAGAGGACATCCATCCAAATATCGGCGAGCAGTTTTTCAAGCGGCGTCCGTGGGGCTTCGTAAGACGTCTCCGATCCGGCCAGTACTTCTTCGGGCGCGGGCAGCGCCTTGCGATTCAGCTTGCTGTTCGGGTGCAGCGGCATCGCATCGAGCGGCACAAAGGCCGAAGGAATCATGTAGTCCGGGAGTGAGTCTCTCAACGCCGTGCGCAGCTCACCGGCAGAGACGGTCTGCCCGGCTGCGGGAACATAGTAGGCGACCAGGCGCTGCTGGCCGGGTTTATCCTCTCTCGAAATAACGACGACTTCACGAATCGCAGGATGGTGAGACATTGCGGCTTCGATCTCCCCTAACTCTACCCTGTACCCCCTTATCTTTATCTGGGTATCCATTCGGCCGAGGAACTCTATCTCTCCATCCTCCCTGTACCTGGACAAGTCTCCCGTCTTATAGAGTCTGTCGCCCGGCTCCCCATACGGATCGGGTATCATCTTCTCTGCCGTCAACTCCGGCCGGTTGTGATACCCCCGCATCAGCCCTATCCCGCCTATGTGCAACTCTCCGCTAACTCCTACCGGCACTGGCATCAGGTGCTTGTCCAGTATGTGGATCTTCACATTTGATATTGGCCTGCCTATCGGCACCATCCTGCCTTCCCGCTCCCGCAGGCACTTCCAGTACGTCACGTCTATCGAGGCCTCGGTCGGCCCGTAGAGGTTCTCCAGCGTCGCCCACGGCAGCCGCTCGTAGAACTTCTCCTGATCCTCAAACTGCACCTGCTCCGCCCCGACTATGATCAACCTC
>Ga0157375_10003144_pt1 | contig 14337 bp, 15 predicted proteins | sample M35metaG_FD_115311 | JGI IMG/M metagenome (GOLD analysis project Ga0157375, IMG submission 115311) | Miscanthus rhizosphere microbial communities from Kellogg Biological Station, Michigan, USA - M3-5 metaG | ecosystem: Host-associated > Plants > Roots > Rhizosphere > Soil | place: USA: Michigan...
CGGCTGAGCGACGGCGTCTCGATGGTATACAGCTTCTACGATCCGGACCTGCCGCAGCGGAGCCTCGGCACCTACATGATCCTCGATCATGTCGAGTTCGCCCGCTCGCAAGGCCATCCCTTCGTCTATCTCGGCTATTGGATCGAGGGCTCGCGCAAGATGCGCTACAAGAACCGCTTCGAGCCGCAAGAGCGCCTCACCTCCAAGGGCTGGGTACGCACCGATGTGCCGTTGAACAGCAGACTCCACAAGGCGGAAGTCGTCGGCCGCTAGGCTTGGGACTAAAACATTCTCGTTATGGCCGAGCTTGTCCCGGCCGTCCACGCCTTCTTCAAATTCAAATCGTGGATGCCCGGCACAAGGCCGGGCATAACGAAGAGTGACTAGTCTAAAACCGCGGCCCGAAGCTGTTCGATTTGGGGAAGCCATTCGGTGGCAGACGGCCGGCCTGCGCACGCACGCCCCACCAATCCCTCAGTTCCGCCGACGAGAGCGTGAAGCTCCGCATCGCGGAGTCCACATAGGTGAGCCCATCCTTCTTGCTGAAGGTCTTGGCGTCGGCGAGGCCGCCATCCTTATAGCGCTGGAGCCGCACGCCCTTGCCCCGAGGCATCTCGGGCAGCTCCTGGAGCGCGAACAGCAGGAGCTTGCGATTGTCGCCGATCACCGCCACGCTGTCGCCGGCGGCCGGCGTGCAGAGCGCCGCCTCGGCCCCGGCCGCGACGTTCAGCACCTGCTTGCCCTTGCGCGTCTGGGCGAGGACCTCGTCCTCCGGCACGATGAAGCCGTGGCCGGTGGTCGAGGTGACGAGCAGCTTGCGGCCCGGTTCGTGCACCAGCAGGTCGACCGCGTCGCCCGCCTCCTCGATGTCGATCATCAGGCGGAACGGCTCGCCATGACCCCGGCCCCCCGGCAGCTTGTCGGCGCCGAGCGAATAGAACCGGCCATTGGTGGCGAACAGCAGCAGCGTGTCCGTGGTCTGCGCCTTGACCGCCTGCTTCAGCCGGTCTCCTTCCTTGAAGGCAAGCCCGTCGATGTCGGTCTGGTGCCCCTTGATGGCGCGGATCCATCCCTTTTCCGAGAGCACGATGGTCACCGGCTCCTTCTCGATCATCGCCTCGGCGAGCTCGGACTCGACGCCCTCCGGCGCGTCGGCGAAACTCGTGCGGCGCTTGCCCAGCGCGGTTTTCTGGCCGAACTGATCCTTCAGCGCCTTGATCTCGTCGGCGATGGTCTTCCACTGCTTGTCCTTGGAGGCGAGCAGCGCCTTCAGCTCTTTCCGCTCCTTGGTCAGATTGTCGTGCTCGCGCCTGATCTCCATCTCCTCGAGCTTGCGCAACGAGCGCAGCCGCATATTGAGTATCGCCTCGGCCTGGACATCGCTGAGCTTGAACGCCTTCATCAACGCCGGTTTCGGCTCATCCTTCTCGCGGATGATTTTGATGACCTTGTCGATATTGAGATAGACGATGAGATAGCCGTCGAGCACCTCGATGCGATGGTCGATCTTGGCGAGACGGAATTTCGAGCGGCGCACCATCACCACCAGGCGATGGTCGAGCCATTCGCTCAAGACCTGGCGCAATCCCAGCACGTTCGGTACCTGCCCGCGGCTCAGCACGTTCATGTTGAGCTGAACCCGGGTCTCGAGCTCGGTGAGCTTGAACAGCGACTCCATCAGCACGATCGGGTCGACGCTCCGGCTCTTTGGCTCCAGCACGAGCCGCACCTCCTCGGTCGACTCGTCGCGCACGTCCGCAAGCAGCGGCAGCTTCTTCTGCAGCAGGAGCTCGGCGATGCGGGCGACCAGCCGGGCCTTGGGGATCTGATACGGAATCTCGGTGACGACGATCTGGTAGGTGCCGCGGCCGGTATCTTCCTGGGTCCAGCGCGCGCGCAAACGGAAGCTGCCGCGCCCGGTCTTGTAGGCCTGCACGATCTCGGCGCGCGGCTCGACGATGATGCCGCCGGTCGGAAGATCGGGCCCAGGCACCAAATCGACTAGCTTGTCGGCGGTGGCGTTGGGGAACTTGATGAGATGCAGCGCCGCCTCGCACAGCTCGCCGGCGTTATGCGGCGGGATGTTGGTCGCCATGCCGACGGCGATGCCCGAGGAGCCATTGGCGAGCAGGTTGGGGAAATTGGCCGGCAGCACCGACGGCTCCTGCTCTCGCCCATCGTAATTGGCACGGAAATCGACCGTGTCCTCGTCGATGCCGTCGAGCAGGCGGGCGGCGATCTCGGTCAGCCGTGCCTCGGTGTAGCGGTCGGCGGCCGGGTTATCGCCGTCGATATTGCCGAAATTGCCCTGCCCGTCGATCAGCGGATAGCGGACGGAGAAGTCCTGGGCGAGGCGGGCAAGCGCATCGTAGATCGCCTGATTGCCGTGCGGATGGAAATTTCCCATCGTGTCGCCGACGATCTTGGCGCATTTCCGGAACTCGCCTTGGGGGCTGAGCCGCAACTGCTGCATGGCATAGAGCAGCCGCCGATGCACGGGTTTCAACCCGTCGCGCACGTCCGGCAGCGCGCGGTGCATGATGGTGGAGAGCGCGTAAGCGAGATAGCGCTCCTCCAACGCGTCGCGCAGAGTCACCGGCTCGATCGGCCCTTGCGAATCAGGCGGCGGAATCCTTTTTCCCATGCCTCGCGCTTAGCGCATCGTGGGGGCGCGCTCAAGGCATGCGTCGGGGCGCTGGCAAGGGCGCTAAGCCGCTTTGGGTGACCGAGCGAGAATTTGAATGAGGCGTTCGCGTGCCTGCGGCATGGAGAGGCCATGCGGCTCGAGCATGTCACGCTCGAGGAAATGACCGGTCAAAGCGAGTCCCGCCAGGATGTCGCCCTCGTCGGCCGGTGCGGTCGCGTCGAGCAGGAAGGCCGGCAGCTTGAGCAGCCGGTCGCAATAGGGTTGGCCGGCGTCGCGCGACACGGCACGCCCCGAGCGCGGCGACAAATAGATCAGATCGGCGTCGGTGCCGGTGGCCGCGCATTCGCTGAGATCGAGGCCAAATCCGAGCTCGCCCAGGAGCTGGAGCTCCCAGCGTACGAACAGCGCTGGCCACGCGCCGGGATCGTCGAAAGAGTGGATGATGTCGAGCGTGGCGGCATAAAGCTCTGGATGCGGGTCGCGCTCCGGCAGGAGCCGCGCCAATCCCGCCAAGGAGCCGATCGCGGCGAGCGCCGCGGCATCATCGAGAATGCGCGCGGCGTTTGCCTCCAGAAGCTCGACATTGAAGCCGCCGAGATGTTCGGAGAGGCGCGCCCGCCAGGTGACGCGCAGCAGATTCCCCGGCTGGAGCAGGGGACGTACACGGCGCGAGCGCCCTCCCCGCACCAGTCCGAGATGACGGCCATGGCCGAGGGTGAAGAGCTCCGCGACGGCATTCGCCTCGCCGAGCGGCTTGGCGGTCAGGAAGATACCCTCATCGCTCCAATCCATCTTCCAGTCTTGGACCCAAGCGAAGTTCGGCTCAAGCCTTCGCGAGCGGGCCGCACAAAAACAGAGCCCGGCGCGTCTCGCCGGGCCCTTGCCAAATTCGCTGTAACCTAACCGCCGGTATTCCCCGTGCCACCGGTGGCGGCGCCCGAGGCGGATGAACCGGTGCTGCCGGGGGTCGCGACAGACGATCCGGTCGCGGGCGGCGTCGCACCGCTCGGGTTGTAGGTCGGGGAAGCCTGGGCGTTCGGCGTAACCCCAAGACTCGGCGCCGTTGGGTTGTAGCCGAGGCCGTTATCGGTCGTCGGCGCCTGAAGCGATTGGTTGGTTCCGTTGCCCAGAGCGCCGGGCGTCGTGCCGTTGGCGGCTGCACCGGGAGCGACGGACGTACCGCCTGTTCCCATCGATCCCGCCGGGCTTTGCGCGAATGCCGGGGCCGGACCGATCAAGGCGGCCGCGGTGAAAACTGCGAGGTGAAGTTTCATGGGGCTAACCTTCTCGTTCTTACCAACTCAAGAGGGTCAACCTTTGGTCCGTGCAGAGGTGCGTTCGGGAGGCAGGCCTTCGTTGCGCTAGCCGCCGCTGTTCAGGCTCGGCGTCGTTCCCGTGTTCGTGTTCGGACTGCCAAAGCCTGCCGCCGAGGTTCCCGGGTTGGGTGCAAGCGCGGAGCCCGTATTGTCGAGCGATGGCAATGCCGCGCTTGGATCATAAGTCGCCGACCCGGGCGATCCGGGAAGCGCGCCGAAATTGGGCTGAGTGGTGATGGTTTGCTGATTGAGCGGCATGATCGTGCCGGCGTTCACCGCAGGCAGTTCAAATTCGGACGGGCCGGAGAGCGCTCCGGGATTGACCGGCGGCGGCTGCAGCGGAGGAGTAACGCTTTCCACGGCGGGTGCGGGCAAAACGAACGCCGGGCCATGAGCTCTGAATGGCGCGGCCTGAGCGCCGCTTGCGCCGATCAGGGCAGCGGAAGCGGCGAGAATGAGCAGGGAGTTTTTCATGAGACCAATCCTCATGCGCAGATGATGAGGCTCCTCAACCAAGCCTCCCCGTCGAAGTTCCGCAGTCCCCGGCTATGCGACATTTAGCGCGCGGGCTCAGCGTCCCTTGGGATAATCGAGCCCCATCTCGCGATAGCGCTCTGGGTCGTCGGCCCAGTGTTCGCGCACCTTCACAAACAGGAAGAGATGCACGGGCACGCCTGCCATCTCGCCGATGTCGGTGCGGGCCGACTTGCCGATCTCCTTGATGGTCTGTCCCTTGGCGCCCAGCACGATCTTCCGCTGACTCTCGCGCTCGACATAGATCGTCTGCTCGATTCTGATCGAGCCGTCGGCAAGCTCTTTCCAGTCTGCGGTCTCGACGGTCAGTGTATAAGGCAGCTCGTCATGCAGCCGGAGGAATAGCTTCTCGCGGGTGATTTCCGCCGCGCTCTGCCTGAGCGAGGTGTCGGTGAGCTGGTCCTCGGGGAATAGCCAAGGTCCCGGCGGCACGGCCGCGGCCAGATAAGCCTTGAGGTCGCCGACCCCGTCACCGGTCAACGCCGAAAGCATAAAGACTCGATCGAAATTTCTGATCGCCGAAACGTCGGTCGCCCGGCGGAGCAGATCCAGCTTCGCGACCTGGTCGACCTTATTGAGGACGGCAACGATGGGCCGTCTCACTTCCGGGAGATGTTTTAAAAGCGGTGCCAGGGTCTGATCGAGCCCACGATGAGCGTCGATCACCAGAACGACGATGTCGGCGTCGCCCGCGCGATCCCAGGCTGAGGTAAACATGGCGCGGTCGAGGCGGCGCTTCGGCTGAAAAATGCCCGGCGTATCGACCAGGATCACTTGCGATGAGCCGATCAAAGCGATGCCGCGCACGGGCCCGCGCGTGGTCTGCGCCTTATGGGTGACGATCGAGACCTTGGCGCCGACCAGCGCGTTGGTCAGCGTCGACTTGCCGCTATTCGGCGCGCCGATCAGGGCCACGAAGCCGCAGCGGGTTGGCGGGGACTCGTCTGCGGCGGGGTTAGCCATCTTGTTGCGGCGCCTGCCAAACGCCTTCGCGCAGCAGCACGGCAAGCGCCGCCGCCTGCTCGGCCTCTCGTTTATTGGTGCCCTGCCCGCGTTGCGGCGCGACGCCTTCGATCTGCACCTCGGCGGTGAAACGCGGCGCGTGATCGGGCCCCTCGCGACCCACCTCGAAATAGCGCGGCAACGGGAGGCCGCGGCCTTGCGCCCATTCCTGCAACAGGGATTTCGCATCCGGCGCGGCAAGCTCGAGGGTGTAGAATTGCGGCTCCCAGAAACGCCGCACCACCTCCTTGGCGGCCTCGTACCCGGCATCGGCGAACACCGCGCCGAGCACGGCCTCGCAGGTATTCGCGAGGATGGTCTTCTTGCGGCGGCCGCCGCTTCCCGCCTCGCCGCCGCTCATCAGGATGAAATCGCCTAAGCCCCACTGCTGCGCGACCTCGGCGCAGGTCTCGGCGCGCACGAGCTGATTGAACCAGCGGGCCAGCTCTCCCTCGCGCGCCTTGGGGAAGGTCTGGGCCAGCAGTTCGGCAACGGCCAAGCCGAGCACCCGGTCGCCCAGGAACTCGAGCCGCTCATTGTCCTGGTCGGGCTTTAGGCCAGCCCGCGCGCTCGCATGCGTCAAGGCAAGCGTGAGCCACGCCGGGTCAGCGAAATCATGCCCAATTCGGGCCGAGAGATCCGAAAGCGCCGGTTTGCGCGGGCGAGGCAAGGCTCTAATGCACCACCTGCAGGATGCGCGACCAGCGGATGCTGGTCGGCCAATGCCAGAATTCCAGGAAACTCGAATTGTCGTCGAGCGAGAAGAAGATGATCTGCGCCTTACCCACCAGATTCTCGAACGGGACGAAACCGACTTCCGACAGGAATCGGCTGTCGGTCGAGTTGTCGCGGTTGTCACCCATCATGAAGAAATGGCCTTCGGGCACTTTGTAGATCTCGGTGTTATCGCCAAATCCGTCTTGCACCAGATCGAGCACCGGATAGCTCACGCCGTTCGGCAAGGTCTCCTCGTAGCGGGGCATATGCCGCTCGCGACCATCCGGCTCTGTGACGACAAAATCGTCGATGCGCACTTTCGGCACCGGCTTGCCGTTGATGTTGAGCACGCCGTGCTGCATCTGGATCTCGTCGCCGGGAAGGCCGATGACGCGCTTGATGTAGTCCGTCTCGTTGTCGCGCGGCAGCTTGAACACCGCGACGTCGCCGCGATCTGGCTCCTTCGCCCACACCCGCCCGGAAAACAGATTAAAGCCGAATGGGAAGGAATATTTGCTGTAGCCGTAGCTGTATTTCGACACGAACAGATAGTCGCCGACGAGCAATGTCGGGATCATCGAGCCTGACGGGATATTGAAGGGCTGAAACAGAAAGACGCGTACGACCAGCGCTAGCAGCAGCGCATGGATGATGACGCGGACTGTATCCTTTACGCCGCTTCTGGCTTCCGTGTTCTCGGCTTCGACGCTCATGCGGAAGCTCTCCTTAAGGCCTGGCTGAGATTACGATCCGCTCCCCGAAGGCGCCCCTATAGCCCCTCCCCTGCATGGAGGCAAACGAAGCGGTCAATCGCGAAGGGAAAGCTTGACTGCGGTAATGATGACGATGGCCTGGGCCGTTGGAAAATCGTCGGTGATAGATAGGTCGATGCGCACCTCGTGACCTTCGGGTGTCAGCCGGGCCAACGCCAGCGCCGCCCCTCCGGTAAGCTCTAAAGTGGGGCGCCCCGAAGGCAAATTCACTACCCCCATGTCTCGCCAGAAAACGCCGTGGCGAAAACCGGTGCCGAGCGCCTTGGCGCAGGCCTCTTTGGCCGCGAAGCGTTTGGCGTAGGAAGCGGCACGCTGGGCGCGCCCGTCGGATTTCTGCCGCTCGGCCTCGGTGAAGACGCGATCGAGGAATCGCTCGCCGTAGCGCTCGATGGTGCGTTCGACGCGCCTGATGTCGATCATGTCGTTGCCGAGACCGATGATCATCACGAGCTGCCGACCTTGGCTTCCGTGTCGCTATGCCGCAGGGTTTCCCGCGCGCCGTCCATGAGCTTGCGCATGCGCGAGACGCTCTCGGCCAAGCCTACGAAGAGCGCCTCGCCCACCAGGTAATGGCCAATGTTAAGCTCGACGATCTCGGGAATCGCGGCGACCGCGATGACATTATCATAGTCGAGGCCGTGGCCGGCATGGACCTCCAGCCCGGCCTGTGCCGCGGCCCTGGCGCCGTCGATCAAGCGATCAAGCTCGCGCTGGCGCCTTGGACCATCGCCTTCCGACGCCGCCTTGCAATAGGTGCCGGTGTGTAGTTCCACCGCATCGGCGCCGACCCTGCGGGAGGCTTCGATCTGCTCAGGCTCGGGGTCGATGAACAGCGAGACCTGGATGTCGGCGCGCCTGAGCTCGGCGACGAACGGGGTCAACGTCGCGATCTGGCTCGCGACATCGAGGCCGCCTTCGGTGGTGATCTCCTGCCGCCGCTCCGGCACCAGGCACGACGCGTGGGGGCGCACATCAAGCGCTATCGCCAACATCTCTGGCGTCACCGCCATTTCGAGATTGAGCGGCGCGAGCTTGGCGGAAGTTAGCCGGGCGATGTCCTCGTCGCGGATGTGACGCCGGTCCTCGCGGAGATGCGCGGTGATGTTGTCGGCGCCCGCCTCGACGGCGAGTTTTGCCGCGCGTAACGGGTCGGGATAGCGTCCACCCCGCGCATTGCGGAGCGTCGCCACGTGATCGATGTTGATCCCGAGGCGGATCGGGGCCACGCTCGCGCCGCTTCGCGCCGTCTTAGCAGTCTTCGCGCTCATTGGGCGCCCAACGCCTCGCGTCCCGATCTGAGTTGAAGCTGACGGCGGCGGCGATGTTTGTAGGCCTCGACCATGGGCCGCACCAAAACGTAGCTGAGCGCGGCCAGTGCAAGCCCCACCGGCAGGCAGCCGAGCGTCATCGGTTTCAGGATCGGCCAAAGCTTATCGAGCGACGACTGAAAGATGCCGCCGGAAAGATCGATGGCTCCCTTAGGTGTCTTTCCGCGCAGCATCAGATTGCCCACCGCATAGGTCGAGTACCAGATGAGCGGATAGGTCAACGGATTGCCGACGAAAGTGCCGAGCAACGCAGCCACGACGCTGCCGCCTATGACCCAGGACAGCAGCACGGCCATGACCATGTGCGTGCCGAGGAACGGCGTCGCGGCGGTGAACACGCCGATGGCAAATCCCAGCGCCACGGCGTGCGGCGTGTCGCTCAGGCGCCTCAGCCGATACACCACATAGCGGCTCGAGCGGTTCCAGCTCCGCCGTGGCCACAGATGCACGCGCACCCGTTCCAGGAAGCTCTCCGATACGCGGCGCTTAAACAGCATCACCACCTCGAAACGCGTAGTACCCGACCAAAAGCCAAACCATGGTGGCCCTTTGGCGACTGGGCTTTAGCTTATTTAGGTAAAATTCCTGGCTGATACCAGCACTAGGCGCCGGAGCGCGCCGCACTCGAGACCATATCCTTGGCCCTAAGCCCGGCGATAATGTCGTTCAGATGCTTGAGATCCCAGACCTCGAGATCTATCAGGATCTCGGTGTAATCATGCACGCGATTCGTCATCTTGATGTTGTCGATGTTGCCGTCGGCCTCGCCGATCACCGAAGCGATTTGGGCGAGGCTGCCCGGCTCGTTCAACACTGTGAGGGCGAGCTTGGCTGGGAAGCGCTGCGGATTGTCCTCGTCGATGTCCCAGGTGACGTCGATCCAGCGCTCCGGCTCCTCGTCGAAGGCCTTCAGCGCCTCGGCGTGGATTGGATAGATGGTGATGCCCTGGCCCGGGGTGAGAATGCCGACAATGCGGTCGCCGGGGACGGCACCCCCATCGGCGAAGTTCACTGGCAGATCGCCGCGCAAGCCCCTGATCGGGATGCCGGCGGGGCCGTTCTCGCGCGGCTTGCCGCTCGATCCCGGCCAACGGAACTTGAGACCCTTCAGCTTGCCCAAGCCGAACCAGCCTTCGTCGGTGCGTTTCACCTTGCGCCGCCGCTTTAGCGGCTCATGCGATTTCTCCTCGGGGAAAACGGCGCGCACGACATCGGCTGAGGCAAGTTCGCCCCGACCCACCGCCGCCATCACATCCTCCGCGGTTTTTTGCGACAAGCGCCCAAGTGCCGCGGCAAGGCTTTCCTCGCTGAAGGTCTTTTCGCGGCGTTGGAAGGCCCGGACCAGGATCTCACGGCCGAGCTTGCCGTACTGCGCGCGCACGGCGTCGCGGGTCGCCCGCCTGATGGCCGAGCGCGCCTTGCCGGTAACGGCGAGGCTCTGCCAGGCCGATGGCGGGAGCTGCGCCTTGGAACAGATGATCTCGACCTCGTCGCCATTCCTCAGCTCGGTGGTCAGCGGCATGGGACGGCCGTTGATCTTGGCGCCGACGCAGGTGTTGCCGACGTCGGTGTGCACCGCATAGGCGAAGTCGATGGGATTCGCGCCGCGCGGCAGCGCGATCAGCCGCCCCTTGGGTGTGAAGCAGAACACCTGATCCTGGAACAGCTCGAGCTTGGTGTGTTCGAGGAACTCCTCGGGGTTGTCGCCATCGAGCAGCATGCCGACCAGATGGCGCAGCCAGCGATAGGCATTGGAGTCCTGCGAGGGCACCTCGCCTTTGCCATTCGCGCCGTTATTGTCCTTGTAGAGCGCGTGCGCCGCCACACCATATTCAGCGACGGAATGCATCCGCTCGGTGCGGATCTGCAGCTCGACCCGCTGATGGCGCGGGCCGACGATGGTGGTGTGGATCGACTGGTAGTCGTTCTGCTTCGGATTGGAGATGTAGTCCTTGAAGCGGCCGGGCACCGCGTGCCAACTCGTATGCACCACGGATAGCGCGCGGTAACAGTCCTCGCCCTTGGGCACGACAATGCGGAAGGCGTAGATATCGGAGAGCTGCTCGAGCGAGATCTGCTTCCGCTCCATCTTGCTCCAAATCGCGTAGGGCTTTTTCTCGCGACCCGACACCACACCCGCGACACGGGTCTCCTCGAGCTTCGAGGTGAGCGCCGCTTCGATCTCGTCGATCAAGCCCTGGTTGCGCTCGCGCAAGATCTTGAGGCGCTCGACCACGGCCGAATAGGCCTCGGGGTTGAGCGACTTGAAGGCATGGTCCTCGAGCTCCTCGCGCAGCCATTGCATGCCCATGCGCCCGGCGAGCGGCGCATAGATGTCCATGGTCTCCTCGGCGATGATCTTGCGCTTGGCCGGCTTCATATGCTCGAGCGTGCGCATGTTGTGCAGGCGGTCGGCGAGCTTGACCAGCAGCACGCGGATGTCGCTGGAGATGGCGAGCAGGAGCTTGCGGAAGTTCTCCGCCTGCTCGGCCTTCTTGGTGACGAGGTCGAGTTTCTTGATCTTGGTCAGGCCGTCGACCAGCGAGCCGATCTCGCGTCCGAACAGGGCGTCGATCTCGCTGCGCGTGGTGGCGGTGTCCTCGATCGTGTCGTGCAGCAGCGCGGTGGCGATGGTCGCGTCGTCGAGCCGCATTTCGGCGAGGATCGCCGCGACCTCGACGGGATGGGAGAAATAGGGCGCGCCGGATGCGCGCTTCTGATTGCCATGCGCCTTCATGGCGTAGACATAGGCGCGGTTGAGCAGCGCCTCGTCGGCGTGCGGCTGATAGCTCAGCACGCGCTCGACCAATTCGTATTGACGGGTCATGGCGCGGCACGCTCCGCGCCAGCGGTCACGCCGGCGAAAGCCGGTATCCGGTCAAGGCAGAGAAGGTCAGCGTGAGCGGGGTCCCGCATTGGAGCCATCCGAGGGCGCCTGGCTCGCCATCCTACGCAACAGCTCTTCCTCGGTCATCTTGTCGATCGAACTGTCGATCGACTGATCGTCCTGGCCTAGGACCGGCATTCTGGTGTCGGTCGAGAGCATCGGTACGGCTTCGGCTTCCGGCTCGTCCACCTCGACATATTTCTGCATCGAGTGGATGAAGTCTTCCCGAAGGTCATCGGGAGCGATTTTCTTCTCGGCAATCTCGCGCAGCGCCACCACCGGGTTCTTGTCGTTGTCGCGTTGAACCGCGATCTGGGCGCCGGCCGAGATGGTGCGGGCGCGGTGGCCGGCCAAGAGCACGAGCTCGAAGCGGTTTTGAATCTTATCGATGCAGTCCTCGACGGTGACGCGAGCCATCAGGCGATCCTTGTGCGAGAGGGGCGAATTTGGCTTCTATTTAGGCGCTTCGCTGAAACCAAGCAAGGTAAAGCTCAAGGGAAGAGGCCGGCGGCGATGTGACTCGAGAAACCCTAACAGTCGCTGAAATGCCTGGAGCAGTTGCGCTTCTTCCAGACGCAGGCGGAGGAGGCCTATGCGCGGATGAAAGGCCAGGATTGGGTCGGATCTCGCCGCTTGTTATAGCGACGCCAAGGAGTCCCTGCACGAGGCGATTGCGCTTGCGCAACGCCTGGGGCTTTGGCGCGCGGCCGGGCGGCTGCTGGAGGAGATCAAGACGGTGTTTCGCCAGCAGTTTCCGGTTTAAAGCCGCCGTTCCGGCGCTTCAGCACAGCACCCTCGCGCTTGCGCGACACACGCGACCAGAGCTCCCGGGCACTTCGCTTGAGCACGGGATGGCGCCAGCCGGGGGCAATATCCATGAGCGGCCTCAGCACGAACGGCCGCTCATGGGCCAGCGGATGCGGCAGGACGAGAGGCCGGGGACCGGCGTGGCCGAAGTCCCCTCTCCCGTCGGTCCAATGCGCGACAAGCCCCTTATAGTCGACCACGTCGATGTCGAGCGTGCGTGGACCCCACGGTCTGCCGCCACGCCTGCCGGACTCGCGCTCGATCCGCTTCAGCACTCTGAGCAGCGATTCGGGTGAGAGAGCCGTCTCGAGGAGTGCGACGGCATTCACATAGGCCGGCTGTCGTGCATTGCCGACCGCGCGCGTCTCGTAGAGCGGCGAAACCGCGCGCAGCGCGACATTCGCCTGTTCGATTCTGCCCAAAGCGTGAGCAATCGTTTCGGCAGGTGTCCCCCACGGCCCGGGACAATTTGCACCGAGAGCTACCAGGACTTTGCCACGGAGCAGCAATTGCGGAGTCACGCTGTCACACCTATGTTGTTGGTGCAGCCCTTAGTCATGTTCGTGCGTTATTGCGACGGGCTTGCGTCTTTACATCAAGGCATTTTTGCAGTGAACGGACCCAAAATGAATTTCTATCCGACCGAGCGCATCGCGCTCTTCATCGACGGGGCCAATCTCTATGCTACGGCCAAGTCGCTCGCCTTCGACATCGACTACAAGCGCCTGCTCGCGCTGTTCCGCTCCAAGGGCCAGCTGGTGAGAGCCCTGTATTATACGGCGCTCGCCGAGGAGCAGGAGTATTCCTCGATCAGGCCGCTGATCGATTGGCTGGATTATAACGGCTACACTATGGTCACCAAGCCGACCAAGGAGTTCATCGACGCGACCGGCCGGCGCAAGATCAAGGGCAACATGGATATCGAGCTTGCGGTCGATGCCATGGAGCTTGCCGACCATCTCGATCACATCGTGCTGTTCTCGGGCGATGGCGACTTCCGCTCGCTGGTCGAGGCGCTACAGCACAAGGGCAAGCGCGTCAGCGTGGTGTCCACGCTCACGACCAATCCGCCGATGGTCGCCGACGAGCTTCGGCGCCAAGCCGACCAATTCATCGACCTTGCCTACTTGCAGGATGAGATTGGCCGCGACCCCGCCGATCGGGCGCAGCGCGGCGAGCGCCGGCGGCATGAGCCGGAGCCGCTCGATGAGTTCGAGTCCGAAGATTTGATCGAGACCTGAAACTCCGTTCCGCCGAAACGGTTAGAGTGCCGCAGGAGGCATTTTGGCGATGCAAGTCGGCTTCATCGGGCTCGGCCATATGGGACGTGGCATGGCGGCCAATTTGCTGGCCGCGGGCCATGCGCTCACCGTCTATAATCGCAGCTCAGATAAGGCCGACCCGCTCATAGGCAAGGGCGCGCGCCTGGCCAAGACGCCGGGCGACGCCGCGCGCGCCCAGGTGGTCATCACCATGCTCGCCGACGATCATGCGGTCGAGCAAGTGGTGTTCGACGAAGGCGGCGTTCTCGATTCGCTCGCGCCGGGCGCGATTCATGTCTCGATGAGCACGATCAGCGTGGCGCTGGCCGAACGGCTGGCCGGGGCGCATCGCGACAAGGGCCAGGAGTTCGTCGCGGCGCCGGTGTTCGGGCGGCCTGACGCCGCGGCCTCGGCTAAGCTCTTCATTGTCACTGCCGGAAAACCGGAGGCGGTCGCGACCTGTCAGCCTCTGTTCGATGCGCTCGCGCAGAGTACCTTCGTCGTTTCGCAGGAGGCGCCGAAGGCCAATCTGGTCAAGCTCAGCGGCAATTTCCTGATCGCCTCGGTGATCGATGCTCTGGGCGAGGCGATCGCCCTTGTGAGCAAGGCGGGTATCGACCGCGCCCAATATGTCGATCTCCTCACCGCGACGCTGTTCGGCGCGCCGGTATATAAGACCTATGGCGCGCTGATCGCCGGGGAGCGCTATCATCCGGCCGGATTCAGGGCCGAGCTCGGCTACAAGGACGTGCAGCTTGCGCTGAACGCGGCGAAGGATTTGCAGGTGCCGATGCCGATGGCGAGCCTGATCTCCGATCGCTTCCTCGCGCTGATTGCCGGCGGCGGCGGTTCGCTCGACTGGTCGGCGCTCGGCCTCCTCGCCAAGCGTGATGCCGGCGAGACGACGACAATGGAGCCGTCCGAGTGAGACGCATGGCTTTGCTCGACGCGACTCCGCAGGCCGCGCCCGAGCCGGCCAAAAGCTGTCCGCTCTGCCCGCGTCTCGTGGCGTTCCGTGAAGCGAACCAGGCCGCGCATCCGGATTGGTTCAACGGCGCGGTTCC
>Ga0157375_10003145_pt1 | contig 14336 bp, 13 predicted proteins | sample M35metaG_FD_115311 | JGI IMG/M metagenome (GOLD analysis project Ga0157375, IMG submission 115311) | Miscanthus rhizosphere microbial communities from Kellogg Biological Station, Michigan, USA - M3-5 metaG | ecosystem: Host-associated > Plants > Roots > Rhizosphere > Soil | place: USA: Michigan...
ATTACCGGCCATGCCGACCGCCCCCAGCAAAACCTTGGAGACGTTTCCGAATCCGCAGCCGGACCGTCAGTATACCATCCGCATGCGCATTCCCGAGTTCACCTGCCTGTGTCCGAAGACCGGCCAGCCGGACTTCGCCACGCTGTTGCTCGAATACGTGCCGGACAAGTCCTGCGTGGAACTCAAGGCGCTCAAGCTGTATGTCTGGAGCTATCGAAACGAGGGCGCGTTCCACGAGGCGGTAACCAACCGCATCCTGGATGACCTCGTGGCCGCCACGGATCCGCGCTTCATGCGCCTGAGCGCCGAGTTCGGCGTGCGCGGCGGCATCTATACGACGGTGGTTGCCGAGCATCGCTCCGCCCGGTGGAAGCCGATGGCGCCGGTCGAACTTCCTTAGGTCGAACTTCCCTGGGTCGAAGTTCCCCTAGTTTTTCCTTTCCGCCGCATCGACGGCTTTCTCTGGCGAACCCGCTGCGGTATTGACGGCATCGCTCTTTGCCGGCACCACCGGCGCGCGCGCTCCGGGCGGATACTCGACCTTGGCCTGCTCCTTGAGCTTTTGCAGACGCTCGCGCCCGACGCGCAACAACAGACCCTGGCGCACACTGTCCTTGACCTGGTCGAACGGCGGCGGGGTGAACGGATTGGCAATCGACAAGTGCACGACGTGCCAGCCGAAATCCGTCTTGACCGGAACGCGCGACGTCTCGCCATTCTTCAGCCCGGCCAGGGCTTTGGCGAGTTCGGGAGGAACCTGGTCCTGCCTGACCCGGCTGAACGCCTTGGCCTGCTTGGCCTTGCCGCGCCACGCGTCGTAGACGGCATTGAACGGTTTTCCAGCGTCGATCTCACCGGTTACCTTCAACGCGTCTTCGGCCTTGTCGAACAGCAGCTGGGTGAAGTCGTACTCGAACTTTCCGGCCTGCGCCAACTGCGACTCGTACTCGGCCCTCACTACCGGGTCGGTGATCGGCGCCTGCTGCTGCAACAGCCCCAGCGTCGCGTTGGCCACGCCCTGGATACGAGCAGCTTCCACGTCCGCGCGAAACTTTTCTTCGGCGAAAAAATTGCCTTGGCGCGCCGCCTGCGACAGCAGGACATAATCGGTCAACAGAGTCAGCGCCTGCGCGCGTTGTTCAGGCTTGGCCAGGTCGAGCTCGCGAGCGCGCGCCACCGCCTCGAGCAACGCCTGCGGCACTGGCGTGCCGTTGACAGTCTCGGCCAGCGGTCCGTCTAGATTGCCCTGCAACGGCCGTGAATCCGGTCCACTTCCGGACGAACATCCGGCCAGAAGAAGTACTGAAGACAGTAGTTGCGCCTTGTGCATCCTTCTCACTCAGGTTGAATCTGGTCAACGTTCGGGGACATGAAATCACTCGCCAGGAGCGCGCGTTTCCAGAGCCAGCGCGTGGATATCCGTGCGCATCAGCTCGCCGAGCGCGGCATAGACGCGCTGATGGCGCTTGATCAGCGGCATCCCGGAAAATTCGGCAGCAACTATGCGCACGCGAAAGTGTCCACGCCCGTCGCGCGCGCCTTCGTGGCCTGCGTGCCGGTGGCTCTCGTCCTCGACGTCGAGTTGCACGGGCTGCAGCGCCTGGTACAGGCAGGCGCGAATGCGCTCGAGCCGGTCGCTCACGGCAAGGTCTTGCGAAACGGCCGAACCGAAACGTCCCGGTAGACACCCGCGGCGAAGAACGGATCGGCATCGGCCCACGCCTGCGCCGCGGCCAGGTCGGTGAATTCGGCCACGATCAGGCTGCCGCTGAATCCGGCCGGGCCCGGGTCTTCGCTGTCGATCGCCGGAAACGGACCGGCGAGCAGCAGGCGCCCTTGCGCCTGCAGGTCGTTCAGCCGCTGCACGTGCGCCGGCCTGGCTTGCAGTCGCCTGGCAAGGCTTTCGGCATGATCGAGCGCGACGATTGCGTACCACATGGGATTTCCGATTTCGGGTGCGGCGATTCGAGCTTCCGCTATGATAACGGAACTGCGCGTGCGCTCACGGGGCTGGACTTGCGACCGCGTTCCTCGTAGGCTGTGCAGCATTAGGGGCCCGCCCACACGCGCGTCGGCACGCCTGCGCTGCAGCACTTGCCCACGCCTTCCGGCCCCTGGAATAACCCGATCCGCAGATCCGGCAGTGCGCCAGAGCGTCGGTTCGGGGCGAGCCTCAAGTTGCGATTCGGTCCGAAAGGACGATCAACAGCGCGTGGACACGGCGGTTCTGGGAGGTCGTCGTGCACCCGCGCCCCGGGTGTCCAGCGGTTCGACACGAACGGACTGAAGTCCGAACTTTTCCACTTTTGTACAATGCCATATTGGCTGCAATGCCCCGATACCCCATAACGAGCCTGCGCGCATGAGCGCATCCCATTCCGTGGCCGGCGAAAGCGTGGCGCCGGACATCTTCGTTCCGGTCCCGCAGCAGCAGGAAATGCCGCTGGCACTGGTGCGCGGGCAGCCCGTGCTGCAGATGCCACAGGACCTGTACATCCCGCCGGATGCCCTGGAAGTCATACTGGAGGCATTCGAAGGTCCGTTGGATCTGCTGCTGTACCTGATCCGGCGCCAGAACCTCGACATCCTCGACATACCGATCGCGGAAATCACGCGCCAATATGTCGAATACATCGAGCTGATGCACGAACTGCGGTTGGAGCTGGCCGCCGACTACCTGGTGATGGCCGCGATGCTGGCCGAGATCAAGTCACGCCTGCTGCTGCCGCGCCCGCCGCTCGAGGAAGGCCTCGAGGAAGATCCGCGCGCCGAACTCGTGCGCCGGTTGCAGGAATACGAACGCTTCAAGAAGGCGGCGGAAGACATCGAGGCAATGCCGCGCCAGGATCGCGATTTTTCCGTGGTGTCGGCCTTCGTGGTCGACCGCAACGTGATCCGGCTGCCGCCGCCGGTCGAACTGCGCGAACTGCTGCTGGCGCTCAAGGACGTGCTCAAGCGCGCCGAACTGACCGGCCGTCATGCGATCCAGCGCGAGGCGCTGTCCGTGCGCAACCGCATGAGCGACGTGCTCAAGGCGCTCGGCGACGGCGAATTTCATCCGTTCGAGCGCTTGTTCAACGCCGGCGAGGGCCGCCTCGGCATCATCGTGACGTTCCTGGCGCTGCTCGAACTGGCCAAGGAACATCTGATCGAACTGATGCAGAGTGAACCGCTCGCGCCGATATATCTCAAGTCGCTGGCCACGGGATGAGCGCGCCACCGATCCCGATCGCGCCAATGACCGCATTGCAGAATCAAGAATAATGGAACTACAACAACTCAAACGCATACTCGAAGCAGCCTTGCTCGCCGCCGCCCAGCCGCTGTCGCTGCCGCAATTGTCGGCGCTGTTCGTGGAACCGGACGTGCCGACTCATGAGGATCTGGCGCGCGCCCTCGAGCAACTCGGCGAGGAATGCGCCGACCGCGGCGTCGAACTGAAGGAAGTCGCGTCGGGATTCCGCTACCAGGTGCGACAGGACGTCAACACCTGGGTCGCCCGGCTCTGGACCGAACGCCAGACGAAATATTCCCGAGCCTTGCTCGAGACGCTTGCGCTGATCGCGTACCGCCAACCGATCACGCGCGGCGAAATCGAACAGATCCGCGGCGTCGCCGTCTCGACGAACATCGTCAAGACGCTCGAAGAACGCGAGTGGATTCGCGTGGTCGGCTATCGCGATGTTCCGGGCAAGCCCGAACTGTTCGGCACGACCAAGAGCTTCCTGGATTACTTCGAGCTGAAGTCGCTCGACGAACTGCCGCCGCTGGCCGAGATTCGCGACGTCGAGGAATTCGACGCGCAGTTGACGCTGGGGCCGGCGGCGCCGGCCGACGCCGTCGATGAAGACGCCGACGCCGAAGAACAAGCACAAGCTCGCGACGATACCGCCGACGCCGATCCGTCCGCCGGAAACGACGACCCCGACAACCCCGTTACCCAGGCGGCCTGTGCCGCCGACAGCGCTGCACCGGAGCAAACCGCATGAACGCGCCACCGCGCACCCTGCTCACCCTGAAGCGCGCACAAAGCGGCGCAACGGCAATCGAAGAACGCCTGCACAAAGTGCTGGCGAACGCCGGGCTCGGCTCACGCCGGCTCCTCGAACAGCGCATCGAGGCCGGCGAGATCCGCGTCAACGGCATCGTGGCCGAACTCGGCTCGAGCGTGCACGCCGGCGATCGCGTCGAACTGGATGGCAAGCTGTTCGTCACGATAAACGACAGCGCCGAGCACGCCCAGATCCTGGTTTTCAACAAGCCCGAAGGCGTCGTCACCACGCGCGATGACCCGGAAGGCCGCCCGACCGTGTTCGAACACCTGCCGCGCCTGAAGGGCGCGCGCTGGATCGCAGTCGGCCGCCTCGACATCAACACGACCGGGCTGCTGCTGCTGACCACCGACGGCGCGCTCGCCCACGCCTTGATGCACCCGAGCACCGAAGTCGATCGCGAATACATTTGCCGCGTGCATGGCGAAGTGACCGACGAAGCGCTCGAGCGCCTGCGCAGCGGCGTCGAACTCGAAGACGGCCCTGCCCGCTTCGACGAACTCGCCGTGATCAGCCGCGGCGACAGCCACTCGTGGTTCCGCGTCGTCGTCGCCGAAGGCCGCAATCGTGAAGTCCGGCGGATGTGGGAATCGCAAGGCCTGATGGTCAGTCGGCTCAAGCGCATCCGCTACGGCAACGTCGAGTTGCCGCGGGGGCTTCTCAAGGGACATAGCGAGCCGCTCGACCCCGAGCAGGTCAAGTCTCTGCGCAACCTCGTCGGTGCCAGCGATCCGGAACCGACCCTGACGCTGCAGCCGGTCATCGGCCAGCGCCGCGCCAAGCCGTCGAACGAATTTCGTCCTTCGCCGCGCACGCAGCAGGCCTGGACCGGCGCCGGCTACGGTGACGAGGCGCGTGAGCTGCGCGCATTCGATCGCATCCGCGACGATGCGCCTGCCCGCCCGGGCGGCAAGCGCAAGAAGCGCGGCAAGGGCGGTGGCGGCCAACGCCATGCGCCACATGCTGCCGGAGCGGGCACCGGCCGCCCGGCAGGTCCGCGTCCGCCGCGCCGTGGTTCAAACCGGGGCGCGCCGCAGCAACAGATCGGCGTCTACCAGCCGACCTGGCTTGCCGGAGAGCCGACACCATTCAACGGCCGCCCGCCGCGCCGCGACAAGCGTGGCGGAGCACCGGGCGGCGCGCCGCGCGGTGGTCCGGGCGGCGCGCGACCGGGCGGTTTCCGTCCGCCTCGCGCAGGCGCTGGCGGCCAGGGACAGCGGCAGGGCGGACCCGGCGGCAACGCGCGCGGTCCGCGTCATCCGAACAGCGCCGATACGCGAATGAAGCCTGACGGCTTCGGCAATTCGATCGCGTATGAAAATCGGCCGCCGCGCCAGCGTCAGCCCGGAGGCGGGCAAAATCGCGGACCGGGTGGCAACCAGGGCCGCCCGCAGCGCGGCCCGAGCGATCACCAGCCGCGTCGATTCGATGATCGCGCGCCACCGCGCGACGATATCGGCAATCGCATCGGCAACGAGCCGCGGCCCGGCGGCGGCCAGCGCCACAAGCGCCGCCCGAAACCTTAGGGGGTTCCTTGCCCGTCATTCCAGCGAAGGCTGGAATCCAGTTTTTGGCTCTCGCAGCAGGTTGGGAAGAACTGAATCCCAGCCTTCGCTGGGATGACGGCTTATTGAAAGGTTCTCCAGAGCGCTCGACGCTACTCTAACCTGCGGGTAGCCGGGAATTGCTCCTGCAATTCGGGCATACCCATCCATGGTCATAAAAAAGGCGGAAGCTCATCGCTTCCGCCTTTAGTGTTCCTGTTTGCCTGATGTTTCAATCGAGCTTGATCGCTTTCTTGTCGCCCTGACGGCGTTTCTGTTCCTTCGCGTTGAAGTCGGCTTCGCAACCGTCGCGCTTGACCATCACGCAGTCAAGGTAATCGGTGATCTCGACCAGCGCCGCGCGGATCGCCTTGCCGGTCGGAGTGTTCTCCTCGTGCGCAAGACTGCCGCCGAACCCGCCGCGATAAACACCGACCGCGACGCCGCTGCTCTTGCTGCGGCCTTCGATCGTGCGCGAGAACTCGATGTCGCTGGTTTCCGTGTTGATGACGCGCACATCGACCGCCAGATAAGCCTCGGCCGACTTGCCGCCGAAACCGATACCCTTGAAGCTCAGGCCACCGCCCGTGCTCGAAGTGTTTTCCTCGTATGCCGTCACGGTGCCGGTGATCAGGTACTGCGCGCCGGTTACCTTGCCGATCTTGGCTCCGGTGCCTTTTGCGACCCGCCCGGAGGCCGCGAGGTTCTGTTCCTCGAGGACGCTCTGCAGCTTCTGCCGCTCGACTACGCGGAAAGCACCGCTCGACGACAGTTCATTCGACAACATGCCGGACAATTCCCAGCCTACTCCACCGCGCCACCATGCCGCACCGGACTGATTGGTGAATTCGGCTACGCCTACCACGGGTTTGTTGTCGCCGCCCGCCGCCAACGCACCATCCGCGGCGCCGAATGCGGCCACGGCCATTGCAACTGCCAATACGAACTTCTTCATTGAGTTGTCTCCCCGAATCACAAGTTTCCGCCGGACTGTTTATCGCCAGCGTCCATACCAACTGCACCAGTCTAATATTACGCCAACTGCGCGGCCGCGGTACATGTCGCCGATCGCCCGTGCACAGTTCACATCGACTCCACCGACTGATCGGACAATTCGCGTTGCCGATGTTCGTTCATCCAACATGTCGTGAATATCCAGTGAAACGCAGAACGGGCGCAAAACCGGACAATCTCGCCGCGCCGCCTGACCGGCGATCCGGGCCCGCGCTGGCCCGGATGGTCCGGCGCTCGCGCTGTTTGCGCCGATTCTCGCCCTGACTCCACCTCCGACGCGCGCCGCAGGTCACGCGCCAGGCCGCGGCGGAATCGACTGGCTGCGGTTCCGACACCGCGGCGTTCGCACGGGCGCGCAGCTGGCGTCGGTATGTGCTGCTGTACCTGGAAGCCGTCTGGTGCCACTGCTGCCACGTGATGGATGAAAAGACCTGGTGCGACACGGCGATCCGCTCGGAAACCGATGCGCACTAGGTGCCGCTACGGATCGACCAGGACCTGTGCCGTGAACCGCTACAAAGGACTACGGCTGGCCGGCGACCGTCGTGTTCGCAGCCGACGGTAGCGAGATCGTCAAGCGTTCTGCTGGCCGACGACAAACTGCGCATCGACCCGCTGCACCTGACCATCACCGGCGCAAAAGCCGACGCTGGCGCAAAAGTACTTTTTTCCACAGTGCAACATCTGCCGCCACGGTACAAGCGCGTCGAAGGTGGGACCGCAGCGAAGGAGAGTTGCCAAATGCCGATGTCGGCTATCCTCCGACCAAGCGCGCCGCGACATTTCTCTGCACCGCGAATCGCTGCTCGCTTGCGATTTTTTCCGCGGCAGAAATCGTGCCATTTCTGCTCGAGTCGACAACGGCGAAGCCAACGGCGGCGGTTAACACGACGGCAACACACGATTAACCTGACGGACACTTGTGCAACGTAGACTCGCCGCATCCGGCAAGGAGAACGACAATGCACAGCGTAAGAACCACCGAAATCGTGATGCTTGGCTATACGATCGAGCGCGTCGACAGCGTCGACGCGAGCGGAATAGCTTGGGACACGAGCTACGAGGTCCTCAACGCCACCGGCGACAGCATGCTCGGCGGCGAACACCAGACGTTGCGCGCCGCACAGAACTTCGTGCTCTGGCATGAACTGGAAGTCGCGCGCCGGCGCAACAATTCGCCCCTGTTCAAGTCGGGGGTGCTCAAAACAGGAACGCTCAAATCAGGAACCAACCAGTCACGCGCAGCATGACCCCGGGAGCGGATGTTCGCCAGTCAGCGCAATTCAGGGCGTCATCGCAAAATCATCCGCATCCATCCATGCGGGAAAGCGCTCGCGGTGTGCCGCGAGCGCCGCCGGATCCAGGCGCACCGTGACTGTCTGTTCCTGCGCGCCGAGTTCGGCCAGCGGCTGGCCGAGAAAATCCAGGACGACGCTGTCGCCGGAGTAAATCAGCTCGTTGCCGTCGATGCCGACCCGGTTCACCCCGGCGCAATAGCCCAGGTTTTCGATCGCGCGTGCGCGCAGCAGCGTGCTCCACGCGTAACGCCGCGGTGACGGCCAGTTGGCAACGAAGATCGACAGGTCGTAGTCGAAACGGCCAGCGGCGCGGTCGTAACGGTTGCGGATGAATACCGGGAAACGCAGGTCGTAGCAGACCAACGGGCAAATGCGCCAGCCGCGCCACTCGACGATCATGCGTTCGCCACCGGCCGCGTAGCGCTCGTGTTCGCGGGCATAGCGAAACAGGTGGCGCTTGTCGTAATGCCGCACTTCACCGTCCGGCGTCACGAACAGCAATCGGTTGTAGACGCGTGCCTCGCTCCCAGTCCCGACTCGCAGCTGCACGCTGCCGGTGATCGCGGCGCCGAGCGCGCTTGCCTGTTCGCGGAGCCACGCTACGCTCGGCCCGTCCATCGTTTCGGCGTGATGGATCGCCTCGTTCGAGAAGCCGCTGGTGAATGTTTCGGGCAGTACGACCAGGTCGCTCTGCCCTTTCAACGCAGCGATCAGCGCGCCGTAGTACTCGCGATTGGCGGCCGGATCGTGCCAGCGCGTTGCGCCCTGGACCAACGAAACGCGCAGATCGCTCACAGCAGGCATAAGCGCTCTGCGGCGGCCGACAGCGTGTCGTCGTTTTTCGCAAAGCAGAAACGGATCAGGCGCGAGTTCGGGGGCGTCTCGTAGAACGCGGAAACCGGAATTGCCGCGACGCCAGCCTCGCGAATCAACCATTCGCAGAACGTCAGGTCATCCTTGCCGCTGATCGCCGAATAGTCGACGAGCTGGAAATACGCGCCGCTTACCGGCAGCAACTTGAATTTGGACGGACCCAGCAGCGCGCGGAAACGGTCGCGCTTGGCCTGGTAGAAGCGCGGCAGGTCGAGATAGTGCTGCGGATCCCGCTCGAGTACTTCGGCAAAAGCCCACTGCGCCGGTTGGAACGTGCAGAACGTCAGGTACTGGTGGACCTTGCGAAATTCGGCGCTGAGCGTGGGCGGAGCAATGCAGTAGCCGACCTTCCAGCCCGTGCAGTGATAGGTCTTGCCGAATGAAGACACGACAAAGCTGCGCGCGGCGAGTTCCGCGTGCCGCAGCGCGCTTTGGTGCTCGAGGCCGTCGAACACGATGTGCTCGTACACCTCGTCCGAGAGCACCAGGATCTCGGTGCCGCGCGTGATCTCTGCGAGCATATCCAGATCGGCCGGCGAGAACACGGCACCGGACGGATTGTGCGGGGAGTTGACCAGGATCATGCGCGTCCTGGCCGTAACCGCGTCCTTCACGCGCTGCCAGTCCACGGAGAAGTCCGGCAGGCGTAGCGGAATATGCACGGCGCGGCCACCGGAAAGCTCGATCGCCGGCTCATAGCTGTCGTAGCACGGATCCAGGACGATGACTTCGTCGCCGCTGCGCACGCAGGCGGCGATCGCCGCGAACAGCGCTTCGGTAGCGCCGCTGGTCACCGTGACTTCGGTGTTCGGATTGACACGGCAGCCGTACAGCTTTTCGCATTTCAGCGCGATCTGCTCGCGCAACTGCGCGATGCCGGTCATCGGCGCGTACTGGTTCCTCCCCATGCTCATTGCCGCGTCGAGCGCGTCGCGCAGCGATTGCGGGCCATCGAAATCCGGAAATCCCTGGCCGAGGTTGACCGCCTTGTGCTCGATGGCGAGCTGCGACATGACGCTGAAGATCGTCGTGCCGACTTTGGGTAATTTGCTCTGTAGCTGCATCATGCCTCACGATTTGGACGGCCAAACGAACGTGGATGGTAGCACGAGCGCGCAGCCACTCGAAGGCTCCTACGCGTAGCGCCTCAGTGTCGCCTCCGCATCCGGCGCATGGATGTCGCCTTCCCAATCCTCCATCAGCGCGATCAGCGTCAGCTTCTCGACTTCGCGCGCGAAGCGCTGCGCCAGCGGGTCCGGGTCCGGCACGAGCCGCGCATCGGCGATGATGCCGAAATGCACCCGGCCGTTGTAGCTGAGGATCGACAGGCCCATGCCGACGGTGCCGTTCTGCGGGACCCAGAACATCATTTCGCGCACTTCAGCGCCGCCCAGAAACAGCGGCATCTGCGGGCCGGGAACGTTGGTCGCCACAGCCGTCGCCTTGCGGCTGAAGAATTCGAGGGCGAGGCGCTGCACGCCGACCGGAGCCATGCCGACTGCGGCAAGCAGGCCGAACGTCAACACCGCCTGACGCGACCGTTTCAGTTCGCGCATCGACGCGGCAACGCGCTCGAGGCGCCGCAACGGGTTGGCTTCTCCGATCGGCAAGTCGAGAAAAACCAGGCCGAAGTGGTTGCCTAGTTTCTTCGCGTGCTCGAGCGGACGCAGATTGACCGGTACGGTCGCACGGATCGTCAGCCCATCGACGTCATCGCCGATCGAACACAGATAGCTGCGCAGCGCTCCGCTCGCGCAGGCGAGCAGGACGTCGTTGACGGTGCAACCGAGCAACTTGCCGATCGTCTTGACCTCCTCGAGCGGCAGCGGGTCGGCCCAGGCGCAACGCTTGGTGCCGCCGAGCGTTCCCTTGAATGCCGTCGGCGGGTCGTCGGACAAGCTCAGCGCGATCGCGAGTTCGCGCGTGATCTCGCCGCTTTCCCTGGCGATCGCCGCAACCAGCGCCGGATCGCGAACCAACTCGCCGCCCTTCTTGATCGCCTTGCCGCCGAATGCCAGTGCCTTGCCGAGGCCCGCGCGCGCAGGCTGCACGAGACGCTCGAACACGCTGCCCTGGTCGTGTGGTTTCCATACTTTGGTCAGTTCGCTCCGCTGCCGCGGCTTCGTTGCCGCATCGGTCAGCGACAGAACGACTTGCATCAGCGCGATGCCGTCGGCGTAGCAATGATGGATGCGCGTGATCACGGCGCAGCCGCCGTCGTAATTTTCGACCAAATGAAACTGCCAGAGCGGCCGTGCGTGATCGAGTTGGGTCGATGCCATCTTGCTGACGAACGCTTCCAGCGCGGCCTTGTCGCGCTTGCCGGTCAGCGTTGCGCTCTGGACATGCCAGTCGATATCGAAGCCGGCGTCGGTCTGCCAGAACGCGGCGGAACCATCGTCCACGGCCTTCTGGCGAAAACGCCGGTAGGCAAGAAAGCGCGAAACGATCACCTGCTTGAGCTTTTTCAGCGGGAGCTTGCCGCCGAGCATCCACACGCCGGTGATCATCATCAGGTTGGTCGGGCTCTCCATGCGCAACCAGGCCGTATCGACGTTGGACATCGGTTCGCGAACGCCACGTTCGGATTCGGACATGCTCCATCTCCAGGCAGGCGCGATACCTCACTTGCGCCGTCTCGTGTAGCATCCGGTGAACGACCGCAAAACGCAAATGCCTGGGGAAACGCATGGATCACGGCGGTGCAATCCTTCTCGGCCTGTTCGCCATCTTCGTCGCGGCCCAGATCGGCGCCGAAATCGCGCAGCGGCTGAAGCTCCCCGGCGTCGTCGGTGAAATCGCGGCGGGTTGCGTGCTCGGTCCGTCGGTGCTCGGCTGGGTGCACGGGAGCGAAGCGCTCGACCTGCTCGCGGAGATCGGCGTCGTGCTGCTGCTGTTCTCCGTCGGCCTGGAAACCAAGCTCGAGGAAATGAAGCGTGTCGGCCGCAGCGCATTCTTCGTCGGTGTGCTCGGTGTCGTGGTGCCGTTCGCACTCGGTTCGCTCTGGGCGCACGGGTCCGGCTTCGACTGGGCGCAGTCCTTGTTCGTCGCCGCCGCCTTCGTCGCCACCTCGGCCGGCATCACCGCCCGCGTGCTGCAGGAACTCGGCGTTCTGCAACGTGAGGAAAGCCGCGTCATCCTCGGGGCGGCCGTGATCGACGATGTTCTCGCGATGCTGCTGCTCGGCATCGTGACTGCGCTGCAGAGCGGCGAATCCCTGCACCTGGGGAAGATCGCCCTGGTCCTGGCCGAATCGGTCGGTTTCATCGCCGTGATCGTCTTTCTCGGCACGAAGGTCATGCAGCGCCAGTCGCACTGGCTCGAAGCGCCGATCAATCCGTTGTCGCCGCTGACGCTCGCCCTCGCGCTGTGTCTCGGCCTTGCGTTCCTGTCGACGCAATTCGGGCTCGCCGCGATCATCGGCGCGTTCCTGGCCGGCATGATCGCCTCGGAAACGAAGCAGCGCGAAACGATCGAACACCAGACCCAGCCCTTGCTCGCATTCCTGACGCCGTTCTTTTTCGTGATGACCGGCAGCAAGGTCGAACTCGCGCAACTGGCCGATTGGAGCACGCTGCTGACTCTGGCGCTGATCACGGCGATCGCCATCGTCTCCAAGCTGCTCGGCGGATTCGTCGGCGCGCTGGCGCTCGGCAAGCGTGGCGCCCTGATCGTCGGCGTCGGCATGATTCCGCGCGGCGAGGTTGGCGTGGTGATCGCGGCCCTTGGCCTGGCTGCCGGAGTATTCTCGCCGCACACTTATGCGTTGATTGTCGCGATGTCGCTGCTCACGTCGGTCGTGACGCCGCCGGTGCTGGCGATGCTGTTCAAGGCCGAACCCAAGGAAAATCTCGCCGCCGCCGACAAGCCAGCGGCGTAACGGTCAATCAGGATGCCGGACGCAGACGCGCCGCGACCGCATCGAAGAAATCGCCTGGCAGTTCCGCCCGCACCGGCACGCTCCACCAGCGCGCGTCGGCAAAGGCAGCGCATTTGACCGCATCCTTCTCGGTCATCAGCACCGGCAAATCGTCGCCAAAATCAAGGTCGGCCGGCGCAAAGGCGAAGTGATCGGCAAACGCGTGCTCGATGAGGTCGAGGCCGGCGCTGCGCAGCCCGGCGAAAAAACGCCCCGGATTGCCGATGCCGGCAACGGCATGCACGCGCTTCCCACGCCAGTCGGCGAGCTTGCGTCGCTGCGCCGGCCCGGCCAGCGCAATGGCGTCGTCGCCGCGCAGCGCCATGGCAACCTCGCCCGCCTGCGCGACGCCACCGTTGCAGACACGGAAATCGAAAGCACCCGCGCGGCTGGCCGGTTCGCGCAACGGCCCCGCCGGCAGCAGACGGCCATTGCCGAACCGGCGTTCGCCGTCGATGACGCAAATTTCCACATCGCGGCAAAGTTTATAATGCTGCAATCCATCGTCGGCGATCAATACGTTACAGCGCGCCGCTTGGAGCAGCGCCTGTCCAGCTGAGCCGCGCTTGCGCCCGACTGCTAGAGGCGCCTGCGTGGCGCGTGCGATCAGGCAGGCTTCGTCGCCGACCACGCGCGGGTCGCTGGTCGCATCGACGAGAAGTGGCCCGCTCACGCTGCTGCCTCCATAGCCGCGGCTGATGACACCCGGGTTGAAACCGCGCGCGCGCAGCGCCTCGATAAGTGCGATCGTCAGCGGGGTCTTGCCGGTGCCGCCGACGCTGATATTTCCGACGACAATGACCGGAACCGGAAGACGCGTCCGCGAAAGCATACCCGCCGAATACAGGCCGCGGCGCAAGCCTGAGACGGAAGCGTACAGTGCCGCCAAGGCGCGAAGTACCCAGGGGACCCTGCGGCCGCCGTACCAGACCTCCTGGAGCTCGCTCTCGCTGAACATCAACGGGCCGGACGACAGCAATCCGCTTTTGCCTGGATCGGAGGACAAGGCACCGACCCGTACGAACAGAAAACGCAGCAATCCCCCGGGAGCGGCCGGAGCAGCGCGCCGCAACCCTGACAGTCGTGAAAGAAGATGCAAGCGTTGACCGGCATCGTCTCGATCGACTTCATGCCGCAGTGCGGACAGGTCAGCGTACTGGTCAATACCACGTCGGCGGACATCGGCAGCAGCCTAGTGGCCGTTGTCGCGAAACTGCAGGCGATGCAGCGCCGCGTAGTAACTGTCGCGGCCTATCAACTCGGCATGCGTGCCGAGTTCGACGATGCGGCCCTCCTCGAGCACGGCAATCTGGTCAGCGTGCTCGATCGTCGACAGGCGGTGCGCAATCACGATCACCGTGCGGTCACACATCAGGCGTTTGAGCGCCTGCTGGATCAGGCTTTCGCTTTCGCTGTCGAGCGCGCTGGTCGCCTCGTCGAGGATCAGGATCGGTGCGTCCTTCAGGATCGCGCGCGCTATCGCAATGCGCTGGCGCTGGCCGCCGGACATCAACGCGCCGCCACTGCCGACGCGGCTGTCCAGGCCTTCGGGCAGACGCCGCACGAATTCCATCGCGTTCGCTGCCTCCGCTGCCGCCACGATTTCCGCGTCGGTAGCCCGTTGCAGCGCCCCGTA
>Ga0157375_10003147_pt1 | contig 14323 bp, 16 predicted proteins | sample M35metaG_FD_115311 | JGI IMG/M metagenome (GOLD analysis project Ga0157375, IMG submission 115311) | Miscanthus rhizosphere microbial communities from Kellogg Biological Station, Michigan, USA - M3-5 metaG | ecosystem: Host-associated > Plants > Roots > Rhizosphere > Soil | place: USA: Michigan...
AATCGCCGCGCGGCCACTGAATACCACACGCACATCTAAGCCAAGAATGGTCAGAAAGGCGCCCAGTGCCTGCGCCCCGTCACGGTTGTCATCTACTACTAAGCATCTTAAAGTCAAGAGGCACCGTTAAACCTACACGGTGCGCGTTCTATATAGATACACCATCAGCCTTCTACCCGTACGAGAGTAGTGGTTGCGCTTACTTACCCCGTCTGGTGGGGCAAGTATGACGGCGAAAAATGTTTCGTCCCTTGGACGATTAGCGGGCTCCGCGATGATCGCTTCAGAGCAACCTAGGAGGAGCGTTGACCGGCCGGTTATGGACCGAACTGAGACATGCTGGAGCAAGGCACGCCCGGCGCTTCCGCCGTAAGAACCGCCCGCGCACGGCCGGCGCCCGACACGCAAACTGGGCAAGTGCCGGGGAAGCACGACGCGAAACGTCGTGCCCCTACCTCGCTAGAAGTTAGGTCGAGCGTTCCACCGTGCGCACTCGCGATCTCGTGAGCGATGTAGAGTCCCAGCCCCAGGCTTGTCCGCTGCTCGGCACCCTCCTCATCATCCAAGTCGACTCCACGGGTCAGAGGCTCGAAGATCGAGCGCCGTTGCCCCTCAGGAATTGCCGGGGCCGTAACCAAGGACGCCAACCATGACGGTTTCCGCTCCCGCTGCGTGTTCGATCTCGCTGATTCTCAAGCACCGCGCCTTCGGTCGTTTGCCTTACGCGATCCTTAAACTGCTCCTCAGCTTCGTCGTCGCCGCGCTCTAAGCAGGTCTGCGTCATTCGATCCAGCGCAGATACCAGGCCTCGGATAGGGTGGATGAAGTGGACGACGATGTGGGGCGGCTCTCGTATAGGACCGATCGCTTCCTCCAGCTTACGCACTCTGTTCGCGTACTTCATTGGGCATCCTTCGAGTTCTGCCAGCCAATGACGACGGTTATCCCCTCATAGGGACCCGCGCGAGCGGTCGCTTCATCTGGGGTCTCGTTGGTCGCCACCCAGACGATGCGGGTACCTTGGGTGCAGCACTTCTCTAGAGCTTCTAGACGTTGGTTGTACTTCGCCATTACATTTCTCCTCTATTGATTATCGGCAATCGTTCCTAGCACGCCACAAGCGCGCCGGTAGGGATTGCGGTGTCCTCGCATTCGCACCGACGAAGTAGCTGACTGATGTTCCTAGCCTCCGCACGCTCGCTTCCAGCCTTACGATTCGCCGGTCAAGTCTTCCCATGCTGGCGGCAAGCAAGCGACTTTTGCGAATCGCGTAGCGTGGGCGTACTCATATCTCAAACAAGCTGGGCTTATTTCGTCTCCGAAACGCGGCATCTATGAGATTTCAGACCGTGGACGCGGCATTTTGAAAAATAAGCCGCCGCGAATAGATATTTCGTTTTTAGCGCAGTTTCCCGAGTTTCAGGCGTTTCGCCAAACGCCCGATACAAGCGCTACACAAAACACCGGCACGCAGTCGGAAGCATCCACAACCTCGTTAACGCCGGACGAGCAGATTCGCGCCGGATATGACCGTCTGAGGACGGCGCTCGCGAGCCAATTGCTCGATAGAGTTAAGAGTATTACTCCTGCGGGATTCGAACAACTCGTTGTTGACCTTCTAGTCGCGCTTGGCTACGGAGGTTCCCGCAAGGATGCGGGGAGAGTAGTAGGCGGAGGCGGGGATGAAGGAATCGATGGAATCATCAAGGAGGATCGGCTCGGCCTGGATGTTATCTATGTCCAAGCCAAGCGCTGGCAAGGTACCGTTGGTCGTCCGGAGATTCAGCGGTTTGCTGGAGCGCTTCAAGGCCAACGCGCACGGAAAGGGTCTTTATTACCACGTCCTCTTTCACGCCTGATGCGAGGTCGTACGCCGCGGGGCTACAAACGACAATTGTGCTTATCGATGGCGCGATGCTCGCGCAACTCATGATGGATGCTGGCATCGGAGTCTCGGAGGCCGATACCCTTCGGGTCCTCAGGGCAGACGAAGACTACTTCGACGGGCTGTAGTAATTGCGGCCGTATCACGCCGGCCTCGCTGAGGAGGCAAAAGTCGTCGTGTCCTACCGTTACTCCCTTTCCGTCATCAAACCAAGCGATCAACGATGCCACATCCGCACATTCCCGAAGTTGTAGTTCAAGCATGGTTTACTGAAGAGAACGGGGTGCGCCACCGGCATCGGCTACAGGCCACCCGACGCGGGAATGAGTCCGCTAACCGTGCGTGGAACGCAGAAACCAAGTTACACCAATGAAGAAAGCGCTGACAAGTCTGTGTGCAGTTCATGGAGAGAAAAATCTTCGAACGAGGTCTACGTCAGTTTGAAGGAGTCGAGAAGTGCTCGCATCGGTTTGCCAGGGTATCGCTGAAGGAAGGTCGAAGCCGTATAAGCAACGCTTGCCCAGGACGCTTATCCTTTTTCTTTGACAAAAACGCGAGCCACCCAGCGCAATAGGCTACAGATGAAACCAGCGGCAGGACACGCGCGGGGAGTCCGAAGAAGAGTTCGGCGAGGCTTAAATGGGTAGGAGGCGCTGTGACAGATGGTATTCACCTTGCAGTGGTGGTCGGGATCATGTTCGTTTGCGGTACGCTTGGCGGGCTGGTCAACTATTGGGGCGAGAGTATTCCTGATGCGGAAAAACGCCCGGTTCTCAAGCGGATATCAGCAGGAATTGCTGCTGCGTTGGTTGTGCCGCTGTTCCTCAACATGATATCGAGTTCCCTGCTCGGGGACAGCCAGTCTAAGCCGCTAAGCCTATTCGTTTTCGCTGGCTTTTGCGTGGTGGCGGCCATTTCATCTAAAGCGTTTATTGAGTCGATCTCAAAAAAGCTCATTAGCAGGGTGGACCACGTGGAAGAGAGCCAGACGCGACTCGAAAACGAAACCGCTCCTATTATCGCCGCACAAATCGAACCCCTAGCACGGGGTCAAAGCGCGACGGCGGCAAAGGGGAAGCAGATCGAGGAGGCGGAGGACGAAGAAGAAGAAGAGGAAGAGGAAGAGGGTGACGACGAAGAAACGCAGGGCAGGATCGAGAACGAAACAACGCGACCGGCGAAAGACAAAGTGAGAGCAGTGCCTCACGTATCCGGCTCGATGAAGCTCGAAGCGTATGGAACGGATGAGGGCACGAAGAAAGTAATCAAGGCGCTTGGGGCAAAAAAATACACGTGGCGCTATTTTGGAGGAATCAGAAGTGAAAGCGAGTTACCGGAAGGAGCTGTCCATCGGGCGCTTGATTGGCTCATCGCGAATGGACTTGCCATTACCATGAGTGGACAAGGCGGCCAATTCTGGGGGCTGACGACGAAAGGTCGCAACACGTTCGCGAAGTTGCTGGGGGATGAAGTAATCTGACTCCCTGGACTTGTGGATGGTTCGGTCGTGCTGCCAACTTCCTCGGATTGGCCATGCGCCGAGTCTCGATGACAACCTTCCCATGGCTTGGGGGTACAGCTGGGGGTATAAACGCATTCGGTTGGTGCATATGCCCCGCATTGTGAATCCCGCCCTCGCCATGTTTTCAGAGTGGAAGCGCAATCCCTTGTGCACCAATCGTGCCCTCTCGATGCTCGCACTGCGCCGTTCACATCCGCGGATCACGGCGCGGAGGGTGTGTCCTCCTGAGCGAGGCACGCAGTCGCGAGCACTGTCAACGTCGAGCGAACAGATCGAGTCGCGGGACGCAGGCTTCCAGAGGCCGCGCAGCGATCTTCACGCCCAGAAAGCCCGTCGCACCATTTGTGGCAGCCAACCGAAGCGGTCATCGGCGACTCGTCGAGCAGGGACCCATCTCCCGACGAAGTGACATAGCGCTCGCGCATGCGACATATGCGTGTCCATCCACGCGCCGAACCGTGAGTCGTCGCTACTACAGCCCGAGGACGGTGCCGCGATAGAGCCCGTTCATCGGCAAAGGGAGCGCGCTCTCAGCGGAATGCTCGTTCACGCCGAGGCGTCCGCCGTAGCGTCCGCAGTGGCGTGCGGCTTCGCCGACCAGAGTCACCTCACGCGAGTTTTCACGGCACCGTGGCTCTTGTTCGCTTGTCAGGCCAGCGGGCGATGCGATATCGGCTTCCGGAGCGCCGCCGCCGCCGATCCCGACCTCCGCTTACGTCGCGTTGCGGCGCCAGCCGTCGACGGTGACACGCTCGTCGAGCCCTCGTTATGCCCCTCGATGCGGCGCGAGACTTCGATATACGCGATCTTTGCAGGTTGCTTGTGCTTCGCAACCAGCTCGATCAGAGCCTGACGATCCGTTCCACGTGTCAGCTTGAGAAACTGCGCATGCTCCTTGCAGACTCGCGCAAGCAGGTTCGGGTCGGCGATCGTGTAGGACTGGATCGCATGCGCCTTGAAAGCGAACTGCGAGATGGCCTCGGTCAGTGGCGCGTTGCCGCAGGCCTCGAAAAACGTCTGATGGAAAACGAGATTCAGCCGAAAGACGTCGCGCAAGCGACCGGCCCGGACCGCCGCGCAGTGCTGCGTGTGCACGCGCTGCAGAGCTTTCACCACTTCGGGGTTGACCGGTAGCGGCATCACCTCGACCGCGGCCCGCTCGAGGATCTCGCGAACGAAGTAGATCTGCTCGACTTCAACGATCGTGAAATCGCGCACGACCGCCCCGCGGTTGGGTCGGCGGGTCACCATCCCCATCAGTTCCAGTTCGACCAGTACCTGGCGGACAACGTGCCGCTTGACGTTGAACCTGGCAAGCAGATCGTCCTCGACCAGGCGCTCGCGAGGCCGAAGTACGCCGAGTGCGATCTCCTCCTCGAGACGCTGGACGATGTCGGTAAGGCGGGGCGTTTCGGTGCCCTCGGGGACGGGTTTGTCAGCCGTGCTCGGCAATTCGGAACGTCGCATGCGCACCTCGTCAGCAGCCCACGGCTGCCGCGGAGGCTTCCGCGGTCGCGAGTGCGCCGAGATACGCACGTGCCTTCGAATCGGCAATCATGGCGTCGAGGTTCCGAAATTCGAGCACGTGTCCCTGATGCACGAACAGGAAGCGCTCGCACGATTCCGCGAGCACTTCGAGGTGGTAACGCTCATTGGGATGGACACACAGGAAGACGACGTTTCCCTCGTCGCGCAAGCGGCGGAAGAACTGGAGCATGAAGCCGATGTAACCATCCTGGATCGAGAACTGCGGCTCGTCGAAGAGGTGAACGAGGGGCCGTGCCCGGTGCGCCCGCTCGAGCATCCACGGCATGCGCGTCTTGTGAAAAGCCCGAACCTGATAGGACTGATGATAATGGATGGCTAGGCGGTCGCGCTCGGAGTAGCGGACACGGTGGATGTCGCGCCCGTCCACCAGCACCCGCCCCCCGCTTGGAGAATTGCTACCGGTGATGAGCTCGAAGAGCGTCGTCTTCCCCGAGCCGTTCGGACCTAGCACGCCGATCGTTTGAGGCCCCTGGACGGTGAAGTCGGCGGCGAGCGTGAACGCCGCTGCGCGCGACATCCTCGAGCGGTAGTAGCGCTTGATCAGGCCTTCGACGTTCAGCGCGGGCGCAGTCATCGGACGTCTGCCAACCCGAGCGTGCGTTGTGCGGGGTGATCCGCGCGCAATGCGGAGGCGCGGCCCTCGTGCACGATTCGCCCTGCGTGCATCACGTAGACGCGATCGGCAGCGTCGAGCACGGTGCGTACGTTCTGATCGACCACGAGCGCACCGACCCCTTGGTCTCGCAGTGAACGTATCGTGCCCATGACATCCTGTACGACCTTCGGCGCGAGCCCCTGGCTGGGCTCGTCGAAGAGAACGAGGCCCGGCCCGCCTGCCAGTGCCCGGGAGATGGAAACCATCTGCAGCTCGCCGCCCGACATGTTTTCGCACTCGCGCGGCAGCAAATTGCGCAGGGCCGGAAAAATCTCGCAACAGTCCGCGGTGCTGTACGGCCGAAACGGCGACGTTCGGCGCGCAATGGAAAGATTGCGCGCTGCGCTCAGGGTTGGAAAAACCCTTCGGTCGTCCGGTACCCACTTGATGCCGAGCCGGGAGATCCGGTGCGTGGCCCAGCGGGTGACGTCGCGGCCCTGCCATTCGACGACGCCGCTGCGCGCGGGGGTGAGGCCCAGGATCGAGCGAAGCGTGGTGGTCTTGCCGGCGCCGCTGGGGCCGAGCAGCGCTACGATCTCGCCCGCGGCCACCGTCAGCGACACCCCGAACAGTACCTGCGTTTCTCCGTAATACGTATCCATCGCGCGGACGTTGAGCATCATTCGAGTACCGCGAGCGCCGAACGCTGCACCCACGGATCGGCCCGAAGCTCCTGCGGGGATCCACGCGCGATGACCTGACCCCAGTGGATGACGTTGATGAAATCCGCGAGTTGGAAGAGAAAGCGCATGTCGTGCTCGATGATCACCATCGTCAACGCGCCCTTCAACTCCGCGACGAGTTCCGACAGGCGCGCCGTTCCGTCCGCGCCCAACCCCGACGTCGGCTCGTCGAGGAACAGGATCCGGGGCGCGGTCGCAAGCGCTAGGCCGATCTCGAGCGCCCGTCGCTCGCCGTACGCGAGATCGCGCGTTCGTACGCGTTCCCGGCCGCGCAAGCCGACGCGGCCGAGAATGGCGGCCGCCTGATCCTGCGCAACGGAGTCACGGGCACGGTCGCGCCACGCGTCGAACGATCGGTTGCGCATCGCGGGCAGAGCGACGAGAACGTTGTCGAGCGCTGTATCGTCGTCGAAGAGGCTCATGCTCTGAAACGACCTGGCGACGCCGCGGCGGGTGATCTCGGCGGCCCCGAGGCCAGCGATCGCGCGACCGTCGAGGCGAATGTCCCCACGGTCTGGCGCGTACATGCCGGTCAGGCAGTTGAAGCAGGTGGTCTTGCCGGCGCCGTTCGGGCCCATGATGCCGGTGAGCGAGCCTGCCTCGAATGCGAGGTCGATGCGCTCCAGTACCACGCGGTCGCCGAATCGCTTGTGCAGGCCGGCGGCTTCGAACAGAGCCATCTCAGCGCGCCTTTACCCAGCGCGCGCGAACGTCCCGCGCCACGCCGGCGAGGCCCTCGGGCTTCCACAGCACGACTGCCATGAACAGCAGCCCGTACCAGAACAGCCACGTCTCGGTATAGGCGCCAAGCAGGTCGCGGGCGAGGATGAAGAATGCAGCGCCGAGGATCGGTCCCCAGAAACTCACGAGTCCGCCGCCGATCAGCACCATCATCACGACGAACCCTGACTGGTGCAGGCTCATCACGTTCGGGTAGGCCGACTGCTGCGCCAGGGCGAACAGCGCTCCGGCAAGCGCGGCAATGGCCGCCGAGGTGACGAACGCGAGCCACTTGTACAGCCAGACGTGATAGCCGAGGAATCGTGCCCGCATTTCGTTCTGCTTGATGCAGCGGAGCACGCGGCCGAACCGCGAGTGGACCCCGCGCCAGCAGATCACCGCGACCAAAGCGAGCGCGGTGACGACGACGAGAAAGAGCGCTTCGTTGGAGTTGATGTCGTACGACGTGAAAGCGATCGGCACGGCCGTCCGCTTAATATTGAGGAGACCGTCCTCACCGCCGGTCACCGAATGCCACTTGAAGGCGATGAACCAGAACACCTGCCCGAAGGCAATTGTCAGGAGCGCGTAATAGATGCCGCGCCGGTGCGACACGAACGTAGCGACCAGCGCCCCCGCCAAAATGCCCAGCACGACCGCGCCAGCTAGGTCGAACCAGAAATTCGACCAGACCTTGAGTTGCAGCAATCCGAATCCGTACGCGCCGATCCCGAAGAACGCGCCGTGGCCGAACGACGGCAAGCCCGAGTTACCCAGCAGCAGGTTGTAGCCCATCGCGTAGATCATGAAGATCGCGATCTCGAGGGCGAGATACTGATAGAGGCCGACTCGCGTCAACCATAGCGGCGTCGTGGCAAGGATGACCACCGTTGCTAAGAGTGGCCACGGGAGCCGCGATGCCGGTCTCTCTGCAACAGCGGGCGCGATTGCACTCGTGTCCTGCGACAGCATGCGTCCACCGATCACGGCGATCGACGCGTGCGGCGGCCGACGGACCTCGAGATGAACATAGGAACCATCCGGGTAGGGCTTGACGTCGCCCGCTAATGGAACGATGATCCATTGTCGTATGCGTCAATAAAATTATCAATACTCTGAAAACCGGACCCGCGGCGACGACGCGCCCACAGGAGGAGATCCGCCATGACGCAAGCAATGGAAGGGGAAGAGAAACGTGTCGCTGCGAACGATGACGATTCGCCGCGCCCGACGTGCCGCGACAAATGCTCGGCGCCTCGCGATCCGGCGCGCCGGTCACTACTGGCGGCGGTTGCCGTCGGCGTGGGTGGCGCCACGTTCTTCGGTCCGTGGAAGACCAATCGCGTCTGGGCGCAGGCGGCGCAGAAGAAGCCACTCGTCATCGGCTTGACCATGGACGCGTCCGGACAATACGCCGCATCGGGGGGCGAAGAGCGACTGGGCGCGATGATGGCCATCAAGGAGTTCAACGACAAGGGTGGCGTGCTGGGCCGCAGGATCGAAGCGCTGCACATGGACACGGAGACCACGCCGGCGACCGGATCGCGTGTGGCGGAGCGGATGATCACGCGCAACGAAGCGGCCTTTCTCGTCGGCGGGCTGCACTCCGGTGTCGCGAATGCCATCTCGCAGGTCGCCCAGAAGTACGGCTGCGTCTATTTCAATACGAACTCCAGCTCGCCCACCGAGGCGGGCAAGGACTGCCACCGCGTCAAGTTCGTATGGGACGGCAACGGCACCAACTTCGCAGAGGCGATCGTCAAGAACGCGATCAAGAGCAGTGGCAAGAATTGGGTGCTTCTCACCAACGACTACGTCTGGGGGCATAACACCTCGAAGGCGACGCGCACGCTCGTGGAGGCGAACGGCGGCAAGATCGTCGACGAGCTCATGATCCCGCAGAATACGCGCGACTTCTCGTCCTATCTCATCAAGCTGCAGCAGATCAAGCCCGAAGTGGTGGCCGCTGCGGTCGGCGGCGACGACATCAAGGCCCTGCGCCAACAGGTGGTCCAGCTCGGGCTGCAGAAGCGCATGGCGTGGATCAACAACCAGCAGGATTGGCCCGATGTCTACGGCCTTGGACCGGAGCAGATCTTCGGGGTCTTCGGCACCAACTGGTACTGGATGCTCGACCTGCCGGGCGTGAAGGAGTTCGTCGCCACCTACCAGAAGGTGTATCCGGGCATGGCGATCCAGGTGCCGGGCAACGTCTATTACAACGGCTACGTCGCGACGCGTGAACTCCTGCGTTGCGTCGAGGAAGCCGGGACCACCGCCAACATCGCAGTCATCAAGAAGCTCGAAGGCCGCAAGATGACGGCGCGCGACCGCATGCAGGCCTACGACGCGTGGATCGATGCCGCAACCCACCAATGTCAGCAAACGATCTACATGGCGACCTACAACGACCAGCCGAAGGTCAAGGACGACATCTTCAGGATCCTGACGCAGTCCGAGCCCAAGGACGTGGTGGACGCGGATGCGCCTAAGGCGTGCAAGCTCGAAACCTACGAAGCGACGCCGACGTACGAGATGTGAAATCGTGGTGAGCCTCGTCCCGCACCTGGTCAACGGTGTCGCGCTCGGGCTCCTGTTCGCGCTGATCGCACTCGGCTTCATGCTGATCGTCAGCGTGATGGAGACCATCAACCTGGCGCACGGCTCGTTCTTCGCGCTCGGGATGTATGTCGCGCTCGTCGTGATGTCTCCCGGCGACGGAACATCGGCGCTGGTGTCCGACTACCGCTCGCTATCGGTCGGCTGGCGCTACGCGATTGCGCTCGTCGTCGCACCCGCAATCGTCGGTGGGTTCGGCATGCTGCTCGAGCTGGCGCTACGCCGGACTTATGGTGGTGACGCCCTGTACGGGCTCCTGCTGACGTTCGGGGCTGCGCTAGTGATCGAGGAGGGAATCCGCGCGGTGTTCGGCTCGACGGAGAAGCAACTGTCGCTGCCGGAGGCGGTCTCGGGCGCGTTCACGGTGGGCGAACTCATCTACGCGAAATACCGGCTGTTCGCCTGTGCGTTCGCCGCCGGCGCCATCGCGCTCCTGTGGCTATTCCTGCAGAGGACACCTTATGGCTCGATCATCAAGGCCGGTGCGCACGATAGCGAGATGGTGCGGGCGCTCGGCATCAACCTTGCCAGGCTGCGGCTCTTCGTCTTCGCGCTGGGCGTTGCGTTGGCAGCAATCGCCGGAATCGTGATGTCGCCGATATGGGGGATTCGCCCACATGTTGGGGTGGACGCCGTCGTGCCGGCGTTTCTCATCATCGTGCTGGGTGGCGTCGGCAGCTTCTGGGGTGCGGTGCTGGCGGCGCTCCTGGTCGGCATCGTCGTCGGCCTCGCGGGCGCGTACGCCTCGGAATGGTCGCTGCTCTCGATGTATTTGCTGTTCATCGCCGTGGTGACGTTCCGCAGCCGAGGCTTGTTCGGCAAGAAGAGCGTGCTGGATGTCTGAGGTCCCAGCGCCCCTGCGGGGCAGGGTGGCGCTGGTCGCCGGAGGCTATGGCGGAATTGGGGAAGCCTGCGCGAAGGCGCTCACGGAGCAGGGTGCAACGACGGTCATCGCCGGGCGCGATGCCAGCAAGGCAGCCACCGTGGCGCGGGCTCTCGAGGGTGGCGCCGCCAGCTCCGTGGTGTTCGACGCACGTGACGTGGCCTCGATTCGCGCCGCGGTGAGCGAGGTCGCGTCGCGACACGGTCGCATCGACTTCCTGGTGAATTGCGTTGGAACACAGCAGATCGAGCCCATGGTCGACGTGACCGAAGAGGCCTTCGACCGCGTGCTCGACGTCAATCTCAAGGCTGCCATGTTCCTGGCGCAGGCGGTTGCGCGTGTGCAGATGGCAGCACGAACCGGCGGGCGTCATGTCCACCTGCTCTCGGTGCGCGCGGCCCTCGGCGTGCGGGACCGCGGTTATTCCTCGTACTGCAGTAGCAAGGGCGGCGTTGCCTTGCTCGTGCGCCAGCATGCGGCCGAGTTGGCGCACGCCGGGATCAACGTGAACGGGGTGGCGCCCACCGTGGTGCGAACGCGGATGGCGTTGGACTGGAACGACCCGGAAGTCCATCGTCGCCTGCTCGAACGCATTCCCCTCGGACGAATCGCGGAAGTCCAGGACGTGACCGGTCCTGTGTTGTTCTTCCTTGGGCCCGCGTCCGCCTTCGTCACGGGCCAAATCCTGTATGTCGACGGCGGGATCACCGCAACCCAGTAAGCCGAACCGGGTAAAGAATACTTGATGAAGCGCCTCGCGACGCGCATCTAGCACGCGCCAGGACTGGCATCGGCCCGGTGCTTCTCATCACTGCTGCTGGGCTGCGGCAACGGTCAGCTCATTCGACAGGCGCGGGTTCACGCGGTCGTGACGATTGGTGCCGTATCGAGCCGAATACGGAACGCTTGGCGGCGATGGCCTGCGCTTATTCCTGCGACGACTCACGTGGTGCGATCAAAATATCATGAACAGATCTCGGAGGGTGAGAGCCGGGAGGATGACACTGCCTTTGTAAATCGATAGACGCGACTTGGAGAAAGGCGCCTTGTGCAGCCGTCCGAGCTCGCCGGCCTTGACTGATACGGGCAGCAGCGCTCTGAGGTTCGCAGCGACTATCTTCACCAGAGCCAAGGGCACATTGCCCCGCGTCGCGTTCTGCATTTTCTCTGCAATGCGTGCACATCTGGGATCATCTCGGGTAATTTCCTGTACTATGAAGAACGCCCTTCGAGAGGGGCAGAGACCGGCTCAATAACCCGAAGGTCGCAGGTTCAAATCCTGCCCCCGCAACCAAATTAATCAACGGCTTGCCTTCCGGCAAGCCGTTTTTCTTTTCGACGTGGGTTACGCCGGGGTTACGGGGAGTTGCCATTCGCGGCCAGGTTAGTCCTAGTTGGTCATCGCGTAGACCATATCGCCGACGAACCGCTTGAAGGACTCATTCTCGACAAACTGCTTCTAGACCTGCGTGTCCTCCTTCAGTAGGTGTTGCATGACCTCTGTGAGTGCTCTGTCATGCGCCATACGCGCGGTGTGCGGCGTGTTCTCCTTCGCGTTCTGATACGCGACGTCCGCGGCCACCTTGGGCGCGATGTCGTCTCGGATCCTTTGCGCGACCCGATCGCTATCCGTGAACAGCGTCCCGAACTTGTCATTGAAGGTCTTGAGGATATTGCTCAGACGATCCAGCTCAGGCTCGGGCTTGCGGCCGACAGCATCCGTCGGCACGGGCTCGATCTCCGCGTCGGTGTCCGCCAGCGCCATCTTCATGGCCGCCTTCTTCTCGACGCGGTAGCTGTCCATGTGGATGGCTTCGAGAATACCCTTGGCGAGATCCGCCTCCTTCGGCGCCGGCAGCTTGGGTATGAGCAGGTCGAGGAAGATTGAGAGCATCTCCCACTCGGCGTTGCTGTACGGGATTACGGACGAGAGGAAGGCGTAGGTACGGCAGAAGACCTTGCCCACCACTTGCGCGTCCTCGTCGAGCTGGGCCACGTAAACCGCCACGCACGCATCGAGGATCGGGGCTCTTGCGCTCCACCAGGTAGGCCTTGAGGCGTGGAAGTACTGGATTTCGCCCGCTCGATGCCGCCCGTGACCACCATCGCCCGCGCCTGTCCTCCGATCTTCCCGGACGCCAGTACCTGTTCGTGGAAATGGTCCACCATGATCTCCGCCTTGAGCCGGATCGCGTGGTCGTGACTCTCCACATATCGCCGCAGCTTCTTCTTCGCCTTCTTGGTATCGAACTCGGGGTCGTCCTCAGTCTTCTTGATCAGCTTGTAGTAGCTGTTCACCGGCGTGTAGCTCTTGAGCACGTCGAGGATGAAGCCTTCCTCGACCTTGCCTTCCGCGTCAGACGGCAGCGCATTGCCGAACATCTCCCGCGTCTTGTTCTTGGGCGTGGCGGTGAAGGCGAAGTAGCTGGCGTTGGTCAGCATCTTGCGCGCCGCCATGCGTTGCTCGAGGGCCTCGTTCACTGTGTCCTCGGGGTCGGGGCCAGCGTCCTCGTCTTCCGCGGTGGCGCCGAGCGCCTGGCTCATCGCCGCCGAGGTCTTGCCGCCTTGGCTTGAGTGCGCCTCGTCGATGACGATGGCGAAGCTGTGGCTGCCTTCGGTCGCGATCTCGTCGAGGACGAAGGGGAACTTCTGCACCGTCGAGACGATGATCTTCTTGCCATCCTGGATGAACTTGCGCAGGTCGCCGGAGTTCTTGGCGTGCCCGACGGTAGCGCCCACTTGCATGAACTGCTTTCTGGATCAGACAGCGCTTCCCCGCGCCCTGAGCGCGCACGTCGGCCAGCGCGTGCCGGACCACGCCGAGCTGGTGGTAGCGCGGCCACACCTGCCTGCGCTTCTTTTGTCCAGTGCGTGGGTCCTTCTCTTCGACGATCTGCGCGTAGTTCTCGAGGATGTTGGTGAGCCCATCCGGCGTAAGCACCTCTTTCCATAGGTAGTCGGTCTTGAGCCCATGCGAGTTAGGCGGATTACCCGCGCCGTCGTGGTAGCCCTTGTTGAAGGGCAGAAACCACGAACCCTTCCCGTGCAGCTCGGTGCACATCCTTACCTCGGCTGTCGTCCACCGCGAAGTGCACCACGCAGCGGCCAAACTCGAACTTGCGCTCGCGTGGGTCACGGTCGCGCTTGTACTGCTGCACGGCGTCCTCGACCGTCTGCTTGGTGAGGCTGTTCTTCAGCTCGAAGGTGGTGATCGGCAGGCCGTTGATGAACAGGCACAAGTCGAGCGCGCGGCGCGTCTCTTCCGACACGTGTATTGGCCGCGATATATATATGGCAAGTGCATCAGCGCGAATGCGGACTGAACCTCCGACTTGAGCCAATGGAGTTGCACCGCGGGCGTTGAACTTGCCGCTTGCAAACAGCGAGTCACCCTGCTGCTTCGGCGTAGGTAAGGAGCTGAGGAACCGAAATTGGGACGGGCATCTAGCAATCTCATGGAGGTTAAGTGACACCCCCAACTTACGGCCTAAGACCGGAAGCAAGGCATGGAGAAAAATTCAACGCGCTGCAAGGGATGGCGACAACCCCGTCCTTCGGAATGCGGATTCAGCATCGCCCGCATCTAGCGCCTACGCAATGCACGCTAGGAGCATCGGCGCGCCGGCCCTTTCTTCGCCTCCCTTACTGTTCCAGTTGTTACTTGCCAGACTTCAAGACTTGGCCACAAGATAAGTACGCAACCGCTGCGACCGACGGCGGGCGATGGGTCTAACACAAGGGAGTCGAGGATGGCCACTTCAAGCATGACCTCTTGGGGCGGATTCATGCCCTTCGTCAAACGCCATCT
>Ga0157375_10003153_pt1 | contig 14313 bp, 16 predicted proteins | sample M35metaG_FD_115311 | JGI IMG/M metagenome (GOLD analysis project Ga0157375, IMG submission 115311) | Miscanthus rhizosphere microbial communities from Kellogg Biological Station, Michigan, USA - M3-5 metaG | ecosystem: Host-associated > Plants > Roots > Rhizosphere > Soil | place: USA: Michigan...
CAAGATCGACATCGAGCTGATCTCGCCGGACCAGAGCAAGCTGGAGCCCTTCGTCAAAGAGAAAGGCCTGTTCAGCTTCTATAAGGACGGCCATGGCGAATGCTGCGGCGTGCGCAAGATCGAACCGCTGCGCCGCAAGCTCTCGGGCGTCAGCGCCTGGGCCACCGGCCAGCGCCGCGACCAGAGCCCCGGTACCCGCAGCCAGGTCGCGGCGCTGGAAATCGACACGGCCTTCTCGACTCCGGAGCGCACCCTGTACAAGTTCAACCCGCTGGCGCAGATGACCAGCGAGGAGATCTGGGGTTACATCCGCATGCTGGAGCTGCCCTACAACAGCCTGCACGAGCGCGGGTTCATCAGCATCGGCTGCGAGCCGTGCACCCGCCCGGTACTGCCCAACCAGCACGAGCGCGAAGGCCGCTGGTGGTGGGAAGAAGCCACGCAGAAAGAGTGTGGGTTGCATGCGGGGAATATCATCAGCAAGGCTTGAAGCTGATGCGGTAAACAATGTGGCGTCGGCTTTTGTGGGAGCGGGTTTGCTCGCGAATGCGGTGTATCAGTGAAGAATGTTTCAACTGATGCACCGCATTCGCGAGCAAGCCCGCTCCCACATTTGTTTTGCAGTGGTTATGAGAGATGTACACACAAATGTAACCATCGGTGCCATTTATGTGTGCAATTTTTATTCGACCGCACCATTACGTAACACCTCCCACCTTCTATTCTTTCTCATCTCGAATCGCCCTCTTCCCGTTGAAAAATAAATACCTGTTCAATCGGTCAATTTATATTTCTTCTAATTCAGCCAGTTATTAAAAACACCTACAAAAACGAAATTAGCCGATATTTTCATAGATCGAAAACTGGCACGCATGTGGCTTAAGGTGAAATGCGCTTTGTATACAATAAATACAAAACATACATACACTTTGCCATCCGCGGCTTGTCTGCAGATGCGCTGGAGCTTGCCGGAATGCGTACAAGCCTATCGAACCTCGCACTGGATCTGCCCTCCTCCGCCCTGAACCCCGAGGCCGTCAGCCCCGGCCCGCTGGTGCTCAGCCCACGCCTGCACAACAAGGACCTGGCGCCCACCAAAGTGGAAGGCCGGCGTTGGGGGCGCTACAGCATTTTCGCGTTGTGGACCAATGACGTGCACAACATTGCCAACTACTCCTTCGCCATCGGCTTATATGCGCTAGGCCTGGGCGGCTGGCAAATTCTGTTGTCCTTGGGCATCGGCGCGGCATTGGTGTACTTCTTCATGAACTTGTCGGGGTATATGGGGCAAAAGACCGGCGTGCCGTTTCCGGTGATCAGCCGGATCAGTTTTGGTATTCACGGCGCGCAAATTCCGGCGTTGATTCGTGCGGTGATCGCGATTGCCTGGTTCGGTATCCAGACCTACCTGGCTTCGGTGGTTTTCCGCGTGCTGCTGTCGGCGATTCACCCCGGGTTTGCCGACTATGACCACAACTCGATCCTGGGCCTGTCGACCTTGGGTTGGGCGTGTTTCGTGACGATCTGGTTCGTGCAGCTGGCGATTCTGGCCTACGGCATGGAAATGGTGCGCCGTTATGAAGCTTTCGCCGGGCCGGTGATTCTGGTGACGGTGGCTTCACTGGCCGGTTGGATGTACTTCCAGGTGGGTGGGAACATTGCCTGGTCGGTTCGCGAACCGCTGAGCGGCGGCGAGATGTGGCGCAACATCTTCGCCGGTGGCGCGCTGTGGCTGACCATCTACGGCACGCTGATCCTCAATTTCTGCGACTTCGCCCGCTCCTCGCCGTGCCGCAAGACCATCCAGGTCGGCAACTTCTGGGGCCTGCCGGTGAATATCCTGGTGTTTGCCGCCATCACCGTGCTGCTGTGCGGTGGGCAGTTCCAGCTCAATGGCCGGGTGATCGAAAGCCCGACCGAAATCATCGCGGCTATCCCCAATACCTTCTTCCTCGTGCTGGGCTGCCTGGCCTTTTTGATCGTCACCGTGGCGGTGAACATCATGGCCAACTTCGTCGCCCCCGCCTTTGTGCTGAGCAACCTGGCGCCCAAGTACCTGAACTTCCGCCGCGCCGGGTTGATCAGCGCGACCCTGGCAGTGCTGATCCTGCCGTGGAACCTCTACAACAGCCCGCTGGTGATCGTGTATTTCCTCTCCGGCCTGGGCGCACTGCTGGGGCCGTTGTACGGGGTGATCATGGTCGATTACTGGCTGATCCGTAAAAGCCGGGTAAACGTGCTGCAGCTGTATAGCGAAGACCCCCATGGCGCCTATTACTACAGCCGTGGGGTCAACCTGCGTGCGGTGGCGGCCTTCATTCCAGCGGCGGTGATCGCCATCCTGCTGGCGCTGTTGCCGGGCTTTGCCAGCGTCGCACCGTTCTCCTGGATGTTTGGCGCCGGTATTGCAGGGCTGTTGTACCTGCTGATCGCCAAGCGCCAGCCGTACTACGCCGATGTCAGCGGCGAGAGCATTGCAGTCGATAACGTCAGTCACTAATCAAGGATTTTCCATGCGTATCCTCGTGGTCAACGTCAACACCACCGAATCCATCACCGACACCATCGCCCAGCAAGCGCGGGCCGTGGCTGCGCCGGGGACCGAGATCGTCGGGCTTACCCCCTACTTCGGCGCGGAATCGGTGGAGGGCAATTTTGAAAGTTACCTGGCAGCCATCGCGGTGATGGACCGGGTGATGGCCTACGACCAGCCGTTTGATGCGGTGATCCAGGCCGGGTATGGCGAGCACGGCCGCGAAGGCCTGCAGGAGCTGCTGAACGTGCCGGTGGTGGACATCACCGAAGCCGCCGCCAGCACCGCGATGTTCCTGGGACACGCCTACTCGGTGGTCACCACCCTGGACCGTACCGTGCCGCTGATCGAAGACCGCCTGAAACTGGCCGGGCTTTACCAGCGCTGCGCCTCGGTACGGGCCAGCGGCATGGCAGTGCTGGAGCTGGAAGAAGACCCTCTGGCCGCCATGGAATCCATCGTGCGCCAGGCGGAGCTGGCCATCAGCGAGGACAAGGCCGAGGTGATCTGCCTGGGTTGCGGCGGCATGGCCGGGCTGGATGAACAGATCCGCCAGCGCACCGGCGTGCCGGTGGTGGACGGGGTGACGGCGGCGGTGACCATTGCCGAATCGTTGGTGCGGCTGGGGTTGTCGACGTCGAAGGTCCGCACCTATGCGACACCGAGGCCGAAGAAAGTCATTGGCTGGCCGGGTCAGTTCGGGCGGTAGACCGAGTCGCCTGCATCGCGGGCAAGCCCAGCTCCCACAGGGGATCGCATTTCCCTGTAGGAGCTGGCTTGCCTGCGAAGGCCGCGCCGCGGTCTACGGCCATGATCAAACCGCGCTGAATCGCTGGCCCAACCGCTGCTCGGCAAATTGCTCGATGATGAAGTCCACAAACGCCCGGGTCTTGCCGGGCAGCAGTTTATGTTCGGCGTAGTAAATGGAAATATTGCCATCGTCGACATACCAACCGGGCAGCACCCGCACCACCGCGCCGCCGTCGAGAAACGGCACCGCCATCGGCATGCTCACCAGCGCAATGCCTAAACCCTGGGCGCTGGCGCAGCAGGCGGCTTCGGAGTCGCTCATGGTCATACCAGGCTTGAGCACCAGCGGGCGCTGTTCGCGGTCGCGGCCGGTCAGTTGCCAGGTGCGGATGCGCCCGGTCTGCGGTGAACGGATCAGGATGCCCGCGCAGCGCGCCAGGTCTTCCGGCACCTTGACCGGCGGGCGTTGCGCCAGGTAGCTCGGCGCCGCCACCAACACCCGATGCGCCGGGGTGAGCTTGCGCGCCACCACGCCCTGGGGCAACTCAAAGCCCCCGCCAATGGCGGCATCGAAGCCCTGGCCGATCAGGTCGACCTGGCGGTTATCGAAATGCCAGTCCGGGCTGATGTCCGGAAACCGACTCATGAACTCCCCCAGCAGCGGCACCACGTAACGGTTGCCGAACACCGTGCCCATGCTGACCTTGAGCGTCCCCACCGGCCGGCCTTCGGCGCTGGCCAGGTTGGCCACGGCATTCTGGATGGTGGTGAGGCTGCCGCTGACTTCTTCGAGAAACAGTTTGCCAGCTTCGGTCAGGGTCAGGCGCCGTGTACTACGCTGGAACAGCCGCACACCCAGGCGCGCCTCAAGCTTGGCGACACTCTTGCCCACCGCTGCCGGGGTGAGGCTCAGGTGCCGGGCAGCTTCGGCGAAGCTGCCACCTTCGGCACTGCGCACAAAGCATTCGATACTGCCAAAGCTCTCCATAACGCCCCACTCTAAACTTTTGGTTTACACAGACTATAGCAATCGCGGTCTACCGGTGTACCGGGGTGAGGTTGATACTCGGCGCCATCAACAAGGCATTCCGCCTTGAACAGCTAGGAGATCGACATGACCACACACAACCTCAGCGGCAAAGTCGCCTTGATTCAAGGCGGTTCCCGCGGCATCGGCGCCGCCATCGTCAAACGTCTCGCCGCCCAAGGTGCAGCGGTTGCCTTTACCTACGTGAGCTCGGCTGCCAAGGCCGAAGAATTGCAGAACAGCGTGATCAGCGAAGGCGGCAAGGCCCTGGCCATTCGCGCCGACAGCGCCGACGCAGAGGCGATTCGCAACGCGGTCAACAAAACCGTCGAAGCCTTTGGTCGCCTGGACATCCTGGTGAACAACGCCGGTGTGCTGGCCATCGCGCCACTGCAAGACTTCAAACTGGAAGACTTCGACCAGACCCTGGCAATCAACGTGCGCAGCGTGTTCATTGCTACTCAGGAAGCGGCCAAGCACATGGGGGATGGAGGCCGGGTGATCAACATCGGCAGCACCAACGCCGAGCGCATGCCCTTTGGCGGTGGCGGCCCGTACGCGATGAGCAAGGCGGCATTGGTGGGGTTGACCAAGGGCCTGGCGCGGGACCTGGGGCCACGGGGCATTACCATCAACAACGTGCAACCTGGGCCGGTGGACACGGACATGAACCCGGCTGACAGTGATTTTGCCGAGAGTTTGATTGGGTTGATGGCGGTGGGTCGGTATGGGCATGTTGAAGAAATTGCCAGCTTCGTTGCCTACCTGGCAGGCCCGGAGGCCGGCTACATCACCGGTGCCAGCCTGACCATTGATGGCGGCTTCAGCGCCTAAGACTTCAGGAACACTGCACAACCCAATGTGGGAGCGGGCTTGCCCGCGAATACGGTGGGTCAGTTGACATTTTCATCGACTGACACCCCGTATTCGCGAGCAAGCCCGCTCCCACATTTTTTGACTGCGTTCAATCAATCCCGTGGTGGCAAGCCGTAGGCCGCCAGGTCGAAGTCCGCAAGTTTGCGGATGATCTGGTCAGCGTGGTGGTACTTGCTGTCGGCCATGGCTTCGTCCGGCACGGCGATGGCGGTCATGTGTGCGGCCTTGGCGGCGGTGACGCCGAACGGCGAGTCTTCGAATACCAGGCAATCCTCGGGTGCAACGCCCAGACGGCGGGCGGCGGTAAGGAAGATGTCCGGCGCGGGTTTGGCCGCGCCGACTTCCGGGTCATCGGCGGTGACGATGGTGTCGAACAGGCCAAACCACTCGCGGTGCAAGGTGGTCTTGTGACCGAACGAATGGCGCGACGAGCTGGTGCCCACGGCAATCGGAATGTTGTGCGCTTTCAAATGCCGCACCAGCGCTTCTGCGCCGGGCATGCCCAGGGCCTTGGGGAAACGCTCGCTCATCAGCGGTTCGCGGATGGTCAGGAACTCAGCCGGGGTGATCGGCAGGTCCAAGGCCTTGACCACGTAGTCGGCCAGGTCCTGGGCGCCACGCCCGATGATGTGCTGCTTGATCCCCCAGTCATAGGTACGGCCGTAGCGTTCGGCGATGATCTGCGTGACTTCGGTGTAGATGCCTTCTGTATCCAGCAACAAACCGTCCATATCGAAAATCACGGCCTTGATCGGGCCGGCGGTACGCGGTGCGTTCATCACAACAGATCCTTGGGGGGAAGGACTAAAAGGATTCAGCACAATAACGGCCCGGCTCTCTTGCAAGCAACCGTTGTGACCATCGATGTGCTGTTTCCCAAGGCCTTACTCGGGGAAATCCGCCCCCTCAGTCACCTCAGCCCACGCGTCGAAGTCAGCGCTCAATGCCTCGACCTTGGTGCGTGCGAACCCCAGCGCGGCCTTGCCCAACAGCAAGCGCAAGGGGGGCTGCTCAGCCTCCACCGCCTGGACAATGGCAAGGGCCGCGCGCACCGGGTCACCCGGTTGTTTGCCGCTGTAGCTGCGCACCCGGCCGGCGCGTGCCGCCGCCGTCTCGCGGTAGTCGTCGATGGCATGCGGGGCCTCATTGGCCGAGCGCCCGGCCCAGTCGGTGCGGAAGGGGCCCGGTTCCACCAGCAGCACCTTGATCCCCAGCGGGGCGACTTCTCCTGCCAGTGCTTCAGACAATCCTTCCACCGCGAACTTGGTGGCATTGTAGAAACTCAGGGACGGGAACGCCGCAATCCCGCCCACCGAAGAGATGTTCACCACGGTGCCCGAGCGCCGAGCGCGCATGCCGGGCAACACCGCACGGGTCATGGCGCTGAGGCCCCAGAAGTTGATGTCGAACATGCGGCGTACTTCAGCCAGGTCACTTTCTTCCAGCGCGCCGAAGTAGCCAATACCGGCGTTGTTGACCAGCACATCGATGCGTCCGAAGTGCGCTTGCGCCGCTTGCACCGCCGCTTCGACCTGGGCCTGGTCGGTCACGTCCAGTGCCACTACCAACGCGTTGTGCTCGTGACCGGCGACGATGTCCTGCACCTGTTGCGGGTTGCGTGCGGTGACCACCGTCGGGTAGCCGAGGCTGAGGGTGTGCAGGGCCAATTGGCGCCCGAAACCGGTGGAACAACCGGTGATAAACCAGACAGGTTTTGCGGTGGAATGGGTCATGAAGGGGCTTTCCTCGTGGGGTGTGAAAAAAGTATGCGCGTGGGTGTTCTTGTGAAAAAGATGCATAATCCAAAAGCCCCTTTCGGAAAAACCACACAATGGACACGCCGGATTTCCAGCAATTGCGCCTGTTCCTGCAAGTCGCGCGCGCCAAGAGTTTCACCCAGGCGGCCGATGCCGTGAGCCTGTCGGTTTCCACCGTGAGCCAGCGGGTCGGTGCCCTGGAAAAACAGCTGCGCGTGCGCTTGCTCAACCGCACCACCCGCAGCGTCAGCCTCACCGAAGCCGGTGCACAGCTGGTTGAACGCATCACCCCGCTGCTCGAAGAACTGCACACCAGCTTGCACAGCGTCGCCGCCGCCACCGTCGAGGCCAGCGGCACCTTGCGCCTGAACGTGCCCTCCACCGCCAGCCGCATGGTGTTGCAGCCGTTGCTGCAAGGGTTCTTGCGCAAACACCCGGGGATCAACCTGGAAGTGGCGGTGGATAACGCCTTGGTGGACATCGTCGCCCAGGGGTTTGATGCGGGTATCCGCTACGACCACGTGCTGGCCGAGGACATGGTGGTGATCCCCGTGGCCCGGCAGCTACGCTTTGTGATCGTCGCCACCCCGGGCTATTTGCAGGGCCGCAGCGTACCGACCCATCCCCATGATTTGCTGGAGCATGAATGCGTCAACTACCGCAGCGCCCAAACCGGCCTTCTGCACCGCTGGGACTTTGAAAAAAACGGCAAGCCGCTGCGGGTGACAGTGAAGGGCCGGCTGGCCACCAACGACATCGAGCTGATGATCCGCGGCGCACTGGATGGCTTCGGCTTTGCCTACGTGGCACGCTCCAGCGTCGAGCCCTACTTGCAATCCGGTGAGCTGGTGGAAGTCCTGGGTGACTGGATCACCCACAGCGCGCTGTACCTGTATTACTTCAATCGCAGCAACACGCCGAAAAAGCTGCGCGTGTTCATCGACTACCTGCAACAAGCACTCAACGCCTGATGCCCGGCCAACCTCAACAGCGAACCCCGACATGCTCTATCGATTAGCCGCCGACGGCCTGGTGCTGTTCCACCTGTGCTTCATCCTGTTCGTGCTGTTTGGCGGCCTGCTGGCCCTCAAATGGCGGCGCGTGATGTGGCTGCACCTGCCGGCCGCTGCGTGGGGCGTGGCCGTGGAAGTGTTCCACCTGCCCTGCCCACTCACCCGCTGGGAAAACCTGTTTCGCCACCTGGCCGGCCAGGACGGTTATGGCGGCGGCTTTATCGAGCACTACATCCTGGCGATGATCTACCCGGCCGGTCTGACCCCGAACATTCAGCTGGTGCTCGGGGCCGTGGTGTTGCTGATCAACGTCGCGGTGTATGTGCGCCTGATCAGACGGCCCTAGGCAAGCAGCCCAGGCCGCTCAACGTGGCCTCGACCGCCTGCTCCAGCGGGGTGTGCGGCTCTTTGCCGAGCACCTCGATCAGGCGCGTGTTGTCCATGTGCAGCGGGGTGCGCCACAGGTAACGCATCTCCTGCAGTTCGCGGAAAGTCACCACAAAGGGCGCTGCCAGCTTCAGCAGCCACCAGGGGAACTTGCCCACGCGAGGTTGCTGGCCTGTCCTGCGCAACACCACGCGCTGGATGGTCCGCGTCATCTGCGTGCCGTCGGTGTCGGTATGCCCGGCCATCTGAAAACGCGCGAAGGCTGCCAGGCTGGCACGGCGTGCCAGCAACTCGACTACCGTGCGCGCCACGTCCGGCAGGTACGCCCATTGATGGAGCAGGCCCGGGGCGCCCGGGTAGCTGATGGTGTGCACCGGCTTGCCGGGCTTGACCAGGCCCTGGGAAAACCAGCTGTTCGCGGCGCGACCACCAAAAAAGTCCCCGGCGCGCAGGATCAAGACGCGAGCGCCGTGACCGGTAGCCTCCTCCAGGCGTTGCTCCAATTGCACACGGATCGCGCCCTTGCGCGTTTGCGGGTGCTGGGGCGAGTCTTCATGCAACACAGGAAACGCATCCGGCCCATAGTTGTAGACCGTGCCGGGCAGCACGATGGTTGCGCCTTCGGCGATGGCGGCGGCGATGGTGTTGTCGATCATCGGCAGCACCAGCTGCGCCCAGTTGCGATAACCCGGCGGGTTCACCGCGTGAACAATCACGTCGCACCCTCGGGCGGCGGCCAGTACCTCGTCACGGTTCAGCGCATCGCCCTGGTGCCAGGTGAATGTCGCATCCTGGCGGCGTGCCTTGTCCACGTCCCGGGCCAACGCACACACTTCCCAGCCTGCCGCGTTCAACTGTCGCGCCACTTCGCCGCCAATCCCGCCTGTTGCGCCCAATACCAGCACTTTGCTCATTACCGCCTCCCACCTCTGTGTGTTGTTGGCGCCAGTGTGTGCGTGACCCTGCTATAGATAAATTGCCGAAGATCGCTCAGTCGCTATACATTTATGCATGGCACTGAATATTGGATGGGAGCTTTACCGGTCTTTCCTCGGCGTGCTCCAGGAAGGATCGTTGTCGGGGGCCGCACGGCTGCTCGGCATCACGCAGCCCACGGTAGGCCGGCACATTGCTGCGCTGGAGTCGGCGCTGGGCGTGGTGCTGTTCACCCGCTCGCCCACCGGCTTGTTGCCGACGGCGATGGCACACACCCTGCGCGGCCACGCCGAGACCATGGCCCGCACCGCCGCCGCCCTGGAACGGGCGGCCTCGGCCCAGGGCGACGACGTACGCGGCGTGGTGCGGGTGTCGGCCAGTGAAGTGGTCGGCGTTGAGGTATTGCCGCCGATCCTCAGCCAATTGCGTCAACAACACCCGCACCTCAAGGTCGAGTTGACCCTGACCAACCGCCTCAGCGACCTGTTGCAACTGGAAGCCGACATCGCCGTGCGCATGGTCCGACCGAGCCAGGAACAATTGCTGGCAAGGCGCGTGGGCCTGATCGAAGTGGGCCTGCATGCCCGCGATGACTACCTGGAACAACACGGCACGCCCCAGCAGATGCAGGACCTGGCCCATCACTCGGTGATTGGCTTCGACCAGGAGAACGCCTTTATCCGCAGCCTGGCGATCAAAGGCTTCGAACGCGGCGCCTTTGCCTTGAGCAGTGACAGCGACCTGGCGCAACTGGCGCTGATCCGCGCCGGTGCCGGTATCGGCGGCTGCCAGGTGCTGTTGGCCAAGCGCGACCCGCGCCTGCGCCGGGTGCTGGCGCAGGGGTTCTCGATCAAGCTGGACACCTGGGTGACCATGCACGAAGACCTGCGCAACAGCCCGCGCTGCCGGGTGATGTTCGATGCGCTGGTGGAGGGTTTGCAGCGTTACGTACAGGATTGAGACAGCTTCACTGGTAAAGAATCAGTCTCCCTCAATCCGTTCGTAGACGCCCCCATGTCCGAAGCCTTCGAAGTCCCCAGCCCCCACGAAAAACACGTCGAACACACCACCGAACATGCCCACGGCCGAGGGGACAATTTCGCCAGCCGCATTGCGGTGATGACCGCGCTGATGGCCACCCTCGGCGCCATGCTCAGCTACCAGGCCGGCTCCACCGAAAGCGAAGCGGCGATGGACAAGAACAACGCGGCGATCATCAAGACCGAAGCCGCCAACCAGTGGAATTACTACCAGGCCAAATCCAGCCGGCAGAACCTGGCAGAACTGGCCACCCATATTCCGGGGGTGGATGCGGCGCATTACAAGGATGAGATCGAGCGCTACAAGGGCCAGAAGGAAGACGTGCGTAAACAGGCTGAAAAATTGGAGGCCACGTCCAGAGAATGGGACCAGAAGTCCGAAGAGGCGCTGCACCAGCATCACCGCTGGGCCCAGGCGATGACCGCGATCCAGATCGCGATTTCGCTGGCGGCGATTACGTTGCTGACCAGACGAGAGTGGTTGAAGCGGATGTCCTACACCGCCGCCGGCGTGGCCGTCGTCCTGGGCAGCCTGGCCTGGCTGCACATCTAAACCAACCCACGTTCTGCTGCCCGTCCAACCTGTAGGAGCCGGCTTGCCGGCGATAGCGGCGGCACCGCAGACAGGGAGGTTGCCTGACCTACCCTAATCGCCGGCAAGCCGGCTCCTACAGGTGTGTTTCAGCGTTCAGGAGTTGGGCTCTTTCTTACATCGCTATATAGTAAAAGGAATAACGAAAAGCCCAGCCCAACGCGAGGAAACATCGGTGACTGCACACCCCAAAGAAGCCGTGGGCGCCGCCTACAGTATCGACTCCATGCGCTTCGCCCAGGCCATGACCTGGAAAGCCATCGACCACCTCGCCCAACGCATCCGCCCGGGCATGCTTGAGTCCGAAGCCCGCGAACTGGGCAAGCACGTGCTCGCCGAGCTCGACATGCAGCGCATCTGGCACCCGCTGCTGGTGCGCTTCGGCGCCAATACCCTCAAGGCTTTCAACCAGCGCTCCGAAAGCGACCCGGTGCTGGGCGACAACGATATCTTCTTCATCGACATGGGCGCCGTACGGCAAGGCCACGAAGGCGATGCCGGCGCCACTTTCACCACCGGCACCGACCCGGAAATGATCGCCTGCGCCAGCGCCGCCAAGACCCTGTTCGACCGCGTGCAATCGCGCTGGAAAAACCAGCAAATGGTTGGCCTGGAACTCTACCGTTACGCCGAAGAGCAAGCCCAGGCCATGGGTTGGCAATTGAACCTGGACATCAAGGGCCATCGCGTCAGCGATTTTCCCCATGCGATCCACCGTGGCGGCGACCTCGGTGATTTCGAGCACTACCCCAATGCCGGCCTGTGGATCCCGGAAATCCAGATCGCCCACCCGAGCAAGCCTTACGGCGCTTTTTACGAAGACCTCCTCGCTTAAGGAATAGAAATGGAACGCTCCACCGCCTACCCCGAACTGCTGTTTTCCTACGGTACCTTGCAAGACAAGGCCGTCCAGTTCGCCAACTTCGGGCGCGAACTGGCCGGGCAGCAGGACGCGATGCTGGGCTACTCACAAAGCTGGGTAGAAATCACCGACCCTGCCGTGTTGGCCACCAGCGGCAAGACCCATCACCCCATCGTGGCACCCACCAACGAGCAAGGCGCCAGTGTCGAAGGCACGGTGTTTCAGATCACTGCCGAGGAATTGGCGGCAGCGGATGCCTATGAAGTGTCGGACTACAAGCGCGTGGCCGTGCCCTTGGCGTCGGGGCTGACGGCCTGGGTGTACGTGAAGGCGTGAAGATGAAACTTTCGGGGCAATGATTTCAATCTGCCACTGTGGCGATTAAAGTGGCGCGCTTTCGAGAATTGGATCTCGATTTTTTGCCCATGGAGTTACCCGTGAAGTACATCCGTAAAGTCGCTGCAGCCGCCGTTCTCTCTTTTACCCTCGCTGGCTGCACCGGCACCGCCATCAAGTCCCCGCAGTACGACAGCAACCAATACACCGTTCTGGGCCACAGTGAAGCAAGCGCCACCGGCATCATGCTGTTCGGCATCATCCCGATCGGCCAGAACAGCCGTTTCGTGCGCGCTCAAGACGCCGCCATCAAGGCCAAGGGCGGCGACGCGCTGATCAACACCCAAGTGCAGGAAAACTGGTTCTGGGCCTGGGTACTCAGCGGTTACACCACCAAGATCTCCGGTGATGTGATCAAACTGAAAACCGCGCAATAAATAGGCCGTCGCCAGGGTTTTAACCCCGGCCAGCGACGTATCATGGGCTAAGACTTTCGAGGATGGCCCATGAACCTCAGCATCGTTTACGCCCTCGCAGCCGCCGCCCTGTTCGGCGCCAGCACCCCACTGGCCAAAAGCCTTGGCCTGGGCCTCTCTCCCATACTCTTGGCCGGCTTGCTCTACCTGGGCAGCGGCATCGGGCTCACCGGTGTACGCTTCCTACGTGATCGCGGCTGGAAACCCACCGGGCTGACGCCCTCCGAATGGCCCTGGCTACTCGGCGCCATCGCCTTCGGCGGCATCCTCGGGCCCGTCGCGTTGATGGTCGGCCTCACCCGCACCGCAGGTGCCACCGCCTCCCTGATGCTCAACCTCGAATCGGTACTCACCGCCGCCATCGCCTGGCTGGTCTTCAAGGAAAACGCTGACCGCCGCATTGTGCTCGGCATGATCGCGATCGTGCTGGGCGGCGTGGTGCTGTCCTGGTCCGACGGCGGCAACAGCCGTGACTGGACCGGCCCGTTTGTCGTGGCCCTGGCCTGCCTGTGCTGGGGCATCGATAACAACCTGACGCGCAAGGTCTCGGCGTCAGACGCGCTGTTCATTGCCGGTGCCAAAGGCCTGATCGCGGGGTTGGTGAACACCGGCCTGGCGCTCTACCTCGGCGCGCAAACACCCGCGACGGCGCAACTGCTGCCTCTGCTGCTGGTGGGTTTCCTGGGGTACGGCATCAGCCTGGTCATGTTCGTACTGGCCCTGCGCGGGCTCGGCAGCGCGCGCACCGGCGCCTACTTCTCCACCGCCCCTTTCCTCGGCGCTGCGGTTGCCTTATTTGTGCTGGGCGAGTCGGTTTCCGTGGCGTTCTGGATTGCATCGGCGCTGATGGCCGTGGGGGTGTGGCTGCACCTGACCGAGCGACATGCCCATGAACACCAACACGACGCCACGGAACATGGCCATCGGCATGTGCACGACGAACATCATCAGCACGAACACGCGTTCGAGTGGGACCCGGCGCAGCCCCATAGCCATGTGCACGTGCACAACCCGTTGCGGCACAGTCATGCACACTTTCCGGATGTGCATCATCGGCATCGGCATTGAGGCGCTTTTTCTCGATTCAACTTCGGCTTATTCACAAGACCTTATAACAATGAAAATACTGTTCGCCGCTTCGCTGGGGCTTATGTCACTGGCCCAACTGTCACTGTCCTTTGCAGACACCATGAATGGCAAGACGATCTACCTGCAGCGCTGCGCCATGTGCCACGGCACCGATATCAAAGGCACAGGGCCACTGGCCAACAAGAGCAACCCGCCGACACCAAACCTGACGACGCCTGCCTTCAAGCAGCGGCTGAATGACTACCCGGGGGTTATTGTTTCGTCGGTGATACTTCGCCCCAATGGGGACTTGATTCCGAGGACGTTGCGGGAGAATGGGGTGAAGGTGGCGCCGTTTGCGTGGACGGTTAGGGATTTTCGGGATTTGAATGAGTATATGGTGGGGGTGATTTCCAGGAGTCGGTGACTGCTGGAGAAGGGGAATGGCGTTGATGTGGGGGGGATTTTTTCTGGACGCCAGAAACCACAAACCCCCGATCTTCTCTAGGAAAATCGGGGGTTTGTGTTTACTTAATGTGGCGGTGAAGGAGAGATTCGAACTCTCGATACAATTTCTTGTATACACACTTTCCAGGCGTGCTCCTTAAGCCACTCGGACACTTCACCGTATCTCGTCAAACCAGTTCAGTCTGTCGAGGC
>Ga0157375_10003157_pt1 | contig 14298 bp, 10 predicted proteins | sample M35metaG_FD_115311 | JGI IMG/M metagenome (GOLD analysis project Ga0157375, IMG submission 115311) | Miscanthus rhizosphere microbial communities from Kellogg Biological Station, Michigan, USA - M3-5 metaG | ecosystem: Host-associated > Plants > Roots > Rhizosphere > Soil | place: USA: Michigan...
AAGGTTTTCATCTCAAATCACTCCCAGGAGCAACGCGGTCAGGGTCATCAACACCGACGCGGCAAACAGAAACGGAATGGTGAAGCGCTGGTGATCGGCCAATTCGATCTTGCACAGGCCCACCAACAGGAAGGTTGCGGGGGTCAGCGGGCTGACCGGGAAACCGGTGGTGTGCACGCCCAGCAACGAGGCCTGGGCCACTTGCAGCGGGTCGACGCCCTGGGCCTTGCCCACTTCGGCGATCACCGGCATCACGCCAAAATAGTAGGAATCGGGGTCGAACAGCATGCTCAGCGGCATGGAAATAAAGCCCACCACCGCCGGGATCAACTTGCCATGGCCGGCCGGGATCTGCGCCACCGCCACTTCGGCAATCGCCTTGAGCATGCCGGTGCCTTGCATGATGCCGGTGAACACGCCGGCGGCGAGCAGGATGCTGGCCATGGTCAGGGCGGTTTTCGCATGGGCGTCGATGCGTGCACGCTGGGCGTCCACGTTCGGGTAGTTGATGCACAGCGCGACCACGGTGCCGAGCATGAACATCACCACCGGATCGACCCAGCCGGCGATCATCACCACCATCACCAGCACGGTCAGTACCAGATTGACCCAGAACAGGCGCGGGCGACGCAGCTTGATGTCATCGTCGCTGAGCACCCGTTGCGGCACCGCGTCCACCGAGGAACCGGCGCCCAGGCCCAGGCGTTTTTCCTCACGGCGCCCCAGCCACCAGGCGCAGGCGAACACAAAGATCAAACCGACGATCTGCACCGGAATCAACGGCTGGAACAGGTCAGCCACCGGCACATGCAGGGCCGCCGAGGAGCGCAGGACGGGGCCGGTCCATGGCAGGAAGTTGACCCCGGCCGCCATCGCACACACACAGGCGAGGATGCGTTTGTCGATGCCCAGTCGCGTATACAGCGGCAACATCGCCGGCACCGTGACCAGGAAGGTCACTGCGCCGGAACCGTCCAGGTGCACCAGCAACGCCAGGGTGGCGGTGCCTACAACAATGCGCGTAGGACGCGTCCCTACCGTGCGCAGGATGCGATCAATGATGGGGTCAAGCATGCCGGCGTCGGTCATGATCCCGAAAAACAGGATGGCAAACACAAACATGCCCACCACGGGGGCGACGTTCTTGATGCCGGTGATGATAAAGGCGCTGGTTTGCAGGCCGAAACCGCCGAGCAGCGCAGCGATGATCGGCAAGGCGATCAGGGCTACCAGGGGCGAGAGGCGTTTGCTCATGACGGCAGCGAGCAGGCACAGGATGGTGATGACACCCAGGGTTGCGAGCATGGGTTACTCCAGAGCGGCCTTGGTGGCCGGTTATTGTTTTCCCTGGAGTATTGGAAGCGGGTTAGTCTTTGTAAATTGGAATATTCACCGGTCAGTGTTCGGAAAAACAAAATGAAGAACAGCATCCAACACATTCAAGCGTTTCTTGCCGTGGCCCGTACGGGCAGTTTCACCAAGGCGGCCAACGAACTGCACCTGTCACCTTCGGCATTGACTGTGCAGGTGCAACAGCTGGAAGACTGGCTCGGTGTCGCCCTGCTCGACCGCAGCCCGCGGCATGTCAGCCTCACTGCGGCCGGCCAGGACGCCCGTGGGCCCATGGAAAAACTGCTGCTGGACCTGGACAACATCGTCACCGGCTCCCGCGACCTGGCGGCCTTGCGCCGGGGCGTGGTCACCCTTGCCGCCCTGCCCTCGGTATGCGCCGGCACCTTGCCGCCCGTGCTGCGCCTGTTCCGCGAGCGTTTTGCCGGGATCGAAGTGCGCCTGCATGACCTGGTAGCCCACCGCATTCACGCCCAGGTACGTTCCGGCGAAGTGGATTTTGGTATTGGCGTGCGGGCGCGGCTCAGCCACGGGCTGGGGTTCGTGCCGGTGCTCAATGATCGCCTGTGTGCGTTTGTACCGGTGAGCCACCCCCTCACTCGTCACCGCCAACTGACCCTTGAGCAACTGGCAGACCAGCCGATCATCCTGACCGGGCGCGACAGCAGCGTGCGTGAGCAAGTGGATGGGTTGTTCGATGAGACGCGACTGACGCTGAACGCGGGCATGGAAGCCAACTACATGTCGACAGTATTGGCACTGGTGCGTCAGGGATTGGGGATCAGTGTGCTGCCGGAATCGGCGGCGGACAGTCTGGAGGGGTTGAAGCGCATCCCCATCGATCACCCCGGCGTGAACCGGGAAATCGGGTTGATCACGCGCAGCGGGATGGGCTTGAGCCCTGCCGCGCAGCGGTGCTTTGACCTGCTGAACGAGCAATTATCTGATACACCGCAGCGCTAAAATTAGAGCAGGCTTGTGTGGGAGCCGGGCTTGCCCGCGATGGCATCACCTCGGTACAACTGACAGACCGAGTTGCCCGCATCGCAGGCAAGCCAGTTCCCACATCTGAACCGTATTATCAGTCCAGCATCGCGACGTGTTTTGGATGGTTGGCAACGCGAGCCAGCCACGCCTGCACGCCCGGGTAGGCGTCCAGGTCAAAACCACCCTCGTGGGCCACGTGGGTGTAGGCATACAAGGCCACGTCGGCAATGGAGAACTGCTCACCCACCAGGTACGGCGTCAGTTGCAGCTGGCGCTCCATGACTTTCAGCGCCTTGTAGCCGCCTTTGTGCAGCTTCTTGTATTCCTCGAGGCGATCTTCTGGCAGTCCCAGGTAAAACTGAATGAAGCGCGCCACTGCGATATACGGCTCATGGCTGTACTGCTCGAAGAACTGCCATTGCAGCACCTGGGTGCGCAGGCGTGGCTCGCTGGGCAGGAACTCGCTGCCATCAGCCAGGAAGTTGAGGATCGCGTTGGATTCCCACAGGCAGGTGCCGTCTTCCAGCTCCAGCACCGGGATCTTGCCGTTGGGGTTCTTGGCCAGGAATTCAGGGGTCTGGGTGTCGCCCTTGAGAATATCGACATCGATCCATTGATACGGGATGCCCAGCAAGTTGAGCATCAATTTGACCTTGTAGCAGTTGCCCGACTTGTAATCGCCATAAACCTTGTACATGGACCTTCCCCTTATGCCGCTTGCGCGTGCTGTGCTTGACGGACCACTGCGGCCAAACGCTTGAGACCTTCGTCCAAACGGGCCGGGTCGATATGACTGAAATTGAGTCGCAGCGAACCATGGTGCTGGTCCGGCTCGGAAAAGAACGGTTCACCGGGCATGAACGCGACGTCCTGATCGAGCGATGGAGCCAACAAAGTGCGGGTATCCAGCGGCTGTTTCAAGGTCAGCCAGAAGAATAATCCGCCCTGGGGCACCTGCCAGTCGGCCAGGTCCGCAAAATGACGCTCCAGCGCAGCCTGGAATGCATCGCGGCGTTCACGGTAAAAGCTGCGCAGTTCCACCCGATGCTGCTGGTATTTTTCGCTGCCGATCCACTGCATGGCCTGCCATTGCCCGACGCGATTGGTGTGCAGATCCGCCGACTGCTTGAGCTTGAGCAGGTGCGGAAACAGGTCCGGGCTGGCGATCAAATAGCCGACACGCAGGCCCGGCAGCAAGGTCTTGGACACTGTGCCGGTGTAGATCCAGCTGGCTTTTTTCAGGCGCCCGGCGATGGGTTTGGCGCTGCCGCCGTCGAAGGTCAGCTCGCGGTAAGGCTCGTCTTCGATCAGCGTCACGCCAAATTCATCGAGCAAGGCTGCGACCGCCGCGCGCTTGGCCTCGCTGTAACGCACGGCCGAAGGGTTCTGGAAGGTCGGGATCAGGTAGATGAACGCCGGGCGGTGGCGCTCAAGCCTGGCACGCAAGGCCGCCAGGTCGGGGCCATCGGCTTCCAACGGCACGGTGAGGCAGTCGGCGCCGAACAGCTGGAAGATTTGCAGCGCGGCCAGGTAGGTCGGGCCTTCCAGCAGGATCGGCGTGCCCTTGTCGATGTACAGCTTGGCCGCCAGGTCGAGGGTTTGCTGGGAGCCACTGACCACCAGCACCTGGCTGGCCTGGCACGGCACGCCCAGGGCGCGGGCCTCGGCGGCGAGCAATTCGCGCAGTTGCGGCTCGCCATCGCTCATGCCGTATTGGCCGATGGTCAATGGCATGGCGTCCCAGTTCAATGCCGGCAACATCGCTTCGGCCGGCAGGCCGCCGGCAAACGACATCACTTCCGGACGCTGGGCAGCCGCGAGGATTTCACGGATCAAGGAGCTTTTGAGGCGCGTAACACGTTCTGAGAAGGCCATAAGGTCACCGCTAGCGAAGCCTGTGGGAAATACGTCAAACTGGTTGACCGAAATTACGACGACTTCAACGGATACGTCAATATGCTTGACCTTAAAAATCCCGCCAGCCAGCAAGAAGCCATGGAAGCCTTCTTCTTCGGCTACCAGGCCTTTACCGCCAAGGCCGATGAAATGCTTGAGCGCCGTGGCCTGAGCCGGGTGCACCAGCGCATCGTGTTTTTTATTGCGCGTTACCCGGCCTTAAGCGTGAAGGAGTTGCTGGAACTGCTCGGCGTGAGCAAGCAGGCGCTGAACATCCCGCTGCGCCAATTGCAGGAAATGCACCTGGTGGACAGCGTCGCGTCCGAGACTGACAAGCGCAAACGCCTGCTGCAATTGAGTGAGGAAGGCGTACGACTGGAGCAGTCGCTGCGGCGTGAGCAGGTGAAGCTGTTGCAGCGGGCCTTCGGCGAAGCCGGGGAAGAGGCCGTCAGTGGCTGGCTGGCGGTCAACCAAGCGCTGTGTGCTACCCGTAATGTGTAACGGTCGCATGCCTGATTAACCAGGCGCCTAAGCGTTTTTCGCCGGCTAGCCGGCTCCTACAGGAGCCATTCATCTGTCGTACTGAAAACATTATTTGCTTTATTTGTATACAAAAGCATAATCCACATCGAGTGAGTTCTTGACCTATTGGTCAACAAACTTGCCAGCACCTCAAAGCGCTGTTGCCCACCTTTGTGACCGGCGCTGGAAATAACAATAAAACTCTTGAGGAGTACTCGCTGTGGAAAGCCGCAAATCCGAAGCCCCGACGCTGGACATCGCCCCGCCCAACAACAGCTGGCTAGAACGCCTGTTCAAGCTCAGCGTGCATGGCACCACAGTGAAGACCGAGCTGATCGCCGGCCTCACCACCTTCATCACCATGGCCTACATCATTTTCGTCAACCCCAACATCATGGCCGACGCCGGCATTGATCACGGCGCGGCGTTCGTCGCCACCTGCATCGCCGCCGCGCTGGGCTGCCTGCTGATGGGCCTGTACGCCAACTGGCCCGTGGGCCTGGCGCCGGGCATGGGCCTGAACGCGTTCTTCACCTACACCGTGGTCGGCACCATGGGCTACCACTGGGAAACCGCGCTGGGTGCGGTGTTTATCTCCGGCGTGCTGTTCATGGGCCTCACCCTGTCCCGCGTGCGCGAATGGCTGCTCAACAGCATTCCGGTCAGCCTGCGCCACGCCATGGGCGCCGGTGTCGGCCTGTTCCTCGGTGTAATCGGCTTGAAGACCGCCGGCATCATCGTCGACAGCCCCGCCACCCTGATCAAGCTCGGCTCGCTGCATGAGCCCGCACCGTTACTGGCAGCCGTGTGCTTCCTGCTGATCGCCATCCTCAGCTATCACCGTGTGTTCGGCGCGATCCTGATCAGCATCATCGCCGTCACCTTCGCGGGCTGGGGCCTGGGCCTGGTGCATTACAACGGCATGATCTCCACCCCACCGAGCCTGGCACCGACCTGGATGGCCATGGACGTGAAAGGTGTATTCAATATCAGCATGATCAGCGTGGTATTTGCCTTTCTTTTTGTACACATGTTCGACACTGCAGGTACACTGATGGGCGTCGCGCAGCGCGCCGGCCTGGTGAACGCCGATGGGCGCATCGATAACCTGTCCCGCGCCTTGAAGGCCGACAGCGCCTCCAGCGTATTCGGTGCCATGGTCGGCGTGCCGCCCGTGACCAGCTACGTGGAAAGTGCTGCCGGTGTGGCAGCCGGTGGTCGTACCGGACTCACGGCGGTGACCGTGGGTGTGCTGTTTGTGGCGGCGATGTTTTTCGCCCCGCTGGCCGGCATGATTCCGGCCTACGCCACGGCAGGTGCGCTGATCTACGTGGCAATGCTGATGATGGCAAGCATGGCGCACATCAACTGGGATGAAGCCACCGACAGCATCCCGGCGATTGTCACTGCGATCATGATGCCGCTGACCTTCTCGGTGGCCGACGGGATCGCCCTGGGTTTCATCACCTATGTGGCGCTCAAGGCCGGCACCGGCAAGTACCGTGAAATCTCCGCGAGCCTGTGGGTGCTGTGCGCGATCTTTATCGCCAAATTCATATTTCTATAAAGGAGCAACGGATGAACCTGGAAACCTGGCTACTGTTCAGCGGCGCAGCATGGGTGGTGATCCTGATACCCGGGCCACTGTCACTGTTGATGATCAGCAACAGTCTCAACTACGGCCTGCGCCGTTCGTATCCAGCGTTTCTCGGTGGGGTATCTGCTTCGATCCTCCTGCTCAGTGCTTCGGCACTGGGCCTTGGTGCGCTGCTGCTGGCATCGGAACAGCTGTTCAGCGCCCTGAAGATCGTCGGCGCGGTGTACCTGTTCTACCTCGCCTGGCAGAGCTGGCAGCAATCGCGGCAACCGGCCAAGGCCGCAGAAGTGCCCTACAGCGCGCCGATTCCACGCTTTCGTGCGCTGTTTGGCCGGGCTTTCGTACTCGGCGCCAGCAACCCCAAGGACATCCTGTTCTTCGCCGCATTCCTGCCGCAGTTCCTCCACAGTGAGCAGGCCTTCATCCCGCAATTGCTGATCATGATCGCCACCTGGACCGTACTGGACCTGCTGTGCAAGGTGTTCTACGGACTCAGCGCCCACGGCGCTGCGCGTTACTTGCGCAGCGGCAAGGGCCAGGGCTGGTTCAATCGCGTGAGCGCGGCCTTGTTTGCTGGCGCCGGCGGTGCGGCCTTGGCGCGGGCCTGAGGCTGCCGAACCGCACGAAGAACACCGTCGGGGCTGTCGTGGGTGTCCATTGGATGCCTGCGATGATCCTCACCAGGCGCCCTTCGTCCATCGCTTGCTTGATGGGCGCGAACGCCGTGGCAAAGCTCGCTGTGGCGGCGCGGTAGTTGAACCACTCGTCAGTCAGTTGCATGGCACGCGCCGCATACAACTTGAAGCTGGCGGTATTGGCCCAGCGTGTGAGCACGAAATACAGGTTGTTGGACTGTGGATGGGTACAGCTGAAATCCACGGTCGCGCCAGAGCCGGCTTTCTTTTCGACGCTAAGTACGCTGAACCCCTGTTGTTCGAGGATATCCCTGACGGCATGCTGCATCATATGGGACCGCTCGAGCAGGTTGTGCTGGGTGGGCGCTCGCAGATCAAGTGGCGGCGGTTGCCGCAGGATGAAGTCCAACCGGTCAAACCCCGGTGTGGTCGATTCGCGGCCAATATAGACACTGGTACTGCTAGCACTGTGCAGGGGCCGCAACAACTTGAGCAGATCATCGGTTTGCCCGGCAGTGCTGGGCACCCCCCACCGCTCCAGGGTCGCCTTCAGGCGCAGCAGATGGGTAGCGGTCAGGCGCCTGCTGGGGTCAGACAACTCCAGCAGGCGGTCGATCAGGAACGTGCGACTGTTGGCGGTCATGCCCGGAAAGCCCCGCGCCAGCGACACCCGTAACGACTCGCTGAACAACGGGCGATGGAACGTCCAGCGACCGTCCGCCCCCAAGGTGGCCGGTATCGGTTGATCAAAGGTCCCGGCCTCCAGCCAATAGGCAATGTCCAACGAGGCCGCATGTTCCAGCGGACGATCACGAATGATGAACACCACTTTACGTGGCGACACCTGGGAACCGTCAGGCAGCAGTCGGTAGTGGCGAGCGTCATACTGAAGCACCCTGTAACGCTGCGCCGAGGGCGGCCCGGACACGTCGAAGATCCCGAGTTCAGGGACAGCGTTGGTCAAGGTCATGGGCGTATTGATCGCCCAGGCTTCAAAGGTCTTGGGCGCCATGGTCACCTGGGACAGGCGTTGCTCTAGCGCCCCCAATGACGGCGGCACCCACTCTGTGGCGTGCGACGCTGCAAAAGGCCGCCATACCGCTGAACTCGGGCCGGGTTGTGGGGATGGCGGTGGCGCATCCGCGCCCAGCGCCCAGTCGCGATCCTCGCGGATCTGCAGCACCAGCTCCCCCTCCGCTTCGCCGCCCGGGCTTTTCACCCGCCATGCTTGCTCATCCCCGCGCCGATAGATCGGGTAATGGTGTTCGCCATCGGCCATGAACAGCTCGCCGTTTTTAACGTATACGCCCTTGTTGCCCGGCCCACTCAGGGGCACGGCGCCGTCGCTGGAGAAGGGTTTCCTGAAGCGCTCCAGCAACGTGACGGGGCGCGGGGCTGGCGGCAGCCGAGTCAACCCGCGCCCCCGGCGATGGAGCTGGCGCAGCCCTCTGCGCAGTCCGGTGCTGCCGCCTGGTCGGGTGCCGGGGGCAAATGCCGTCAGCACATCGATAAACGCCATCAGCGTCAGAAACGCCACGTCCACCGCATCCTCGGGCGTGCCGCTGAGGTGATAGCGCCCGGCAGCCAGCAACAGTTCATACAGGCTGACAACCGTACCGATCACCGGAATGAAGGACAAAAGACCGCGCACCGTGGCGTCCGCCTGTTCGCCCAGACGCAGCTCGCGGTAGCGCGCCAGCGTCGCACGGGTGTTGGCACTGGCGTGGGCCTGCTGCTGAAGCTCAAGCCTGCGCGCGTGGGCGAACAGGGCCAGGGCGTCGCGCTGGGAGGTGGGCACGATCGCCAACCAGGCGCCCGGCTGCGCATCGATCTGTTCCTGGATTTGCGCCTCGATGGCGGACAGCGTGGCAACCGGCAGTTTGTGCCTGATCTTGAAGCTGCGCACCAGTCGTCGGATCGCTTCGTACACCCTGAGAATCCCATAGCCATGAACAGGCCTGGACCCGACGGCAATCAACAGTACCAGGGGCGTTCGCAAGGGTACCGGTTGCCCGGGATAAGTGGCCAAGGCGTCCTCTTCCCAGCCAGGTGCGACCCGTTGCGCCAACGCCTTGATACAGTCTGCGTTGGCACCTGCTCGATTCAAATGCGCCAGGGCCTCGGCCTGGCTGCTGTATTCGGCGAGCACCGGGTAGCCCATGGCACCCGGCCAATACACCAGGCAACGCTGGGACAGGGTATCGGTGATGACCAGCACGCCGGCAATATGTCGGTCATGGGCGAGCGTATGGCCGCGCAAGCGCAAGAAACCAAGGCTGACGTGATCCGCCCCCCTGGTGGTCATGGCCGTGTCGAACAGGCTTTTACCGGCTGCCGAAAGCCCCTGGCGCACCGCCGAATACACCTGCATCTGCGCCAGCTGCAAGGTGGTGCGATCGATGAGCCCTGGTGGGAGCGCGCGCGGGCCCGGCGCAAATACGCGCTGGATCAAGCGCTGGTATTGGCCACCGAGGTCCAGTGCCGACAGGGTCTTGATCAGGTAACGCGGGGTCAGGCGCTGTTTCCACGCAGGTTGCAGATAACGCGCGCGATTGAGTCGCCATTCGGTCCACGGCGCCTGGGCGTCCAGATTGTGCAATGCCAGGTCCAGCAGGCTGAACGGCGTGCGCTGTGCGCTGGCGACCTTTTTGACCTGGCGCTCGCCGGGTACGCACTGGCTTGACCAACCGCAGAACTGGGCACTGACATCATCCGGCATCTCCAGCAGCGGCTGGTCCACGTCCAGCTCCGGGTAAAAACCATCCTGGGTCAGTTGGGCTACCAGCCGCTCGCGTGCAAAGGTGTGCAACGGCGGCAGGACCTGCCACAGCCGATCCTCAAGCGCCAGGGCACTGGACAGGTAGCGCCGCTGCAAACGTCCATAGACCTGACGTTGGGCGGTGGTGGCCGTGGCCAGCCAGGCCGGTCGGCTTTTCGCCTGCTCGGCGGCAAAACGAACAAAGTCGACGTTGGCCAGGGCCAGGGTCCGCGCATCATTGCCCGGCACCTGCAGGTGCTCGCGCAGTTCCATCGCCAGCCATTGCAGGCCCTGGGCCGGGTCACTGACCTCACTGAACACTCGCCTGTCCGCCTCCAGCTGTTTGCGCAACCGCGCATAGTGTTCAACCGTTGCCTTGAAGTCTTCGTGAAGTACGTCATTTTCAGTGATTCGATAGTCCGGCACGGTCGGTCGGGAGAAGGCCAAACGTGCAGCGGCGCGCTCATCCCGAGCGATGCACCGCCACAACACCGAGCCGTCACGGCTGGCAAAGCTGGCCCGAAGCGCTTGGGACAAGGCCTCCAAGTGATCGAACACCGCAGTCCCGCCGAAGCCGCCCGCCACCACCAGGATCACCGGTTGCACCCAGGTCGGTTCGATCACTGCGCGGGCGGTGGTCACCACGAAAGCCCCCTGCAAACGGTGGCTGCCCATCGCGATACGCAGCACACGGGTGTCACTGCCCAGGCGCTGGCTGGCCAGAGGCTTGCTGAGGACTTCCAGCAACCGGTCCAGGTGGGTCTGCTTGATGATTCCAAGGCTGTGATCAAGCTGGGCGTCCAGGCGCAACGCCAGGCGCCGGGCATTCAATACCCGCGTGGCGCGCTTGTGTGTGTCATCAAGCCGTTCCAGCCAGAACCCTGTCTCGAACAGACGCCCCTCCTCAGCCTGGGTCGAATGCCCGATGATCTGCGCCTGGGCTTGGCGCTGGGCTTCGCGGCGTGCAAAGGCCTGGTAGGCCGTATCGTCACCGGGTGTCTGCAGCAAGGCCTCCATGCCACTTTCGTAACGCTGTACCTGACGCTCACAGGCACCGCGCGAAAGGTCGCCCGACACTCGGGAGAACACGATGTCTGCCTGGCGACGCTGGCGATCCCACTCCAGCAAGGTGTCAAGGACCGTCTCGAATGGCAGGCCGTTGCCCAGGCGCGTGCGGCCCTGCTCAACCGTCCGCAGCAGGCGCGCGAGCCGTCGACTCGGCAACGGATCGTCAGGCGCTGTCGGCGCAGCGTAATGAAGGGACAGCACGCAGCCCCATTCATTGTTCCATTGGCCCTCCAGCAAGGCCTGCGCACTGTGGGCCAACGCGTCTTGCGTGAGTGCACTCCCGACCGGCATCGGCGCCTGCACCTGACGCTGCAGTGGCAGGTAGTGCCACCATTGCCCCAACAACGATCGATGCACGAGGTCGGGCAACTGCGCCTGCATCTGGGCCCCGGAACTGAACTCATGAAACCCGCGCGATAACCCTGGCAGGTAGATGACCTGCACCCCATCAACGGCCCCTGCCCGACTGATGTGCAAGGCACCCGGAAGCGCCAGCACCCCGTGCTCGGCATGGGGCCATGAGACTGTTGCCACTTGGACCGTCGCCCAGGCCCCTCCGGCCCGCTGGCGCGTCTCTGCGTCGGGGGCGTCGATCAGTTGCCCGAGCATGGCGTAACCGTTATCCGACAGGTGGAACAGCTGATGCGCGAGGAAAGCCTGGTCGGCAAACAACGCCTTGCGCAATTCGACCCAGCGTTCGCGACGCGAAAGCCAGGTGCCTTGGGCCAGTTGCTGCCAGTAGTCCGCCGTGGCGCTATTGATACGGTCCAACAGCCGCAACTGTCGGACACGCTCCAGCGCCTGCCAGGCATTGAACGCCAGCGCGCACGTAGGCTGGCCTTGCACGCTCAAGGCGGTGAAATGGTGCAGGTTGATCGGCACACCGGGGTCGCTGAACAAGGCCAGCGCCCGATCGGTCAAGCTGTTGACGTGAAGGGGCGATTGGGGCGGTGGCGGTTCGCTGAAGAGCAGGGTGTCCGGGTCCAGGGCGAACGCTTCGCGCAAGGCATGGCGGATGATGGACAAAATGCGCGGCGCCCGCCCCGCCAGGTGCCCCAGCTCTTTCGCGTGGTGCATGCAGCGCGCGTGGGCGGCATGGATCTGGTTGATCGTACGGCTGGGTTCGCGCGCACGATTGACCCGCCGTGTCAGCAGTGCGCGAATCGCCGCCAGGCGCTGCTCCCGGGTCACGGCGGGATCGTCGAAATCGAAGGCGGGCGAGATAGGATCGGGCGTGTCTGGACTCATGACGGCTCTTCAAGGCTGAAACAGCCGAGCCTAGGCACTCTCTCCTGTGCCGGTGCGTTACATAATTGGCAGACGAAAAAAAGCCCGCAGTGTGGGCGGGCGAAAATCCAACGAAGAGCTTTGGGGGTGTGAAGCGAGGTGACGCTAGCTACCGCGATACGTGGAGTAGCTGTAGGGCGAAATCAGTAGCGGGACATGGTAGTGATCCTGTTCGGCGTTGATGCCGAAGCGCAGCACCACCACATCCAGGAAAGCCGGTTCAGGCAATTGCACGCCGCGGGCGCGGTAGTAATCGCCGGCGCCGAACTGCAGCTGGTAGACGCCGCTGCGGTAGTCGTCACCTTGCAGCAAGGGGGCGTCGCACCGGCCATCGCTGTTGGTCAGGGCCGTGGCAACCAGTTCCAGCTGCGCGCCTTCGACGCGGTACAGCTCGACCTTGATTGCGCTGCCGGGGCAGCCGTGTGCGGCGTCTAAAACGTGTGTGGTCAAACGTCCCATGGCGTCTACGCGCCTCCTTAAGCCAGTAGAAGAAAGGTCCGCACTTTTCCGGGGCATCAAAAAAGCCGGCGATGACTGATTAAGACACTTTTTAAAAAAATTGTACACAATAAATTCAACAAATTACCGGATCGCCATTCGAACCGGGTTGCCGACGGGGGTGGTGTGCCTGATAGTCCCTTGGGAGGCGATCGCCGGCAAGCCGGCTCTTACAAATCGGTGTTGTGTAGAAAGATTTTGTGGTTTAGCTGACCAGGCAGGCAAGTTTCTTGCAGTACCTTTGAGTGGGGTGTGACAGAAAAAATGCAGAAATGCAGGCTTACAAAGTTGGCAATAAGTTGTATACAATCACTCATCGCTGTGACGCCACCCAGTCATTTCACTGCCCGGCCGCCACATGAATGATCACGAACAAGAAGGAAGACTGCAGTGAGCGCTGACTACCCACGCGACCTGATCGGTTACGGCAGTAACCCTCCTCACCCCCACTGGCCGGGCAAGGCACGCATTGCGCTGTCTTTCGTACTCAATTACGAAGAAGGCGGCGAACGCAACATTTTGCACGGTGACAAAGAGTCCGAAGCCTTCCTGTCGGAAATGGTCTCGGCCCAGCCGCTGCAAGGCGCGCGCAACATGAGCATGGAGTCGCTGTACGAATACGGCAGCCGTGCCGGTGTGTGGCGCATCCTCAAGCTGTTTAAAGAGTTCGACATTCCGCTGACCATCTTCGCCGTGGCCATGGCCGCCCAGCGCCACCCGGACGTGATCCGCGCGATGGTCGAGGCCGGCCACGAGATCTGCAGCCACGGCTATCGCTGGATCGACTACCAGTACATGGACGAGGTCCAGGAGCGCGAGCACATGCTCGAAGCCATCCGCATCCTCACCGAACTGACCGGCGAACGCCCCCTGGGCTGGTACACCGGGCGCACCGGCCCCAACACGCGCCGGCTGGTGATGGAGGAAGGCGGCTTCCTCTACGATTGCGACACCTACGACGACGACCTGCCCTACTGGGAGCCCAACACCCCCACTGGCAAGCCGCACTTGGTGATCCCTTACACCCTGGACACCAACGACATGCGCTTCACCCAGGTGCAGGGCTTCAACAAGGGCGACGACTTCTTCGAGTACCTCAAGGACGCGTTCGACGTGCTCTACGCTGAAGGAGCCGAGGCACCGAAGATGCTCTCCATCGGCCTGCATTGCCGCCTGATTGGCCGCCCTGCGCGCCTGGCGTCGCTGAAGCGCTTTATTGAATACGTCAAAGGTCACGAGCAGGTCTGGTTCACTCGCCGAGTGGACATTGCCCGTCACTGGCACCAAACCCACCCCCACACGGGAGCGGCGAAATGACTGCGTTCCACACCCTGAAGCCCTCGACCTTGAGCCGCGACGCATTCGTCCAGGCCTTCGCCGACATCTACGAACACTCGCCATGGGTGGCCGAAAAGGCCTTCGACCTGGGCCAGGACCCTTCGATTGACGAAATCGAAACCCTGCACCAACGCATGAGCGACATCCTGTTGAGCGCCGATCACACCAGTCAGCTGGCCCTGATCAACGCTCACCCGGACCTGGCCGGCAAAGCCGCCGTCCAGGGCCAACTGACCCAAGCCAGCACCGATGAACAGGCTGGCGCGGGGATTCACCAATGCACGGCCGAAGAGTTTTCTCGCTTCACCGAGCTGAACGATGCCTACAAGGCCAAGTTCAAGTTTCCCTTCATCATGGCGGTA
>Ga0157375_10003158_pt1 | contig 14296 bp, 8 predicted proteins | sample M35metaG_FD_115311 | JGI IMG/M metagenome (GOLD analysis project Ga0157375, IMG submission 115311) | Miscanthus rhizosphere microbial communities from Kellogg Biological Station, Michigan, USA - M3-5 metaG | ecosystem: Host-associated > Plants > Roots > Rhizosphere > Soil | place: USA: Michigan...
GATTGCAATACGGCGGTCTGGCCGCCGCCATGGCCGTTGAGAATGATTATGTTGCGAAAACCGTTCTTGACGAGCCCTTCGAGGATCTGTTTCACGAAAGGCCGGTATGCGGCTTCGGTTATCTGGAATGCGCCGGGATATGCTTCAAGCGAACCGGTGATCCCGTAAGGCAGCGTCGGGGCGACCAATGCATTGGTTCGTTGGGCGATCGTCTTTGCCATCGCAAACGGAGCGGTGTTATCGGCCCCGTTATTGATAACGCCATGCGGTTCGAGAGTTCCGGTCGGAAGCAGAACAGTGTTTACCTTAGATGGAACGACCTCTTTGAACTCCATCCAATTGATCCGTTCCATTTCACGAGTCGATACAAAATCTTTTGTGTTTTGAGCCATGGCCGTAGATATAAGAGTGAGCAGCAAACAGCTTAGCACCGTAATGCGATTCATAATAGATGTTCCTCTAGCGTTTCTTATTTTAAGTATTTCCTGCCCTTCAGTTTTTCGGGCAAAAGGTCGTCTTCATCCGGGTACATCTCGTAACCCTTCCCATATCCAAGCCCTTTCATAAGTTTTGTCGGGGCATTGCGGATGTTCATTGGAACGGGCAGATTCCCGAATTTTTTAACATCCTCCATGGCTGACCCGATCGCGGCAGTTGTTGAGCGATCCTTGGCTGCGTTGGCGAGATATGCCACACCGTGTGCGAGATTGAGAACGCATTCGGGCAGTCCAATTGTTTCAACGGCACGGAAAACCTCATTTGCAACGACAAGTGCAGTCGGCAGGGCAAGCCCGATGTCCTCGGAAGCGAATATCACCATACGGCGAGCGATGAATTTCGGGTCCTCACCCGAGTCGATCATGCGAGCGAGGTAATAAAGAGCGGCATCCGGTTTGGATGCCCGCATCGATTTAATAAACGCGCTTATAACGTTGTAATGCTCCTCGCCTTTCTTATCGTACCGGAGAAACTTTGCCTGCAGTGTTTCCTTTAGGGTATCGCTGTTGATCTCGTCATAAAGCTTTGCCGTATTTTCGATCATTGTAATAGCCTGGCGTGCATCGCCGTTTGCCATCTGGATTAGCCATTCTTTCGCCGCGGGATCTAATTCGAAACCGGTTCGATCAATGATCGCCGCCATTTGAGGTTCGGTGAGTTCTTCCAGGACGAACACGCGCATGCGGGACAGCAAAGCCGGAATTACCTCGAAGCTCGGATTCTCGGTGGTCGCGCCAATTAGTACCAGATCGCCGCTCTCGACAAACGGCAAAAGGTAATCCTGCTGTGCTTTGTTGAATCGATGGATCTCGTCGAGGAACAGGACTCGAGGGCGGCCGTCCATCACGGAGGTCTTAACGATCTTTCTGATGTCGTCCTTTCCGGCAGAAACTGCCGAGAGCTCGTGGAACTCGGCGTTGACCGCATTCGCGTAGATTCGGGCTAGGGTCGTTTTTCCCGTCCCGGGCGTCCCCCAAAGGAGAAAGGAGAATATGAGTTGATTTTCGACAGCGAGCCGAAGAGGTTTTCCGGCGCCGACCAAGTGCTCTTGCCCAACAAATTCATCAAGATTCTTTGGCCTGATCCTGCTCGCAAGCGGTTCCATTCTATTTCGTTCAATTTAGCACAATGACTTCCGGAAACGACAAGCGGCAAACCGGAGTGGAAGCGCTAGCCATAAGTATCTATAATGTTTGTTCACCTATCGCTGGTACTTGTGCCTATTACGGGATTTAGGATGAAGGAGCTCTCGACTAAAACTCAAAGAAAGGCTGACTGGTCTTTGAGCGAATCGTCGTTCAACCGCTTTTTGGAGTGGCTGGACGAAGGCGAGAACTCCCACGGTGAGAAATACCTTGAGATGCGGCGCCGTTTGGTGACTTATTTCGACCGAAAAAATTGCCTGGCTCCCGATGAGCTTGCCGATGAAACCCTTAACCGCGTAGCCCGCCGCTTGGAAGAAGAGGGTGCCATCAAAAGCGAGACGCCCGCTAAATATTGCTACACGGTTGCCAGATACGTTTTCCTTGAAAGTCTCAGATCCAAGCCTTCTCAAGAGGTTGGCCTGGATGATGTGTCAGAACGGCATAAGGATATCGGGGGAGAGGACGAGTCGGAGGAGCACCGGTTAAAGGAGTTGATGTTGGGCTGTCTGGAGAAATGTACGGCCAAACTCGACCCTGCGAGCAGGGATCTGATCATCCGCTATTACCATGGAAAAGAACGGGTTAAGATCGAAAATCGACGGGCAATGGCCAAGGAACTTGGTATTTCAACGAATGCGTTAACCATTAGGGCGTGCCGCATAAGGGACAAGCTGGAAGACTGTGTAAAAAAATGTGCGGGACGGGCGTGAAATACTTTTGGGATCTTGTCTTAAGTAGGTGAAGCCGACAGCTTCACCAAACTTTGAAGCCGTCCGCTTCACCCAAAAGGAACAAAATGACGAAGAGTTACGACAATCAGATGCTATATGCATATCTTCTGGGCTCATTGCCGAACGAAGACACAGAACGCCTTGACGAGATGACGTTCACGGATCCGAGTTTTGCGGATCAGGTTGACGCCGCCGAAAAGGATCTTGTTGACTCGTACGTAAACGGCGAATTGACGGGTGATATGCTCACGCTCTTCGAGTCGTATTACCTCTCCTCGCCCAAACGACGGCAGAATGTAGAATTTGCGAGGACCTTGCGGGAGCTCGCTAGCAGACAGTCCAACGGGCATTCGGCTATCGCAGTTGCGGGCTCTGAGAAACCCGGAATCTTCGCCGGGATCATCAGTGCCTTGGAAGGGCTGTTTGGCGGCCGGCCGGCATTTGCTCTCGGAGCAGCCGTTTTAGTTGTTGCTCTGCTCGGTATAGGCAGTTGGTTTGTGATCGTCGGTCTTAGAAATCAAGGCGGTGCTCAGATCGCGAAAACCAACGAAAATACAGCTCCACTCGTAAATATTTTACCGCCACCAGCCTCGCCTGCTCCGTCGCCCATAGAAAATCGAGTGGGCAATAGCGGCTCGAACGTCAAGCCGGAAACCAATGTGAACCAATCTTCTCCGTCGCCCACGCCGAAGAAGGTTATCGATGAGCCAAAGCCCGTGATCGCCTCGATCACCCTACTTCCGCCTTTGCGAGGCGGGGAAAAACTTCCGCAGCTGCAGGTAAAGCCCGAGACGACCTCGGCCAGTTTTAACCTTGACATCGAGGCGGGCGATTATGCGTCGTATAAGGTTGCCCTCATTGACCAGAGTTCCGGGAAACATATCTGGCAGGCCGCGTCGCTCAAGCCGCGCGGAAACGGTTCTCCATCTCTCTCCATAAAACTCCCCGCGAAACTACTCTACTCCCAGGTTTATTCGTTCGCGGTTTCCGGCACGAAACAGGACGGAACATCCGAGAATATCGGTGACTATTCTTTTCGCGTTGTGAGATAATTGCCGCAAATCCATTGATAATAATCCGTTCTGAAGAAAGGAATTCCTATGTTTCAGTGTCGCTCGAGATTTTTTGCGTTAAAGAGAGTCACTTCTTTGATTCTGACGATATCCTTCTCCGTCCTGCTGGGCATTCATTTGTTGTGCGCTCAAACTATTCCCGTAAGTACAGAAGCAACAAGACTCGAAGTCGGAAAGCTCATGGAGCGCTCGCTCGCCGGGGGTCAGGACGTTCAATTTCGAATAGAGTTGGCGGCGAATCAGTTCGCGCACATTGACGTCGAACAGCAGGGCGTGGACGTCGTTGTCCATATCATAGGATCTGACGGTAAGAGGATCATTGACTTTAACGACGATCCAACGCTCCGGGGGACTGAAGATGCGGAGATCGCGGTTCGGGATGCGGGTGTTATTACGCTTACTATCGAGCCGACTCAGAAGACGGCGTCACCCGGACGCATAACCGTTCAGCTAGCAGAAGTTCGTGCGGCGACCGATAAGGACCTCACGCTTTTTGATGCCCGTCAATACGTCGAGCAGGCGACCGCACTTTGGCGAGCGGGGAAATATGATGAGGCGCTGCCGCTTGCTCAAAAGGCTACCGACATAACTAAGAAAGAGCTGGGGGAAGATAGCCTTGAATACGGGCGAGCGTTGTTCGTGCTGGCCAATATTTACAGCGATAACGGCGGCTTGGACAAGGCCGCCGAGCTTTATAAGAAGGGCATCGAGCTTAAGGAGAAGGCGGTCGGAAAGGACCACATCTCAATGACCTCGATCCTTAATAACTACGCCATTGTGTTGAAGGACAAGGGAGATTATCCGGCTTCCGCGGCGATACTTGAGCGGGTTCTCGATATAAGGACAAAAGCTCTCGGGCCGGATCATCTGCTGGTAGCGTCGACTCTGCTGAACCTTGGCAACGCCTATCGGTTGATGAACGACACAAAGGCAGTTGACCTGTACCGGAGAGCTCTTGAAATTCGTCAGAGGAACCTGCCTCCCGACCATCCGGACATCGCGACAGTACTAAACAATATTGCTGATACATACGATGATGTAGAACACGCGGAACCCCTCTATAAACAGGCTCTTTCGATAAGGGAGAAGGCTTTTGGTCCCGAAAGCTCGGAAGTCGCACAGACCTTGTATAACTTTGCCGTCATGTATTCGACGGCGGGAGACTACGCAAAGGCGGAGGACTACTGCAGACGATCGCTTACTATATTTGAAAAGGTTGTCGGTCCTGATCATTACTATACTTCCTATCCCATTAGCCTTCTTGGCGGGATCGAGAAAATGGAAGGTAGGTTCGTCGAAGCCGAGGCAGCTTTTAAACGGGCAATCGCGATTAAGGAAAAATTGCAGGGACCGTATCATCCGGATCTTGGCGGAGTCCTGATGAATCTTGCGAACCTTTATATGGCTACCGGTGAAACGGAGAAAGCGATCGCCGCGCAGACTCGCGCCAACGAAATAGTTGAATTCAATACGACGCTCAACATGTCGGTTGGTTCCGAACGACAAAAGATCGGGTATTTAAAAACGCTCGGCTTTAACCAGGATCAAACCCTGACCCTCAGTCTGCGATTTGCCAATAAAGATCAGAAGGCGGCGGACCTTGCTATAACAACTGTCCTGCGGCGTAAGGGGCGAGTGCTCGACGCGGTATCCGATAGCATGGTCGCTCTAAGAAACCGGCTTGACGACCAGGGCCGGACGACAGTCGAACGCTTGAATGACGTAACCACTAAGCTCGCGGCTCTTGTCATCAACGGCCCGGCAGGAGGCAGTATTGATGCTTACAGGCGACAGGTTGACGACTTGACCACCCAACGGGAAGAGATCGAAAACCGGGTAAGCAATCTCGGCAAAGGCTACTTTTCGGTTAACGGATCGGTGACCTTGGATGCGGTCCGCAACGCGATACCCGAAGATGCGGCCCTAATCGAGTTTGCGCTTTATCACCCGGTGGATCCAAAGGCGTTTACAGGTACTGAAGAAGTCGCACCTGATCGCCAGGACCCACGTACGGCGAGGTATGTCGTTTGCGTTCTGCATCATAGCGGGGATGTTCGATGGCTCGATCTTGGCGAAGCTTCAGCCATCGAATCGCAGATACGAGAACTGCGCAACGCTCTTCGCGATCCAAAGCGAAATGACGTCAACACGCTTGCCCGTTCGCTTGACGGCAAAGTGATCGAGCCGATACGGGAGGAGCTCGGGAACGCTAAGCATCTTCTGATCTCGCCAGAAGGAGGGCTTAACTTGGTGCCGTTCGAAGCCCTGATCGGCCAGGACAAGAAGTACCTGATCGAAGACTACCGGATCACTTATCTTACGGGCGGCAGTGACCTGCTCAGAATGGGCCAGACCCGCACAACAAAAGCACCGCCGATGATTATTGCTAATCCCGCGTATGGTTCACCTGATGGGAAAATGGCGAGCATAAGGTCGACAGGTGGACGGAGCGTTACGGCAACGCGCAGCCTGTCGGATACATATTTTGCACCTTTGAGCGCCACCGCTCAGGAAGGGCAAAGTATCAAGGCACTTTTTCCGGACGCCACGCTTCTTGTGGCCGAGCAGGCGTCCAAGGCCTCGCTCAAAAAAGCTGTATCGCCGCGGATGCTGCATATCGCGACGCACGGATTTTTCCTGACCGATGAGGATCTCGGCAAAACACGTGGCCGGGGAGGAAAGCCTGTCATTTCGAGGGCTCTGATGGAAAATCCCCTTGCTCGATCTGGCTTAGCCCTCGCGGGAGCCAATAGGCGAGCAGCCGGAAATGATGGAATAATGAGTGCTCTCGAAGCCTCGGGACTGGATCTTTGGGGTACTAAGCTGGTGGTGCTTTCAGCTTGTGATACCGGAGTTGGCGAGGTCAAGACCGGTGAGGGAGTTTACGGGCTCCGCCGTTCGTTTGTCGAAGCCGGGGCTGAATCGCTTGTGATGAGCCTCTGGCCGGTGAGCGATGTATTTACGCGTGACTTGATGATCAGCTACTACAAGAACCTCAAACAAGGAATTGGCCGCGGTGAAGCATTACGCCAGGTGCAGCTCGCAACTCTCAAACGCCCGGACCGGCGACACCCTTTCTATTGGGCCAGCTTCATCCAAACAGGCGAATGGGCAAATCTTGAAGGGAAACGATAACTTGAAGGGAAACGATAAATAGAAAAAAGCCCCAAGCATTTGAAAAATGTCACGTTGACCTTCTTTCCAAATACTTGGGGTTTGCAGCTATCTATGCCCTTCGTCAGGTTGCTGGCAAGCTGCACAAACTAGTACCTATATTCAAGAACTTAGGCCCTTGCGGCGATCTTGGCCTCTGCCATTCTGCGTAGTATGCGGTGGGTCCTCTCGGCAAAGGCGAGATCGTCTGCCAGGCATGTCTCAAGCAGCACTCCGACGCCGTAATTGCCGGTGAAATCTGCTGCGGCTACCAAAACCTTCCACTCACCGGCTCGCCAGTGAGCAAGATGGATCGCCTTCGACAACACGAAGATCTTCTTAACGAGTGGGTTATCTATCTGTGCGAGATCCTCGCGAAAGTTTTCAACAAAAGCTTTCTGCTTGTCGCCGGAAAACTCTACCGGTTTTTTGTCGATGAGCCTGAAAGCTTCGTCGATCTTTTCAAGCTCCGTCGTCCGGGCGAAAGCACGAGCACTAAGGGCTTCCGAGATCTCGTCATTTTCGGCGACCTTTGCTAACTCTTCGTAAATCTTGCCCGAACGCTCCGTGGTTGCTCTGACATGACTGAGCAAATTAACAAACATTTCCACTGGATCTTTAAAAGACATAATTATCTCCTTTGTAAGTCCGCACGCAATCCCGCAAAAAATGATCGGTGGATCACGCTTTTGTTTTTCAAGACGAAACGTACTATCTGATCAATTGGAAAAGAAAAGAAGTGCGTTCCGACCCGATCTTGCTGGGTCGGTAAGTCAAAGATGGAGAAGTGGGTGCAGGGTACTAGTAATAATCGGTTTCTCCATGATATCGGAGTACAAAAGCGGCGGCCGATCCGTTCGATCAATTTGGACCGTATCGCCGAGATGGGACTCGAAACTGCACCGATCTGCCAGCACCAGTGAATCGCGGCTATTAGAGCCGCTTCAAATAGTCGTACCCTTTGGATTTATTATAAATGCCGGAGTCAGGAATGATAGCTGTTAGTTCTGACAGGTGTCGCAATTTTCGCACGAAATCGCGAACTCCACAGGTCTGGTTTCTACAATAAGATCGTGTGAACTCTGGATAAGTTCTTGATTTGTCGGTAGCTGGGAATTTGCGTTTTGAGGGAGCAGGAAACGTCTCTAAATCCTAAAGAAATGGTGGCCAGGGACGGAATCGAACCGCCGACACGCGGATTTTCAGTCCGCTGCTCTACCAACTGAGCTACCTGGCCACTGTTTGGTACAACTCGAGGGCAAGTTGATTAGTCTAAAGAACGGATTTCATGATGTCAAATTTGAATCCTGCGAGCGAATTTGTTCGAATAAGAGGATGAGGCACAAGGATAAAAAGGTGTTGACATAACCGGCGGGAGGACTATAATTCGTTTTGCGGTTGTTTGCCTATGACAAACCGCATTATACCTTCCGAATCCGTTTAACACCTGCCTGTGCCGATTTGAACGCCGTCGCTGTCCCCCAGAGGCGCAACATTCAAATCGGCATTGATATTTTTAAAAGCAAAAGAGGTTGTTCAAGATTATGTTACGAGTATTACTGTTTATTACCGCATTCTTATTATTGGCCGTGAGTTTCGGCTGTAATTCAACATCCTCGGCGGCGAATTCGGAAGTGACGACCAGCGGCACGCCGGTGCGCCGCCCCCCGACAAACGTCAACGCCAACGCAAACCCGGTTTCCGTAACGCAACCGATGTCCAACGCGAATGGAGTGCCTGCAAATCTGGCGAACACGGTTGTACCAGGACTCGATCCCAAGAACGCGGTCCGAACGATCAAGCCGGGAGAGAAGATTCCCGGGATTCCGGATCAGGAAACGATCAGGAGACAGATGAATACTCCGGTCGACGCAAACAAACTTCCGCCGGAGTTTCGACGCGCTCTGAATTCGAACACAACGAATATAATGCCATCGAATGCGAATGCCGCCTCACCAATGATGAGGAAAGCTCCAACCAATACCAACGCGTCGCCGTCGATGATGAAGAAAAAGCCAACTGAGTAGTCGCAGAGACTCGAAGATTATGTTCGCGATTACGACCGTTGGAAACGGCCGTAATCGCGAGTTTTCTAATGGGTCGCAGGTGAGCCTAAGCCGGAGCAGCTTCTGACTTGATCAAGCCGAGAGCCGTTTTGACATCGTGTTCGATACGGTCGGTCAGATCGGGATTTTCCTTAAGCATGTTCTTTACGTTCTCGCGTCCCTGGCCGAGGCGTTCGCCGCTGTATGAGAACCATGCTCCGCTCTTTTCGACCACGTTGTGATTGACCGCAAGGTCGAGAAGATCACCTTCCTTTGAGATACCTTCGCCGTACATGATGTCAAACTCGGCCTCATGAAACGGCGGGGCAACTTTATTTTTGACGACTTTCACTCTGGTCCGATTGCCTACGTTCTTGTCGCCTTCTTTGATCGCTCCGATGCGGCGGATATCCAGACGAACGCTTGCGTAAAATTTCAAGGCTTTGCCGCCGGTGGTCGTTTCAGGCGAACCAAAGAAAACACCGATCTTTTCGCGAAGCTGATTGATAAAGATAAAGCATGTACGCGAGCTGGCGACAATGGCTGTCAGTTTTCTCAGCGCTTGTGACATTAGACGAGCCTGAAGTCCCGGCAGCGAGTCGCCCATTTCGCCGTCGAGCTCGGCCCTTGGCACAAGAGCGGCGACAGAATCGATAACGATCACATCGACGCTGTTGGAACGGACGAGAGTTTCTGCGATCTCCAGTGCTTGTTCACCGGAATCCGGCTGCGAGATGAGCATGTCCTCGATATTTACGCCGAGTTTTCCAGCGTATTCGGGGTCCATTGCGTGCTCGGCGTCGATATAGGCTGCAATTCCGCCCAGCTTCTGAGCGGAAGCAACTACCTGAAGCGCGAGAGTCGTCTTTCCCGAACTCTCCGGACCGTAAACTTCGACAATACGTCCCCGCGGGAAACCGCCGATACCTATCGCGGCGTCCAAACTAAGACAACCCGTCGAAATGGCTCCAACGTCGTCATGCGGCTTTTCGCCGAGGCGCATTATCGAGCCTTTGCCAAATTTCTTCTCGATCTGCAGCAGGGCAGATTCGATCGCTTTTCCTTTATCCATATATTTTCCGGTGGCTTCTCCTAACATTTTCGTGCTCCCGTATTAAGTAAGCTTTCCCGCTCGACGGAATACAGATTAACACAGAAGCAAGGGTGTTGCAACAATGAAACGCTTGATTTGGCTGAAAAAATTGATGGGTTGTCAGCCGATGTTACTTGATGGGGGAAGTTTAGAACAGATCAGTTTTAAGTTCAAGGCGACGCTGGTCCAAAGTCTAGTGTTCAAAGGTCAAAAGTTTAAGTCTGTCGTTCAATGTTCAATGTTCAAGTGTTCAAAGCGTTCAATTCGTTCAAGGCGTTCAACGTGTTCAATGCGTTCAATTGTGTTCAATGCGTTCAAGGTGCAATTAAAACCGTCTGGTTTTATTACATAAATATGATGTCGTAGGAATGCGGCTTACAATATCCTGAATTAAATACAAACCTCCGGGTGCGCCCTTCCGTAATCACTTGCGTCGCGGTTTAAAAAGCGGTTAGAGTTTGCAGATAGCTTTATGGGAAGTTCTGATTACATCGGCCAGGCGCTTGACGGGAAATATCAGATCGAGCGGGAGCTAGGACGTGGCGGCATGGGCACTGTGTATCTGGCCACCCATGTGGGCACAGAGCGGCCGGTGGCAGTGAAGATCATTTCGCCGCAGTATATGCGGCGAGCGGAATTTGTCGAACGGTTCAGGCGTGAGGCAAGAGCCGCGGGGCGGCTTCGTCATCCGAACGTTGTAAATGTCACCGATTTCGGATTTGCGGATACATCCGAGGGCCGGGTTGCTTACCTGGTCATGGAATATCTCGACGGCTGCACGCTAGGGGAGATACTGGAAGAAGAGAAAAACCTTCCGGTAGGCTGGACGCTCGATATCCTGGAGCAGGTCTGCTCGGCCGTTCATGAAGCGCACACCCAGGGAATCATTCACAGAGATCTTAAGCCCGACAATATATGGCTCGAGCCAAATCAACGCGGCGGCTATACCGTCAAGGTCCTTGATTTCGGAATCGCAAAACTCGAAGAACCGATGTCCGATGGCGACCGATCAAGCGCGGACGAACTACGAAACGCCGGCCACGGACAGCGGACCTTCGCCGATCTGGGCGCATCGGAAACGATGGCCGATGTTCATCCGAAAACGGTTTTTGGCGAGGCCGCTACAATAGCGTTGGCTCCCGAAGGAAGCACTCTAGTCTCCGAGGCAGGAACGCTGATACAGACCCCAGAACACTCCGAAGCAGACACGGCCATTTTCGGGGATAACGGTAGTGACGGGGCAATAGAACCAAATGGAACGCGGCTGGTATCCGATACAGACGAAAAACAGAGCGGATCACACACGCCTGATGTGCGTGGAAGAACAAGCAGCGACCTAACTCGAGTTGGAGCGGTATTGGGCACTCCGCTCTATATGTCGCCTGAGCAATGTCGCGGCGAAAAGCTCGATCCTCGGTCGGATATTTATAGTCTCGGAATCATCGCGTATCAGATGTTGTCGGGAGCCACACCTTTCAACGGGGAATATACGCAGGTGATGGAGGCTCATAGGCTGATAGAGCCTGCTCCGCTGCGGGTGAAGAAAGCTCGACGGAAAATGAGAATGGCGATTCACCGGGCCCTTTCAAAAGAGAAAGATGGCAGGCCCGCGACTGCCGAGGCATTTGCCAGCGAAATGCGAGCCCGGTCGGAGGGCATCTTCGGGTTGCTCCGGCGGGCGATGGTCATTTACAGTGAGCATTTACCGAAGTTCGTGATCCTTACAACCTTTTTCTCGCTGCCGATAATTCTTTTGACGTTCGTGTTGATGGTGGTTGCTTTTCTGCAAGTCAGCGGATCGATCAGTGATATGACCGCGAATGTAGCCAGCGGCATCATCGGGATCTCTCTCTTTCTGCTCAGCGTATTTTGCTACTACCTGATCGTCGGAACGATCACGTGGGTAGTTACGCAGTATTTGGCAATACCGCTCCGTCCGGTCAGGGTCAGGCCTGCACTGCGGGAAACTCGCAAGAGGTGGAAAACATTTGCCGGCACGGGGATGTTCAGCACCTTGATGCAGACGGTAGCTTTTATTGTCGGCTGTATCGGCGGATGCATCATTGGCCTGATTCTGTCATTGGTCAGCGTTCCGTTTTACGGATGGACAAAAGGCCAACTAATATTCGCAGGCGTCTTGGCCGGACTTCTCGGCCCGCTCACATGGTTCGTCGCGGATGTCTTCTGGCGACTGGTCTCATCGGTGGTGATGATGGAGAATTTTCGGGGGAGGGCAGCTCTTCGAAGGTCGAGCCAACTTGTGAGACGATCGCTTGTTACTTCGGCCGCAGCCGCTGTGATCATGTTCCTTATCCCAGCGGTCCTTGCCGGCACAATATCATTGTTTATCAACTTTGCGGCCAAGGCTCTCGACCCGAAGCTGTCCAAGGAACAAGTCAAGGTTGAGAAAAGTATTGAAAACAGACAAAACGACACGCCGCAAACGGATGCTCAACCCCCGGCTGGAAACGATGAACAGAAGTCGGACGACTTTAACATCACTATTGGAGGTTCGTCGGTTAAAGTCAAGGATTCTGATAAGGACATGGAGATGCAGGTAAAGCGCACGCTTCTGCAGTCGATAAATCAGGTCGTGTGGCTGCCGATACAGATACTTGTTATTTCGTTTTCTTCTATTATTGTGGCGCTCCTTTATTTAAAGACTCGCCTTTCCGGCGGCGAAACGCTCAATCAGCTCATGGAAAGATTTGAGGACGATGACCTGCCGCGAAGGAAATGGCAGGAGCGCGTCCGCCAACGTTTGGTACAATCAGGAAGGGTCACCAGTAAGCCTACTTAAGCCACAGCAGATGCATCGTCAGTTAGTTCATTTTTTTCTTCCAGCAATCCTTTTAGTATTGGCCGCTCTCACGACACTCGGAGAGAGTCTGGATAGGGCTCTATCCGTGCCCAAAGGCGCGACAGTTTCGATCGTTAATCGATACGGCAAGATCGAGATACAGACGGTCGAACCCGCAGCTGGTTCGACAAACACGAAGTGCGGTTTGACGGCGACCTCGGACAGAGTTGTTCAGGAGAGGGAAGTCGTCGTTGCGAACAAGCCTGGACGGATCGAGATAGAAGTTAAACCTGTGAGTTCGGGTAAGAGGATCGATCTCAGGTTGACGCTGCCGGACCGAAGCTCGATTTTGGTCGAAACTGCCGATGGAGCGGTCACTATCTCGGGCGACCCGGAGTTGATAGAAGCAACGACTGTAACGGGAACCGTTGCGGTTGATGTGCCGCCGGACAATCTGAAGTACGACCTGCTTTGGACGGAATCACGGCCTCGGTTCGTAAGCGACATCGAGCTGAACAAGATGAAGGAAAGGTCGGGTGGCAAATTTGTCATCCAGGGTGCGACCAACGATCCGAAATCAAAGAAGGGATCGGACGAAGCAACGCCTGATACGGCCGCCGCCGATCCCTCGGAATCCGACGATCCGCCGCTGGACGAAGAAAAACAAAAGGACAAGAAGAAGAAACGTAAAAACGCAGGCGACAGCGTGACACTTAGATTTACTACTGCCCGCGGGATCATGTTGCTGAACGTGCCGCCGAACGAGGTTTCGAGCGATCTGCGTGAACGGCCGCTGACCGATGCGGCAAAAGCTATTATCCGCAGTGGCGATTCGTTTTTGATGGACGCGATCCGGCGTGCCAGCCCGAAGTATTTCGGCGATTATCTGAAGACGCTGCCGCCGATCAAGCTTGAACCAGCGTTTGCCGAGAAGGCGGCTTTGCCCGAGGTGCCGATCGCTCAGGTCAAGCGGGCTCTGGTACGGGTGATCGATGAACATAACCGTACGGTTTCAGATCTGGCCTCGAAGGACTTTAGCGTTACCGAGAGCGGCGAAGACCGCGAGATCGTCTCCGTGCAAAAGGTGACCGCGCCAGTAAATCTCATACTGCTCCTTGACGTTTCCGGCAGTGTGGAGAACTACGAGACGTTCATTCGTAAAGCCGCGAGAAGCTTTGTCGATACCGTAAGCGCGAATGACCGCATTGCGATCATTACGTTCAATGACGATGTGAAGCAGCTCACTCCATTTAGCACGGATAAGGTGTATCTCTCGACGAGCCTTGATAGTTTTGAAGCGGGTGGCGGGACCGCTTATTACGATGCGCTTGCGTATACGCTTGCCGATGTCTTAAGACCTTTCCGCGGAGAGCGCACTGCGATTGTCGTGCTGACCGACGGCGACGACAATCGTTCGTTCCTTCCGTTTGATTCGCTTAAGGGTTCGATCCAGGAAAGTGGCTCGTTAATTTATCCGCTGTATGTTCCATCAACGCTGATCGCAGCATCGGCCGCTGGAGGTGATTTCACTACTCCTGTCGATCCGCTGAGGACAAGGTATATGGGATTGACGACGAAGGCGGAAGGCGAGGGCGACCAACTCGCCAAGATCTCAGGCGGCAAGTATTATCCGATATCGCAGCTATCGGAGATCCAAGCCGCATACAACGACATCGTCGAACAGCTCAGGACCGCCTATTACGTCACCTACCGTGGAGTCTCCAACTCAGGCCGGTCGCCAAAGTTGCGGGTAAAGAC
>Ga0157375_10003160_pt1 | contig 14294 bp, 6 predicted proteins | sample M35metaG_FD_115311 | JGI IMG/M metagenome (GOLD analysis project Ga0157375, IMG submission 115311) | Miscanthus rhizosphere microbial communities from Kellogg Biological Station, Michigan, USA - M3-5 metaG | ecosystem: Host-associated > Plants > Roots > Rhizosphere > Soil | place: USA: Michigan...
CGCGGCCGATTCGTTGCCGCTCTTCACCATCACCACGACCGATCCCGCCGGCGTGGCCGCATCGACCGCGAACGTGGCGGAGACGTAGTTGCCCGACCACTTGAAGTCGGAGGTGCGATGGAACCCGGAGTTGGGGACTTCGAAGGTGGTCATGCCGCTGGTGAAGCCGTCGCCGCCAACGCCGAGCGTGACGGACGTGCCGGCATGCAGCGAGGTGGGCATGGCCTGCAGCGAAACGTTGTCGCTGCCGGCAGCCCATGCGCCGATCCATTTCGGATTCAGACGCACCGATCCGGTGCCGTTGACGTTGAGGTTGCCGTAGATGCGTCCGTTCTCGACGCGCAGCGGACCGCCGTCAGCGTACTGCGTCGGGAATGACGTGACCTTCGCCGACTGCCAGAAGCCGGAGAGGTTCTGCACGTTGAACGGACCGTCGAGAGGCTCGGCGTAAATGCGATACGTGCCGCTCGGCACGCCCTGCATCGAGAAATTGCCGTTCTTGTCGGAGAGCGCTGTGGCCACCGGCTCCCCTTCGTCGTTCACAGCCACGACCTGCGCGGCGAAGATGCCGCCGTCGTCGCCGTAGACGCGCCCTTCGAGCGTGGCGCCGGCGGCGGGTTTGTTCTTCGCGTAGGCGGCGCCGATGGCAACGCGGTCGTCGCTGTCGAGCGCGACGCCGCTGCCTGTGCCGATGTAGGGATACATGACGGACGACAACACCGCGGAGTGGTCGAGCCCGAGGACGTGACCCATCTCGTGATCGACGAGCTGCTGCATGTTGTAACCGCCGGAGACGGCCGTCGGATCGATCTGCATATCGGCCTCGATGATGCGGCCGCTGTCGTCGTACCAGTTGGTGGTGAGGGCGATGAACTTCTGGCCGGAGAAGAGGTCGTCGGCGACGGAGATGGTGTTGCGTCCGTCTTTGCCGGCCGAGGCGCCGTCGACGACGCCGAGCGACTGGAAGCCGATGTTCGTATCCGGAATCCCGCCCCAATCCTTCCCTGCCCGGTCGAGGATGGCCGCGGCCTGCGGAAGCATGTTGGCGACGCGGCGGTCGATGGAGTAGCGGATCGGGAAGGAGCCGTCAGGCCACGCGACGGGGATCAGCGTGCCGTTGTTGAAGTACGTCAGCCGCGCGGCGCCGAAGAGCGGCGCGGCAGCGAGAGCGAGGACTGCGGCGGTGGTGGAAAGCTTCCGGATCGGGGACATGGCTGGGCTGCGAATTTGCAACCGAGGTGCCATTGTAATAACAATTTGATGGTAACGGTAAGTTATTTTGGTTCGTGTGGGATGGCTGTCGGGACTTTGTCATCCTGAGCCGCCGGAGGCGTCGTAGCCGAAGGCGGAGCGCCGCAGGACGGTGAAGGATCTCAAGATGCGCAACCTGCGCTGAAACCCACTGGGATTCAACACAGGCTGGGAAGCTTGAGATCCTTCGGCGTCCTCCGGCATCTACGCCTGCGGCTCCGTGCCTCCGGCAGCCTCAGGATGACAGCGCGACGCACGTTCTCCTACTCCCGACAACCGACAACCGACAACCAACAACCGACAACCCGCCTCACACAATCGCAATCAAATCGATCTCGACCAATGCGCCCTTCGGCAACTGCGAGACGCCGACGGTGCTGCGGGCCGGTTTCGTGGTGCCGAAGTAGGAGGCGTAGATCTCGTTGAGGGTGGTGAAGTTGGCGAGGTCGGTGAGGTAGACGGTCGCTTTGGCGACGTTGGCGAAGGTCGCGCCGCCGGCGGCGAGGACGGCTTTCATGTTCTCGAAGACGCGGTGCACCTGGGCGGCAAAGTCGCCTTCGACGAGCGCGCCGGTGGCGGGGTCGAGGGCGATCTGTCCCGAGGTGTAGATGACGTTGCCGGCGCGAATGGCCTGCGAATACGGTCCGATCGCTTTCGGCGCCTGATCAGAATTGATGATGTCCATGCATGCTCCTTCCCGCTTGGGGCGTGACAGTATAATCGCCGCACTTTTGCGCGGAGCACACACGACGGATGGCAACGTATCCCGGCAATGCATCGCTTTCCTCAGCAGTAAAGGACCGCGTGCTCTCGACGTTCCAGCAGACGCTGGCGCTCTATAAACAGGGACGCGCCGCCGAGGTGGTGGAAGGGTGCACGCTGATCCTGCGGATGGATCCGACGTTCGATCCGGCCAGGAAGCTGCTGGAGAAGACGCGCAATCCGAACGCGAACGTCGACGTCGATTCGCTGATGCCGGCGGTTGACGATCCGCTGCGGGAAGCGCGCGCGGCGATGGCGGCGCGCGACTTTCAGCGCGCGAACGATCTGACGTCCGAGGTGCTGCGCAACGACTTCACGCACGAGGAAGCGCGCGCCATCAACGACACGGCGCGCGAAAAGATCGAGGCGGCGCCGTTCGTGGAGCAGTTCATCCGCAAGGCGGAGACGTTCGCCGGTCAGGGCAATGTTGCGGCCGCGCGCTCGGAGTTGGAGAAAGCGCGCGCGCTCGACAGCGACCATCCAGGCATCAGCCGCGTGTCGGAATCGCTCGCGGCGCCGCAGCCTGCGGCGTCGTTTACGTCGGGACCAAGTCCGTCGTTCGTCGTCGAAGCGCCTCCGCCCGCACCGGTCGTGCCCGGCCGCGGCACGGCGCAGGCGACTGATTTCGGCTTCACGTTCGAAGAGGAAAAACCGACAGACGAGCCGGCGTTCGGCGCGTTTTCGTTCGATGCGCCGTCGCCCGCACCTGCGCCGGCTCCTGGCTTTGGCGGCTTTTCATTCGATGCTCCTTCGACGCCTGCCGCCGGCAGTTACGACTTCGCGCCGGCCGCGCCGCAGGCGGGCGGCGACGATCAGCGCAAGATCGAGCAGTACCTCGCGGACGGTGATCGCGCCGCCAGCGCCGGCAATTACCAGCAGGCCATCGATCTCTGGTCGCGCATTTTCCTGATCGACGTGACGAACGATGAGGCATCGAGCCGCATCGAGAATGCGAAAGCGAAACGGCGCGAGAACGAGTCGAAGGTGGAGGCGCTGCTGGCCGCGGGCGAGAAGGCACTTAACAGCGGCGACCACGCCACGGCCCGCGATAAGTTCGAGGAGGCGCTGCGGCTCGATCCGGGCAATCTGTCGGCGCACGAGTTCATGGAGCGGATCACGGCCGCGGCTCCCGCGCCGTTCGAAACGCCGTTCTCCGCGCCGTCGACACGAAGCGAGACGCCGGCTCCGATGCGCGGCGACATCTTCGACGATGAGGCGATGCTGAGCGGCTCTTACGATTCGCTGAAGCCGCCCGACGCGCCGCCGCCGATCGCGATCCCGGCGAAGAAAGCGGCGAAGTCGAAGGCCGATGCCGCCCCGGCGAAGAAGCGCAGCGCGAGCACCGGCATTCTGCTGACGATCGTGGCGGTGGTGGTCGTCGCCGCGGCGGGATGGTTCCTCTGGTCGAAATACATGGCCAAGCCGCCGTACGATCCCGCGGCCACGCAGGCGATTTTCGTGCAGGCGAATTCGCTCGCGAAACGCCAGCGCTACGATCAGGCCATCGCCGTCCTGGGCGACATCAAGCCGACCGATCCGCAGCACGACAAGGCGCTGGAGATGATCGCCGATCTGCAGCACAAGAAGGCGCAGGCGGCGCAGATGATCAATGGCCGTCCGGCGTCGATCGTGTACGAGGAGGGCATCGCGGCCGGACGCACGGCTTTCGATGCGCACGATTACGAGGCGGCGAAAGCATCGCTCGATACCGCTGCGCGCATCAAGCCGCTGCCGCCCGATCTGGCGGCGATTTACACGACGGCATCGCAGCAGGTGTCGAAGCTGGAAGCGGCCAAGGCGCTTTTCAAGGAACGCCGCTATCAGGATGCGGTGACGAATCTCGATCCACTGCTGGCTGCCGATCCGCAGAATCAGTCGATCCGCCGGATGCTTATCGCCGCGCACTTTGATTTAGGCGCGACCGCGCTGCAGGAAGAGCGGCTCCCCGATGCGATGCGCGAGTTCGACGAGGTGCTGAAAAGCGATCCGAACGACGAGCTGGCGAAGCGCAGCCGGACGCTGGCCGAACGCTATGCCGGCCAGGAGAAAGACCTGCTGTACAAGATTTACGTAAAATATCTGCCGTTGCGAGGATGACGGGGGTCGGTTGTCGGTTGTCGGTTGTCGGGAGTCGGAGATCTTCTTGATTCTCCCCGACTCCCGACTCCCGACTCCCGACCCCCGACCCCGACAACCGACAACCGACAACCAACAACCGACAACCCTCGGGAGGGTGTGATGCGATTCGATGAAGTCGAGCTGCAGCCGGCGATGGTGGATGTTGATTCCACAGCTCCCCCGCCCGCACGCGTTTCGATCTTCCGGCGATTCGCGGCGCTCCTCATCGACGTCTCGCTGTTCGCCGCGCTGGCGCTGGCGCTCTCCCCTCTTCTGCCAGCGTCGATGAGCGCGATCTCAATCGCGTCGCTGGCCGGGTTCCTGGTGATCATCGCGGTCTATTACTTCGCAGGCACACGGGCGCTCTGGGGACGCACCATCGGCGGCGCGATCTTCGACGTCCGCGCGGCGCGATCAGGGATGCGCCGGTAAGTCGGCACGGCCGACGGCGTTGGTTGCCCAAGGCTCCGCCGACAGTACATATTAATTTTCGATGACGCGACTCCGATGGTCGAAGTGGGTTTCAAGACGCCGGATGGCGTCTCGTACGGTAGCCGGTGGTCGCGCGCGAAGCGCGAGACCACCGGTTCACGATCGCGCGGTGGCGTCCGACCCCGGCAGGGGTCGCGGAGGGAATTCACGCCGCCTGGTATTTGATACGCGACCCCATCCGGGGTCGAGGAAAAATCGCCATTCTCGGTTCCGGTGGTCGCTCGCTTCGCTCGGACCACCGGCTACCATACGAGACGCCATCCGGCGTCTTTCGCGTCGGCTTCGCCGACGGTGATCGCCTTGCGGTTCACATTTTCGGCGAAGCACAAAAACCCCCGTCGGGCGGGACGCCGCGACGGTTGCAGGCGAGACGCCCGCACTACGCTGCACGTGTTTACGGCTGCACTTGCGCTGGCGCAATCTGCAATGAGGAAATTCGGTCCTTCAGGTCGAAGGCGACGCGGAAGGAGACGGGTTGCTTCGAGTACGCGAGCGTCATCTCGATCACGCGGTAGGGAGGGTTCGCGCTCTGTTTGACCGCGGTGACGGACTTGTAGTCGCCGAAGGTGTCCGCGACGGAGGTGGCGAGGTTGGCCAGGGCCGGCGGGGGAAGTTGCTTGCGCATGATGTCGTCGAACGCTTTGCCGACTTCGTCGTAACGCTTCGCGACGAAGTTCTCCAGCAGCGCGCGCGCTGCCGCTTCGAGTGCCGGTTCGACAGGCGGCGGTCCGATCGGATTCGCGTAAATGGAGGCGATGCGGTCGAAGGGATCGAAGAGCACGACTACCGACACGGGCGATTTCGAGAATCGCGCGATCATCTCAATCGCACGCATCCCCTGCTGCGTCTTCTGGTGTACTTCGGTCACCGACAGGAAGACGCCGGCCTGGTTATCGAACTGTTTTTTCAGATCCGCCAGCATGGCCTTGGTGACGACGGGACGCAGGTCGTCGTTGAAGTCGCGCGTGGCATCGTCGAGACGGCTCGCGGCGAAGTTCGTCAGGAACATGCGCGCGATCGACTCGATTGGCGTCTGGAGTTTCGGCCGCGGTCCGGCGGCGAAGAGCGTGGTCAATAAAAGGGAGGCGATGAGTTTCACGCGCCGAATGGTACCAGCCGGCCCGGATCGTTACCGGGCCGGCTGGCGGTGATCGTTACGCGGAAGGAGGAGGCGGCGGAGGCGGCGGGCTGAGTCGGATCATGGCCGTCGTCAGATCGCTGAGGCGATCGGCGATGAGATTCTCCGGCGACATCTTCGGCGCGTGCTCCATCACGGCGTCCTTGAACGCCTTGACCGTCGGATACGTGGCCGCGAAGGTGTCCTTCCCTTTCCTGTAGTTGCCGCAGATTTCGTTGAAGGCGTGGCGGCCGAGGGCGCGGTAGCTCTCGAACTGCGACTCGCTGAAGAACTGGTCAGCCGTCGATTCGTGCGGGAAGTCGAGCGACTCGGTGGCGTAGTTGTACACGTCCTTCGGGAAGTAGTCGCCTTCGTAGAGGCCCGGTTTGATGTAGACGAGCCAGCCGTCTTTGTCGGTGTCGTCGATGGCGCTGTAGCGGATGCGCGCGGTGGTGACGTAGCGGCCCTTGCGGAGCGTCGACTCGCTGCTGCGCGGGTGCATGTCGTCGTACTCGATGTCGATCGGGACGCCGAGGTCCGTGCGGATCTTGCGGATGGCGTTGCCGAGGTCTTCGAACGAATATTTAGGATCGCACCCGCCGTCGCTGACCACGATGAAGCGGCAGCGGCGCAGGACCATCTCGTAGATGCCGAGGTTTTCGAAGTGGCCGCCGTCGGAGAGATAGACGAGCGGGCACTGATCGTCGGTCGTTCCGGTCAGCTCCCACGCCAGCGGTTCGAGGTTCGTGCGCGGATGGGCGTTGTCGTACGTGTTGCGTCCGGCCAGTCCGGGATTGCCGAGCCACGAGCCGAGACGGACGTTGAGGATGGTCAGGATGAAGGCCATGGCCGGCGACGAGTGATAGCCCTGATTCGGGCTGGCCGCGGCGCCGGAGATAGCCACGGCGGTGCCGATGGAGATGCCGTCCTTGCCGCCGTACTCTTTCGAGTCGCGGTAGCCGACGTAGAAGCTGCCCGAGTGCAGCGGCGATACGGTGAACGATTCCGCCTGGCGCTGCTGCCAGGCCAGCTTCTGTCCCGAGGTGAGATTGAGCGCGGTATTGATGACGTGCAGCGGCGCATGCTGCGGCGGACGCAGACACGCGCCGAACGTCTTCTGCAGCGTGGCGCGGTTGCGGCGCAGGCGCGGCGGGGACGGCTCGCCCTCGACGCCGCCGCCGAGGTCTTCGCGCATCAGGATGCTGTTGAGGTTCTGCATCATGGCGTTCTTCAGCGCGTCGTTGACGTCGCGCTTGTCTTCGAGCCAGCCGCGCGTGGTCTTGTCGAGACAGTTCCAGATGGTCTGCTCGACGGAACCGGGCGTGGTGAAGTTCGTCATGAGCTGGTCGATGAACTTCGGGAAGTCGATGAAGCTGGTCGGCCAGAGCAGGTCGGGCTGCAGCTCGTACATCTGCAGGTTGTCATGCGGATCGAATCCGGTGAATTCGTCGGCGTCGCGCGAATAGCGTGATGCGCCGAGGTACGCGCGGATCAGGCGGTTGCGATACAAGGCCTGCATCGAGAATCGGTTGACGCCGACGAGCGTCGAAAGTCCGGTCGCGGCCAGCGCTACGGCCAGGATTCCCAAAAGGTCCCAGCGGTTGGTGGCGTGCACGGTTTTGAGGTGCTCGACTCCGTTGACCGTCGCCAGCGAGAGGAATGGAACCTTGTCCGTCTCGTACTTCGTTTCGATCTTCGAGCCCGGAGTCTGCTGTGTTTGCGTGACCGTGGCGTTGGATTGGAACTGCTCGACCCACTTGGTTGCCACGGAGACTTTCTCGCCGCGGAGAAGTTGAATCAGAACGGTCGTGCCGAGGGAGATGCCGGCCAGCAGCGCGATCACGAAGAGCGGCACGGCGAGAGCCAGCACCAATCCGCTCGCGGCGCTGCTCTTCGATGCCTTGTCGTCTTTCTTCTTGTCGGCGGCCGGAGTCTTGGCGCTGAAGCCGAGGAGACCGGCCAGAAGTCCGGACACGCCGCCGATGGAACTGACGAGCACCGGCGCGCGGTAGAGCAGGACCGGTCCGAAGACAGCCACGAAACATCCGAGAGCGAGGATGACGGCGGTCATCAGGATCAACGCCCCGCCACGTCCCCACCACTCGCGGTCGTAGTCTTCGTTGACTTTGCTGGAGATGCCGACGAAGGCGGCGTTCTGCACGAAGAAGATGAGCAGGCCGATGGGAACGGCGAAGCAGACATACAACTCGGAGACCGGCGTGGAGTCGAAGAGCCCGCGCAGGAACGGCGCGATGCCGCTGAGGTCGGGCACTTCGCGCACGGGATGGTCGAAGACTTTGTTGGCGACGAGGTAGAAGAGCGTGACCACGCTGGCCAGACCGGTGAGCGTGGCCACCAGTTCCGTGGCCAGTTTCTTGGCCTTCCCGTGCTGCCGCTCCAGCGGCTCGCGGCGCTCGGCGGCGGACGAGTTGACGTAGAACCGGTAGTAATAGATGGTCGCGGGAATGACGGTCATCGCCGCCGCTGCGATCACATAGAGGATCCAGTCGCGTTGCAGGATCGGTTTGAACGGAAGCTCGGCGATCTTGGCCCAGTACAGGCTGACTGCCGTGGAAGCGACCGTCAACGGGATCACGCACAAGCCGAAAAATCCCCCCGTTCCGAGAAGGCTCAGCCCTTTGGCGTGACGTCCGTGGACGGTCGGCCGCGTTGCGCCGAGGTAGCCGAAGCCCAACGTCAGCGCGGCAGCGGTGACGATCAGCAGCGTCCCGGACGGGAACTGCGTGTCGTGCCGGAGCAGCATGGCGAAGAGGCGCGGGATGGCCAGGATCGCCGCGAGGATCGGAATCAGCACGAGGAGGTTGAGCAGGAGGTTGCGGACGTACATCGAAGCCATCGTCCATGTGTCGGCGGAGAGGAAGCCGAGCTTGGGACTCATGTAGTTGCTGTACGCGCGCAGGTGGCGCAGCGGCCGCGGCTCGGGATCGACTTTCTTCACCGGCCGGTCGCTCTTCGGCGTGTCCGGTTGCACGCCCTCGACGGCGGTGTCGGCGCGCACGAGGTCCTCCTGCACGCCGGCGATTCCCTTCGGATGACGGCGCGACCACGACGACAGCCAGCTGCCGATGTAGCCGCCGCCGGAGACGGTGGAGAGGTAGTGGAACTTGTCGAGGATGCGCGCGCCGGCCAGCCCTTGAATGATGCCGAGGGCGAAGGTGGCGGTGCGGATGCCGCCGCCGCTGATGCAGAGCGCGGTGCGCGCTTCGTCATCGTTCCGCGCATGCAGTTTGGTGTAGAGCGCGGAGAGGCGGATGTCGCGATGCAGCTTGATCGCGCCGAGGAAGGCATCGTCGACGATGCGGCGATTGATCTCGCTCCGCCGCGCGTCGGTGACGCCCTCGGTGTATTCGTCGTAATGGTCGATGAGATCGCGCCCAGTGTCGGTGATGGCCGGCGATTCGCGAAGCTTGCTCAGATCGCGCGAATCGACCAGCGCGTTCAACGCGGCCACGATGCCTCCGCTGCAGTCGGCGCCGCACGCGGCGCAGACGGCGCGGGCCCACGCTTCGTCGATGATGTCCGCCGGCGTGTACTTCGGCGACGGCACCTCGAGATCCCCGTACATCGACACGTACTCCTGTTCCAGCACTTCGTGCACTTCGAACGGAAGCGTAGACATAGGCCCTCCTGGCCGGATTGCGTTGTTGATGGATGAACTGCGGATTATAGACCGGCTGTGAGGTTACCAACAGCGCAGAGAACCAGAGAAGGCGACAGCCGGCCCGGCGATCACTCGCAGGGCCGGCTGAACTTGCTACTTGCCTTCATCTCGCCTCGATGCGCGGATGACCTTCTCCGCCAGAACCGAGGCTGCGGTCCCTGCCAGGGTGGGAGTCCCCGGCGCTTTGATTGGAATCATCGCTTTGTCCGCAAGAACGGCCGCGGCAGCGATGGTCGCGCCGTCGTTTCCGGCTTCCTGAATCGCAGCGGTCACTTTCTCTGCAAGGTTCTCCGTTGCCGCGGCTCCTGCCATGGCGGCAGTCGACAGGGTGGCGGCCAGGCTGTCCAGATGTTGGCCGATGACCTCTTCCGGTTTGCGCCGCCTCGCCGAGGAGGGGCTGATCGTCGTGGCAAATTGGGCGACGGAGTCATAGGTCGTGGCGACGCGTGCGCCGGCTCCGTAGTTGCCGCAGATCTCGTTCACGACGTGCCGCCCGAGGGCGCGATAGCTTTCGAACTGCGACTCGCTGAAGAACTGATCGGCGGTCGATTCGTGCGGGAACGTCGGAGAGGAAGCGGCGTAGTTGTAGACGTCCTTGGGGAAAAACTCGCTCTGGTAGAGACCGGGCTTGATGTAGACGAGCGTACCGTCCTTGACGTCGGGTCCGTCGATGGCGCTGTAGCGGATCGGTGCGACGACGACGTATCCGCCGTCGCCGAGCGTGCTGTCGGCACTGCGCGGACCAAATTCGCCGCGCGGAAAATCGATCGGGACGCCGAGATCCGTGCGGATCTTTCTCATGGCGTTGCCCAGATCCTCGAAGTTGAAGGTCGGGTCGCAGCCGGCGTCGCTGACGACGATGTAGCGGCAGCGGCGCAGGACCATCTCGTAGAGGCCGAGGTTTTCGAAGTGGCCGCCGTCGGAGAGGTAGACCCACGGATAGGCATCGCTCGTGTTGCCGGCCAGTTCGTTCGCCAGGAGTGGAACGCTGGACGTGGGATGACCTTTTCCATGCGTCCTGCGGCCGGCGATGCCGGGATTGCCAAGCCACCATCCGAGGCGGACGTTGAGAAGCGTGAGAAGGAAAGCCATGGCCGGAGAGGAGTGGTAGCCCTGATTCGGGCTTGCCGCCGCTCCCGAAATCGTGACCGCGGTGCCGATCGACATGCCATCCGGGCCGCCATAGCGGCGCGAGCGGCGGTAGCCGACATAGAGGCTTCCCGCGTGCAGCGGTGAAATCGTGAACGACGCCGCCTGCCGCTGCTGCCACGCCAGTTTCTCGCCGGCGGTGAGATTGAGCGCCGTGTTGATGACGTGCAGCGGCATCGGCTTCCGCTCTTCGCCAAGCGGCAGGTATTCATTGATGATGGCGCGGTTGCGGCGCGCGCGCCCGGAGATGGTTTTCGCGTCGTCCCCCGGTGCGAGCTTCAGGAGGTCGGTGTCGAGCAGCACGGTGTTGATGGCCAGGAGGAGCTCGTTGCGGAGATTGGAAACCGGCTTCCCCTTCGTTAAACGAGCGCGCGTCCAGAAAGCCAGCCGATTCCAGATCTCGTTCGCGATCGACTTCGCGGGATCCTCCCCGTTCCTGGCATTGACGAGTTTTGTTGCGAAGACCGTTTCGTCGCCGAACGTCGTCGACCAGACGATGTCGGGGTGCAGTTCATACATCTGCAGGTTGTCGTGCTCATCGAAACCGGTGAAGCGGTCCGGATCACGGCTGTAGCGCGACGCTCCGAGGTAGGCGCGGATCAAACGGTTGCGATACAACGCGTGCATCGAGAACTTGTTGACGCCGATGAACAGCGAGAGCGTGAATGCGCCGGCGGCGACGCCGAGGATGATCCATACCAGCCCCGGTTTCGTTTCGGCGATCGTCTGAAGATGCGCGATGCTCCGCGCTTCGACGAGGGAGCTCTCGGCGGTTTTTCCGGTCTCGCGCTTCACGACGTACGCGGTGTGGTCATGTGCGGCCGGAACGACCATCGTCGTCGTGGCCTGCGACTGGAACTGGCTGGAGTAGGCGATCGCCTTGTCATCGATCTTGTGGCCGTTGAACTGCTCGGCCAGCCAGGTAGTACCGAGCGAGATCGCGGCGAGCAGAATGCAGACGAAGATCGGCACGATCAATCCGCTGGCGGCGTCCATGACCTTCGCCGTCGTTCCGCTATCGTCCTTCTGCTTTCCGTTCGCCGGCGTCTTGGCGCTGAATCCGAGGAGTGCGGCGGCAACGCCTGAGATCCCGCCGAGCGAGGCGAGGATCACCGGCGCGCGGAAGAGGAGAAGCGGACCAAATACAGTGATCACGCCGAGCAGTGCGATTCCAACCGCGGAAAACAGCAGATACGCGCCGGCGCGGCCCCACCATTCGCGGTCATCGTCTTCGTTTCTGCGGCCGGAAATGCCGACGAAGATCGATGCCTGCAGGAAGAAGAGGATCAGCGTCACCGGCACGGCGAAGCAGAGATAGATATGAGCCTGACCGATGGCGTCCGTGAGCGGCCGGAGGAACGGCGTAATCGTTGTCGGGTCGGTGATCTTATGCAGCGGATCGGGGAAGAGCTTGATCGCCACCAGGAACGCAAGCCCGACCGCCGTGACGACGCCGACCACGGCGGCGACGAGTTCCGTCCCCATCTTCGTGAGGATGTGGCCCAGCCCCTGACGGCTCGCGCCCGACTTTCGGGAGGCCGCGGAGGTCTTCAGGTATCGGAAGTAGTAGAAGAAGGCAGGAACGAACGTCATCGCGAGAACGGCGGTCAGGAGATACCTGCCGGTCACCGCGCCGAAGCCGACGATCCCGAAGAACGAAACGATCTGCTCGCCATCGAGCAGGCCGGAAGTCGCGGAATGCTGCGCCCAATACGTTGCCAGAAACATGGACGCCCCGGCCAACGGAACGATGGTGAGAAGGATGTAGAGGAATGCCCGGCCGATTCCGGTGACCTCGTCTTTTCGTCCTTGTTCAACCGGCCTGGCCAGACCGATGTAGGCGAAGCCGATGGCGAGGAGAACGTTCATCCAGAAGAGCGGCTGCGTCGGCGTCGTCCATTTCACGTTCAGCAACACCGAGAAGAGGCGCGGCATGGCCAGCAGCGCAGCAAGGATCGGAATGAGCACCAGAAGGTTGAGAAGGACGTTGCGGATGTAAAGCGCGACCATCGTCCACGTGTCGCCCGAGGTGATGCCCAGGCGCGGGCTGAGGTAGTTGCTGTAGTCGCGGAGATGGCGCACCGGGGCCGGTTCCGGTTCGACTTTCGCCTTCGGTGAGTGATGTCCCCTCACGGCGCTGTCGGCGACGATGAGGTCGTCCTGCACCCCCGTGATCCCCTCGGCATGCCGGCGCGACCACGATGAAAGCCAGCTGCCGATGTACCCGCCGCCGGAAACCGTCGAGAGGTAGTGGAACTTGTCCAGGATCTTCGCGCTGGCAAGACCCTGGATGACGCCAAGAGCGAACGTGGCGCTGCGAATGCCGCCGCCCGAAATGCAGAGCGCCGTGCGAGCGTCTTTGTCGCTTTTCTTGTGCAGTTCCGAATAGAGGTCTGCCAGGCGCATGTCGCGCAACGGCTTGATCGCGCCGTGCAGCGCGTCGTCGACGATGCGGCGGTTGAGGCGCTCCTGTTCGTCCTTGTCGAATTTGCTGTAGTCCTTGAGCAGCTTCCGACCGGCATTGCTGAGCGCAGGCGAGAGCTTCAATGCCTTGATTGGCTGCGTCCCGTCAACCAATCCGGCCAGGATCTCCGTGACCTTCTCCGGACTTTGAAGGTTGCTGCGATCGAAGCCGCATTTCTCAAGGATCGCGCAAGCCCACTTGAGATCGAGGATTTCGAACTGGTTGGCGCGGACGGGAGGCGGCGGCTCCTCGTCGTAAATCGTCCGATACTCTTCTTCCAGCACTTCGTGCACTTCCAGCGGCAACATGGCCGGCACTCTGGACATAGGTCCTCCTCGGAAACCGGAAAAACGCAGTTAGTGGTGAAGCCGCAATTATAGACGGAAGGACCTGAAAAGTTCCTACGATTTTTGCGGCAGACGCAACAATGGGCGCGGATCGGCCGCGCTCGCTTTGCCCGCTTCGACCCAAGCCACGCGCGTGATCAGCGATCCGAGGAGGGCGGATGCGGCGGCGGCGCGGCGGGCGCGTTTCGAACGGATGCCGAGGAGCCGCAGGACGAGCGGGAGCGGTCCGGAAAAGAATCCGCCGATACGCGTGGTGATGCCGGTGACGCCGTGGCGCAGCGGCTCGGAGTCGACGGTGCGGTCGGATTCGATTTCGATGCCGGTGTACAGCTCGAACGCGGCCGCGGCGAGGGCGAGAACGTTGAGCGCCTGCTCATCGTGTCCGCGCAATGTCAGGAGCGCGGTGGCCGAGGCCAGTCCCGACGCACCGAAGTGAATCGGCAGCGTCTTCGCGTGCGCGGACCAGACCGGAATCGCGGTCGCGCCAAGGAGGACGCCGGTGTAGGTGGACATGACCAGTCCGGAAAGTGCGGCGGCGAATGCGGAGGCGGCGCCGATGCGCTTCAGGCCGAGCATGTCCGCGATCACAGCGCCTGCGCTGGTGGTTCCGAAGACCGTCAACGTCCATGCGCCGACCGACATCGCCGATTGCGGCTTGAACACGCGCAGCATGTTGAGGAACCGTTCCGGGCGGCCGAGGTCGAGGATGAGCAGCGGTCCGGATGCTGCGGCGCCGATCGCGGCGATCCAGCGCGCGTCGCGGACGAGCGATGGCGACGCGCCGGTGAGTTGCGCGGCGATGGCGATGACGCTCGATGCGCCCGCCGCGCCGCCCGCGAAAAAGTAGAGCGGCACTTCCCACGTCCACACCGGCGGCTTGACGATCGGCAGTCCGTAGTAGCTGGGAGTTTC
>Ga0157375_10003164_pt1 | contig 14292 bp, 10 predicted proteins | sample M35metaG_FD_115311 | JGI IMG/M metagenome (GOLD analysis project Ga0157375, IMG submission 115311) | Miscanthus rhizosphere microbial communities from Kellogg Biological Station, Michigan, USA - M3-5 metaG | ecosystem: Host-associated > Plants > Roots > Rhizosphere > Soil | place: USA: Michigan...
TGTTCCTGGGACAGCGATCGCTGCTGAAGATCACCGCGATTGTGCGTGAAGAGATGGACTCGATCGGCGCGCAGGAGTTTCACCTGCCCGCGACAAAGCTAAACCAGGCCAAGGTGATGGCTTCCATCGCGCGCGGCTTGTTGCGCAGTTACAAACAGCTCCCGCAAATCTGGTTCACGCTGCAGGGCTCATGTTCCTTCGATAAGGATGCCGCCGGACTGGACGTGTCTTATGAGATGCACCGCGCGGTGTACAGCCGGATTTTCGACCGCTGCGGAGTGGAGTACATCGTGGCGGGTGGAAAGTTTGTTGTGCGCGGCGCCGACTATGTAGAGATTCATGACTCTGAGGGCGATCTGACGCCCGAAGAGTTTCACACACCCAATGTAAAGACCATCGCCGAATTGGCCCGTTTCACCAGCTTGCCGGAAACGTCACAAATGAAGAGCGTGGTGATGGTGGCGGACGGCGAGCCGGTACTGGTGCTCTTGCGGGGCGATCACCAGCTTAGTGAGGCAAAACTCGGGATGACAGTTCGAGCGGCGCGTCCGGAAGAACTTCGTCAGTGGTTCGGCGCGGACGCCGGATCGCTGGGACCGGTCGGCGTGGCCAAGCATGTGCGTGTGCTTGCCGATGAAGCTCTACTAGGCCGGCGCAATATGATCGCCGGCGCGAACAAGAACGATTATCATCTGCGCAACGTGACGCCCGGCAAAGATTTCGAAGTCGAGTTCCACGATCTCCGCCAAGCCACGGCAAGCGATGCGTCCGTGCTCGGACATATCGTCAAGGTGGGCTGCCAATACGCGAAGTCCATGGATCTGCACGTGACCAACGAAGCAGGCGAAGAGATCGCACCGATGATGGGTAGTTACGGAATCGGCATCGAGCGGATTCTGAGCGCGGCAGCGGAGCTGTATCACGATACGGACGGCCTTGCACTGCCTCCCGCGATCGCGCCGTTTACGGTGGTCGTTACGCCGGTCAACGGCAAAGACGACGCGCAGCGCCAGGCGGCCGGTGCGATTTACGAGGCTCTTAAGAACGCTCGGGTGGACGCGCTGTTCGACGATCGCGACGAGCGCCCCGGCGTGAAATTCAAAGACGCCGACTTGATCGGCATTCCTTACCGGATTACGGTGGGGAAGAAGCTTCCCGAAGGGATCGTGGAGCTCGTCGAGCGCAGGCCCAAGCGTTCGACTGACGTTCCCATTGCTAATGTGGTGGATGCTGTGCGGGAATCATGGACTGGATAAATATACGCCGGGAGTTCCCGGCGCTCGAGCGCTGGACCTATCTCAACACCGCCACCTACGGCCAGATGCCCATTCGCGGCGTCGAAGCCATGATGAGGCATTCGCAGCGTCGCGACGAGTTTGCGACCACCGACTTCCTCGACTGGTATAGCGACGCCGATCGCATGCGCGCCGGAATCGCCCGATTGATTCACGCGGAGCCTGCCGATATCGCGTTTGTTCCGAACGCAGCCACCGCGCTCTCGATCGTCCTTGCCGGGATCGCGCCTAAACCGGACGAGAATATCGTCACGCTGAATGACGAGTTTCCCAATTATCTGTATCAGGGCGCAGCTCGTAAAGTCCGGTGGGAACAAGTCCACGAATCCATCGACGACAAGACTCGTCTGGTCGCGTTTAGCGAAGTGAACTACGCCACCGGCTTTCGCCCGCCGCTGGCGGAAACCGTAGCGTTTCTCGGCGCGCGCGGCGTGCCACTGTTTCTCGACGGGTCGCAAAGCGTCGGGGCGCTGACCTTCGACGTGCGCAAAACGCCGGTGGACGTGCTCGCGGTCCACGGATACAAATGGCTGATGTCTCCCACTGGCGCCGGGTTCATGTACGTCTCGCCCGCGTTTCGCAAGAAACTGCCGCCGAATGTGATCGGCTGGCGCAGTCATCACGACTGGCGCAACGTCGATCGTCTGCACAGCGGCACGCCCGAGTTCAAGGATGCGGCCGAAAAGTACGAGGGCGGCGGATTGCCGTTTCATCTCCTGTACGCGATGGAGGCGTCGGTAAACTGGATGCTCGAAATCGGCCCAGAAGCCATCGAGCAGCGGGTGATGGAGCTGGCGACGTCTGCCCGGTCAATGCTCCGCAGCTTAGGAGCTCACGTTGAAGATACGGGATCCCAAATTGTCATCGCGGGATTCGAGGGAATGGACGCCTCCGCGATCGCGCGCGCACTGCGGGAACAGAAAGTGGTCATTGCGGCGCGCCACGGCCGGCTCCGCATCTCGCCACACTTCTACAATAATGATGAGGACCTGATGCGCCTGGAGCGCGCGTTGAAAAAGCTGTTGTGATTACTTTCCTCGAAGCCGCTTGGCGGGAGCTGCGATTCGCAATGCGGTCGCTGCTGCGCGCGCCGTTAGCCACGGCTGTGATGATCGCCATCCTGGCCGCCGGCATCGGCCTCAACACGGCGGTGTACAGCGTCCTCTACGGAATCCTGCTGCGGCCGTATCCATACGCCTCGCCCGAACGGATCGTGCGGATCGCCTCGGCTCCGGTCAAGGATCCGGGCAACCGCGTGGGCGTCTCCCTTCCCGATTTCGAGGATTTCCGACACGACGCGCGTACCGTGCAGGATTTAAGCGCCTGGAGCACCGAGCGGATCAACCTAATTGACGACGGCGTCGCGGTTCCCGTGGATGCGGGCGTCATTTCGCCGGGCCTGTTCGCGACGCTGGGCGTGAAGCTCTCGATTGGCCGTGAGTTTCTGCCGCAAGAAGACATCCCCGGCGGCGACGTCAACAAGGTCATCCTGAGCCATGCTCTCTGGGAAAAGCGATTCAACGCAGATGCGGGGACACTGGGCCGCGTGATTCGAACTTCTCTCGGCTCGTTCGCCGTGGTGGGCGTCGCATCCCCGGGCTTCCTGTTTCCGCGCGATTCGGCATTGTGGATTCCCATCGAAAGCGAACTGCGCGCTCGCAACGGCTCGCGGCAAATGCGTTTTTATCGAAAATATCGCGTGGTGGCTCGACTCCGCGACGGCGCGTCACTACAAGCTGCCCAGGACGATCTCCGCCAGATCGGAACCCGCCTGCAGCGTGAGCAGGCCCCGACGAATCGCGACATTCTGCCAGTCGTCGAACCCCTGCGAACTGTCGAAACTTCTGAAATGCGGCCCTACGTGCTGCTGCTGATGGCGGGAGCAGGCTTGGTACTGCTAGTCTGCTGCACGAACCTGGCGAATCTCCTGCTGGCACGGTCGTCTGCCCGCGAGCGCGAATTCGCGGTTCGCGCGGCCATGGGCGCCGGTCGAAAGCGTCTCCTGATTCAGCTTCTAACTGAGCATTCCTTGATGGCGATTGCGGGAGCGTTTCTGGGCGTAGTTCTGGCGAGCTCTTTGCTGGGCGCGCTGCCGCGAATCATCCCTGGACCGGCTGAGCTTCCGTTCTGGATGCACTTCGATCTGGACCGGAACGTGCTTGCCTTCACCTGCGCGGTGACCATCGGAACCATCGCGGCCTTTGGACTGGTTCCTTTGCTGAAGTCGGCCCGCACCGATCTGGAGGGCCTGCTCCGCGATGGCTCGCGCGGGTCACATGCAACTTCGCGCCTCCGCCGCGGACTAATTGTTGGCGAGGTCGCACTGTCAGCAATCCTCCTGGTATGCGCCGGCCTGCTGCTCAAGAGCTTGAATCGTCTGGAAAGTGTCAATCCCGGATTTCAGCCGCGCAACGTGCTCGCGATTCAACTGTCACCGTTCAAGCCCGGCTCGGCGGAGCAACGCATTGAAGCGGCGACGACTTATTTCCGCCAGGTGATCGCCACCATCGGCCAAGTTCCCGGAGTGGTCGCAGTGGGCGCGACCGATGGACTGCCGTACACGCCCGATAGCGCCGACCGCCCCAGCTACAACATGGAAGTACAGGGCGCGGGGTCGGTGGAACGGGCTTATCGCGGCCCCGGTTCCGTGATCGATATTACGCCGCGGTACTTCGAAGCCATGGGGATTCCGCTGCTGGAGGGCCGCGCCTTTAGCGATCAGGATCGGAGCACGTCGGAAAAAGTGATCATCCTGAGTGAACGTGCCGCGAGGTTCCTGTTCCCCGGCCGCAGCCCGATCGGCGGCCAGGTCCGCCACAACACCAATGGCATGGCCGATCCCTGGTCGCGCGTGGTGGGCGTCGTCGGCAACGTCCGCTATAAGGCGGATGAAAACGTTGAGGGTATGGAGATGTACTATCCGTCCTCGCAGTGGGAATTCGAGAGCGCGTATGTGGCGATACGGTTCCAGCGTGCGCCCGCGGGATTTGAGAACGCCATTCGTCAGGCGGTTTCCTCCGTGGATGCGGAGACCGGAATCGATGAGATGAAGACCATGGACGCGCTGATGAATCAGACGCTGTGGCAGCAGCGCTCCTGGGGATTCGTGCTGGCGGGCTTCGCGGCCACGACGCTGCTGCTGGCCGCGGTGGGACTCTACGGCGTCATGGCCTACAGCGTGGCGCTGCGACGCACGGAGATCGGGATTCGCGCCGCATTGGGTGCGACGCCGAAGACGATTTTCGGTGAAGTCACCCGCGAAGGCGTGTATCTGGCGGCCACTGGAGCCGCGATCGGACTGGGCGCTTCACTGGGCGTCACCCGGCTTTTGCGGACCATGCTTTACGGCGTTCCACCCGCGGATCCACTGACGTTTCTCCTGGCCGCGCTGGTGCTGATCGCCGTCGCTGCGGTTGCCTCGGCCTTACCGGGGATGCGCGCCGCGAACATGGACCCGGTCAAGATCCTGCGCAATTAAAACCCCCTATTGACTGTCTATACGTCTTCATATAGACTGTCGATACGAATGGCGCCAGAGACTACGGATCTTCTACCCGGAACGCTGGACCTGCTGATCCTCCAGACGCTTTCTTTGGGACCGCAGCACGGGGTGGGAATCTCCCGGCGCATCGAACAGATCACGGGCGGGACGTTTCGCGTTATGCCAGGATCTCTTTTTCCGGCTTTGCATCGGATGGAAGAGCAGGGCTGGCTCGCCGCGGAATGGGGCGAGTCTGAAACCAATCGCAAGGCCAAGTATTACCGTCTGACTAAGTCCGGTTATCGGAGGCTGGGCACAGAAAAGGTTCGCTGGGACAAAGTCGCCTTGGCGATTCGCAGCGCATTGGAGGCTGGCTAGATGCTACGCGGCTTCTTGCGGAGCCTTTTCCGGCGAGACCGGGTCGAGCGCGATCTCGACCAGGAGATTCGCTCCTTCGCCGATATGCTGGCCGACGAGAAAGCGCAAAGCGGGATGTCGCGGCCGGAAGCCGAGCGAGCCGCGCGCATCGAGTTGGGAGGAATCGAACAAGTAAAGGAGCAGGTTCGCGCGAGCCGCTCGGGAGTCTGGCTCGACACTCTTGCCGCCGACCTGCGCTATGCATTCCGCATGCTGCGGCGGAACCCCGGTTTCGCGGCCGTAACGGTGATCACGCTCGCGCTGGGCATCGGCGCAAACACCGCGTTGTTCAGCGTGGTAAACGGGCTGCTTCTGCGCGACCTGCCATATAAAGACGCGAGCCGGCTGGTCTACGTCACCGAGTTCTGGCCGCACGAGCCCATCGTGCCCGGCCCACCCAATTTCGACTTCACCAACTGGCGCGCGCACTCGCACTTGGTGGAACAGCTCGAGGGTTATGGAGGCGACCGAACCGTTACGCTCATCACCGGCAGTGAGACGGAACGCATCGCCGGAACGGCGGTCACTGCGGGACTCCTTAACCTGATTGGCGTCCAGGCTGCCTTGGGACGCAATTTCACACTCGAAGAGGATCGCCCAGGTGCGGCGCCCGTCGTGATCCTGGGTCATCGCCTCTGGCAACGGCGGTTCGGAGCTTCTCCGGAGGTCATCGGCAAACAGATCCAGATCGATGGCGTCGCCCGTACGGTGGTTGGGGTTCTTCCCGCATCCTTCGCGTTCCCGGACAACAACATCAGACAGGAGTTCCTGTTTCCCATGGGACTTTCGCTCGAGCCTGGCATGCGCGAGCAAGACTTTCGTATTGTGCGTGTTTTGGCGCGGCTGAAACCCGGTGTCGCACTCGGTGCTTTACATACCGAGTTCGTCGAATTGGTCCGGCGCACGGCTTCTGAAGAACCTCCGCAATTCGTCACGATGCGCAAGGATATGGAGATACGCCTGATCCCTTTGCGCCAGTGGCTCACCAGCGGCGTCAGTCAGGCCGTTCTGATGCTCCAGGCTGCTGTGGCCATGGTGCTATTGATCGGGTGCCTGAACGTCGCCAATCTTCAGATCGCTCGCGGTATCGCGAGGCGCAATGAGATGGCCCTTCGGACCGCGCTCGGCGCCGGACGCGCGCGGATTACGCGCCAGTTACTGACCGAAAGTCTACTGCTGAGCATGCTGGGCGGGGCGACGGGGCTGGCCCTGGGATATGGGGCGCTGAATCTGATTCGATCCTTCCTGCCCGCGAGCCTGCACCTGGCCGACACCATCCGGATCGACCCGTGGGTGTTGGTGTTTACGCTGGCCATCGCGATTGCGTCCGGAGTCGTGACCGGCCTGGCGCCAGTGTGGGCCGCGACGCGCGGGCGCACGCACCTGGACGAGACCCTGAAGGAAGGTAGTAGCCGAACCACCGAGTCCGGCAGCCATCACCGCCTGCATCGGGCTTTAGTGATTGCCGAAGTTGCCATCGCCATGGTGCTGCTGGCGGGCTCCGGTCTGCTTATACGTAGTTTTGTGCGGATGGCCTCGCTCGATCCGGGCTTCGACCCGGACGGCGTGCTGACGCTCCGCATCGCGCTTCCGGAGCGCAAGTATCCGACCAGCCAAAGCAGGGCCGAGTTCTATTCGCAACTTCTGGAACGGGCAGCCGCGATTCCTGGAGTTCAGAACGCGGCGATCGGAACCGGTTTACCGCTCATCGGCACACGCGGGCGCGCTGGTACCTGGGTCGAAGGGCGTCCGGCGCCACCTCCCGGAGGCAGGCCATCGATCCCTGAGGCCGACATCAGTTCGAATTACTTTGACGCGCTGCGGATTCCGCTGCTCAATGGACGCGCTTTTACGGAGGCGGACCGTGCGGGTTCGCAGCATGTGGTGATCGTCAATCGGGCATTCGCCGACCTATTCTTTCCGGGCCAGGAAGCCATAGGCAACCGCATCACCTTCGGCAGCAGCAAAGAGCTGAATCAGATCATTGGCATCGTGGGCAATGTTCGCCAGGAGGGCTTGCGCCTGGCCGCCGAGCCACCTATTACGTCCGGTACCAGCAAATTCCCGACTCGGAGATGCTTCTAATTCTTCGGTCGAACTTACCTCACGGCGCGCTCGCCGCAGCCGCCGCCGGAGCGATTCACTCGATCAACCCGGACTTGCCCGCGTATGATGTCGCCACCATGCGCGACCGGCTCGGCGAGGCCCTCGCCACGCAGCGCGCCAACATGGCGCTCATGGCGATGTTCGCAGCACTAGCGTTGCTCCTGGCTGCGATCGGGATCTTCGGCGTAATCGCGTACATGGTGAGCCGGAGGTCACTGGAGATCGGCATCCGGATGGCGCTGGGCGCCCAGCATGGCGACGTATTGAAGATGGTCTTGGGGCACGGAATGGTTTTGGTCCTGGCTGGAATCGCACTCGGACTCGGTGGAGCGCTGGCGGCGACTCGTGCCCTGCGCACCCTGCTATTCGAAATCAGTCCCAGCGATCCGTGGACGTTAATCGTCGCAGCAGCCCTATTCGCCGGTGTCGCAGCGGCCGCCTGTTATATTCCTGCGCGCCGCGCCATCCGCGTCGACCCAATGACAACTCTTCGTCACGACTGATCGTATTCTACGCTCACCAAAAACAATCCCCTTGCCGGAGCCGACGGGCCCACCGGAATTTTGCAGCCGGGCTGTAGCCGAGCCTCGATGCCGCCCGGCGCGAGGTTTCCCTTCCCTGCCTCCAGCAGCACGCCCACGATGTTGCGGACCATGTGCTTCAGGAATCCACTGCCGCGAACACGGTAGATTAACCGGTCGCCTTCTCGGGTCAGGCATGACGAAAAAATGCGCCGAACCTTCGAGCGACCGGTGGCATCCACAGGATCGGCGGCCGCAAACGCGGTAAAGTCGTGCTCGCCTTCGAGCAAGCGAGCCGCCTCGATCATGCGGAGTTCGTCCAGCGGATACGGGTAGTGATACACGTAGCGGCGTTCGAAGGGGGAACAGATGTCGGCCCGCAGGAGGCGATACTCATACGTCTTGGCGACGGCATCGTAACGGGGGTGGAAACTCTCGTGTGCCTCGGCCGTGTCCAACACGCGGATGTCGCGTGGCAGCAGACGATTCATGGCCTTCTGAAGATTCGGCAAGGGAATCGGATTGGCCAGCCGGAACGCTGCCACTTGTGCCAATGCGTGAACCCCGGCATCGGTGCGGCCGGACCCGTCTACATGCACTACATCGCCTTCGATTTCGGACAGCACCTCTTCAAGCGAACGCTGGATCGTGGCGACGCCCGGCTGCACCTGCCAGCCGTGATAGTCGGTGCCGTCGTAGCTGACCGTGATACGAATCCGGCGCATGCTTTTCTTAAAACAGGCTTAGACCGTCGCGCGGGAGCCGGGCTTTTCCACCGGGAGACCCTGCTTACACAGCGGGCACTCCTCGGGCGTCCAGGAGACGGCGTCCAGGGTCGCCAGGGCCACCCGGGGAACCCCCAGGTCGACACGTCCCCCGCTGCGGTCGATGACCGAGCCCACTCCTAAAACCTGGACTCCGGACGCCCGCAGGAGTTCCATGACTTCCCGGGTGCTGCCACCGGTGGTAACCACATCCTCGACCACCACGGCGGTCTCCCCAGGGGTCAAAAAGAACCCCCGGCGGAGGGTCATCTTGCCCGAGGGATCCCGTTCCGTGAACTGAAAACGGGCCCCCATGGCCCGGGCGACTTCATGGCCGATGATCAGGCCGCCCAGGGCAGGCGAAACGATAACTTGTGCTTTTGGCATACTTTGGGCCATGCTTTCCGTCAGAGCCCGCCCCAGCTGTTCGGCACGTTCGGGGTGCTGCAGAACTAGAGCGCTCTGCAGGTATTCTCCGGAATGGAGCCCGCTGGTGAGGCGAAAATGACCCTTCAGATAGGCGCCTGTTTCGCGAAATATTTGCAATGTAGAGTTAGACACGGTTTCTTCATATATAATAGTCCGGGTAAGACTTAACATTCTTGACGGGATACCCCCTGTAACAACAGCACCGTCTCCCGTCGTCATTTCTAGCGAAGACAAGAAACCATTGGGGAGTAGTCTACTACGATGAAGAAGCTTAAGTGGCTCCTGGGCCTGACCTTGGTAATTGCAGCGTTGGCCTTGGGCGGCTTCACCTATTACACGCGTTCCAAGAAAGCTGATTATTTGACCGCCAAGGTGCAACGTGGCGATCTCGAATCGGCCATTTCCGCTACCGGCTCGCTCGCGGCCGTCGTTTCCGTCGCAGTGGGCAGCCAGGTGTCCGGCAATATCGCCGCCCTGTATGCCGATTACAATTCGCAGGTCAAAAAAGGCCAGCTGGTGGCGCAGATCGACCCGGCTCCCTTCCAGACCAAAGTCGACCAGGCCAAAGCCAATCTGGATAGCGCCAAGGCGCAGGTCACCAGCGCGGAAGTTGGCGTAAAGAAAGCGGACTTGGATATCGCTAACGCGCAACTCAACATCACCAACCAGCAGGCAGCTTTGGTGCGCGCCGATTCCCAGGTCAAGGACGCCAAGCGCAAGCTGGATCTGCAGGCCAGGATGTTCAAGGATGGCGTGGCGACGCAGGATGCACGCGACAGCGCCCAGGCGGTTTATGACCAAGCCATCGCCAGCTACGATTCGGCCAAGGCGCAATTGAACTCCGCGCAGGCCAATCTCGAATCGGTCAAGGCGCAGAAGCAAGTGGCGGAGACCCAGAAAGTCACGGCGGCGGCCCAGGTGGCCACGGCCGACGCTAACTTGCAGAACGCCCAACTGGATCTGGATCACACCCGCATTACCTCTCCGGTCAACGGAGTGGTGATCGCGCGCAACATGGACGTAGGTCAGACCGTGCAGGCCTCCTATTCCGCGCCCCAGTTGTTCAGCATCGCGCAGGATCTTTCGAAGATGCACGTGGAAACCAACATCGACGAATCCGACATCAGCCGCGTCCAGGTGGACCAGGACGCTTCATTCACGGTGGACGCGTATCCCGGGCAGACGTTCCACGGGACGGTCATGCAAATCCGCCACTCCCCGACCAACGTGCAGAACGTGATTACGTACACGGTGGTGATCGACGTGGATAACCCCGATATGAAGCTGTTCCCGGGCATGACGGCGAACGTCCGTCTGGTCACCGACCACCTCTCGGCGGTGGTGAAGATTCCCTCGGCGGCGCTGCGGTTCCGTCCGCCAGACGATCTCCTCCCGGCCGACGCGAAGAACTACGACAAAAAAGTCGCCAAGGTGGATGGCAAGGACGCCAACCCAGCCAAAGGCGGCGATGGTAAGTTCGATCCCAGCCAGTTCAAGGGACGTAACGGCGGCGGTGGCGGCGGTGGATTCGGCCGGCGCGGCGGTGATGGCGGCGGCGGTGGATTCGGCGGAGGCCGGGGTCAAGGCGGCCAGGCCGGCGGCGCTCGTCCTCAGTTCCAAACCGTCTATACGCTGGATGAAAAAGGCCAGCTCAAAGCGGAGCGCATCCGCACCGGCATTAGCGACGGAAACTTCGTGGCGATGCTCAACGGCAACCTCAAAGAAGGCGACGTGCTGATCACCGGCATTGAAGGTGTCCGGTCAGGCGCTAACCAGAACAAGAACGCGCCGGGATTCCCGGGCCAAAACAACAACAACCAATTCAAGCAAGGCCGGGGCGGCCTGCCGTTCTAAGTCGCCAGCGAGGATCATTCGTGGATTCTGCTCTCATTCGCATCGAGCACTTGCATAAGACCTATCACATGGGCGACAACCATGTGCACGCCCTGCGCGGGATTTCACTCGACATCGCGCGCGGCGCCTTCGTCTCCATCATGGGTGCGTCCGGTTCCGGCAAGTCCACCTTGATGAATATCATCGGGTGCCTGGACAAACCCAGCAGTGGCAAATACTACCTGGACGGCGTGGATATCGGCAGCCTGGAACGTGATGAACTGGCGGATATTCGCAACCGTAAGGTCGGTTTCGTGTTCCAGCAATTTAACCTGCTGGCCAGGACGTCGGCGCTCGAAAACGTCGAACTACCCCTGCTCTACAGCGACAACGACAAAACCAAGTTTAAAGAACGCGCCATGGCGGCGCTCACATCGGTGGGTCTGGCGGAACGCTATGACCACCACCCCAGCCAGCTTTCCGGCGGCCAGCAACAGCGCGTGGCCATCGCCCGCAGCCTGATCAACGATCCCCAGTTGATTCTGGCGGACGAGCCGACAGGCGCTCTTGATTCCCGCACCAGCATCGAAATCATGGGCATCTTTCAAAAGCTGAACCGGGAAAAGGGAATCAGCATCGTGGTGGTCACCCACGAGCCCGACATCGCGCACTATTCCGATCGCATCATCCAGTTCAAGGACGGTCACATCATGCTCGATGAGGCTGTGCCCAACCCGCGGAACGCGGAGCGGGAACTGGCCGAGATGCCCGAACTGGTAGAGGAAAAGGAACCCGTCGCATGAACAAGGTTTTCCAAAGTATGAGAATCGCGTTCCGCGCGCTGCGCGTGAACAAGCTGCGTTCGGCACTCACGATGCTAGGCATTATCATCGGCGTCGGCGCCGTGATCGCCATGGTGTCGGTGGGCAGCGGCGCCACCGACCGCATCCACCAGCAGATCGCGTCCATCGGCAGCAACGTCATTATCATTCAGCCGGGCAGCCAGAACACCGGCGGAGTGAAGAGCGGCAACGGCAACTCGCAGACGCTGACCGAGGACGACGCCCGGGCCATTGGCGAGGAATGTCCCGACGTCATGTTTTCGACGCCCATCCAACAGAACCAGCAGCAGGTGGTCTACGGAAGCAATAACTGGGGCACCCGGATCTACGGCGTGTCGCCCGACTATTTGACCATTCGCGACATCCGCATCGAGGAAGGCGAGCCCTTCACCACCGAAGATGTCAAATCCACCAACAAGGTCGCGCTACTCGGCAAGACCGTGGTCGATAACCTTTTCGCCGGAGAAGATCCGATTGGCAAAACCATCCGCGTCCGCAAGGTGCCTTTCACCGTGGTCGGAACGCTGGTGCCCAAGGGTCAGAATTCCAGCGGGCAGGATCAGGACGACATGATCATCATGCCGATCACCACCGCCAAGAAGAAAGTGATGGGCGGCGGACGCGCCAACAACTGGCAGCAAATCGGTCAGATCATGGTGCAGGCGCGCGATGGACGCAATAACAACGCCATGGATGAGATCGAAGGTCTCCTGCGTCAGCGTCACCGCTTGCAGGCAACCGAGGATAACGATTTCCAAGTCCGAAGTCTGGAAGAGATGGCGGCAGCCCAGGAGCAGGCAACTCAGATCATGGGACTGCTGCTGGCTTCGATCGCGTCGGTGTCGCTGATCGTCGGCGGCATCGGCATCATGAACATCATGCTGGTGTCGGTCACCGAGCGCACCAAGGAAATCGGTCTGCGCCAGGCGGTGGGAGCAAAAACCAACGATATTTTGTCGCAGTTCCTGGTGGAAGCGGTTTCGCTTTCGCTATTGGGGGGCTGCCTGGGGATTGCGATGGGGGTCTTAGCCAGCTTCGGCATCTCGTATTTTGCCGGATGGAACACGCTGGTGAGCCTGCCTTCGATCCTGGCGGCATTTTTCTTCTCGGCCCTGGTGGGGGTGTTCTTCGGATTCTATCCGGCGCGCAAGGCGGCCTTGCTCGATCCCATCGAGGCTCTGCGATATGAGTAAAGCTCTGAGGTATGAGTAATTGGGGTGGGGCTTCTCCGGACGTGTGCTCGCAACGCGGAGTGCCCCAGTTTCGCACGCCGGTATTCCAAAACCGGACAGTACGGACATAGTCATAGGATTTCTTTTCAACACAATAGCGCTGGTGTTTCAGATGCAGCGCTAGACGGAATGCGCGGATGGAACAAACCGGCCCGTCAGAAACGTTATTACTAGATTCGAGGTTAATCTAAGCCATGAAACAATCGAAACCCTTCATCGCGTTGCTGTGCGTGCTGCTGATGGCCGCGCCCGGCGTGTATTCCCAGCAGCTCAACGATCGCGGACCCACCTTGAGCAACGAGCGGCCGCATTGGTACTCCGGGTTCACCAACAACTACCGCACCCGGTATGTCCCACCCATCAGTGTTTCGAACAGCGGACGCGCCGATTCGCTGATCCGCGCCGGGAACCTGTATCTGTCGCTTTCGGATGCGATCGCCATGGCGCTCGAAAATAACATTGACGTCGAAGTTTCGCGCTACAACTATCCGCTGGCGGATGCATCCTTGCTAAGCGCCCAGGCCAGCAACGGCGCGGGTGTGAGCTACGACCCGGCCATCACCAGCACGGTCAACTGGGCCCGCACCGCCCAAATCCAAACCAATTCAGTTACCGCCGGCGGACAGTCGGTCAATATCGGAGATATCCAGACTAGAAACTTCGGCGTGGTGCAAGGGTTCCCGACGGGCGGCACGGCTACGCTCGGGTTCAACAACAACTCTTCGACCACCAATAACGCCAACGCGATCTTCCTGCCATCCTATAACTCCGGCTTGAGTCTTCAGGCCAATCAGCCCTTGCTGCAAGGTTTCGGTTTGGCCGTCAACACTCGCAATATTCGTGTCGCCAAAAACACGATTCGGCTGACGGACTACCAGTTCGAGCAGCAGCTCAACACGACTTTGAATACGGTGATCTCCACCTACTGGAATCTGGTCAGCTCCGCCCTGGCCGTCGACGTGGCCCAACAGACACTGGACGAAGCCAACAGACTCTTGAGTGATAACAAGAAGCAGCTGGATATTGGCACCATGGCGCCGCTGGACGTGCTCCAGGCCCAGCAACAGGTCTCCACCAGCGAAACCAATCTCATCACCGCTCAGACCGCCGTCGAGCAGCTCGAGGTGAGCTTAAAGAACCTGATCAGCCGTAACGGGCTGGCGAATGCGGCCCTCGCGGATGTTCACGTTATTCCTACGGACCGTATCACTGTTCCCGCTGTCGAACCGATCCAACCGGTGCAAGACGTGGTGGCCAAGGCGCTGGATCACCGTCCGGAACTGGCGCAACAGCGCATTCAGGTGGAGAACTCCAAGATCAACCTGAGCGGAACGCGCAATGGACTCCTTCCCACGCTAAACGTGGTGGGTAA
>Ga0157375_10003167_pt1 | contig 14288 bp, 9 predicted proteins | sample M35metaG_FD_115311 | JGI IMG/M metagenome (GOLD analysis project Ga0157375, IMG submission 115311) | Miscanthus rhizosphere microbial communities from Kellogg Biological Station, Michigan, USA - M3-5 metaG | ecosystem: Host-associated > Plants > Roots > Rhizosphere > Soil | place: USA: Michigan...
CATGTTCAGCGACTTACTGCGGTACGGCAGGCCTTCGAGGTATTCGCCGAGGATGCCGCCGTCGGCCAGGTTGCCGCCCTTGCGCAGGGCCTGTGGGTCGCGGCTCATGTAGGCCGAGGCGCTGGCGATTTCCTGGAAGAAATCCTTGGGTGAGGTCTGGGTCTTGCGCGCAGCATCGACGATCAGTTTCAGCGACTGCTGCAGGTCGTTGAGCTGCAACTTGGTCAGCATCACGCACACTTGGAACGCCGGCAGCGCCGGGTTGGTGAGGTCGCGGTCGGCGGTCCAGGCGCTGACCAGCTGCGGCGCCTGGCTTGCGCTCTTGCGACCGAGGAAGTCCATATGCATCGCATAGCCCACCGCCGCCGACTTGTCCGCCAGGCTCGGTGCACTGCTCAGCAACGGCACCGGTTGCGGCGTGTTGCTGCGCACCTGGTGCACGAGGTTGGCGAACACGCTGCCGATCTCGTCCACCCGCTCACCCAGCTTATGCACGTCGCCACCCGGCACCGGCGTGTACAGGTCGCCGATCTGCGGGTTGGCGTCTGCCGTGAGGATGCGGTACTGGCTCTCGGCGCCGGCGTGGGTTTTCTTGCCGGCATCGGTGCGCAGGTGAAGGGCATAGATCTTGATCTGCTTGCCCAGCGCCGCCTGGCGCACCTCGGCCTCGTTCATCTGGGTGGCGGCAAACGGGTCGTTCTTGCGCAGCGCACCCGCATCGGTCACCAAGAGGATGATGCGCCCGCCGTAGCCAGACCAGTCCATGCCATCCACCGCCTGCATCACACCGGCGAAGGCATCTTCGTTGAAGGAATGGCTGGACACGGTCGACGCCTTGACCTGGCGCGCCATGTCGAGGAAGCGTTGCGGGTCGCGGCCCTGGTCGAGGGTGATCAAGGTCTTGGCCACATACTCCAGGCCCGGGGTTTTCTTGATGCTGTTACGGAACCCCACCAAGCCAAAACTCACGCTGTCCAGCTCGCCGCGCTCGGCAATACGGGTTTGCAGCTCGTGCACCACGTCGCGCACCTGGTCGATATAGGGCTGCATCGACACGGTGGTGTCCACCACCAGCACCACGGCGGTCCGGAAGGCGTCGGCGTTGGCGCTGATCATCGGCGTGGCGGGCTTGGCCGCTGCGCCGCCGGGGTCGATGGACGCCACATTGAGCAGCTGCACCGGCTGACCGTTTTCGTCGAAGCTCTCTTTGGAATCGAAGATCGGCAACAGGTAGAACTGGTTCTGCGGCACCGCACTCGCCGTCGGTTCCAGGGCCAGCACCTGGCCGTTGTCGTCACGGTTTTTCTGCGCCTTGGCCAATACACCTTTGGCGGCTGCCGGGTCAGCCAGCAGCTTTTCCACCTCAGCGGATTGGCGCAGGAACATCACCGGTGCCCGGCCCGAGCGTTCGGTGAACTTGAGCACCAGGCTCTGCTTCCAGTCGCTGACTTGGGCCGCAGGCAGCCAGCCGTCGCTGCGCCCATCGGTGGCGGCACCGACGCGTATCCACGGGCTGCCGTCGACGTCTTTGCGCTGGTAGACATACAGCACAGAAAACGCCGGCAACGCCTTGCCCGGCGCACTGCCGGCCTCTGCCGAAAGCTTGGCCCCGGGCTTACTCAGGACCCGCTGGAACAGGGTCTTCTTGCCCGCCATCAGCAACGGGCGCTGGCCGCCATCCACCTCGGCCACCGATGCAACGGGCGTAGGCGGTGGTGTGACCGTCGGCACCACGGCAGCCGAAGGCTTGGCGGCAGGGGTATCGCTGCCACTCAACCACCAGTAACTGGCGCCGCCAATGGCCAATGCAACCGCCACCGCGACGGCCGCCAGTGCCAACACCGGACCGCGACGCTGCTCACTGTGCTGGGTGGGCGGCACCACCGGTTGGCGCACCGGCTGGGGTTTGTCGGTGGGGATCTCGATGGACTCTGGTGTGATGCCAGCCAAGTCGAAACTGACTGGAGTCGGAACCGGTATCGGCAACGGCCGTACCAGCGTCGCTTCCGGCGAGTCTGCCGGCAGTTGATCCAGCGCACGCAGCAAGGCCGCCGCATCCGGGAAGCGTTCTGCCGGGTCCTTGGCCAACAGCTTGCGCAGCACGTCCTGATAACGGCCGTGGTGCACCGGCAACTCCGGCAGGGGTTCGGTCAGGTGTGCCAGCGCCGTGGAAAGCGCATCGGTGCCGGTGTACGGCAGCTTGCCCACCAGGATTTCGTAGAGCACCACGCCCAACGCGTAAAGGTCGGCGCGGCCATCGATCTCCTGGCCTCGCGCCTGCTCCGGGCTCATGTAGCTCGGCGTGCCCACGGCAAACCCGGCCTGGGTGAACTGGGTGCGATCGTCCAGGGACTTGGCGATGCCGAAGTCCGACAACACCGCCGTGCCATCGGCGCGGAACAGGATGTTCGCCGGCTTCACGTCGCGATGCACCAGGCCCTGGGCATGGGCATAGCCCAGCGCCGAGGCAATCTGGCGGATCAGCGTCACGCCCTGCTCCGGGGTCATGCCGGCGGCAATGCGCTCCTTGAGCGTGCCATTGGGCAGGTATTCCATGGCCATGTAATACAACTCACCGACATTGCCGATGTCATGGATGGTCACGGTGTGCGGGTGGGACAACCGCGCCAGGGTCTTGCCCTCGCGCAAAAAGCGTTCGCAGAAAGTCGGATCCGCCGCCAAGGCCGCCGCCATCACTTTCAGCGCCACCTTGCGCTCCAGCGAACGCTGGGTCGCCAGGTATACGCTGGCCATGGCGCCTTCGCCGATCTCGCCGTCGATGTCATACCCCGGAATCACGATGTTCATGGCGAGACCTTCACGACAATGGCGGTGATGTTGTCCGGTGCGCCCCGGTTAAGCCCCAGGTGCACCAGGCTGCGCACGATTTCGTCGGGGGCGTCGTGGCTCAGCACGTCGCGGATTTCATGGTCTTCGACGGTCTTGTTCAGGCCATCGCTGCACAGCAGGTAGCTGTCGCCGGGGGCGATCAGCAGGTCGGTGACAGCCAGGTCCAACTGCGCCTCCACCCCGATGGCGCGGGTGACGATGTTGGCGCGCGGGTGTACGCGGGCGTCGGCTTCGCTGAGCAGGCCGCTGTCTTGCAGGTCCTGCACGTAGCTGTGATCGCGGGAGATGCCTTCCAGCACGCCATCGCGCAGGCGGTACAAACGGCTGTCGCCGGCCCACAGGCACACGCCTCGCAGACCGCGCGCCGCCAGCACCACAACGGTGCTGCCCATCAGGCTCACGCCACGGTTGGCGGTTTCTTCACGCACGGCGGCGTTGATGCGGATCAGGTCATTGCGCAGGGCCGCCGAGTACTCGTCCAGGGAACGCCCCACCGGCACGCCGCGCAGGCTGTCGACGATCAGGCTGCTGACATAGTCGCCCGCCGCATGCCCGCCCATGCCGTCGGCCACCACCCACAGGCGGCTCTCCGGCAGGTCCAGGCACGCGTCTTCATTGACCTGGCGGACCATGCCCACATGGCTTTTGCTCGCGGATTTGAACGTCGACCCCATCTACACCACACCTTCTTGTCCGAGCAAAAACTGCGCAAAATCGCCGGCGGCAGGCAGGCCCTGACACCGTAATAAACCAGGGGAAATCTGTTGCGAGCCACGGCCCCACCACAGGCTCGCCCCTTCGCAGGCCTGTTCGGCGAGCGCGGCCAGGCGCCCGTGGGGCACGGTGGCGGCCACCCGTTGCAGGCCAGCGAAACGGCTATCGACCGCGCGGGGTTCACTGCTCGGCAGGCCCAGGTTGTCGAGGCCCTCGTTAAAGCTTTCGAAGGTGGCGCCGGCATCCAAGGTGCTGAGCAGCAGTTCTTCTGCTTGCTCGAACCAGGTGTCCGGCCCGCCGACCAGAGACGCGGGGTTGGTGTCGTGGTCGAGCAAGGTGACCACCGCCAGCGGAAAATAACGCCCGACCCGGTCAATGCTCGGCATCACCACACCCGCTGCGGCGTCCGGCCCGCACACGCCCGGCGCCAGCACAAAACGCCACAGTGGGCTGACCAGGTAGGTGTTGAGCCAGTCACCGCCGAGGCTGTTCTGGCTGGCGAGCAAACCTGCTGCCAGCCAGCTGTCCCACGGGCCGATAAAGCTCTGGGGCAAGGCACGGCTGACAAAGTCACCCCGGCTGGCCAACTTGCCGTAGAAGCCCAGCGTCGTCATAGCCGCTCCGGCAGGCTGAAGCCGCTGAGTACCCGGCTCTTGAACGGGTTGAAGGCACTGTTGGCGCGCAACTCGTAGGCGATGCTTGCGCCGTCAACCCGCAGGCGCAGGTTGAAGCGGTCCGGCGAGTTGCCGGCCGTGAGGTCCGACTGCTCCAGCAGGCGGAACCAGGCCCACGGCCCGTCCAGGGTCACGCCGGAACGGCCACTGGCCGACGGCGGCATGATGGAAATCCGCACCACGCCAATGCTGCCGGGGTTTGGCCATTGCATGGCCACCGGGCGGCTGGGGCCGTGGTCGTAGCTCAGTTGCTGGCCGTCCAGATCCAGCAGGAACTGGGTGATGGTCGGGTCCATCGACACCGGCTTGAGTTCAAAACGCACGATGGGCTGGGTGCCCCCGGCGCGGAAGAACGCATCCCGGATCGCCGCCGCACGCTGGAAGGTTTGCAGCACGCCCGGGGCAATCCCCAGTTTCTGCGCCGCGCCCGGCTGCCAGCGCCAGGTCTGGGCCGAAGTGTCCACGTAAGGCTGCAGGTATTTGCGGAAGTAGTTATCCATCACCCCGCCCACCCCGAAGAACTGGCCGAAGTCGTCCAGGGTGGCATCCCGTGCACTGCCCGGCGCCATCGGGTAACGCCCGGCCAGGGACTGGCGATACACGTTGACCACTTCGCTGACCCACGCCGCGTTCAGTTGGTTACGCACCCCGCCCATCATGGTGTTGGTGGTGGAGTTGACCACCGACTTGACCATGCCTTGCACCAGCGACGGCTGACGCTCGGCATTCAGGCTGACCCGCGTGGCCGCAGCCGCCGCCTGGTTCTTCGCCTCGCCGAGCAAGGCGTCGCCACTGGCACCGACCATGGCGCTGACCTGCACGTACAGCGCATTCATGTCGGCCAGCAGGCCATCGATGGCCGCTGGCTCACCTTCGTTTTTGCTGACGATGCTGTTGAGTTCGGCAAAGTGCGCGGTCACCGGATCATCCGCAGCAGCCGGCGCGCTGGCCGTCGGTTGCTCCTGGCCGAGCAGGCTGCCCAGGCGCTCCTTGAGCTTGTCCACGCCACCTTCCACCGGCACACCTTTGGCGGCCAGTTGGCGTTCTTCGGCTTGCAGGTCGGTTTCCTTGGCCACTGCCACCAGCAGTTTTTTCAGTGGCGAGGTCGGGCCGGAGATCACCCGCAGCACGTCGGCCGCCTGGGCCACGCTGGTGATCGGCACAAAGTCGATGTCTGCCAGCAGCGCGTCCCACTGGCGTTGATAGTCCTGGAAGTACAAACGGCGCACATCGCCGGCCAGGCTCACCACGTTTTGCTGATCCGCCTGTTCGTGGCCCAGCACCCACTGCTCTTCGGCCAGGGTGCCGGTCTGGTTCAGGCTGCTGAGCAAGAACGCCTGGCGATAGCCCTTGGCGGTGAAAAACCCACTCAACGGCTCGCCCAGGGGCTTGCCGCTTTTGCGGCTGAACACCAGCGCCGCATCACGGCCAGCGGCTTCGTTAATGCGAAAGTCCGGGATGCCTTCGGGCAGTTTCTGACGTTTGACCCGGTCATACACACGCTGCGCCACCGGCAGTTGTTGCAGTTGTCGGCGCAGGTCGTCGATCAAGCGTGGGTCCAGGCGCGCATTCGGCGGATGGCGCTCGAACAGCGCCTGCAAGTGCCCGCTCAGGGCCTGGCGCTGATCGGCCGGCAGGTCGCGCGGCAGGTTGCGGTCCCAGTCGAGGGCGATCCAGGCCTTGATGAAGTCCGGGTCGTAATGCTCGCTGTCGGCCAGCATCAGGTAGGCCTTGAGGCCTTCGTAGAGGAAATCGGAATTGCCGCCGCCGTGCAGTTGCTCTTCGATGCGCGTCACCAGGCGTGGCGCAAACACGGCGATCAACAGCTTGCGGTAGACACTGGCCGACTCGGCTTCGAGCATGTCGCCCTGGTAAAGCCCCAGCCCTTCGGACCAGCTCGGCGAGTCACCCGCCAGGTGCTTCACCGCGTTGAGCAATGGCAGCACGGCGAGGACTTCACGCTGCGCCGGACTCAGGCTCTGTACCGCCTGCCCCAGCGGCGCGACCTTCTGGTCAACCTGCGCGATGTAGGCCTGGTTGGCGCGATAACTCACCCACCACAGGCCACTGACCACCACGACCACCGCCACGGTGGCCGCCAGCACGCCACGCGCAATCCACTTGCGTCGACGCTCGACCTTGGGGTTCACGCCCACCAGCCCGCGTTCGGCAAACGCCACGGCGGTGAAGAGTTTTTCGATAAAGTAACTGCGCCCGGTGCCGCTCTGGCGCGCCAGTTGTTGGCGGTCCAGGTTCATGCTCTGGGCCATGGCGCCGATCAGGCGATCAATCGGGCTGCCCTCCTGGGTGCCGCTGGTGAAATACACACCGCGCAGCAACACGCGCTCTTCAAAGGCATTGGGTTTGAACACACCTTCGAGGAAGCTTTGCAGGCAATCTTTCAACGCGCCGAACTGCTGCGGGAAGCCGTAGATCAGGTCGCGGCGCGCCGGGTCGCGCTCCTGTTGCAGGCGTTCCACCAGGCGTTCGTTGAGGCGCTGTTCCAGCCCGGCGAATTCGCTTTGCAGGTGCGCCAGCGGGCTGTCGCTGTTCTTGCCATCGTCCAGGGCAAAGGTCATGCCCCACACCTGGGCGCGGTCTTCCTTGCTCAGGTTGTCGAAGAACTCCATGAAGCCTGGTACCAAGTCGAGCTTGGTCAGCATCAGGTAGATGGGGAAGCGCACGCCCAATTGGGTGTACAGCTCCTGGATACGCAGGCGGATGGCGGCCGCGTGGGCGGCGCGTTCCGCGTCGGTGCCCAGCAACAGGTCCGACAGGCTGATGGCGATAAACGCGCCATCGATCGGGCGGCGCGAGCGCTGCTTTTTCAGCAGGTCGAGAAAGCCCAGCCATGCGGCCTTGTCCACCGTGGAGTTGCTGTCCTGGGTGGTGTAGCGGCCTGCCGTGTCGAGCAACACCGCCTGGTCGGTGAACCACCAATCACAGTTGCGTGTGCCGCCGACGCCGCGCACTGCACCAGCGCCCAACTGGGCCGCCAATGGGAAATGCAGGCCGGAGTTGACCAGCGCGGTGGTCTTGCCCGAACCCGGTGGGCCGATGATCACGTACCACGGCAGCTCGTAGAGATTGCGGCGCTCATCGCCACCCAACTTCGCCTTTTTCAGCAGTGCCAGGGCCTCGTCCATGCGCTGGCGCAGGGTGGTGAGTTCTTCGGCGGTGGCCACGCTGTTGGGGTCGGCCGGGGTTTCGGCGGCGAGGCTGCGCATCACTTCGGCGGCCTGGCGACGGGCCTGGATGATGCGAAATACGCGGTAGGCGATCCACACCGCGAACACCAGGATGATCAGCGCCCAGCGGCGGCCTTCCGGCACCAAGGCATCGAGCAACGGCCCGACAAACCAGATGATCAGGCTCAAGGCGATCAGGCCCAGCACCGGGATCACCCAGCGAATCATGAAACTGAAAAACGCCTTCACTCGACGCCCTCCGCCAATACAGTGATTTCAACCCGACGATTGCGGGCACGGCCTTCGGCTGTGCTGTTGGTGGCAACAGGCTCCGTGTCGCTGCGGCCTTCGGCGCTGAAGCGCTCGGCCTGGCCAGTCTTGGCCGCCAGGATCTCCAGCACCGACTTGGCCCGCGCTTCCGACAGCGCCCAGTTGGACGGGAAGCGCAGCGTGGCAATCGGCCGGTTATCGCTGTGGCCGGTGACGCGCACCTGGCCTTTCACTTTGCGAATGGCGTCGGCGATGCGCAGCATCAGCGGCTGGTAGTCATCGACGATGCTGGAACTGGCGGACGCGAACAGCTCGTCGCCCCGGATGGTCACCACCGAACGGTCCACTGCGTCTTCCACGGCCACGCGCCCGGCCTTGATGTCTTCTACCAGGAAGCCCGCCAGGCGTGGTCGCTCGATCACCTTGGGCTGCGCCACTGGGCGGTCGATGGCTTGCACTGGAATCTCGCCCAGAGCATGGATATTTTTGAACACCGGCTCGGCATCCGACGCCAGCTTGAGGCGCAAGCCGAACAGCAACGCCAGCAACAGCGCAACGCCGATGGCCACCGCGATCCACGGCGGCATGAATTGGGCCAGCCGATCGCGGGCCACGGTCACACCGCGCCAGTGCGGCGACAGCTCACGCTCGTGCTCGCCACGGGCGCTGCGAATCGCCGCAGCGGTACGTTCACGCAACGCTTCCAGCTGGCTGCGGCCGTCGTTCATCACGCGGTAGCGGCCTTCGAAACCCAGGCACATGCACAGGTACAACAGCTCCAGCAGGTACAGGCGTTCCCGCGGGCTTTGCAGGCAGTGGTCGAGCAACTGGAAGACCTTTTCGCCGCCCCAGGCCTCGTTGTGCACGGTGATCAACAGGCTCTGCTTGCCCCAATCGCTGGTGCTGCCCCACGGCGTGCTCAGCACCGCTTCATCAAGGGCGGTGCACAACGCGTAGCGCGCCAGCAGCACTTCATTGCGCGCAATACCGGCGGCTTCGGCGCGCTCTTCGAACTGGCGCAGGTACGCCAGCAACTGCGCACGCAGGCTGGCGGGCGCCGGGTGGGCGATGGTGTTGCGCAGACGCGTCAGCAGCGCCAACAACGGGCCAGCCGCACTTTCCAGCGGGTTGAGACCCTGGCTCTTGCCGGTGAGCATCGGCGCGGCCGGCATCGACAAAGGCGCGGGTTCGGCACGCGCGGGTTCTGGCGCACGGCCACCCGGGCGCGGCATGAACTGGGTGCGGTCGTCATCATTGGGATGCATCGCGGATTATCCTCGGATCGCCCAGAAGGCCAGGTTCAAGCCCGGGAACTGCCCGGCGATGTGGAAGGCAAACCCACCGGAATTGCTCAACTGCTGCCAGTGCTCGCTGCCCCGGTCCAGTTCGTAATAGGTGGAGCCGGCGTGGTAGGGGATCTGCCGTGGCGCCACCGGCAACGGCAGCAGGCCGATGCCCGGCAGTTGCAGGTTGACCATGTCGCGGATGTGTTCCACCGAGCCGACCTTGCTCTGCTGGCCGAAGCGCGCGCGCAGGGTTTCGCCGGGCACATCGGCGCGTACCACGAGGATGAAGCTGGCGCTGTCGATCAGGGTCTTGTCGGCCAGCATCGCCACGTGGATGCCGTAGGCTTTCTCGACAATCGGGATCGGCGTGGCCTTGCTGTCGATCAGCATCGACAGGGCCTCGCGCAGCGCCGCCATCACCGGGGCAAAGCTCAGGGTCAGGTCGTCGTGCTGGTAGTGCGGGTATTCCTGGGGGCGCCGGCCGGTGGTGGAGAAGGTGGAGAATTCGCCGGCCAGGCTCACCAGCTCGCTGAAAAAACGCTCCGGGTGCAACGGGCTCAACTGGCTGAAATGCTGGATCAGCGGCTGGGCGCGATTGACCAATTGCAGCAGCATGAAGTCGGCAATCTCCGACGCGCCACCGGCGCCCGAGGCGACCACGCGGCCGGCCAGGGCTTCGCCACGCTGGTGCAAAAGGCCCAGCAGTTCGCTGCGGAACGCCGTGAGCGGTTTGCTGGCGGCCACGTCGAGCACCGGAGGGATGTAGGTGTCGTCGAGCACCAGCGCACGGTCGGCGCGTTTTTCCTTGATGCGCACCAGGCCCACGGCGGCGTAATCGCTGATGCCGTCCTGGGCGGTCAACAGGCGCAGGGCCCGGGAACCCACGGCCACCGGCGCGCGGTTTTCGAACGGCGCGTTGTCATCACGCACTTCGCGCACCTGGCTCACATAGCGCGCGGCGCCAAGGGCTTCGCCCTCGTCGACCGTGTCGCGGGCGCCTGCACGCTTGAGCGGCAAGGCCAGGTACACCAGACCGTCACGCAGGTTGTCGTCGATGTTCAGTGGGCTCGGCGCCAGGTCGTCCTGGGGGATATTGAACGGTGTGCCGTCGGGCAGCAGGCCGCGTGCAGACACAATGGCCAGCTTGCCCTGGGCCAGCAGGCCCTGGTCGATCAGCAATTCGGAAAAACCCCAGCTGCCTGCCGACAACGGGCGGCTGCGGGCATCAATGAGGTTTTCCAGGTAACGGTCATGCTGCTGGAAGTGCTGCGTTCCGATGAACATGCCTTCCGACCAGACCACGCGATTGTTCCAGGACATGGGGGCTCCGATTGCTTCTTATCTGGCAGGGCTGGATGGGGGAACCACGACGTCGGCGCGCACGGCACGCACATCGAGGCTGATCTGGTATTCGGTGTATTGGCGCGCCGGCACATTGATCACCGTGCGCCATTGCGCGCGATCAAGCTCGCGGTAACCCACCAGCAAGCCGATCTGGCGGGTGGACGGGTCGAGGTCGCGCTGAATGCTCAATTGCTGGCCGGGCTGCACCATCACTTCGTCTTGGTCGAGCAGGTCCAGGCCGAGGGTGGATTGCGCACGGTCGGCCAGGGCGAAGTAATCGGAACGGCCGAAGGTGGTGGCGTTTTTCAGCTCGAAGATGCGCACCCGCACCGGTGCCGCCTGGCCGTTGGCACCGGGGTTGAGCCCGGCAATCGCGTGGAAGTGCAATTCGACGGCGGCGGTGTCGGCTTCAGCCTCGGCCGGTGCGTCGGGTTTGGCGGCGTCCGTGGCACACGCCGTCAGCAGAAGCGCCGTGGCGGCTGCGAGTAAAAACCTGGGAATCATCCTGCGTCCTCAATGACGTACTTAGCTATCCGTTAATCCATGTACTGCGTGTCAGCGTCGCTGTCGGGCGCTGTGTTCTTCGTAGGCTCGGCTGAATTCGCGGCCGAACAGGTCCTGGAAGTCTTCCTGGGCCTCGCGGGAAATATTGCTGTAGAGCTCGGTGAACTGTTGCCAGTACTGGGCCTGGCGCGAACCGTTGAACAGGCTGGAGAGCCCGCCCGGCTTGCCCATGCGCTCTTCCAGCTGGGCCGGCTCAAAGCGCTTGAGCAGGTGCTTGATGGCCGCTTCCACCCCGGCCATTACCGCCAACTGGTGAGCGCGCAAGTCGTCGAAACTGTCGCGCACTGCTGCGTCCGGCGCCATGAACGCCTGGTTGCCGTGGCGAAGCAGCAGCAGTAAGGCTTCATCGGCATTCGGGGCGAATTTCAACGGGTTGTTTTCAGCGGGCTGGATCATCGTCTGCTGCATGCGGAACTCGCCCTTGAGGCTGGCCCGGGCACGCAACACATCGATCAGGCCTTCGACCATCAGGCGGTAGCTGCGGCCGATGTTTTCCATCTGGGCGCAGGCGTCGGCCTTGTCCAGGCGCAGCTGGTCCAGGCCGGCACCGCGCAGGAAGGCTTGCAGCAGGTCGGGCTGCGCGGTATCGGCAAGCACCGGCGGCGCGATGACGGGCGCAGGGGGCGGCTCAGGTGTGGCGACTGGTACGGGCGTGGCCACCACAGGCGCGGGCGCGGGCGTGTCGCCGAACAGGTCCCAGTCCTCGGGGATCACCGAGCCGGACACCACGGGTTTTTCGACCACTGGGACTGCCACGGGCGTCGGTGGGCGGAAATCGTGCTGCTCGGAAGGCACATGGTCCGCCACGGTCGGCGGCGGCACGGCGGTGGGGCTGAGGAAGTCGAACAGGTCGGGCAAGGTGTCCATCGAGGACGCGCCCTGAAATTGCGGGGCGATCACCGGCACGGGGGCCGGCGTGGGCGTGTTCACCACGGCCCCCATCAGCGCTTCGAAGCTGTTGGGTGAATCTCCGACAAACGGCTGGCTGTCGACGGCCTGCACGTTGAAGTCGATGCGGGCCTGGATCTCGTAATCGCCGATACGGATCAGCTCGCCGTCCTGCAGGGGCTCGCTGTTGCCCCGGCGCAAACGAATACCGGCGTTGACCAACTCCACGCCGTTGGTGCTGTTATCGGTTAAATAATAACGGCCATCTTTGTATTGAATAACACAGTGTTGCGAAGAAACCAGACGCTCAGGATCAGGCAATACCCAGTCATTATCCGAGCTGCGGCCAATAGCCATCGAGCCCTGATTCAAGGACTTTTCCGGACACTGCCCAGGGGTAATCTTGTGATAACTAGTGATAGTCAAACACAGCGACATCTTGCCTCCTTGCTGATACTTCGCGCGCGGTCGGCTCCCAGGACAGCGTTTCCCGGGAGATCCCCACCAGGCCGTGCAATCGACCTTAAAAACCTGCTTTTGTCAGCATGATCGCTGATCTTAACTGGCCTCTATGACAAAAATCCTGTCCGGGTGCGCCACCAGACCCACCAGTCGCGCAGGTTGTTAAGCACCGCACATCTGTCACAGAGGGCGAATAGCTTACCTTGACAAGGCATAAGTACTACACCAAAAATGCACAACTTCTTGAATACCAGTGATGGCACTTTGAAATCAACTTGAGTTCAAAGTTCCAATATGACCAAGAAAACATGCCTAGTTCCTCGCGCAACTAATGCATGCATTGCCCGCCATCTAACGGGCTGATAGGGAGATCAATTTCAGTGGATGTGCCGTTGCTGCTCACCGCCGTTTCCGCGACTTCGCCCTGTGGCGAAGACATGGAATATGACGCGGACTTTCTCCACCTGGAGCGTGCCGCCAAGGGTCAACCCGAGCGCAGCATGGGCGACTCGATCCTGCCCGCCGAACCTCCGGAATGGCGCAGCATCCAGCAGCAAAGCCTCGACCTGCTGGCGCGCAGCAAAGACCTGCGCATCACCCACTTTCTGGTGCAAAGCTCGCTCGCCCTGCAAGGCGTTGCCGGGTTTGCCGAAGCCCTTTCGCTGATCAACGCGCTGTTGCGCGACTACTGGGCCGAGCTGCACCCGCGCCTGGACGCCGACGACGATAACGACCCCACCGTGCGCATCAACGCCCTCACCGGCCTGACCTGCGACACGAACATCCGCCTGCTGCGCGAAAGCATCCTCACGCGCTCGCGCACCTTCGGCCCCGTGAGCCTGCGCGCCGCGCTCAACGCCAGCGGCCTGCAGAGCTTTGCCGATGAGCAACTGGGCGCCCAGCAGCTCAACGCCGCCTTTCTCGACAGCGACCCCGAGCAACTGCAAGCCACCCGCGATGCCTTGAGCGCCGCGCGCGCGGCCTGCGAAGCCATCGAGCAACAGGTCAACGATCAAGTCGGTTCCGCCCAGGGCGTGGACCTCAGTGCCCTGAAGCAGCCGCTCAAGCAAGCGCTGCAGATACTCAACCAAGCGGTGCCCGGCACCGACAGCAGCAGCGAACCCGAGGCCGTCAGTGACGACAATGCCCCCTCGGCCGACTTCGCTGCCGCCCCCGCAGTACAGCGTCCGGTCGGCGATATCGCCAGCCGCGACGACGTGCTGCGCAGCCTCGACAAGATCCTTGCGTACTACACCCGTCACGAGCCTTCGAGCCCGCTGCCGGTGCTGTTGAACCGGGCGAAGCATCTGGTGCACGCCGACTTCGCGGCCATCGTGCGCAACCTGATTCCCGACGGCATGTCCCAATTTGAAAACCTGCGCGGTCCGGACGGCGAGTAAGCCGCGCCAACGTGCAGTAACAACACCGTCGCTCAAGCGACCAGGAGCAGCAACGTGGCGAAGCAAAGTTCTCAAAAGTTCATCGCGCGCAACCGCGCGCCCCGGGTGCAGATCGAGTACGACGTCGAACTCTACGGCGCCGAGAAAAAGGTCCAGCTGCCCTTCGTCATGGGCGTGATGGCCGACCTCGCCGGCAAGCCCGTGGAGCCCCTGGCGGCCGTGGCCGATCGCAAGTTCCTGGAAATCGACGTCGATAACTTCGACTCGCGCCTCAAGGCCATGCAGCCGCGCGTGGCGTTCCACGTGCCCAACGAGCTGACCGGTGAAGGCAACCTGAGCCTGGACATCACCTTCGAGAGCATGGACGACTTCAGCCCGGCCGCCGTGGCCCGCAAGGTCGACTCACTGAACCAACTGCTCGAAGCCCGCACCCAGCTGGCCAACCTGCTGACCTACGTGGACCGCAAGACCGGCGCTGAAGAACTCATCATGAAGAAAATCAAGGACCCGGCACAGCTCCAGGCACTTGCCAGCGCGCCGAAGCCTGCAGGGGAGCAGTAATCATGACTGACAATACCGCCCGCGAAGGCGCCCAGAGCCTGGGTGCAATTGCGGAAACCAGCGAGTTCGCATCCTTGTTGATGCAGG
>Ga0157375_10003170_pt1 | contig 14282 bp, 18 predicted proteins | sample M35metaG_FD_115311 | JGI IMG/M metagenome (GOLD analysis project Ga0157375, IMG submission 115311) | Miscanthus rhizosphere microbial communities from Kellogg Biological Station, Michigan, USA - M3-5 metaG | ecosystem: Host-associated > Plants > Roots > Rhizosphere > Soil | place: USA: Michigan...
GAAAGCTCGCAGTGGACAATGTTAAGGTCCACAAAGTGCCTGTGCAGGAGGATGGCGTCTGGACGCAAGTGCCCCGCTACACCTTCGAAGGCATGGACTTCGACGTGACCAACTGACCAGTCAGCGGTTCGGGTTTCGCTCGGGTAATGGCACTTTTGAACTGCTCGCCAGCAGCGCCTGCCCAGTCGCAGGATCGAGCTTAGGCGGCGGGGGGACCACTTTCTTTGCTGGCCAGAGCCTTGGCTCCGGCATCCTGTCGGCATCGGCCGGGACTGGTGGCTCGAAACCGACCGCGGTCAGGATGGTCCCACATTCCCGCGGCAGCTTACCCATCGTGGGTGAGGACTTGCGGAGAGTCCCCGTAGCGGGCTGTCCCGCTCCGGCAATCGCCGCTTTCTTCAGCATCGCGTACCAATTGGTAAGCTCCTGTCCACAGCCTACGGAGTGAACGACCCCGAGAGCGTCCGCGACCTCGTGTTGGCTCGACTACCGCCGTCCAGATCACGCGGGAAACGAAAGCCTAAGGGTGCAGTTTTCGGATCAGCTAAGCTCTGGTTTGAGAACTCTGCGCCCCCTTGAAAGAGGGGGGGTCTCATTCTGTGGAACTAGCGACTCGCGTTCAGAGACTGGTGGCGGCGTGCCAAACCGGGATTCCGTCTAAGCGACAAAATGCTGTAGGGCCGAAATGATCTCTTGATCACGATATGGTTTTGGAAAAAATCGGCCGTGCTCAGGGATTTCATCGTCACTAAGATCAAAGTGCCCCGAAGTGAGAATTAGCTCGATTGGGGGCCAACGCTCACGAATGGCATGAGCAAGTTTAAGGCCGTCCATCGACCCCGGCATATCGATGTCCGTAAACACAATCCGTATGTCTTTATGTGCCTCCAAAATAGTGATTGCTTCGTCCGCGTTGGACGCCTCCACTGCGATGTAACCAGCGTCCTCAACGAGGTTGACGGCGTGCAGCCGGCTAAGGAAGTCGTCTTCAACAACCAACACATAAACGGGTGAATCCGGCATCATGAGCTTTCCAGCCTTTTACGCGGAACCCCCTGCGTTGCTGCATGTTCCAATCAGCCCCGGGTTGAAGCTCGCCTGATCGGGCGATTACCGCCTTATAGAAACCGTCTTGAGCTATTCGCTTATGTTGTCGCTATCTGACTCCGCGCAGGTTCATCGCTGGGCTAAGCAGCGAAGCGTGCAGATCACGCTGTCACTGGTCGACGACAAATTCGAGCTGGAATGGAGAGAACGTGGTGGCCCAAAGCTGACCGAAGCACCTACCCACGAAGGCTTCGGCACTAATCTCGTGCGCCGCGTCGTCGCCGACCAGTTCAAGGGTGAAGTCGTTTACGAATGGAATCCTGATGGCCTCATTCTTCGTTTAATAGCGCCGTCGAACCACTTGATAGAGGTGACTAGGGGCTTAGAGTCAGAAGCGGACCTCGAAGGGAACCACGACCGGGGAACCGAGAAAATGGAGAAACCCTCGCGATCCGCGACGAGGAGGCGTCCGGCGTAACAATCGGGACATGCCTGCCAGCCATTGGTTTGGCTGTGGCTCTAGAACCGAGGTGCCTGGCTAGCGTGCTTCACTTCCCTTTCGTGCTGGCCAAGTCGGCGTTCCCTTCGGGTAGAGTTCTAATGATAGCCGGACCGCAGAAGCTCCGGTGTAGTGGCTGGCCGGGGGGCTTCTTTTTAAGCTGCGCTGCTGTCTGCTGCCGCTCCCACTGTGTCGGCCATCGCTGCCTCTCGCCTTCCGAGCGGCTTTTCACCACCCACGGTGCTGTCGCGGGCAGTCTGATGCTCAATTTCTGAGTTAAGTTCTGCGCCAAACAGGATGACGATGGCGGAAATCCACAGCCACGTCATGAAGCCGATGGCTGCACCAAGAGAGCCGTAGGTGGCGTCATAATTCGCAAAATTCGCAAGATAAAAAGAAAGGAGAGCCGAGGCGACCAGCCACGCGACTGCCGCCACGATGCTGCCCACGCTCAGCCATTCCCATCGTGGCTCGTTACGGCTCGGTCCGAAACGGTAAAGCACGGCCAAGCCCATGATGATGAGGACCAGCAATGCGGGCCATCGCAGCACACGGAGCAATGTTTCGCTGAAGTCACTTAGCCCTATGTAGTTGAGCAGCACCGGCAGCACGATGACTGCCGCGATTGCCAACAGCAGGGAGATAATCGCCGCTACCGTGAAAGCGAGGGAAGTTAAGTTCAACCAGAAGAACCCGCGCTTTTCTTTCTCGTCGTAAACGACGTTGAGAGCGTCAATTATGGCCTTGATACCCGCATTGGCGCTCCATAAAGCAAGAGCAAGACCGAATAGGAAGCCGAAGCCAAGGGTCGCGTCTGCCTTGGACGTAATGCGGTTCACCTGATCTTGGACAATGTCGAGACCGCCTTGAGGGAGAATGTCCGCCGCGAGCGTCAGATACTGGTTGATGGTGTTGGCGTCGGCGAAGAGTCCATAAAGCGACACCAAGGCGGTAATAGCTGGGAAGACGGCTAGAAGCCCATAGAACACGACGCCTGCCGCGACGGCGACGAGGCGATCATGGGACAATTCTTGGTATGTCCGCCACAAAATGTCTTTCCAACCTGTCCAGGGGATTTGCCACGGAGCTTCGGCGCGGCGGCCTCGTCCTGGTTCACGCGAGCGGCAGCGGTGCTTCGGCTGAAGCCGATCGGCGCTGCTGGTGTTGCCCGCAACTCTAGTGGCTGGCCTTCTTTCCGGAGCCTGAAGCTGACGAGGCTTGTGATCGGCGTCACGTCGTCGAAACGCGAGGAAAGCAGCTAAAAAGATCAGAGGCCAGGAAGGCCGCTGACGCGGAGCGGGTGTTGTGATTGCCATATTAAGAGCGCTGCAAAGCTTAGTGTCTGGTCTCAATCAAATCAGGCCGGCACGAGGATTTCGGTCAGGCTTGCCGATCTTAGTTTTGTCGTGCGCATGGATGCACTGTTCTTCGCAAACAACCTGCCGTTCTTCTTCGTGTTCCATTTTGTCCCTGCCGTCATTTATTGCGGCTCAGCTACGGCTTCCATTTGTGTCCGATTCCCGTCGCTCTGGTCAGGTAATCTTCTCCTCTCGCTCGTCATCATTCCTGTCCGGATAGCGGTCTTGACATAGGATGCGATTTCTATCTGCCAGGCAGATGAGCCCGTGGCCCCGTTAGGTATTGTCTCCCCGCGTAAAAAAGGGACCAGCTCTCGCTAGCCCCTTCGTAACTCACAAATGTTTCGATGTTAGCCGCCTTGTTTCGGCGTTCCTTGCTTGTTTTCGCCTTGCATCCCGCCTTGCGTATTCGCGGCACCTTTCAGGTGGCTAGCACCTTGTCCGCCGGTCTTCAGATTGGCTCCGGCATTCGCTTGCCCTTTGTTGGTGGCACCGTTGGCGTTGATCTTGCCTGAAGGACCTTCATTCCTACTCAGTTTGCAGAGCTGCGTTCGGTGCGCACACTAGTTCCGTTTCGCCGCGCGCGTAAGTACCACCGCCTGAACGATAGCGGCCGGAATGAAATAGTTGTGCTTGATCGGCTTCCGCTGGCTGCGCGTTTCATATGTGATCTCCGTCGACCTGAGAAACCTCGCGAGCGGCAATCGTTTCATCCTGTAGCCTTATTAAGTTTGGATACCGACGCATTAAGCAGTAGCGCGAATGCAGCCCACCCAGCGTATGGCACGAATAGGAATGCCGCCCAGCGATCAATCGACCACTCGGCGGCTATGAATGCTATTATTGCCAACAGCAGCAGAATCAGAATGCCGAGAGCCAAGCGAATCTTCTGAAAACCGAAAAACGCGGGTGACCAGGAGAAATTCAAAACAAGTTGTGCCCACCATAGTTTCCAGGCAATTCCACCTTGGGCGAATTGCCAGCTTCGCCATCCAGCGATGGCAATGAGCACATAAAGCACGGTCCACACCGGCGCAAAAATCCAACTAGGCGGAGTGAACGACGGCTTTTTTAGGTTCGCATACCACTCGTCCGGCTTGGTCACGAACCCAATTAGCAGTCCGCCACCAACCACAAGCAAGAGAAACAGCAAAAGCGTTGCTAAACTATTCATTCTATCCATTTCCAAACGGGTCCGCTGTTCCAAACATGGAAACAAAAAAGGTGCGAGTACGGGTCAACGATACAATGCAGTGTGGCTATACATACGAGCTTAAGGAGCCGATAGGAGCAAACTTTCATCCCGACTTTCAACCCGAACTCACGCCTAAACAGATGCTGGATCTTGGAGTGTTCTGTGGGAAATATATGACTGACTGCCAAAGTGAGTTTCCGAATGAGTGGTTCGTGGACGCCAAACTATCTCCGATGAGTCCAGATTGCTCGCTGAACTACTTTGGTGTGAAAGCTAGTCAGCCACTCTCCGTTTGGCGAAAAAAGAGGTGGATTCACCCGGATGATCCACGTGGCTGGTTTCAGTGGTACTGCCGCTATTACATGGGCCGACGAATGCCTATAGAGGATGGACGACAAATCCGAAGATGGAAAGCGATGCGTCGGCACGTAGTTCAAATCCAACGCAATTGTGATCGTGGTGATTTCACCTGCCGTCCAAGGCAACGACAGGCGCTTTTACATTGGGCCTATGACAGCCGAAAGCTTTAGCTTGACGAGCGCACCTTGGGGTGGGGCAGGCACCATTCGAACAAGCAGCAGCGCGAAAGTGCCTATCTTCCTAACCACCACGCGAAGAAAGCCGCTCCTAAGATAGCCAGCGTTTGGTCCAAAGCCACAACATCGGATGATCGCCGAAAGTGTTTCCGGGCACCACGGAAACGAGAGTGACTGACAGAACGATGGCAATTAGCACTCCAAGAATGTGATCCGGGGCTATCTTCCTTTAGACCGCGTGGCCGAGAGTGGCATGTATCTCGGCAACGATGGCTGCAAGATCGTAGGGCCTTCTAAAAAACGGGACACCTTCAGACCAGCGATACGCTGTTTATAGGAAAGGTGCCCGCAGTGCCGATAGGCGCACGTCATTTTAGCAGATGATTCTCCGACGGGCCTGAAGGCCTCTTGGAGGCCGTTTCTTCGATCCTTGAGTCTTCACCACTGGCTAAGGCCTTTCGAGTCTGAACAAGTGGTTCGCGGGCCTCAGGCGGCATCTCGGCAACCGGTCAGCTCGTATGAAGGGTGGCATTTGAGGGAAAGCCCTGAAGCTTAGCTCGTGGCCTCTTGTTGACTGTAGCTTTTCGCAAGCGCGTTGCTGCGCCGCACGAAGACAATATTGATTCCCAAACCTTCTTGAGCTTTGAATTGTTCTACGGGGGTATGTGTGCCCAGGAGGTTTCACATGCCTGGCGATGCAGAACGCTGTCGCGACCACGCCAAGGAATGTTGGGCGTGGGCGGCAGACACCAAAAACCCAAGCCTCAGAGAGAGCCTTACTGACCTCGCGAAACGTTGGGCACGTCTGGTCACAGAGCTTGAGGCAACCCGCATTCTTTTCGAGAAAGTCGGAAGGGTCTCCGCCACAACAAAAGCTGGCCCGATCTCAATGACGGGCCGACCAGTAGTTGAGCAGTGGCGAACACAGCTCTCTCAAGCCAAAAGGGGGACAAACGATGGGCGTCCTTAAGGTTAGGTGTCCTGAAAGTGGCCGCGAGGTCTCGACTGGGATCGAGATCGATCCCCAAAGCTTCGCAGCTCTTCCCGACAAGCTTCCAGTTTCCAACTGCCCCTTATGCGGCCTCGACCACGCTTGGTTGAAGTGCGACGCGAGGTTTGTAGAGGACCCAATTCCTGAAGCCCTCATGGCCTGCGGTCGCTTCTGGTGACGCCTTCCACAACAGCGCTAGGTGCTCACCAGGCAGCTCTGTGAATCGTACAAGCGAACGATCTGGGTGCGATCAGTAGGACCAGCTCCTTGGAGGTGGTGGTAGCGATGGCTCGGTGGTGGTCCTGGCGGTGCGGTATGCTGGCTTACGACATGCCGATCCGAGAAAAGCGCCAAGCGCGCTTTCCCTGCCATCCTCTATGTAAATCATAGCGGCAATTGCTAGTTCGGCCAGAGCTGGTCACCGGCTTATAGGCTCGCCAGGAAGAACGACCCGTAGAATCGAGAACTCAGTCGCTCCGCTTCACTGCCTTGAGCTTGACCTGCTCACGGAAGGGTAGACGCGGGCGGTTGTCATGCCTTTCCAACTCACGTTTCAGTCGCGCCCGGTGCGCCTCATTCAATTTTTGCCAGCCAAAAGACTGTTCGAGCAGGAACGCCGCATGGGCGGTATTCTCACCCGCTGCTTCCAGGCGAGCCAGGACCACCTTCTGCTTTTGAATGCGAGCCGCTATTTCGACGAGCTGTCGCTCAGTCCGCTCAAGATCGTCCGTTATTGCCTGCCGGTCCACGCGGCACCTCGGCGGGAGTTCCAAAGGAATATCGGAACGCCTCAGTGTAGTACCACTCAAGTCAAGCGGGTGGATAATCCGCCAAAAGTCAATGAGGCGGGCTAGACGTCAACGTCCGAGTTGCCAATTGCCGGGTCCATCTCTTGCATGGGCTTATCAGACGTTGAGCCAGAGGACGAAACGTCGCCGACCGGACTTTCTTGGGCAGCCCATAGGCGCCTAATATCTTCCCGCCAGACCTCGATCTTTGCTCGCGATTGAGAGGGAGCCGATGGCTCAGATGCCCCGCGGGGCGTCCACGGCGTGCAGAGACATTCAATTTCAGAGGTTTCCCAATCAAGCACGGGACGATCCAACCAATCTCGTCCCACAAGACGCAAGCCGGGGATGGTGTCACTTGGATACGCAAGGGCACATTAGGATCGATAGGTGGCGCGGGGCTTCCGCCCACCCCTACTATCCAGGCCTTGCTGATCGCTCGCTCCAGACTTGCACGCCCCCTCTGGACATCATGGTCCAAAATGGTTGTTGCCTGAGTAAGCGAAAGCCAACTCATTGTGCTCCATCCCCAACCGGATCGCCTAGACTCGGCCGCTATCGCGAGCGGCGCGTGCTCCGTCCTTGCGATTTTGCGGGTGTTCGCCGCGAAGAGCGAGCTTTGCGGGTAGGCTTCTTTTTGGTCGCGGTCTTTCTGGCCACTCCACGGGAGCTGGCTGAGGCCTTTCGCTTTCGCGCGCCCGCAGTCTTGGCAGCAGCCATCTTCGCTTTCTTCCGCCTGGCGGGCCGCTTCTTGGTTACGCCCGAAACTGCGTCAGTCACAGCGTTGGTAGCGGTCTCGGCCAGGTCCTTAGCCCCCTCCCATCCGGCTTTAGCGGTGCCAACGACGGCATCTTGAGCCGTGCTGATAATTCCCTCCTTTTTGTCGTCCATAGTTGCCTCCTAGGCGCTTACCCCAATTCCTCGTCTGCTGATGCTATTCCAATTCTTAGACCTGAGTCATGGACGAGCCCCCATCATCGCCCGCTTGTCCTCTGGATTTTGTTTTCAAATGCACGGTCAGACCGATCCAGGGGAGCTTGCCAATCTACGGGTTCCGCAGTGCGATCCAGAATTGATGGGTCATCGTTGTCCGGCTTGTTCACGCGGGTAGAGATCGCCCCAGATGGTCATGGCGTCAGCGGGGTAGCTTATCAAGAGGTCGCAGGGATCGGGTTCTAGACTGAGCCAGCGGTCGTAGCTCTTGGGCTCAAGGATCGCGGGCATTCGATTGTGGATTTTACCGACCAGCTCGTTCCAGGGCACCGTGATGACGGCAAAGGTGCGTTCCCACTCACCTGTGTTCGGATTACGCCAGTTCTCCCAGAGCCCTGCTAGACCAAAGGGCGAGCCATCCTTCATCGCGATGGCATAGGGCTGCTTTCCACCCGCCCCTCTGATGGCTCGCCACTCGAAGAAGCCATCCACAGGAACAATGCAGCGCCGCAAGGCATAGGCATCCCTGAACGTCGGGAGCCTTGAAACACTCTCAGCTTTGGCATTGATCGGCCTGCGACCACCTCGTGGGTCGATGCACCAGTGCGGGATCAAGCCCCACTTGAGTAGGTCGAGCGAGCGCTCCCCAGTCTTGTGGTTCTGCCGGATGACAAGGAGTTCCTGACTCGGCGCGGCGTTGTAGCGGCGGGGCACATTGCCTAACCGGCTGTCGCTGACATCAAGCCCCTCGACAATGGCGAGGCGAAGCGGGCCGGAACTCTGGACAATACGTCCGCACATGCGAGCTACACGTTCTCGCGCCAAAGCCCGATTGCTAACCCACCAGCTATCACCAGAGCGACTACGCTCGCCCACATTGGGATTTCAGTGCCAGCAATGTTGGCATTCCACCCAAGCACGAAACGCAGCAGATGCACGACGGCTACCATTGCAAAAATAATAACTGCCGCGATCGTGAATGGTTTGTTCATAGCTTGCATCGATCATCTGGAACGAAGAAAAAGGGGCTGGGCGGGGATTAAGCCAAGGCGCCCCCACTTCGCATTCTCAGCAGGCTAAGCCACCCGGCAAACTTGGCGGAAGCCGCGTAGCTTAGGCTCGACCCAAACCGCCCTTAAACCTGCCGGACCTGCAAGGGTGGCCTTGAGTCGTGATGATCGTATCCTTTTTGCGACCCCTTATCGACTCGCAAGCTCAGACCTCGATCAAGACATGCGCCTGTCTTCACGCTCCATTTTCTTCCGGTGCTCTTCAATCTCCTCGGGCTCTTCGCGGTCGATTTGCGCCAACTCAGTCTTCGCCTCGCCATGAGCCCGCAGCAGTTCATCAAGCTTGGCTTGAATTGCCTGTGTGTCCCGGTGCTCTGCCCTCTTGATGAAAAGGGTCATAGCCAAGGTGGCGCAGGTGGCCACGGCATGCCAGTCGAGCGAGGCCCGATCAAAAATCAGCCACAGGCAGAAGTACGCGATGAGCACGCCGAAGGCGGCGGGTGTTGCAGTTAGTTCCCCGAGACGAGTCAGGAAGCTCCGTATGGCATCCATCATTGACATTTCCTCCACACCTTTCCGATCAACCCACCACGCAACCGTTGGAGCCATTCTTTAAGCCGAGTCGCTCCAGACAGGCCTGTGAGGACTCTCCAGGCCCTTATCGGTTTTTGGAGTCTCCGCCAGCGCCTAGGCCCTTTCGAGTCTGTAGGAGTCCTCTGCGGGCTTTAGTGGGCGCGGCAAGTTCAGAGGTCACGGGCGGCCTCCTAGGGATGGTTTGGGTGGCCGCCACCGCCGGGCTGCATCTGCATTTTCATTCCCGGCATCTTTTCCATGCCGGGAGATCCGCCTGCGCTAGGTTGCTGTTGCGGTGCGCCCGCGGCCGCCACATCGACGTCGTGGGCGACGGTGCCCTTCGGGTGCTTGTACCACCCCGGATCGCGATAATCGTCGGGCTTAAGGTCCTCGCGCACCTTCATGACCGTGAACATGCCGCCCATCTCGATCGGACCGAACGGCCCGGTGCCGGTCATCATCGGAAGAGTGTTTGGCGGAAGCGGCATTTGCATCTCAGCCATCATGGCCATGCCGTCAGTTCCCATGGCCATGGCGTTCGGCGCCCCCCGGGATAACGCCTTGCCGAGATCGCGTTCCGTCACGCCGATGAAGCTCTTCACCTGATGACCCATGGCATTCATCGTGTGATGCGACTTGTGGCAGTGAAATGCCCAGTCCCCAGGTGCATTGGCGACTAGATCGACGGCGCGTATCGTGCCGACCGGCACGTCGATGGTCGTCTCGGGCCATTGCGCGCTCTCGGGCACCCACCCTCCGTCGGTGCAGCTCACCGCGAAATGATGCCCATGTAGGTGGATCGGATGATTGGTCATGGTGAGGTTGGCCATCCTGATCCGCACGCGATCGCCGAGCCGCACAGGCATAACGTCGATGCCGGGGAAGACACGGGCGTTGAAGGTCCAGATGTTGAACTCCGTCATTTCTGTGACTTGCGGAAGGGAGGTACCGGCGTCGAACCGATAGGAACTCATGATGAAGACGAAGTCGCGATTGACGCGACGAAACTGCGGATCCTTTGGGTGCACGACCAAACTGCCCATCATCCCCATCGCCATTTGCACCATCTCGTCGGAGTGCGGGTGGTACATGAAAGTGCCGCTGCCCTTGATCTCGAACTCGTAGACGAAGGTCTTCCCCGCAGGGATGTGCGGCTGCGTCACCCCGCCGACGCCATCCATGCCGTTCGGGAGCAGCATGCCGTGCCAATGGATTGTGGTGTGCTCGGGCAGCTTATTGGTGACGAAGATCCGCACCTTGTCGCCCTCGACCACCTCAATGGTCGGGCCCGGCGTTTGGCCGTTATAGCCCCAGAGCCGCGCGGTCATGCCGGGAGCGATCTCGCGCCTCACCTCCTCGGCTACGAGATGAAATTCCTTCCAGTCGCCGTTCATGCGCCAAGGCAAAGTCCAGCCGTTGAGCGTGACCACGGGTTGATAGTCCTGGCCGTCAGCAGGCAGCAATGGGGACTGCATGGTGTTCGAGGACGTCGTCGGCGCTTCGGGAATTGCGGCAGCCTGTCCTCGGCCGCTGATCATGGAGGCGCCGACCAGGGCCACCGCCGAGCCCGTGAGGAAGTTCCGTCGAGAGAGCATGGTTCTATCCTTCCAGCTAATCGCCACTTGGCCCGCTCGCGTCGGCGACGATTGCACCATCGAGCTGACTTAGGCTGTCACCGCCGAGCACGGCGACACTGAGACCTGTGTAAGCCAGCCAGAAATTGCGCTTGGCTTCGATGCTTGCCACCTTGGACGCTGCATTCTCCCGCGCCGCTTCGAGCAGCGCGAAGGCATCGACTTGCATCGCGTTATATTGCAGCTCCGTCTGCTCTGAGATCGTCTGTCGGAGCGGCAGCACTTTTTGCTCATATTGCACGGCGATTGCGCGTGTCGAGGCATACGCCCCATAAGCTTCGCGTGCCTCTGATCGAGCGTTGATAGCCATGGCGGTGAGTTTGTTCAAAGCTTCGAAATAATGCTGCTCAGCCTCCCGCACGCGCGCCATGCCGAAATCGTAGATCGGTACCTCGAACGCGATATCGAACCCGCCGCCGTCGGCAGATGGCTCGCCTTTGACTTTTTGCGTCTTTGAGATGCCGCTTGCATTAAGCACGTTGACGACCCGCGTCGAGCGGGTGAGCCCATAGGATCGTGCGAGCGCCTCGACCTCGAGCCTTGCGATCTCAAGGTCAACCCGTTTGTCCATCGCCTCCTGCTCGACGGAAGCAAGGCTGCGGGATTTGGTGGGGAGAGGAGGAAGGGTGCTCGGCAACACAGCCGCGACGTTTGGGGCCCACGATCCCATAAGCCGTGTCAGGCGTTCCTCCGCCACTGCCGCCTTGAGCTTCGCCGCCGTCACCTGGGCTTCGATCTCGGAAGCCAACACCTGACGGCGAGCCTGATCGAGCTTGTTAACAGCGCCAGTCTCGGTGAGCTTACCGGCAAGCTCGGCCGACGCCGCGGCGTTCGCCTTGGCCGAATTCAGCGCAACCAGGATTTGTCGCGCTCCCACCGCGCTGTAGTAAGCCTTCCGCGTTTCGGCCGCGATACGCAGCGTTTCCTCGGCGGCACGAAGCTGAGCCTGCTCGAAACGCACGCCAGCGATCCTGGACCGCGCAGGCCAGGTGGCGAGCTGTAGCACGCTGGCCAACACCTGGCGTTCGATGTCGAGCTCGATTGATGTCTTGACCCAATCATAGGAGAAGCTTGGCAGTGGCGGACGGCTCGCCTGTACAGCCACGGTCTCTGCGACGCCGAGCCGGTTATAGGCTGCCTGCAACTCGGCATTGTTGAGTAGTGCGATCTGTACCGCCGCATCGGCGCTAAGTGGCGCCCTAAGCAGGCGCGCTACCCTGGTTTGGGCGTGGGCAGCATCCGTGGGGGAGCTGACCCGCACCACGTCTTTGTTCAGCCCTTGGCTTGCAATGGTCGCGACCGTTCCCATCCCCCCGTCAGGCGAGAAGGTCCTGCAAGCTGAGAGCAGGGCCGCGCTCGCGATAGCGAGAACGCGCCCGCAAATGTGAGAGGACATGGTTCATCCCTCGTCTGTCGTTGACGAAGCCCGTGCGCGGGACTTCAACCCGCAGAGCAGCTCAAACGAAGAGAAGGGAGATCGGTGGTCTGTCGGGAAGCTCCGGGGTCTGACTGAGGAGGTGGGGTTCAGGCGCGGGAAAAAGGGCAGAACCCGCTCCGATCCTATCATTGACCCCGCCGATTTGGGCGGGCAGCGCACTCAAGCAAAAAAGCCCACAGCACGTCATCTGGTGTGTGTTGGCGGGAGTAGAGTGGTCGGCGTGATCGTTGACGCTTCGTCCTTTGGCCGCGCCATGGTCGACCATGTCCGCATGAGCGACGCAGTTGATCGTGTTTGAGCCGTGCCCGAAGGCCACCACGGCCGGGGGCGCTACGAAGCAGAGCGAGGCGAACGCAGCAAGCGCCGCCGCCAGCCTAAAGCTGAGCCCGGTTCTGAGCGCGATCAACATTGCCGATCCCTGTAACCCCCTGAAGGAAGCCTAAGGGGGGTTGGACACCATCGCAAGCCTTTCAATTTCACGGGCAAACAGCAGGGTGCGTGGAATGTGGGTCCACGGTCTCTGAGGCTCCCGCAGCGGCATTCTCAACAGACCGGCGAGACATGACCGAACTGCTGCTCTGTGTAGAAATGCAGGTGTGTCTTGTTGGGAGCTTCTCGTACGCGCCCAGGCGCCACCACGACCTCAAGCTACGGCTGGTCCTCGAAGCTGACCAGTGGGAGAGACGTGCCGATACAGCGTTGACCGTGTGATCCCAAGCTCCTCGCACAAAGCTCCGACGTCGGTCTCAGGCTCGCGAATAGCGGCCTGTGCAAGCCGAAGCTTGGCAGGAGTCATCTTCGGTTTGCGACCTCCCTTGTGGCCACGAGCGCGAGCAGACGCAAGTCCTGCCCATGTGCGTTCACAGATCAACTCCCGCTCGAACTCCGCCAGCGCGGCGAAGATGCCGAAGACCAGCTTCCCCGCTGGTGTGGTGGTGTCGATAGCGGCTCCCTGGCCGGTAAGGACCTTGAGGCCGACGCCACGAGAGGTGAGATATTGTGTTCGCGAGGTGGTGCGGATTGCGACAGAGGCAGTCAAGCTTCCACACGACGAGGGGTCCGCTTCATTGGCGCAATTCGAGCTTGCTATCTGCTAGCTAGAGCGGGGGTGCCAGCACCCTGTTTGGATCAAGTTATTGATTTAGTGGCGCACCCGACAGGATTCGAACCTGTGACCTCTGCCTTCGGAGGGCAACGCTCTATCCAACTGAGCTACGGGTGCTTGTCCGCGCGACCCTAGACCAAACGCGTCAAATTGCGCAACGCTGCCGCAACGGAAACGAAACATCAGAAGCCGAAAACGCGAAATCAATACTCGCCGTTCGGCCTTTATCCTTTGGCGTAAGGGAGCCTGAATTTGCCGGAAGGCGCGGCGGATGGGATTCAGGGCACGCGATCTAGACGCCAGATTAGAAGCGCTTCGAACGGGCTTTTTCCGCAGAGACGCGGTCAGGTTCGTGATGGTTGGGTCGCTCGGCTTCACAATCGAGTTCGGCATCCTTGTGGCCTTAGTGCATGGCGCAAACTGGAGTCCATTTCTTGCGCGAGCAGTCGCCATGGCGGCTGCTTTTTTCTGCACCTGGCTGCTGCACCGGTATTGGACCTTCCCAGCTGGACGGGTGAGGTCACCACTTCCGCAATCGCTCCTCTACGGCACCTTTCAGGTGATCAGTCTGTCGGTGAATTACAGCATCTTCTCGGCCCTCGTGCTCGCGGGCGGAGTGTGGCGGAGCTATCCGGTCCTCGCCACAGCGGTAGGATCGGTCAGCCCCGCGGTGATCAGTTACGTTCTCTCCAAATGGGTTGCCTTCGCCAAGCCTCGCAAACTCACAAAGCTCCCTGAGGGACGCTGATGCGCGTTGATTTGCGCCAAAGCGGTACTTGACGCACTGCAGCATTGGATTAGGTATCAGGCACAAGGAGCTTAGCTTGGATAAGCAGGTAGTTAAGAAAAAGGTGTTGGTAATCGGCGGCGGCTTCGGCGGCGTGTTCGCGGCCAAGGCGCTCGCCAGGCTTGGGCACGGCAAGCTCGACGTCGAGCTGGTCAACGCCAACAACTACTTCGTCTTCCAGCCCCTGCTCCCCGAAGTAGCCGCATCGTCCATCCATTCCGCAGATGCAGTCGTGCCGCTTCGTCAGCTGTTGCGCAAGATTCAGGTGCGGCAGGCGGAAGTTATGGGGATCGACTTTGCCGAGAAGAAGGTGATCGTCGTCCATGGCATGCAGCGCATTCCGATCGACCTGCATTACGACGAGTTGGTCATCGCGCTCGGCACTGGC
>Ga0157375_10003171_pt1 | contig 14281 bp, 14 predicted proteins | sample M35metaG_FD_115311 | JGI IMG/M metagenome (GOLD analysis project Ga0157375, IMG submission 115311) | Miscanthus rhizosphere microbial communities from Kellogg Biological Station, Michigan, USA - M3-5 metaG | ecosystem: Host-associated > Plants > Roots > Rhizosphere > Soil | place: USA: Michigan...
AACCAGGCTTGCACCAGCGGTCCGGTGGTAGACAGCAGCAGGTACGGCAATCCGATCGTTACCGTAAGCAGGATGAGGATGGCGAAGGTCGGATCTTCGGCGCCCGTTGGTTTCCAGGCGGCTTTCGGGATGACCGGCAGCGACATCATGCTGACCTTCGTCGATACGCGCTTCGATCCGGTCACGCCCAGTACGCGCACGCTGACGGCCGGGCTGCTGTGCACGAACCGGCACCTCGCGCAAGCGCTCGAACCGGGCGCCCCGTTGTCATTCGAAGCGCCGGGTCCGGTCGCGAGCGTGCGGATCGCCCATCGGCCGACGCCGCAAATCGCCGCTTCGCTCGACGGAAGTTCGCGCTGGCGGCTCGCGTCCCAGTTCGTGCTGAACCACGCTTCGCTGGTCGCCGGTCCGGATGCGCTGCAGACGCTGCGCGAGATGCTCGAACTGCACAACCTCGCAGCGAGTCCCGCTGCCCAGCGGCAGATTGCGGGACTGAGCGCGGTGGCGAGCGAGCCGATCGTCGCGCATGTCGGCGACGACTTGTGGCGCGGCTGGCGCAATGGCCTCAAGGTGCGCATCGAACTCGACGGCACGCATTTCGTCGGCACGAGCACGGTGATGTTTTCCGGGGTGCTTGCGCACTTCTTTTCGCTCTACGCGAGCGTCAACCGTTTCGTCCATACCGCGCTGGTGCGCAATGGCAGGGAGATTCACGCATGGCGGCCGAAACAGGGCAGTCCGCTCGTTCTTTAGCGCAGCGCCTTTTCGACGAGCCGTATGCGTTCGAGTTTGCACAGGCCGTGCGCCTGTTCGAACTGCTGCGGGCGGACGCGGTGCCGCTCGGCACCGGTCTCGACCCGCGCGCAGAAGCAGTGGGCCTGACCGGCGCGCTCGCACCGCTGTTCCAGCCCAGCGCGCTCGGGCCGATACGTCGCGCCCCGCTGCGTTCGCTGGCATTCGCGGACAGCGCCGAACCGATCGCGCCGCAGCCGCAGCTTCAGGTGAACGGGTTCGCGCTTGGCGGCACTGAAGGTCCGTTACCCGACGTGTACCAGGAATGGCTGCAGGACCGGCAGCGCAACAAGGACACGTCCGCGGTCGCGTTCCTCGACCTGTTCCAGCACCGGCTGCTTGCGTTGCTGTACCGCGCACAGCGCAAGTACCGCGTCGCCGATCCGTTTCTCGCGCCTGAGCACAGCCCGGTCGAAGTCATTCTGCGCGGTATCGCGGGCCTGAATCTGCGCGCGCGCCGTTGCGCCGATCCCGCCCCGGGCATCGACACCCGCGCGGTGCTCGCGCGCGCCGGGCTGTTTGCGAATCGGCGCCGGTCGCTTGCCGGCTTCGACTTGCTGGCGTCCCACCACTTCGGGCTGCAAGTCCGTACCGAGCCCTTCGCCGGGGGCTGGCGCCCGCTTCCCGAAGAGAGCCGCACGCACATCGGCCGTAACGGGCGCAATCATCTGCTCGGATCAGGCGCCGTGGCCGGCACGCGAATCTGGGACGAACACCGCGGCATCCGGATCGGCCTCGGGCCGCTGAACCTCGACCAGTACGAGGCTTTCCTTCCCGGCGGACGGCACCACGCGCAACTGCGCGCGCTCGCCGCCGCTTACTTCGGCGACGACCTCTATCAACATATCGAATTGCATCTTGCGCGCGGAGAACAGCCGCGCGCCCGGCTGTCTGCGAAGAAGCCGCTGCGCCTCGGCTGGACTGCGTGGGCCGGAACCGGCGCGACGCCCCCCGCGCGCACCGCGCGCATGACCATCGCGGGCGGCCGCGGAGCTTCATCATGACGCTCGACCTGAAGACGCTGGTCGCCAAGCTCGACCGGCCAGCGCGCAGCGCGCTCGAACGCGCGGCGCAGGCGTGTCTGCGGCAAACGCACTTCGATGTCGAAATCGAGCACCTCCTGCTCGAACTGATCGACATCGAAGGCGGCGACCTTGCCTGCGTGCTGCCCCACTTCAGCCTCGAACGCGATGCGCTGATCGCCGAGATTCGCGCCGCACTCGAACAGTTCAAGCGCGGCAACACCCGCACGCCGTCGTTCTCGGCGAAGCTCGTGATGCTGCTGCAGGACGCGCTCGTGCAGTCCACCATCGTGATGCAGGAGCCGCTCGTGCGCTCCGGCACGCTGTTGCTCGCGCTGCTCGAAAACGACGCCATCTGCACACAGCTATCCGGCAGCGTGCCGTCGATCCTGCGCGTCTCGCGCGCCGCGCTGCGCACCAACTTCAAGGCGTGGCTCGCTGCGTCGTCGGAAGGCGGCACGGCTGCGGCGCAGTTGTCGACTGCCGGCCCGGGCGGCGGCGGCACCGCCGGCGCACCGGCGTTGCTCGATCAGTTCACGCAGGACCTTACCGCCGACGCACGCGCGGGACGCATCGATCCGATCGTTGGCCGTAATCCGGAAATCCGCCAGACTGTCGACATCCTCCTGCGACGCCGGCAAAACAATCCGATCCTGGTCGGCGCGCCAGGCGTCGGCAAGACGGCGGTCGTCGAAGGACTCGCGCTGCGCATCGCCGCGGGCGACGTGCCGCCGCCGCTCGCCAACGTCGCGCTGCGCGTGCTCGACCTTGCGCTGCTGCAGGCGGGCGCCGGTGTCAAAGGCGAATTCGAGCAACGGCTGAAAAGCGTGATAAGCGAAGTGAAGCGCTCTGCGCAGCCTGTCATCCTGTTCATCGACGAAGCGCACACGATGATCGGCGCGGGCGGTACGGAAGGCGGCAGCGACGTGGCGAATCTGCTGAAGCCCGCGCTCGCGCGCGGTGAGCTGCGCACGATCGCCGCGACCACGTGGCTCGAATACAAGAAGTACTTCGAAAAGGACCCCGCGCTCGCGCGGCGCTTTCAACTCGTGCAGATCGAGGAACCCGACGAAGAGACTGCCGTCGCGATGCTCCGCGGCGTTGCGGCCAAGCTCGAACAGCATCACGGCGTCGCGGTGCTCGAAGCGGCGATTGTCGACGCGGTGAAGTTGTCGCACCGCTACATCTCCGGACGGCAACTGCCGGACAAGGCGATCGCCGTTCTCGACACCGCCTGCGCACGCGTCGCGCTCGCGCAGCACGACACGCCGCCGCAACTCGAAGCGGCGCGCCATCGCGAGCATGCGTTACGCGACGAACTGGACCGTCTCAAGCAGGAGATGGTGATGGGCGCCAACCACGCGGCACGGCTCGCCACGCTCGATACCGAACATCAGCGCAACGCAGGGCTGGTGCGCGAACTCGATGCCCGCTGGCGCGAAGAGTCGGCCACCGTGCGCGAAATTCTCGCGACGCGCGCGAGGCTCGCCAAGCTGGATCAGGCGCTGCAGGCGACTCCGGACGCCGGCGACGGCACGCAAGGCGAGCAGCTCGAAGATCTCGCGGCGGAGCTTGCGCGGCTCGAAAGCGGGCTCGAAGCGATCCGCGACGATGACCCGATGGTGCCCGTGTGCGTCGACTCGAAAGCGGTCGCCGGGGTGATCGCGAGCTGGACCGGCATTCCCGTCGGCAAGATGCTCGCCGACGAAGCGCACGCCGTGCGCACGCTCAAGTCACGTCTTGCGCAACGCATCGTCGGCCAGGACGCCGCGCTCGACCGGATCGCGAAACGTATCCAGGCGTATCGTGCCGGGCTCACCGATCCGCTCAAGCCGGTCGGCGTATTCCTGCTCGTCGGGCCGACCGGCGTCGGCAAGACCGAGACGGCATACGCGCTCGCCGACGCGCTGTACGGTGGCGAGCGCAATCTCATCTCGATCAATCTCTCGGAGTACCAGGAGGCGCATACGGTATCGCAGCTGAAAGGCGCGCCGCCGGGCTACGTCGGTTACGGCGCCGGCGGCATGCTGACCGAGGCGGTGCGGCGGCGACCGTACAGCGTCGTGCTGCTCGACGAAATCGAGAAGGCGCATCCCGACGTGCTCGAAGCGTTCTACAACGTGTTCGACAAGGGCATGATGGAGGACGGCACGGGCTTGATCGTCGATTTTCGCAACACGGTGATCCTTGCCACCAGCAACGTCGGCTCGGAGCTGCTGCTGAACACACCCGCTGCGGCGCTCGAGACGGACGCATTCGGCAAGCACCTGCGCGAGACCCTGCTCGACACGTTCCGGCCCGCGTTTCTCGCCCGCATGACGACCGTGCCCTATCGAATGCTCGACGATGCGATGCTGCGCGCGATCATCGAACAGAAGCTCGAACAGCTGCGAACGCGCTATCGCGAAGCGACGGGCAAACAGTTCGCCTTCGACGCGGGCATCATCGATGCCATGCTGTCGCGCTGTCGCGCGGCGGGCGCACGCGAGATCGACAACGTGCTGATGAACGAACTGGTCGGCACGCTCGCGCAATGGGCGCTCGAATGAGCGCGCGACGCGGCGTGCGCGCCGTTGCCGCCCGTACCCGTGCGCATCTCCCCGAACTTCGCTTTCTGCTCCGCTAGACGTTCATGTCCCGTCCCGTTCCGACCGACGACACCACCCGCATCGGCATTGCCGGTGCGCCATTCGACGCGCTCTTTCCAGCCAGCTTCGCGGGCCGCGAGGCACTGAGCGCCGTCAGCGAACTGAATGTGCGCGCGAGCGGCGCCGCGCCGCCGGTCGCTCTCTCGGGATTGACCGGGCAGCATGCGACGCTGTCGCTCGTCTGGGGAGACACGCCACGCCTGCTCGATGCGCTCTGCACGCGCGCGTCGCAGTTGCCGTCGACCGCAGACGGGAGTCATTACGCGCTCGAATTGCGCTCGTGGCCGTGGCTGCTGACACTTGCCGCGAACAACCGCATCTTCCAGGGCAAGACCACGCGGCAGATCATCGAGGCGGTCTTTGGCGGACACGGCGCGACTGACTTCGCGTTCAATCTGACGGGCAGCGACGAAACGCGCGAGTACTGCGTGCAATATGCCGAAACCGATTTTGCGTTCGTGAGCCGCCTTTGCGAAGAGCAAGGCTGGTTCTATTTCTTCCAGCACGGCAAAGGCAAACACACCCTTGTCATCGCGGACAACAACGATGCGTTCGCCAGTCTTCCCGGCGCCGCCACCCTCCCCTGTGCTGCGGCCGGGAGCGGCCACCGCGAGACCGGTCAGATCCTGTACTGCGAAGTTGTCGAAGAGACCGTGACCGGGATATTCGCCAGTTCCGACTACGCCTATCTGACGCCCGCCGCGCAGCTGTACTCGCAGGCCGAGGCCGATGCGAGCGCGCCGGCTGTCTACGAATATCCGGGGCGCTATCAAACGGATGCAACCGCATCCGCCGTCACGAAGCGCCGTGTCGATGCGCTGCGCAATGCGAAGCGCCGGCTCGTCGGCGAAAGCGACTGCCGCGCGCTGGCGCCGGGGGGCCGTTTCACGCTGTCCGGGCATGAATCGGCCGATGCGAATGTTGCCTGGGTCGTATCGAGCGTCGTGCATGACGCGAACCACAGCGGCTATCGCAACCGCTTCGAGGCGTTCCCCGCAGATAGCGACTGGCGCCCGCCGCGCGTCACGCGCCGGCCCTCGATGCCGACCCAGACAGCCACCGTGGTCGGCAAGCAAGGCGAGGAACTGTGGACCGATCAGTATGGGCGCGTGAAGGTGCAGTTCCACTGGGACCGTGACGGCAAGAACGACGAGCATAGTTCCTGCTGGATCCGCGTCGCGCAGCCGTGGGCCAGCAAACGCTTCGGCGCGCAGTTCATGCCGCGTGTCGGCGACGAGGTCGTCGTGACATTCGTCGACGCCGATCCGGACCGGCCGCTCATCACCGGCAGCGTCTACAACGGCGCGAATCTGCCGCCCTACACGCTGCCCGGCAATCAGACCCAATCGGGCATCAGGACCAGTACGTCCAAGGGCGGCGCCGGCTTCAACGAATTGCGTTTCGAGGACAAGCAGGATAGCGAGGAGGTGTTCCTGCAGGCACAGAAGGATCTGAACGTGAACGTGCTGAACGACGCGGGATGGACCATCGGCCATGACGAAACCCGCACGATCCAGCACGCGCGCACGCATACGGTGAAAGAAGGCGACGACACCCTGGTGGTCGAACAAGGCAACCGCAGCGTCACCGTGAAGGCAGGCAACGAGAGCATCGATATCAACGGAACGCGCACCGTGAAAACCGGCGGCAATGAGACGCGCACGGTCGGCGGCAATCTCGAACAAACGGTGTCCGGCAATCTCACGCTGACAGTGGACGGCAATCTGACGATCAAGGTCGGCGGCACGTTGACACTGCAAAGCAGCGGCAATCTGAGCGCGAAGAGCGACGGCTCGATTGCACTCGCGGCGGCCCTGTCGCTCACCAACCAGGCTGGCACATCCTTGACGAACAAGTCGGACGGAACCCTTTCGAACGAGGCCCAAAGCGTCACGAACAAGGGGGCGGTCGAGCAGACCGTGGACGGCGGCGGCATGCTGACCGTCAAGGGCGGCATCGTGAAGATAAACTGATCCGGCGATGACGAAAGTCCGGGAACGATTGCAGGACGTATCCATCGAACGCGGCGACTCGCGAATCGAAGGCACGACGCTCGACGGCGCGCTGCACGGCACCGCGCGCGTGCAGGTGGACGGCGTGATCGTTGCGGAGCAGCGCTATGCGCGCGGCGCGCTGCACGGACCCGCTACGCTGATGCACCCGGACGGCTCCGTGGCAGCCCGGCTGAATTACGCCGACGACAAACTCGACGGCAAAGCCGTATATTTCCTGCCGGATGGACGCATCCAGCGCGAGGCGCACTATGCACGGGGCTTGTTGCACGGCCCATGCAAGACGTGGCTGCCGGACGGAACGCTGCTCGAACACGCGATTTACCGGCAAGGCAAGCTGCAAGGCGTGCAACTCCGCTTTCATCCGAATAGCCGGCTTGCGGAACGGCAAGTGTTCAACTCGGGCAAGCCCATCGAGCCCGCCGAGCGATACGCGCGCGACGGCCGCCCGCTCGGTGCTGACGGCAAACCGCTGTCGCGCTGGCGGAACTGGTGGCGTGCCGTGCTTGGGCCGCCCGGCGCATCGGGCTGAGCCGAGCGCGACGCAAGCGTTTCAAGCCACCAGCGTGGTCATCTGCCCGGGCTGGGCGACCGTGATGACGCCGCCCCACATGCAGACGAGCATGCCTTGCGCATTGAGCGCCGGCATCGATCCGATCAGCACAGTCGGCGCACCGCCGGGAATCCATGGAGACGGGGTAGCCGGTACGCATGGCATCGGCGTGAACACCCCCAGCTTGGCAGCGGTAGCCGCGATCACCGTGGGATTGGCCGGGCTTTGGCAAAGGGCGAACGGCGTGATGTTGACAATCGGAATGGCATCGGCAACGGTCGCAGCGGGAACGCCTCCAACCATCGTGCGATTGGCGGGCAGTACGTTCAGCGTCCCCGGTGCGCCGCCGAACGAGCACTGCAAGGCGGCACCTGCGCATACTTGTGGACTCGACATGGGTATCGTCAGATCTCGCGAACGAATGTGTTTCTGGTCGAACTGCGGGTGGATCGTGCGGGAGCACGTTCGACCGAGAATAGTGTCTCCGGCAATCCGGTGCAAGCCCTCACGCTGCGCTTGAGGCGATACGGCATGTCGACGCGATGCTCGACAGACAAGGGCTTCCGCGCGTCTGCTCCGTGACCCCGAACTGCACAGGATGTCGTGCTTCCGCCTTGCATCCCGGAGGCGAACCCGGTCGGCATCCGAAGATGCGCTAGCCCTTGCCGCGGAACCGCACAGACACCTTTCGCCTGGCGATTCGCCATCCGTGCGCGGTCCGCCGATAGTCATCCGTGTATTGCGCCACGAGATCAGGAATGGCGGGTGGAAGTCCTTCCCGATGTGCCAAAACCTCGGACCGGAAAACTGTCACATACGAGCGGCCCGTTGCGCTGTCTGCGTCCAGAACGTTGACCAGCACATTGGAGCAAAGGTGCAGCGTAGTGATATCGGTACGCCGCCCCGTAAAGAATGCGCGCAGCTGCTCATGTCCGGTGAGTGGCGCATGGCCCTCGCGGTCCCACACGGCATCGGCTGTAAAGACTTCGACGAACCTGTCTGCATCGCAATCGTCGACGGCATAGCAATATTCATGGACGAGCCGGCAGCATGCGCGTTCCGCACTCGAGATCTCTTCCTGCGTCATCAATTCAATATCTCCGTCCGGCCGGGATAGGTGCTCGACATCGAACGACCACTTATTCCCGCGCTTCTTTCGCGGGAAATGCCGTGTCGTGTTGACGACTCAGTTCCACGATCGTATCGGCATCGAATCCGCCACCCGCACCGAGTTCGTGAATGGTTCGAAAGTATCTGTCCTGTCCACCGGGGATACTCCAATCGAGCATCGCGGCAATTTCGGTCCCCACGTTCCGAAAGGCATGAACGACCCCACGAGGGATGAAACACAAGGCACCCCGGCCGACCTCGCGCGTAACGTTCCCCACCGTTATTTCGTAGGTGCCCTCGAGCACGAGGAAGTATTCCTCCTGCTCGAAATGCACATGGTCGATCGGGCCCTGCCCCGGCTCATGCTTCGCGTACACCGCTGCCAGCGCGCCTCCGGTTTGTTCGGCGGTCAGCATGATGCGCATATCGATACCGAATGGGCGAACGGCCTCCCCTTCGTCCGGTGTCACGATAAACGGCTGCAATGAAGAACCTGTCCGCGTATCGGCAATTCCTGTGCTCATTTGATGTCTCCGCAGGCGCGCTGGCCTGTCAGGCCCGGCCATCGCCGGGCTGTTTTATTCGGCGATCACCGGGTTGCGCAAGATGCCAACGCCGGATATCTCGACCTCGACCACGTCGCCATCCTTCATCCAGAGGGGTGGCTGATGGTAGGCGCCTACGCCGCTCGGCGTCCCAGTCACGATGACATCGCCCGGAACGAGTTCGGTAAATGTGGAGCAGTAAGCGATGATCTCCGGAATCGAAAAGATGAGATCGGATACCGGTGATTGCTGAACGACCCGGCCATTCAGCCGTGTGACGAGCGTCATGTCGTCGGGATCCCCGGCCTCGTCTGGCGTCACGAGCCATGGTCCAAAGCCGCCCGTTGCGACGAAATTCTTGCCCGGCCCGAACTGCGAGGTATGCCACTGGTAATCGCGCAGGCTGCCATCGTTGTAGCAGCTGTAACCGGCGATGTAGCCGGCTGCCGCGGTGACCGGGATGTGGCGGCCACGCCGTCCAATGACGACTGCAAGCTCACCTTCGTAGTCGAAGTCTTGGGACACTTTCGGTACGACCAGCGGCTGCCGGGACCCCACCTGACTGTTTGCGAACCGCGTGAAAACGGGCGGATATTTGGGGGCCTCGAAGCCCGACTCGACCTGATGCGCACGATAATTCAGACCGATACAGATGATCTTGTCCGGGTCCGGAATCACCGGCAGCAGTTCCACTGCGTCGAGCGGATGCTTGCGACCCTCCCGAGCCTTCTCTGCGACGTTCGCTTGCAGATTGCAGGTTGTATTCGACAAGAGCGCCTTTAACGAATTTACGCCCTCAAGTTCGATAATGATGTCATCGGCTACAACGCCGACGGCTTGCCGTTCATCGGTAACAAAGCTTGCCAGTCGCAAGTTAACACTCCTTGGTAGATAGGAATTCCGGGTCGGATACGTACGGCGTCAGCGAGGTTCGCTCGATGCCGCGATTCAGGGGCAAGCAGGACTCGGGAAATGCCTGGACGAAGCGACCTCCGCGCATTCGGATGGCCCCGATGAAACGTTCGAGGTTGTCCATGGCACCTGTCGGAAGATCGTGCAGGACAACTGCGGCGTGCTCTTGCGAGACGCACTGCTGCACGGCAGTGTCTACCCAGCCATCCGGATAGAGCCAGTCCTCCGGTATCGCATTCCATAGCACGACGCTGTAGCCACCCTCCTTCAGATAATTCGCCGCGGCGGCACTCAGCAAAGACGGCCCAAGCGTGCCGTCGCCACCGGTCGGACGGAACAGCCTGCTCTCATGCGCGGCATCGCCGATCAGTTCCTGCGTGCGGCCGATTTCAAACTCGGCGGTCTTGCGCTCAGGCGTGGTGCCCAGCGGCACGTGGCTGAAGGTGTGATTGCCGATCCAGTGCCCCTCATCGCGCGCACGGCGCAACAGCGGCTTGCGCGTTCCATCCACGAGCTTTTCCCCCAGTACGAAGAACGTCGCCTGAATGTCGTGCCGGCGAAGCACGTCGAGTACAAAGGGGGTGACCTCGGGCTCGGGGCCGTTATCGAATGTGAGCGTAACGTCGAATTCGCTCATGACGTGGCCTGCTCCGCATCAGGGGATGCCGCCGCCGGAGCCTCGAGCAGGATCTTCGTCGTCTTGTTGAAGTGCCTCGCAATCAGTGCCACGGCGGCGGCTGCGTCGCGATCGATCACCGCTTCCATGATCTGCCTGTGTTCTTCGTTCAGGTTGCGCTCGCCCGGGTGGTACGACACCGACAGCTTTCGATAGCGCTCGGACTGTTCAATCAACGCCTCGCGAATCGACAGCAGCCGGGGCGACCCGCACGCGGCGACGAGCGAGGCGTGAAAACGTTGATGCACCGCGGACCAGTCGGCCATCAACGGCTGAAGGTGCTTTTGCTCCAGAGGCGTGGCCTTCTGCAATTCGTGAAACGCGCCGACGATCGCGCCTTCCCAGGCAGCATCGCCTCGCTCGATCGACGCCTTGATGGCGAGACTCTCTATTTCGATCCGTACGCGGGTCAAGTCCTTCAAATCCTCTTGCGACACGGGCGTTACGCGGAACCCGCGCTGGTCGAACGACTGGGCGAGACCCTCGGATGCAAGCCGGGAAAGCGCCTCGCGCACGGCTGCACGGCTGATACCCAGTCGCTCGGCCAGCAGGACCGAATGCAGCCTCGAACCTGGCAGCAGCCTGCCCTCGAGAATGTCCGCCCTGATCACCTCAAACGCGTAGCGCGCGCGGCTTTTGCTGCCCGTTCCAGCGGCTTCGGGTAGCTCCTTCGCGGTTCCGCCCAATTCAATCCCATCGGTCACGCTTCCTCCTTCTCAATCGCGTAATGACGACATTTTATACGAATGTCACTCGTCTCGAGGACCGCGTAAACACCTATCCACTTATCCAGAAAGAAAACTCATATTCTCGACACGTCTTTAATGTCGACATTTAACAGTATGAACGACATTTTTAAATCAGGCAACGACGGCAAAGCAGTGGCGCGACCAGGCGCCTCGAACAGCAGAGAAAGCAACGTGTTCAGGAGAGAGATATGGAACGAGGAAACGTAGAACCGGAACCCGGTGTGCTCTTGCCGCGGCACGCGGCGCGGGTGCCGGCATCCGTATCCGTTCGTTGATCCCGACAGATCGAGTACCGCGCAAGGAGCCACGCTTGGCCCACGACTAGCAACCAAAAGGAGGAGACAGCAATGACAAACACGGAGTACACGGGCGTCGCGAAGGCGCTTCACTGGATGATGGCGCTCATTGTCATCGTGGCATGGATCGTCGGGTACTACTCGTCTACGCTGCCGTTGTCGCAGAAGATTGAAACCGGAAGCGTGACGCTGCATAAGGCGATCGCAACCGTCACCTTGTTCCTGCTCGCGGCACGCATTCTCTGGAGACTGAGTCACCGGACTCCGGAAGCCCCTTCCACGATGTCGAAGCGGGCCCAGGTTGCGGCACGTGCGGGCCACCTCTTGCTGTACCTGTGCATGTTCGGTCTGCCGCTTTCCGGATGGGCGTGGACCTCCGCTGCGGGCTTCACGGTTCCGGTTGCCGGCTTGTTCCATCTTCCGCCCATTGCCGCCACGAATGCATCGGTCGCCGCGACCCTGGGCGCCGTGCATATGACGCTCGCCTATACGACGGCCGCACTGGTTGCCGGCCACATCCTCATGGCCTTTAAGCACCACTTCGTCGACCGGGACGGCGTTCTGATTTCGATGATGCCGAAAACAAGCCGCCGCTCGCGCAACTGACTACGACGCCAACCGAACGCGCAGGTATGGGGCTGAGCGGAGCGCATGGCGCCCGCCGTCCCGCACATCGGAATCGACGAGGAGACATGGAATTGAAACGAATAGCACTTGCCGCGAGCAGTTGCGTCTGCATCGCTGCACATGCCCAGAGCAGCGTGACGCTGTACGGAATTCTCGATAACGGGATATCTTTCGTCAGCAACCAGAAGACCGCGTCGGGCGGCGGTCACAGCGCCTGGATGGCGTCGACGGGAAACATTGTCGGCGACCGATGGGGCCTGACCGGTGCAGAAGATCTGGGCGGAGGTCTCAAGGCGCTATTCAAGCTTGAAAACGGCTATTCCGGACAAACCGGAAAATTGCAGCAGGGAGGGCGCCTGTTTGGAAGGCAATCGTGGGTCGGCTTGTCGAGTTCCGATGCAGGCACGGTGACGCTTGGTCGCCAATATGACTCGGTGGTCGACTATCTCGGGCCGCGAAGCCTCGCGCAGACCTTCTACGGCGGACTTGAGTTTGCCCATCCATTCGACAACGACAACATTTCCGATTTCTTTCGCCTCAACAACTCGATCAAGTTTGCCAGTGCCGGCTACCATGGCCTGACGTTTGGCGGACTGTACGCGTTCTCGAACCAGGCCGGTGGATTCGCCGTCAATCGTGCCTATAGCGCCGGAGCGGCCTACAAAAACGGACCGCTATCGCTGAGCGCCGCGTACATGCAGCTTGATGAGCCCGGCAACGGTGCAGTCGGTGCGCTCGACGGGTCGACGGCGTCGGGCGATGCAACGTTCCACGGCAGCCGTCAACGGGTTTGGGGGGCAGGCGCGAGCTATGCGCTGGGCGCTGCCACCTTTGGATTCGTCTGGACCCAGACCACGGTTGCCGACGCGACCGGTGTGAACATCGGCTCCTCGCTGGCTCCTGCGCAAACAGGTACACCAACTGATCTGCGCTTCTCCAACTATGAAATCAACGCTCGCTATCTTTTGACACCCTCATGGGGTGTCGCCGCGTCGTACACGTTCACGGACGGACGCTACTCGAACGCGACAATCGACGCAAAGCCGCGCTGGAATCAGTTCAACTTGCTGACGTCCTACGCCCTGTCCAAGCTTACGGACGTCTACCTGATGTGTGAATACCAACATGTCACCGGCGCGGCGGGGACGATATTTCGCGGCGCATTCATCGAGGGCAGCGGCCGGGCCTCCGCGACGAACAAGCAGTTCCTCGCGAGCGCCGGGCTGCGAATCAGGTTCTGACGAACGGGTATCGCGCGGGGTCTGCGTTGCTTGCTAAAACCCTGCGCGAAGATGGCGGAATTCAGGCCGTGCGGCAACCGGCCACCAAGGTGCCATTTCCCGCGTTGCTTGCGATCATCGAAACGCCATGAGCATCGACATCAGCGTCATCCTCGCGCGAGCGTCCGGCGAGGACCATGAAAATCAGCGTGCGCTTGGCCGGCGCAGGATCACCCGGGCAGCAAGGCAGCCTGCATGCGCTTATTCTCGAAGCGACTGCAACATGGCCTCGAGCAGCGCATCGGGCGATGCTGCGCCCGACAAGACAGACGACTCGTCGAACACAAACAACGGGACCCCGCCGATACGGAACCCGGGTTGCATGACCCCCTTTGTCCGGCGGTTTGAGCCTTCCAGATGCTCGATCAGGCTCCCGCGCTCCAATCCGCATTCGAGTCCTCGCTGCTCCAGCACGGACAAGTCGCCAATGTCCTTGCCTTCCACGAAGTAAGCCACGAACAGACTTTCGATCAGGTCCGCCTGCTGCGCTTCGTCCCCGTGTTCTGCCGCGTACGCGATCAGGTTGTGTGCGGCTGCGGTATTCGGCATCACGTCGATGCGCTCGAACCGGAAGTCGATGCCCGCAGCCCTGCCTGCCTCCTTTACCTGTGCCCGCCGCGCAGCAACGTTTTCCGCACTGCCAAGGCGCGCGACATAGAACGCCTGGTATGCCACACCGCCAGAAGGTATGTCGGGCAGAAGTTGATGCGAGCGCCATGTCACGCTGAGATTCACGTCCGCATACATTTCGGCGAACTGCTTCATGGCGGCATTGAGGTGGCGCTTGCCTATGAGGCACCAGGGACAAACGAAGTCGAAGAATACCTCGATCTTCAACGAGCGTCCCTGCGATGCATAGGTCTGGTTGCTCTGCTTCACCGACAGGCCTTTTTGGTTCGGGGTTGTTCGCCAGGTCCCGCGAACAGGCATCTCGCCGCAGGGCTGTCGATATGCTGAATGACGCTCACGTGCGCCGCTGCCCGTGCCAGATCATGAAGACTGCCGGTCAGGCCTGGCGCGCCACTACGTTGTGGACTTTCGCATCATAGTGGCAGGACG
>Ga0157375_10003173_pt1 | contig 14280 bp, 7 predicted proteins | sample M35metaG_FD_115311 | JGI IMG/M metagenome (GOLD analysis project Ga0157375, IMG submission 115311) | Miscanthus rhizosphere microbial communities from Kellogg Biological Station, Michigan, USA - M3-5 metaG | ecosystem: Host-associated > Plants > Roots > Rhizosphere > Soil | place: USA: Michigan...
CGGATCGTTTTCCAACAGACGCAAGCGGTAATATGATCCCAGTTTCCGGTATCATATTTAATACGCCGGATGGTGAAAGTTACTATAACCCCATCATACAAACCCATAATACCGACGTAGCAATAGCACTTGGTTTGAAAGGGCAACTGGGCAATGGCTGGGATTGGGACTTAAGCAACAATATTGGTAACAATACTTTTCATTTTTACGGAGATAAGACATTTAACGCAGGGCTTGGCGCCACCAAAACGCATTTTGATGATGGTGGATCAGGCTTTTTGCAGAACACAGCTGACATTAACTTTAACAAGCATTTTGAAAAAGCATTATCCGGCGTCAACGTAGGTATAGGAGGCGAATATCGTTATGAGCGGTACAAAATATTTTCTGGCGAACCGGGTTCCTACATGAATTACGACACGTTAAAAGCCACCGGCTCACAAGGATTTCCCGGATACCAGCCGAATGATGTTGTCAGTGCCACCCGCTCTGTTCTGGGCGCTTATGTAGACCTCGAAGTCGATGTAACTAAAGAATGGCTGGTTGATTTTGCCAACCGCCTGGAACATTACAGCGATTTCGGATCGAGTTTCAATACCAAATTTGCTACCCGTTATAAACTTACCGGCAACTTCAATATCCGCGGTTCAATCGGTACCGGTTTCCGGGCGCCATCTTTGCAACAGATCAATTACAGTTCAACATTCACCACTGTACAGGGGGGCACCATTGCAGAAGTAAAGATAGCACCCAATTATAGCCCTATAACCAAAGCGGCTGGTATACCAACCCTAAAGCAGGAACGATCAAAGAACTATAGCCTGGGCTTTACTTTCCGGCCGGTACCAGAATTAAGTATCACTGCCGACGCTTACGAAATCAAGGTGACCGACAGGGTTGTATTGTCGGGTCAATTCAGTGCGGATGACGCCACGCTCGATCCTTCTTTCACTGCAACTCTTCAAAGTTTAAGAGTTTCGCTTGCCCAGTTCTTTGCCAATGCAGTGAATACCGATAATAAAGGTTTGGATATTGTTATTGATTACAATAAATCTTTCAATGATAACCGCATAAGGTTGCTATTTACAGGGAACTTCCAGCACATGAATATTGATAAAATCAATTATCCGCCAAAATTGAGTACTACGGACCTTCAAAAAGAGACTTTTTTAAGTGACCGCGAGCGGAAATTCATTTTAGCGTCTGCACCTCCCGAAAAATTTTCTTTCAGTCCCGAATTCAGCCACAAAAGCTTCACCGTTGGTGCACGGTTTACCTACTTTGGCAAGATATTACTATATGGATATGGTGCCGATGGCCTCGGTATCAACCCACAAGTACCATCTGATGCGGATGAGAACGTAAACGTGCCCGATCAATACAACTATTCCGGCAAAATGGTGAGTGATGTATACTTCGGATATAAATTCAATAAAACTTTCCATATGTCGATAGGATCGGATAACGTATTTAATGTTCATCCCGACCTGGGTTATGCACATGGCGCCAAATATTGGGCCTATAATAACGAAACCGGCGGTCCGTTTGACGCCGTGCAAATGGGCAGCAATGGCCGCCGCTTCTTTATCCGCGCCGGATTTAACTTCTGATCATAACCTGAAACTATTATAATTGAAAGCCGCTCTCTTTTTAGGGGCGGCTTTTTTTTGAAACCAACAGATTTCCCGGCACTTAACTTTAGCTCATATTTCTTTCGGTTAAAAAAAAGTAGTAATTTTAACAGTTGATTGGGCGGTCGGTACAAACAAAAACTTGAACCTTATTATGAATAAACTTTACATTTTATCACTTTTCTTATTTTATTTTATACTACCTGTCTCAACCCACGCGCAAACATGGAAGCCCCTGGGGCCGGATGAGAACGACAACCCCTCCGTTTCAGGTACATTAGCTAATAACATTACCATCGCACCGGACGGAACTCCCTATATCGCCTATAGCGAGGCCAGGTACGGAGACAGAATGTCCGTTAAAAAGCTTGTCGGTTCAAAATGGGTGCTGGTAGGTCAGCCTGGTTTCACAGAGGGCTATGATGCCGGCGATATTTCTTTAGTTTTTTCACCTGATGGCACGCCATATGTATGCTATGATTATACTATCCAGGGGCAAAATAATTTATATGTAGGTATTAGAAAGTTTAGTGGCGGTGCCTGGGTTGGCTATAATAGCTTTTTAGCTTACGGTGTTTGGCCAAGCTTGTCTTTATCTCCTGACGGAACCCCCTATTTTGCATACGCTGGTGCAGACGGCTTCGGCTCCGGATTAAATGTCAAAAAAATTACGACGAGTTGGGACTATGTAGGCGACACGACCAACGTTTCCGGCTCTGTCATTAACTCCAATAAATTAATCGTCGCATCCGATGGCACACCTTATGTAGCTTATGCTGCAACCAAGAATAAAAACAAGGCTGTTGTAAAGAAATTCGTTAACGGCATTTGGCAGTATGTTGGCAGCACTGGTTTTACAAATGCCGGAGCTTCTAATGTTACCATGGCGTTAGCAACCGATGGCAGCATTTATGTTGCTTATAGCGACTCTACGAATGCCGGAAAGGCAATGGTGCAACAATTTAAAAATGGCAGTTGGACCAATACAAGCCCTGCGGGGCTCTCTACAGGTGCAGCCACTTTCCTTAGCCTGGCCCTGGCGCCCGACCAGACTCCTTATCTTACTTTCAGTGATGCGGGTAACGGTAATAAATTAAGCGTTACAAAATATAGCAGTGGCGGTTGGAGCAATGTGGGGCCAAGCGGCATTTCGTCGAGTGCTGCCCGAGAGGATCATATAGCTATTGACGCAAATGGGGTGCCATATATTTCGTACGGAGAGTATATAATGACTGGCAAATTGATGGTAAAAAAGTTTACAGGCAATCAGTGGACTGATGTCGTCATGGGCAGTGTAACGGAAGAAGGAACATCGGCCTTATCCCTTAAAGTAACTCCCAGTAACGCAATATTTACCCTTTTTAAGGATCCTGCCATTGACAACAGGGTATCGGTAAAGCAATATCAGTCAGGTTCGTGGCAATATGTTGGAGCCAGTGGCATCTCTCCAGTCAGCTCAAAGTACCTTGATATGGATGTGGCGCCAGACGGTACTCCGTATGTTATTTATAACGATTCTACCCAGAATTATAATAGTGTGGTAAAAAAATATTCAGGATCCGCCTGGTCGCAGGTAGGCTCCAATATCACTACAGGTGGAAACGCTCTCTTTTGCAAAATAGCTATCGCACCTGATGGATCTCCTTATGCAGCCTATGCCAATTTCAATTATAACGGGCAGATTACCGTGCGAAAATACAGCGGCGGCGCATGGGGACCTGTTGGTCAGACAGAAATCTCAACTCACCTTTCATCCAATATTAATATCGCAATAGACAAAAACAATACGCCAATTGTGGCTTATACTGATGCTAGTACAACTAAAGCAAATGTAAAGACCTTTACAGGAGGCGCATGGGTGTCCCTGGGTGCATCAGACTTTTCACCGGGAGGGGCGGACCACCTAACCATGACGCTCGCTCCTGATGGAACACCTTATGTGGCCTATTACGACACTCAGAAAGGAAAGCTGGCTGTTGAAGCGTACATCAACAATAGCTGGGGGTTTGTAGGAGGACAAACAGCATCAGATTCGTTGGGCAATGCGCCTAAACTAATCTTTGATCAAAATGGACAACTTTATTTAACGTATCTGCAGTACTGGACATTTGGAGGTCACGCGATAGTAAGAAAGTTGAGCCAGGGGCAGTGGGTAGATGCCGGCGCTAATAGTATAATGCCATGGGCCGGAAATGAAAATGGATTCGGAGCTACATCCACAGGCGATTTAATATACGCTTATACTAATCCACAACTGTATGTTCGTATAAAATCTTCAGATAGCTTGGCTGTGGCTCCTGTGATCACGACATGCACGCCTGTCTACGGTGGAACGGGGACAGTGGTTAATATAACAGGATTTAACTTTAGCAAAGCCACTTCTGTAAAATTTGGTACTACTGTTGCTGCGTCATTTGCGGTCATTTCGCCAACGCAGATTACGGCAATAGTTGGGGCTGGAGCATCGGGACTTGTAAGTGTCACTACACCTAATGGAACCGGCACATTTGATAGTTATGTATTTAGCGCCGCACCTCCAATTATCACGTCTTTTTCGCCGCAATCAGGCAATGTTGGTTCAAGCATAACTATCAATGGTAAACATTTTGGCTCATCGCCCACCGATAACATTGTTTATTTTGGGGCGGTAACGGCGCAGGTCATTTCCGCAAATGATAGCACATTAGTAGTAAAAGTCCCGGCAGGTAGTACTTATGCACCTATAACCGTTACCACACGTCAATTGACTGCCTATAGCAGCGGTTTTTTCAATGCAACTTTTAAAAGCAAAGGCACTTTTGATGCCAGCTCTTTTACAAAAAAGAATTTCACGACATTACCACAACCACATGGGTTGTTGATAAGCGATATTGACAATGATGGTAAGTCGGATATAATGGTGACATCATATGGCACCCCCCATTATTCAATGTTTCAAAACACAAGCAGTATAAATAACCTGTCGATAGCTAGCCAGACCGGGTCAGGTATAGGAGATTATGCCATTACCGGCACCGACCTGGATGGCGACGGTAAAATTGACATTGTATGTAGCCAGGCGCCACTATCCATGGCCAGGAATAAAAGTACGACCGGTAACTTTTCTTTCGGAGGAACTGAATATTATCAAACAAATCAATACGCGTTTGATGTTAGTTCGAATGATCTTGATGGTGATGGGCGGCCAGACATTGTAGCCGCCAACAACCAGGCGGATCTCGTATCAATACTAAGGAATTCAAGCTCACAGAAAGATTATACTTTTTTTGACAATGAATTCGACCTCTCATCATTAGATTTCTTCGCAGAATCTGTTAGATTGGCGGATTTGGATGGAGATGGGAAGCCAGAAATAATCCTGGAAATGTCAAACGATGCTGCATTTTCCGGTAATGGGGCGGTGGAAATATACAAAAATACAAGTACATCTCATCAGCTCTCATTTATGAAAGCTGCGGTGCTTTCAACCGGTAAATATCCCAAAAAGCCCGTTATAGCTGATATTGACGGCGATGGAAAACTCGATATTGTAGTTACAAATTCCGGCTCAAACACGGTATCCGTATTCAAAAATCAAACAGCAAACACCATTTCTTTTGGAACAAAGGTTGATTTCACGACCGGCACCCAGCCTTCAGCCGTTTGCGCTGTAGATTTAGATGGGGACGGTAAGCCAGATATCGCTGTAACCAACGCTAAGAGCAATACGGTTTCCATATTCAAAAACACCAGCACTCCGGGTAATATAACATTAGCTGCAAATGTCGACTACGCAACCGGAAATTATCCGGTTAACGTCATGGCAGGTGATATAGATGTTGATGGCGCACCAGAGCTGGTAGTTGCCAACTCTAATGATAATACGATTTCGATATTCAGAAACAATACGCTAATAACAACTACCGATATAATAACTTTTAATGCAATACCCAATGCAACTTATGGAGATGCAGATATTACGCTCACTGCGACAAGTACGGACAAAATAAACCCGATAACGTTTGCCAGCAGTGATAACACGGTTGTTAGTATCGTGACAGGTGGTAAGGCCCACGTTCTTAAACCCGGCATTGTAACAATCACCGCCCAGCAAACTAACGGGACGGCTACGCCGGTAAAACAAACGTTGAAAGTGCTTCCGGCAAAGCCCGTTATTACAGCTAATGGACCGTTAACCTTTAACACCGGCGGCAATGTGGTTCTAACAGCAAGTTCAGGCACAGGCTATACTTATCAATGGGCTAAAGATGGCGTTAATATAAGTAGCGCTACCAACTCTTCATTTACAGCTACCCAAAGTGGTTCTTATACCGTTACCGTTTCTGTAAATGGGGTTAGTAACACGTCTGATGCGACGGTTGTAAACGTCTCAGGTCTTTCTATCCCAACCATTACTGCCAGCGGCCCGCTAACCTTTAACACGGGCGGGAACGTGGTTTTATCATCCAGCACAGGTACAGGCTATACCTATCAATGGGCAAAGGATGGCGTTAACATCAATAGTGCTACCAACACTTCATTTACGGCTACACAAAGCGGCTCATATACCGTTACTGTTTCTATAAACGGGGTGACCAGCACATCAGCCGCAACGGTGGTAACCGTTCAATCCGGTTCTACAACACCAGCAATAACTACCAGCGGAACTTTGTCTGATCTAAGCACAATTTATGGCTCGGCTTCATCATCAACCAACTTTAGCGTATCAGGCACAAACCTCACCACAGGCGTTACGGTTACTGCTCCGGCAGGTTTTGAGGTAAGTTCAGACAATGTTAATTTCAGTAATCAAATAATCATCGGCTCCGCAGGCACATTATCGTCTGCGCAAGTTTATATCAGGATCGCAGCGTCAACCCCGGCTGGAAGTTATGTAGGCAATATAGTTTTGACATCAGGAACAGCTACCGTTAATGTGCCAATGGTTTACAGCAAGGTAAATCTTGCTGCCGATAACTATAAAATAACTATAACCAGCGCGACTTGCAGGGGAAGCAGCAACGGTTCCGTAAACATCACAGCTTCTCAGAATCTGAATTATGTTGCCACAATTAATGGCAATGGAGTGAATGCCCCCTACCCTTTCACAACGTCTGTCGACATCACTAATCTTGCCCCAGGCCCTTATAGCATTTGTATAACGGTAGCCGGCCAACCGAGTTATCAGCAATGCTATGATGTAAGTGTCGCCGAGCCAAAAGATTTGTCTGTTTATTCCACCATTAACAATGCTAATAGCACCATTAGTTTAGCTTTAAACGGAGCCACGCAGTACAATATCGACCTTAACGGCAAGCAATACACTACTACCGATAACTCTATCACCTTGCCGCTAATTAAAGGCAACAATAATTTGAGTATAACCACCGACAAACTATGCCAGGGAATAGTTCAAAAACTGATCAATATTTCTGGCGTGCTGGCACCATACCCCGATCCGTTTCAAAACATCCTGTATCTTAATACAGGCGACAAAAACATAAATCATGTTGCAGTTGAAATACACGATGTGGCTGATGCAAGAGTTGTTTACTCCAAACAGTTTGTCAACCAATCGGGTGTGTTGCAATTAGACGTTGCCGGTTTACGGCAGGGGGCGTATATCCTTCATCTTACAATGGATAATTCTGAAAAAGTATTTAAGATTTTAAAAAATGAAAACTAAAATATTATACTGCATAGCATTGGTTTTAATACTGCAGGGCTGCGGAGGAAGCAAAAAAAACAACCCTTCACCCGCACCTGCCAAAGCGGCGCTTACGGCTCCGTCACAAAATGCCGTATGTACTACGGGTACAATTATTTCAGACACCCAGAGCTCCATTTCATTTGCCTGGGGCGCTACGGCCAATACAAGCAGCTATGACCTGGTTTTAAAAAACCTTTTAACGTCCGCCACAACTACCCAAAACACTACATCTACCCAACTAACGGTAACTCTTGCCAGAAATACCCCCTACTCGTGGTATGTTGTATCTAAGTCGGCAACAAGCACGGCTACACAAAGCGATACATGGAAATTTTATAATGCGGGCCCCGGTGTGATCACTTATGCGCCATTTCCGGCAGAAATAACATCGCCAGCATTTGGTCAGAATGTAACTGCAAGTTCGGGCGCAGTTAATCTTACCTGGAAAGGGAGTTCGGTTAATCCGGGCACCATAACAGGGTATGATGTTTACTTTGGCAGTACAAACAATCCGCCTTCGTTAAAAAATGGTGTAACCGATTTGTTCATTAATGATGTACCGGTCACATCCAAAACCACCTATTATTGGAAGGTGATTACCTGGGACATGGATGGGAACAGTTCGGATTCGGGTTTGTACCAGTTTACAGTGAATTAAAGGCAAATTTTATAGCAAATTATAAAAAAGCTGTTCTCAACCTGGGGCGGCTTTTTTATTTAGCAACCAGGCCAATATGATATTCCTGTATCAAAGCGGGGTTCTCAGGTGTTAGGGTAAAGCTCACCCGGATATCGGCCTGTTCGCCTTTCATTATGAAATATCCTCTTAATTGATTTTCGGCGACAACTTCCCCAATGCCGTTGATCTTTCCTGCCTTATCAAAAATTGTTTTCGCTTCGGCCCTCAGCTTATCCGAGAAATAATCCATAAAAAAGTTCATGGCGAATATGCCGCTGGCTTGAGGATTATTCCAGTCAGGTAAAATCTTTACCAGTTGGTCGCGGCGGTGGGTAAGGATATTGGATGCAGGCAATTGCATTGGCTTAATGCCTGATAATCTCAGCAAGGTATCAGCTACCTGGATGTTGATCGAACCCGCGTTGGCGTAGGTCAGGTTAGCAAAACTGATCACTCCTATCCCGTATTCAGGGTAAATGGTCCACTCGCTGCCAAAGCCCGGTAAGCCTCCGGTATGGCCAATGGCAGTCATTGCATCTGCATACTTCCGCCAGCGCAAACCATAACAATAGGCCGATGCATAAGGATAAGGTCTGCCATTGGCGGTTTTATAATTCGCATTAAAGCCATTTACATCCCAGGGGTATTGCATCTCACGGATAGAACTCCTTTTAACCGGGCCGGTCTCTGCATCGTCCCTTGGTGGCCACGCATCCAAATGGAGTGCTACATATTTGCTAAAATCCTCAATGGTAGTGATCATTCCGCCCATCGCACCGTATGAGCCGTCATGCAGCATGGGTTGTTCCACCCATTGGTTATCTATCCAGCGATAGCCGTGCGCCAGCAATTCGTTTGGCACTTTATCGTATTCGTAGTAGGTCTGCATCATGCCCAATGGTTTCAGGATATTTTCGGTGATGTATTCCTGGTAACTTTTGCCCGATACTTTTTTGATAATGTATCCCAACGTAGCAAATCCCAGGTTACTATACTCATAGCCCTGCCCCGGATCGTTTGAAAATGAGATCCCTTTTTTATAAAGATCGATCAGCTGTTCATCGGTATTGGCCAGTTGCCTGTCGCCCCAGGGATTATCTTCCGGGAAGCCTGCCGAATGAGTTAACAAATTGCGGATGGTAATTGGCGCAGCATCTTTAGTGGGGGATTTCAATCCCTTCATTTCGGGAATATACAGGTAGGCCGGATCATCCAGCTTCAGTTTGCCTTCATCACGCAGTTTCAAGATCGCCATTGCCGTAAAGCTCTTGCTCATCGAAGCAATACGAAAATCGGATTTTGAGTTAGCTTCAGTTTTATCTTTCAGGTCAGTGTAACCGATATTACCCGTATGTACCAGTTTCCCGTCGACCACTATGCCATATACCAATCCCGGGAAATGATTTTGTTCGGCATACTCCTTATACAGTTTATCGATTACCGGATAGGTAGCTTCGATCTTTTTCAAACGGCTTGCATCAGGAAAAACGGCTGGCTTGTAGGATTGGGCAGATAGAGTTACTGAAAAGAAAAATAAGATAATTGTACCAAGCACCCTTATAAGTTTCATAACGAGTGGTTTTTTCTACATATTTAAAAAAATACAAGCAAATAAATAAAGTCTACATGACTTCTTTAATAATAGGCATCCCATAATTTATTTCTGAATTTATTATCGGGATCAAGCTTTTTTTTCAATTCAAAAAATTGCTTATAGTTTGGATAAGCCGCGGTAAACTGCGTCTTTGTGGCATATATCAGGTAAGGTAAATAATAGGATCCATTACAACTAATGACTGCGCCCGTTAATTCATGTGTCCATAATTTAACCTTATCCCTATCGCCCTGGGAGGTGCCTTGTTTATAGTATAAAACAAAAGAAAACACCTCAGATTTAGCCCATGCCAGCAACGAACCGGGATCCCTATTCGAATGACGAATAGAAATATTAATAACATTTACTTTGTTCCTTTTTAAGACTGATGTCATTAAAGGATAAAATTGATCAAACTTATTAACAGGAACAAAATACTCCTGCAAAACATAGGTAGACTTCTTCCTTGATTTAGGCTCTAATTCCATTACATCGTAACTAGCTTCATAATTTCTCCATTCGACGGTTTCTTTGCGATATATTATAGGATCGAGAATGTGCTGTCTCACCCACTTACCAGATGGATGTTCTGAAATAAACTTATAAGCTAGCCTGTCAAAACTATAGCTATTACCTAATGGTTTCAACCTATCAGGAATAGTAACTTCCTTACTAGTCTTGATAAATGAAACTGCCCTTACTTTTTTATATCTGTTCGGATAAAAATCCGCGTTATGAAAAATAATTGAGGTGTCATTTTTAATATGATTAAAAAAATATTCTTTATAAGAGGATATAGATAATAATGTGTCCTTTCTTATCACTTTACAATCATCAGTGAGAGAAAGAGTTGCCTCCACAATAACACCTAGTCCGCCATACCCACCTATCGCTCCATAAAAAATATCTTTATTTATTGAAGGGCTCGCAGTAACCAGATCCCCATTTGCAAGTACCATTTTTATTTGATTGACGGACGAAATTAGTGGCCCTTGCCCAACATACCTGCCATGTGCATTCACACTTAGAGATCCACCAACAGTGAAATTGGCATAGGTCTGCATGATTTTAACAGAAAGGTTACAGGTATCAATATATTCTTGAATACTTCTCCATGTAATACCGGCTTGTACTGTAATCTCTTTTTTGGCCTTTGAAAAATTTAACACTTTGTTAAATTTTCTCATATCAATCTGCAATGCATTTTCTGTCGCAGTCTGGCCACCCATACTGTAGCGACCTCCACCGATTGAAATGGGGCCTTTATGATTTTTAACTGCTTCCATTATTTCCCCGAATGTTGTTGGCGCAATTATTGAGTTAATCTTTATTGGGTTTAGCTGCGTTATATCATTCACTATTAATGACTTATCCTGCGCAAAGCTTAGTACTGCAAAAAGGTTTGCAAAGAGGACAATAGAGTAGGTTCTAATTTTATTGGAGAGCTTGCTCATTTATAGCAGTGATAAATTTGTTTAGACACTGCAATTTATAATTTCAATTATAAATTATCCAAGCAAACACAAAATGAGCTGGTTATATTCGGAACTACCCTTCCACCAACGGCAAATCAAAATAAAACGTAGAGCCTTCGCCCAGCTTGCTCTCTACTCCTATTTTACCATTATGGGTATTAATGATTTCGGATGAAATATACAGGCCCATGCCCAGGCCGCTGGTCATGTTCTTTTTATCATCAACCCTGTAAAAACGTTCAAAAACTTTATACTGCTGTTCATCTGACAGGCCGATGCCAAAGTCGGTAACAGACACCCGTACGCAATCATTATGTTTAAATGATTTAATGACCACTCGCTGGTTGCCATTGGAATATTTAACCGCGTTATTGATCAGGTTCATCAATACTTGTTCAATGCGCTCGGCATTGCCTTTTATCATAAAATCCTCTGTATTCTCTACCTCAATAACAAATGCAGGGTTCATATGCACCGCATTCTCAATACAAGTTGCTACTACATCTTTCACGTTAATAATGTCAAGGTTATAGTTTAACCTGCCTGCCTTTATTTTGCTCACATCCAGCAAATCGTCTACCAAAAATTGCAGCTTACCCAATGCAATACTGGCTTTGTTGATATACTGTTTCACAACATCCGGCAGGTCTTCTTTTTTTTGAAGCAGTATAAGTTGCAGATACCCTTTCAAGCTTGTTAATGGTGTCTTTAGTTCATGGCTGGCGACACCGATAAACTCGTCCTTTCGTTCCAGTTCTTTTTTTTGCTCTTCAATGTCTGTAGCGGTGCCCACCCATAATACTATTTCGCCATCTTCATTATTCAAGGGCATTGCCCTGTTAAGGTGCCAGCGATAAGTGCCATCTGTGGCCCGCCGGTACCTGCTTTCCGCCTCGAATATATTCCCGGTTTGCAAAGCTTGCCGGTATTTTTCCATAAAGCTTTCAATATCGTCCGGGTGAATAGTCTCACGCCAGCCCCAGCCCATCGATTGCTCAAAGCTAAATCCGGTATAATCATACCAGCGTTCATTAAAAAAATTCATCTCGCCGCCTGGCAGGCTGGTCCACGTCATTTGGGTCATATGATCGGCCAGCAACTTTAAATTTCCACGACTAACAGAGAGGTCTTTGGTGCGCTCTATTACCACTGTCTCCAGTTCATTTTTTTGCTGGGTAACCAGGGTCTGTGCGGCAGCCAGCCTTTCATTCTGAATCATTAAGTTCGTTTGAGCTGCTTTTTGTGCCGTCAGGTCCGTCAAAATCACACTCAGGACAAAGCCACTGTCCATGTCAATAGCAGCGAAGGAACAAAGACAACAAGTTGAGTCGTCGTTACCGTTTTTAATAAACAACTCTTCTTTAGTATCGTTCGTCCAGGCCTTTTTTATTAATTGCTCATATTTTCCTTTTGATACTTCGGCTATAAAATTTTCAAAAAGTACACCGGTCACTTTTTCAGGCGGGCATTGTACCATAGCGGCAAACCTGCTGTTAGCATATAAAATAAAGCCGTCACTGTCAATTGTGATCGCCCCCTCGCTCATTTTTTCAATAAACACGCGATAGCTATGATCGGCAGTTTTTAGGGCATATAACTGATGTTCGCCGCCATTTTTAACTACAAGCGCATCAACCTGCCCGGTGCGTATAGCTTCCAGCATATCATTAGCTTCATCCAGCCGCCATTGCAGCTCATCATTTCTGCTTATTAGTTCCTCATATGATACCTGTTTTTCCATCACAAAGTCATCCCATTATTTCAAGGCCATTAAGTACTTTTTGTTTGTCTGACAAATCGCCAATCAATCTTCTTTCCATGCCGGGAGATATTTTTACGAGCATGGGTAAAGCAATAAGCTGTTCGTTCATAGCAACAATAGGCTGCTGGTACACATCAACTATCTCCAACTCATAACTGTCCTTTAAATACTCCTCACATATTTTTTTCAGGTTCGATATAGCCCGCGCAGAGTTGGGCGAGGCACCGGTTACAAACAGGCGCAGCACGTAAATACCTTTGCGATTTTTCAAATCAAAAGTCCCTCTCTTCTCTGCCATTTATAGATTAATCATTTAAGCAGGGATAATGTTTAAACCAACAAGCACTTTTTCTTCATTTGACAGATCGCCGATTATTTTTCGCATAGGTTCGGGCATTTTGCGCACGAGCGTTGGGGTTGCCAGTATCTGGTCGCCTTCAGCCAATTGCGGCTGGCGCAAAAGATCTATCACTTCAATTTTATATTGCCCCTTGAGGTGCTCTTCGCAATATCGCCTGAGGTTATTCAAAGCCGTTACCGATTTCTCGGTATGCCCGGCGATGTATAATCGCAGTTCCCATTTTTCACTTTCTTTTGCTGGCATTTTGTTGCGTTTTGGATTCCTCATTTTTATCACCGCCACGCCTTATTGATTGCATAGTTTCCCGGTTTTTTCTTAATATCTGTTTTCTGAGTTCTTCTTCTTCATAAACTTTATTAAGCTCTTCTTCTACCGATTCAAATTCAGAGTGCAGGCTGGCAATTTTTGATTCAAGTACCTGGCGTTTGCGTTTAATCTCCCTGTCCTTGCGATTCAGGGAATAGTTATGAATAGCTGCGCCGGTTTCTTCCTGTATTATCTGTGCCTCACGTGCCGATCCGGTCAAAATACCATCAGGGCCAACATACACATCTATCAGGTCAAGACCATCGTCGCTTATTACAAACTCGCGTATCTGGTTGGAGTGTTTCATCCCGCGCGATTTCATCACATACATTCCCCTGTTCCGCTCTCCGTTTGACTCAATGTCCCTTATCAGCAGCCAACTATCCACCAGGGAAGATATGGCCTCGTCAGTCTGGTCATTGATCGGGTCGTTTAAAGTAAGTGACGTAAACATGACCGTTATCTGCTCGTTCTGGAGAAAGTCCATCAGACGTATTAGCATATTTTTTACTTCGCCTATGGAACCTATCGAAACAAAATTGGTTATCGGGTCTATAACAACTACTGAAGGTTTAAAACGTTGTATCTCCTTATGAACGGCAACCAGGTGCATTTCCAAACCATACAACGTTGGCCGGGCTGCACAAAATTTTAACAGACCTGCTTTAATATGGTTATCTAAATGGACGTTGATGGAGCGCATATTTCGAATGATCTGTTGAGGAGGTTCTTCAAAAGCAAAAAACAGGCAGCGTTCATTATTTTTGCACACCCCATCGGCAA
>Ga0157375_10003175_pt1 | contig 14279 bp, 12 predicted proteins | sample M35metaG_FD_115311 | JGI IMG/M metagenome (GOLD analysis project Ga0157375, IMG submission 115311) | Miscanthus rhizosphere microbial communities from Kellogg Biological Station, Michigan, USA - M3-5 metaG | ecosystem: Host-associated > Plants > Roots > Rhizosphere > Soil | place: USA: Michigan...
ATCCGGTGAATGGGCTTGGCCGCCCGCTTGAGATGGTGTTACTGGACTAACCCGCCGACGCACCAACGTCACACAAAAAGAGCAACTTTGGCTGTGTGGGAATTCCCTCTCCCACTATTGGTCCCTCAAACCGGACCCGAAGAAGTCCCCACCGCAACATGGTGTCCCCCCGTCACCAGTGGGGACTTCTTCTTTCTTTTTTTGCGTTTAAAGGGACCGCGATCATAATCCAGGATAGCTCTTTCGCTATGGAGAAGGTGGCGTTCCAAGCGCGGACGGCTCACTGGCCGCGATCGAGACCTACTGCGGCCCTCTTCATGAGGTGGCGCGCCTTCGTCGCAAGTTCATACTCTAGGGCTTTCTTCGTCATGATGCTTGTGCGCCGATAAGAAAAAATGGCCGCGACGATCATTTCGTCGCCATCGGCATCGTCTTGTCGCAGCTCCACATAAGCCCGCCGCGTTTTTTGTCGTACGCTGGATTATTTCGTGCTCGCGGACATCAAAGCCACGCTCAACGACGCTCATGGTACGTCTCGGAAGAAAGTGAGCGCACACTCTACCCCGCTCTGGTGACGGAAAAATCACAACGGAAGGGCCAGAACCTGTCATCACAAACAAGAAGCCCCGCTAGGGACGGGGCTGAGTTTTCAAGTCTGGAGATTTCCGAATGAAGCAGGTTCAATCGTATCACCTTTTAGCAAATTTGGATCTCACCTTCCCGCAACGCAAAGCAGCAAAAACGACGACCGCCTCCTCAGCGCGTCGCCGGTTCGACAATCGAGGATGAGCCGAGAGGATGCGGTTCCGTTCGCGTCACGTACACGAACCCCGCTACAAGACCCAGAACTATGGCGCCAACCACCACCAGGACAGCCTGCTTGGAGGCCATGGTCTCGGCACCATCGACTATGGCCTAGTCACCATCGACCTCCCCGATAGGCGACCCGAAGAATAAGCAACAGCAACAGCGCGCCGATCGTGGCCGAGATGATAGCTGCAACCATGCCACTACCAAGGTGGATGCCCAATTGGGGTAAGAGCCACGCGCCTATCAACGCGCCGACAATGCCTATTGCGATGTCAGCGAGAAGACCAAAGCCCGTGCCCCGCACTATCTGTCCCGCGAGCCAACCCGCAATCAGGCCTACCACCAGAATGATAAGCAGTTCTTGTCCTGACATCTGTTTCCCCCGTTACGGCAAGTCAGTTAGTCGCTTCGAGGATAGAATTGCATGACGAACGCTGAAACGTCGTAAGAAGCTTATGCACCGTTGATTTAAGCAAGCCCCCGCGCGCGATATGATACGCACCTTCGTTTAGTGTCAGCAGACAGGGATCATCTCGTTTGCATTGCGCTACCGCACCACAGATTGCGGAGATTCAACGGGGGAAACGAAGGCCACTCCACAAACATCAGGAAATTTTTGGTTCCAGCCAGCCACGAAGCCCAGGCAGACGTATTGGCGCTGAAAGTGTTCTGCTTGGGTTCCTTCAGCCTGCTCTGCCTAATCATCGCTGGCGTTCTCTAGGACCCGCTGCGATTGGGTGTGACGATTGCGATCTGCGCGTTTCGTGCACCGCAATCGGCTCTAATCATTTTCCGCGACGCGATTGTTAAGGAACAGCCACGCTATTTCTGGAACCGAAGGAGGCGGGTTATCAAACCATGCCTCGCGGGTCGACCAAACATGGTCGATCTTGCAAATGGGACACGTTAGTTGCGTACGAGTTTCGGGGAGTTGTTCGAACGTCCGGGCATCCATTTGAACGCCTGTCGAGAGTTCGCGCCCCGTTATAGGGCACCGGACCATCATGACGCCGAGGTGACGCACGGGGGCCATTCCTCTGTTGCCGTTAAATGAGAAGCCCGGACTACGGGGGTGTAGACCGGGCTTCTCTGAACGCTTTACTGCATTCGCAATAAGCATCAACGCCGCAGGGAAACTCGGGGGATTGGCGTCGATGCCGTAGGATCAACTATAGAGGTCCGAATTGGTTCCCTATCGTACCGACAACCAGGCTTTCAGACAGCGGCGGGAGCTTGGCGAGGTTGCTCGGCAATGCGTGCGATCGAACATCGAATTCCATGAGAGCTAAACGCTTCACGGCGCCCAATGATCCAATGGGCCCGACTCTGTTTTGCGGTAGTGGAAAGCAAAGCCGGCCCTGCCAGTGCGTCCAACAGACTGGCCGCGCCACGCGCATCCGCCACAAGCGCACAGAATTCCCATCGCCAATCAGCGCGTCCGCAACCTAATGGTGTATTCGAGGTCCGGCATCTTCCCTTCAGCTTCCCAGGACTATTCCCTGGGAAGATGGTTCTAGTAAAAATGGCTGGAAGGCTGGTACCGCCGGGCGAATTCGAATCGCCGACCTCTTGATCCACAGTCAAGCGCTCTAACCAGCTGAGCTACGGCGGCATGTAGGTGGAAGCCTTCGGCGCGAACCTAAGCGGAGCGAGCAGCGGTTGCAAGCGGGCCGGGCGGCGGTTTGGGCGCGGAGGACGGCGGCGGCGAACCAGAACGGCCACCCCCTTAGAAAAAGGCCCGGGGCTTCGCACCCCAGGCCTTACTTTGCGCGCTACGCTTACGGCCCTCGAAAAACGCGGCGACGCCGTACGGAGTCCGCTATTTCCGAATCGCGTCGAGCGAGCGGGTCACCTGATTTTTGATCGGCTCGGCGGTGTCGGCGACGATCTTGCTGCTCAACGCCCTGATCTCGCCCGCCTGGTTGGCGAACACGTCGAACTGGTGGCGAAGGAAGGTAGTTTGCAATTCGAGGATCTCGCCGAGGGTCCTGGCGCCGGCCAGGCTCTTGGCGAGGTCGAAGGCGGAATTCAGATTGCGCTGGGCAAGATCGATCAGCTTGCGATTGAAGGCGGTAGCGCCCTGCCCGGCGGCATCGAACGAACGCTCGAGCGCGTCGATCGCCTCCTCGAGAGCATCCTTGCCGCGCTCATAAGCCTCGCGGCTCTGGTTCACGGTCTTCTCGGCGAGAGCGCGGACGCTCTCCGGTACGGTCGTATCGAGCTTGAAGGATTCGAATTCCTTGGTGGCTTTGCGGAAGCTGTCGCGCGCCTGCTCGGCTGCCGCCTGCGGCGAATAGGATTCACTCATGGTCGCACCTCTGTTTGGGGTCATGCGTTAGGGGCAGTCGCGGTCCTGGCCCATCCAAGACGGGTCGCCGCAGAATCTCTTGTTGTGCAGTGCAATATAATTGTTGCGCTGCGATAGCGCAAGATCGCTGATGGCCCGATCAGTACTTTTTTAGCTGTAACTACGAAGTTTCCGGTTTGGACCTTTGCAAAATACTGAATTCGCCTAAATTTAGTGGATGAGTCGAACCAGCGCCCTAATGCTTGCGCGCGACCGGGCTATTGCCGGTTCCCCGCGCTAAGGCGCACCACCGAGTTCTTGTTTATTTGGGGCCGAAATGGCCGACCTCAGACCGCAAAGGCGCCTGGACCATGTCGAAGGGGACCGCGAGGCCCTCGAGCATATCGCGCGCGCGCTCGAAGGCCGGGTGCTCCCGGGACCCGGAGCGGTCGCGCTCCCCGAGCCGCAAGCGGAGGCAGCGGCGCTGACGCTCGATCCGGCGAGCCTCAAGATGTTGCTCGAGGCCCTGCCGGCGGCGATCGGCATTCTCGGGCGCGACGGAATGATCTACGCGAACACTGCGTTCGCGTTCGCCTTCGGCTATCGCTCTCCAGTCGAGTTGCTCGAAGCGGGCGGCTTGCGCGCGATCCTGCCGAACGGCGCGCCGTTCACGCAAGGCAACGGCCTCGAGCGCAGCGCGCCGATCGAGGCGCTCACACGCTCGCGGCGAAAATTGACGGTCGCTTTCGCGCTGACCGCTCTCGACGGCGACGTCAAACTGTTACGCCTGATCGACCAGACAAGCCTCGAGCAGGAGACGTCGGCCGCCGCGCCGATGAATGGCGCCGAGCCGCAGAAGACGGTCAAGCTCGACGCCGACGCTTCGTCGCGGCTCGAGTTTCTGGCCAAGGTCAGCCACGAGGTGCGCACTCCGCTCAACTCGATCATCGGCTTTGCCGAGCTGATGGCGCAGGAGCGCTTCGGACCGATCGGCAACGCCCGCTACAAGGGCTATGTCGATGACATCCATCAGAGCGGACTCTATGCACTGTCGCTGCTCAACGATCTGCTCGACATCTCGAAGATCGAGGCCGGCAAGTTCGAGCTGAATTTCACCGCGGTCGAAGTGCCGGAGCTGGTCGAGGATTGCGTCGGCAGCTTGCAGCCGCTCGCCAAGCGCGCACGCATCGTGCTCCGAACTTCGCTGCAGCCCGAGTTGCCGACGGTCGTCGCCGACCCGCGCCGGCTGAAGCAGATCTTGCTCAACCTGCTCACCAACGCCATCAAGTTCACCAAAGAAGGCGGACAGGTGATCGTGTCGGGCGGCATGATCGACGGCCAGCTTCGCTTGCGCGTGCGCGACACCGGCGTCGGCATGACCAAGGACGAGATCGCCTTCGCCATGCAGCCGTTCCATCAGCTCGACACCGCGCCGCGACGGCAGATGGGCACCGGCTTGGGCCTGCCCGTCACCAAGGCGCTGGTCGATGCCAATCGCGCGCGGCTCGTTCTGACCAGCCAGCCCGGCGTCGGCACCGCGGCCGACGTGATCTTCCCGGCCGATCGGCTGTTCGGCGCCTAGCCTCTGCAAAATTCAGCGCCAGCGTCGCCGCGGCGAAAGAGTGGCGATGTTCTTCCAGTCGTCGGCGAAAACCGCGCGAGGCTCTAGCTTTGATATAGGCTATCCTCGGCATATACGTGTGATATGCAAATATATATGGTCATATTGGCTCATTGATACTTTACATGCAAAGCTTAGAAGACTTCTAAAGTTGGTTTAATTGCGATATTCTTGTTGACTTTGTCCGACATCACGCCCTAATCGGACGATGATCCCCGGCGCTGGGTTCGGGGACGTCCGATACCGGGGCCTTGAACCTCGGCCATTGGAGGATGTCGATGCGATTTGGCTGTGCGCGCACCGCCGCGCTTGCGTTTCTCGTTCCCCTCCTCGTCACACCGCTGGCCTCAGCCGCAGAGCCCGGCGAGGTCAATGTCTACTCCTACCGGCAGCCTTATCTGATCAACCCGCTGCTGAAAGAATTCACGGACGAGACCGGCATCAAGGTCAACGTGATCTATGCCGAGAAAGGCCTGATCGAGCGTATCCAGGCCGAGGGCCGCAACAGCCCGGCCGACCTCATGCTCACGGTCGATGTCGGCAATCTCACGCAAGCGACCGATGCCGGCATCGCCCAGCCGATCCAATCGCTGGAGCTCGACGCCGCGATCCCGCCCGCCTATCGCGCTGCCGACGGACTGTGGATCGGGCTCACCCGCCGCGCACGCGTGGTCTACGCCTCGAAGGAGCGCGTCAAGCAGGACACGATCACCTACGAAGAACTCGCCGACCCGAAATGGCGCGGCAAGATCTGCATCCGCTCCGGCCAGCACGTCTACAACGTCGCGCTGATCGCCTCGATGATCGCGGCGCATGGCGAGGCATGGACGGAAACCTGGCTAAAGGGCGTGAAAGCCAATCTGGCGCGTAAGCCCGCCGGCGACGACCGGCTGCAGGTCAAGGGCGTCTATGCCGGCGAATGCGATATCGCCGTCGGCAACACCTACTACATGGGCGTCATGCTGCAGAACGACAAAGAGCCCGAGCAGAAGGACTGGGCGAACTCGGTCAACATCCTGTTCCCCAACACGGGCGATCGCGGCACGCATGTGAACATCTCCGGCGCGGTGATGGCGAAATACGCCCCGCACAAGGACAACGCGATGAAGCTGCTCGAATTCCTCGCTTCGGACAAAGGCCAGGAGATGTATGCCGAAGTGAACAACGAATATCCGGTGAAGCAAGACGTGCCGTGGTCGCCGCTGGTGAAGTCCTGGGGCGACTTCAAGCCGGACCCGATCTCGCTCAACGAGATCGCGGGCTTGCGCAAGCAGGCGAGCGAGCTCGTCGACAAGGTCGGCTTCGACGAGGGGCCGAGTTCATGAGGGGGCAACGACAATGAGCATCCATAACAAGATCCCCCGACCGATCGGCGGCAAGCCGGGGCACGGCGCTATGCTCCCGCCACGCAGCGGCGCGGAGTGGCTGGTGGGCGTGGGCTTCAGGTGCTGGCTCGCCGGCTACGACACCGGCGACATCGCTTGCTGGGAGAACGGCTGGAACGAATACAACCGCCTGCTCGGCACCGAGCGGGCCAAACGCGCAGTCACCGAATTGGCCTGCTGGATTCGCGCGGTGCGCGCCTCGGCCTCGCGCAGAATCGAATATTCCCCGTTCGGCTGCGCCGGTTTCTGCGCCGACGAATGCATGGCGATCTCGCTGATCGCCGCCTCGCAGCATCACCGCTGCCCGGCGATGCGCGCCTGCGCGCTGGCGCTGACGGGCTCGGAGCTGGTCGAGCCGGTGATCGACGCCGCCAACGCGTTTGCCGATGTGTTGCAGGACGCCAATCAACGCCTATCGCAGGACGCGGTCGCCGCGCTGATGGCCGACGGACGCAAGGTCGACTCTAACGGCCTCGCTGACCACCGCTAACGGCGTGGCCAAGACTCAGGGCGCAACACGCGAGCGTGTCACTTTCCGCCGCAAGCTCGCCCGGCTGAAACAGAGCGGCAATCTCGGCTGGTCGGTCGCGGCGTTTCTCATCTCGCTGATCGCGCTCTTGCCGCTGCTTGCCATCGCGCTGATCGCGCTGAAGCCAAGCGGCGATACCTGGCCCCATCTCATCGCCAACGTGCTCCCCGGCGCGGTCCGCCGCACGCTGCTGCTGATGGCCGGGGTAGGAAGCTTGAGTCTCTTGATCGGCGCCGGCACCGCCTGGCTCGTCACCATGTATCGCTTTCCGGGACGGAGATATTTGCAGTGGCTGCTGCTGCTGCCGCTCGCGATCCCGACCTATATCATCGCCTACACCTATCTGGAGATGCTCGATTATTCGGGGATGGTGCAGACCGCCTTGCGCGGTCTGTTCGGCTGGCGCAATGCGCGGGACTACTGGTTCCCAGATATTCGCAGCCTCCGCGGCGCCATCCTGGTGATGAGCGCGGTGCTCTATCCGTATGTCTACATCACCGCGCGAGCGAGCTTCATCGCGCAATCGGTGTGCGTGCTGGAAGTGAGCCGGACGCTGGGGCGAAACGCCGTGGAGACGTTCTGGCAAGTGGCTCTGCCACTGGCGCGGCCGGCGCTCGCAGCGGGCGTCGCCCTCGTGCAGATGGAAACGTTGAACGACATCGGCGCGGTCGAGTTCTTCGGCGTGAGGACGCTCACCCTCGCCGTCTATGATACCTGGCTCGATCGCAACAGCCTGGCCGGCGCGGCGCAGATCGCCTGCGTCATGCTGTTGTTCGTGTTTGCCCTGCTCATGATCGAGCGGGCGCTCAGAGCCGGGCGCCGCTTCCATCACACCACCGGGAAATACCGAGATTTGCGCGAGGACAGCTTGCCGGGCTGGCGCGGGCTGCTGGCGAGCGGCGCTTGCGCGATTCCCGTGCTGTTCGGATTCCTGCTGCCGGCTGCGGTGCTGCTACACGATGCCCTCGTGCATGTGGCGGCCGGTTTGGCGTCCGAGTTCTGGGAAGCAGCGCTGAACAGCCTCATGCTCGCCGCGGCGGCGGCGGCGCTCGCGGTCGGCTTCGCCGTGGTGCTCGCTTACGCGCGGCGGCAGACGCGTTCGCAGTTGATCCAGACGGCGAGCACGCTGCCCTCCATCAGCTATGCGATCCCCGGCACCGTGCTCGCCATCGGCCTGCTCATTCCGCTGGCGGGCTTCGACAATTTCTTCGACGGGCTGATGCGGTCGCTATTCGGGGTGTCCACGGGGCTCGTGCTGTCGGGCACAGCCTTCGCCATCGTGCTGGCCTACACGATCCGCTTCCTGGCCGCCTCGCTCGGCGCCGTGGAGGCCGGGTTGAGCAAGGTCTCCCGCAATATCGATGCTGCGGCGCGGACGCTCGGCGCCACCCTCAGCGAGGCGTTGGTCAAGGTGCATCTGCCGCTACTGCGGCCCGCGCTCGGCGCCGCGGCTCTACTCGTATTCGTCGACTCGATGAAGGAGTTGCCCGCCACGCTGCTGCTCCGGCCCTTCAACTTTGACACGCTGGCGACCCAGGTGTTTACGCTGGTCTCGCTTTATCGCTACGAGGAGGCGGGAGTTTCGGCCCTCACCATCGTTCTCGTCAGCCTCGCCCCCGTGTTGCTGCTGCATGGAATCATCGCGGGAAGCCGGCCAGGGGCTTCAACCAACCAGCGAGGCGCGTCGGCGACAGGCCCTGAATGGGCCCTTCCCGTGTCCTGATTTGCCAACAAAATGTGCCCGACTTAGGCTCGCTATCTCGGCCCAATCGGGCTAGAAAGACGGGGTCTTACGGGCAATCGAAAAACAGGCGAGGTCCAGGTTGATGGCCAAGGCCGGGAACGGGTGGTAGGGACGGGATGAAGCCTCGCCAAATCCCTTGGAAATGGCTTTTGCTCGGCCTCATTACCCTTCTCATCGCCGCTCTCGCGATACTGCCGCGGATGCTTGCCGATTCGACCCAGTTGGCTTCGCGAGTGACCTATGCCTTGTCGGCTTGGACTGGGGGTGAGGTGAAGCTCACCGGGCCGTTGCGCGTACATTACTTCCCCGACGTCTCCATCAAGAGCGGGTTCGAGTTGACCAACGCCTCTCGGTTGCCGCTAGTGAAATCCATCCGCGTCAAGGACGCCAAGGTCTCGATCGACATGGTTGAACTTGCGTTCGGTCGCATCCGCATCGACGCCTTGCGGATGTTCAAGCCCGAGATCACGCTGAAGGAGGTGCCCTCGCTCGTCATGGGGCCCGACCAGACGGTCCAGGCACAGATCGCCAACCTGCTGTCGGGCGCGCCGATCGGCGTGCTTCGGCTGCGCGACGGCACTCTCAACTTGCCGACTTCGACCGGCAGCGAAGCGATCAAGAGGATCGATGCCCGCTTTGACGCAAGCTCAGGGACAGGAACGATGTCGAGCTTCGGCTCCTTCGTCCTGCGCGACGAGACCGTGGGCTTCGCGCTCGATTGCGGCGCGGCCGCCCAGACCGAGGACGGAATTCGCTTTCCGGTCAATCTCACCTTCACCTCGAAATCCCTCCAGACCAAGATCACGGGCACCGCGTCCTTCGACAACGGTCTGCAGCTCGAGGGCGACGTGCAGGCCGACATGGACAACGCGCGGCGCTTACTCAGGTGGGCCGGGATCGCCTTGCCGCCGGGGCGGAGCCTGGAGAAACTCTCGGCAGCAGGCAAGGCGCGTTGGAACGGATCGACACTGACCTTTGACGACGGCACCTTCTCGCTCGACGGTAATAAGGCGGTCGGTCTGCTCGCGGTTACGCCGGGACCGCGCCCGCGCATCGACGCAACGCTCGATTTCGAGCGCCTCGCCATCGATCCCTATCTCGACGGCACCGACAGACCGACGCATCCTGACGCGCAAGCTGGTTTGCTGGAGGGAGCGCTCATCAAATATTTCGACGCCGATTTACGCATCTCCGCGGCGGACATTTCCGCCCCCATGATCAAGCTCGGGCGCGGCGGGTTCACCATCAGCACCAAGGACGGCGTGTTGACAAGCGAGGTGGGGGAACTCGATCTTTGCGGCGGCGAGGCTTCCGGCAGCGTTAATGTCGACCTGTCGCGGGAGGTGGCGAAGGCCAATCTCGTGGCGAGTCTCGACGACGTTCCGGTCGAGGGCTGCCTCGACGCGTTGTTTCTCGTCCCGTTCAAAGGAACCACGAGCCTCAAGGCGGAAATGTCGGGCGCGGGCCGCACCTACCCCGAGTTGATTCAGGCGCTTTCCGGCGGGCTCAAGGTTAACGCCACCAATGGGGCAATCCCGCTCGATCTTGCCCGGCTGCTCGCCGCCGCGCCGACCCCCCTGAACGGCGAGGGCTGGAGCCGCAACAGTGTCACTTTGTTCGATTCTCTAAACGCCGATTGCCGCCTCGGTGGCGGCCATATTTGGTGCGACATGTTCAACATGCAAACCCGCCGCGGATTGATTGCCGGATCCGGCAATGTCGACATGGCGCAAGCAACGCTCGATTGGAGCATGTTCGTCGCCAGCGACACGCAGCCGCTGAAGGCCTCGCAACTCAGCGCAGAGACCCCGCCGCGAATCTCCATCAGCGGAGCGCTGGCGCAGCCGATGATCCGGCGGACCGATCGGCCGACGCTCGGCGACGGATCCCTGCCTACGGGTGCGACCGCCAATCAGATTTCGCCGCGGTGACGGCGTGGCAAAGCCATGGATGAGGCGAAGACGGTGTCTGGACACGTGAACCGCCGATCAGATCGACTCTTGGCGATGGCGGCCGGCGGGGGGCGACGTTGCGGCTTCGCCGCTGTTCTCGCCGTCGGCATCGTCGTTTGCGCCGGCGCGCGGGCGGAGGACACGCTCAGCGTCGCCACCTGGGGGGGCGCCTACGGGCAATCGCAGGAGATCGCCTATTTCGAACCGTTCGCTAAGGAAACCGGCACTCGGATCGCGACCGAGGTTTATGACGGCACTCTGGCCAAGATCAAAGAAATGATCGGCGGCTCGGAATCGAACGTCGACGTGGTGGACGTCTCGGCGGCCGCGCTCAACACGCTATGCAGCGACGGGCTGCTCGAGCCGATCGAAGCTTCGAGCCTCAGCGCGGCGCCGAGTGGAGAGAGCGCGGAACTCGACTTCTATTCGGGTGGGCTGTCCTCCTGCGGGGTGGGCAGCGTTGCCTGGTCGACGGCGATCACCTTCGACCGTCAGGCCTTCACCAAGACTCAGCCATCGCAGATCGCCGACCTGATCGATGCGAAGCGCTTCCCCGGCAAGCGCGGTCTGCCGAACGGACCCCGGTATACACTCGAGCTTGCGCTCCTCGCCGACGGAGTCGAGCCGGCGAATGTCTATACCGAGCTTGCCACGCCCGAAGGCGCCGACCGCGCCTTCAAGGCCCTCGACAAGATCAAGAGCGACATCTTTTGGTGGGACAACGCGCAAGAGCCGATCACCTGGCTGCTCGAAAAGAAGGTCGGGATGGCGGCAGGTTATAGCGGCCGCATCTTCCGTGCCGCGGTAGGCGATCGGCAGCGGCTCGGCATGGTCTGGGACGGGCAAATCTACGATCTCGATCTTTGGGCCATCCCCAAGGGCGCGAAAAACAAGGACGGCGCCAAGCGCTTCATCGCCTTCGCCTCGGACCCCGCGCGTCTGGCGACGCAGGCGCAGCTGATCGCCTACGGACCGATGCGCAAATCGGCGCTCGCGCTGGTCGGCAAGCACCCAATTATCGATGTGGAGATGAAGGATTATCTCCCTACCGCGCCCGACAATTTCAAGAAGGCGCTGCGATTCGACGACGCCTGGTGGAACGAGCACGGCGCGGATCTGCAAAAGCGCTTCGATGAATGGCGCGGGCCGGTGTCGCCGGGTCAGGGCAAGCCGCCGATCGAAGTGGCCAACCCGCAAGACGCTGAGCAGAGCACCGGCGCCACCAAGGCCGAGCCCTAAGACTCGATACGCCGGCAAAATATTTTGAGGAATGAAGACGTTGCTCAATCGACTCCGGCCGCGATCGCACGCGCGGCAAAAATCCGCGTTGCGCACACTGTGTTGCATGCGCCGCAGGTCAAGCGGCAAGGTCCGACCGCGACAAAAAAGAAAATGCGGGTAAGCTTGAACTCTCATTTGCAAGCGCTGTCGCCTTTGTGTCATCCTCGTAGTTGGAGAGAGTCTAACGGGTACATCCCAAAGGACATCCCTCTTACACAGGATGCACACCAAGAGGGCGTTGCCGCCTTCGCGAGCCGGGCGCTCCCGGCACACGAGGCGCAAGCGATGAAGCCAAGCACTGCCGGAGCGGGGCCGGCAGTGCACTTTCATCCGCCCGTCGCATCTCGAAATCTGGAACGGCCGATAGAGCCCGAGCGCGACGTAGCCGCTGGATCGTCTTCCAGATAATTGCCGGTAAAGCCGCCGCACAGAGTGACTTCCATCGCGCGTAAATTCACCCGCGCGAAACCGCCGCCGCGTCCGGCGTCGTATTCCTCGTTACCCAGCGCCTTTGAGCCCCAACGAGAAGCGCAGCGTCAATCGATACCCCAACCGCGACCGCGACCAATAGTCCTGGAAGGCGGTGCCGTAGCTGGCGTCGAGAGAGAGAAAGCTTCGCGCCGACAGATCGAGCCAGCTTTCCGCCTGCAGCAGCAACCCCAGCGCACTGCCTTGCACCGAATTGTTCGGATCGTGCGGCACGATCTGTTGGTCCTCGCCCTCGACGCCGGCGAACAGCTTGACGATCAAACGTCCCGGGACGAACTCGTAACCGATAGGGGTCAAGAAATTCCGGTTTTCAAAGCATTGTCAGAGTGCTGGTTGGAGTTCACGCGAGCCATTTTCCTCCAAAGGTAACCCGTCAGGTAACACCACACAGGAGGGATTGATGACACACCTAAATCGACGCACAGCTTTGAGCTTAGTAGCCGCCCTACCAGTCGCCGCGGCTATGGGCACCACTCCAGCCATCGCCTGGCCCTCTTTTTCTCGGCTGCTGCGAGGCTGCCGATGCTAACTTGGGAGAAAGATTGATCGCCTTGGCGCAAGCACCAACGCGATATGCTTCGTTGTCGGGGTGCGCGTATGACCTCGGAAAGTGATGACCTTGGAAAAGCGCTTCAGGAGAACCTGAAACTAAGACGCGAACTTGCGACCGGACTTGCAGAAGCCAAGGGCGAAAAACTCGCGGCTCTTCGTTATCGCTTGGCGAGAATCGTTGGCGCAATCCGCTACGCCTTCTCTGGACGGAGTAGGCGAGCCTCAATGTCAACAGCTGTCGTGGCATTGATGACGTTAGACGGTGCCCGCGAGCAATACGCTAATCAGCTTCGGCGGCTTGATAGCCACGCGCTAGTCAAAGAGATCGAACAGTTGCGACGACTCCTAGCGGACTTGGCGTCGCGTGATAAGTCAGCTTAGGCGTTCCCCGTCGTAACACCAAGACAGCGGGCGCTTCGGTGAGCGCCCTTTTTGCTGTTCGGAAGCGTACCGAAGTATTTCAGTGGAGGGGTCGTCAGTATAGCTGCCAAAAGACGCACCCAGAGTGATACTGTGGGAGTGGCGAATCTCACGCCAAATGGGGGTCGCATGGGAACGATCTTAGTGATCATGTCCGTGCCGTGGTTGGCGGCTTCGGGCATTTACAATCCGCCGGTAATGCATCATGGCCGCTGCATCGCCGAGCCAGGCTCGTTTGATGCGCTCTACTGTCCGGCACCCGAAGCAGCTTCTCCGCAGCGAAAAAGGCAGGCCCGAAGATAAAGGGGCCGCGATGCAAGCTCCGGTAGCTTGCGTGCAACTCGCTTGACCTGCCGACATCGATTCGCGGGGGGAACTCTAAGAAGGAGTTCCCAAGAGAACCATCAGAAGAAATCGCTCGTCGTGTTCGAAGCGAGGTGGCGTTCCACGAGTTCGTCAAGGTTGAAGCCGATCAATGGCAACGACGCTGATCCAGGGCTACATCGGTCCCACCACAAGGGTCATGAGCATGCCGAACCTCCACTCGGCACGGGCGCAAGCTCTTCGGCAAGCGCGGGAGCGCGGCCAGCTCGACCGCGCCGACGATGCGTTAAAGCTGTAAGCACGAGTGGGCGTCGGCTTCGGTCGACGCCCTTTTTGACGTTCGATTTTTCACACCTATCCTTCATCGATCCCGCTAGCATGCTGTTCTTGAGCAATCTCCTGCTCTGCGCCGACCATGGTGCAGGTCAAGGTCACTCCAGACAAACTCTTCTCTGCTGAACGGCATTCCGCTCTCTCGTTCAGCCGGGGTCCTGTCGAATGGGGGGCAGGCCAAGCCCCTGTGACCCGACGCGGTCCGGGGACCTTGGCCTGCTTAGCTGGCCGCGCTTCATGATCGGCATTTTGCAGACACTGACACCGACGCTGAGCATGTCCGCTCCTAAGGGTAAAGCGGACTCGCTGATCGGCGTTCCAATGTCCGCTCATGGACTCAACGCGGACCTTCGAGGAGTGACCACGGTCATTTAGGCGTCTGCGAACGGGAGTAGCGGTGAGTATTCGCTCGAGAATGGCACTAACTGCCCTACCGGTCCGTGCGCACCAGTTCGACGCGGCGGTTGAGCGCGCGACCCTGGAGCGTTGAGTTATCGCCCTTCGGTTGGGTGGAACCGAAGCCCGATGTCTGCAGGCGGCGCGCAGCAATAC
>Ga0157375_10003176_pt1 | contig 14277 bp, 13 predicted proteins | sample M35metaG_FD_115311 | JGI IMG/M metagenome (GOLD analysis project Ga0157375, IMG submission 115311) | Miscanthus rhizosphere microbial communities from Kellogg Biological Station, Michigan, USA - M3-5 metaG | ecosystem: Host-associated > Plants > Roots > Rhizosphere > Soil | place: USA: Michigan...
ACGTCGAGATTGGCTCCGTTGAGGACGACGACTTGCATCGGTGCACTCTAAGGGGCGATCAACTCGTCGAGCGCGCCTCGCACGTCGTCCGCAGGGACGGGGACGTCCCAGTGCGCGCCGTCAGCGCCAAGCAGCACGAGGCCTCGTTTCTTGTCGCGCCCAAGCGCGGCCCACGCACGATCGCGGTCGACGTGAACCGGCCGCGGAGCGAGCACCTCCTCGACGACGTCAGTGGGACGGCCCGAAAGCCGAAGCGCCGCAAGCAGACCAAGCGCGACAGCGTCCCCATGCGCGAGACCCTGGTAGCCGGCCGCCGCCTCCAATGCGTGCGCAAACGTGTGCCCGAGGTTGAGGATCGCGCGACGGCCTCGATCAAAAGGATCGCCGAGGCACACCGCGGCCTTGAACGCTGCGCAGGCCCGGACCATCGGCTCGTTCTCCAGCTCCCAGAGCGGGCGGCCGGCCAACAGTCCGGTCTTGACGACCTCGGCCATCCCTTCACGGCGCTGCGCGTCGCTCAGCGTTGCGAGCACGTCGGGGTCGGCGATGACTGCGGCCGGGTAGTGAAATCCGCCAACGAGGTTCTTGCCTGCAGGGAGATCGATCGCCGTCTTGCCTCCGATCGCCGCGTCGACCTGACCGAGCAGTGTCGTCGGCACGGCAATCCAGCGAACGCCACGCAGGTAGGTCGCTGCCGCCAACCCGGCGACGTCGGTGGTCGACCCGCCGCCGTACCCAACAATCGTGCCACCTCGCTTCAGTCCGAGCTCACGCCACAACTGCTCGAGAATCGCCGGAGTCTTCGCCGCCTCTCCGCGCGGCACGCGGTGGACGCTCAGGGGAGTGAAGCCCAATGGATGAATCTCGAGCACATGCTCGTCACCGATCACCGCTAACGCGTCGAGGCTTTCGCCGGCCCTGTCTTCGAGGTTCGCGAGCGCGCCTCGGCCGACACTGATTCGAAGCGCTTCGAGAAGGACGTCTTCGGCACTGTCGACCGATCCAGCCGACACCTCTTCGTACAGTGGGCTCCGCTCCTCGAACAGACGCCTGAACTGCGCTTCGTCCTGTGCAAGCGGGCGACCGCTCCCGCCCGCGCGATGCCAGGCGTCACGGACCTCGACTGCGACCCGGAGCGTGAAAGCCCTCAGGAGCAGCTCACGTGTCCGCTCGGAGGTAACGGCACCGCCTCCGAGGGCGATCACAGCCGGCACCGACGCGGACAGGGCCTGTGCAGCGGCTTCCTCCTCGATGCGCCGGAATTCCGGCTCGCCGCGCTCGAAGAGCTCTGCTATCGGACCGTGGCGACTCTCGATCACCCGATCGACGTCGACGAACGGGCGGCCGCTGAGCGCGGCCACCTCCTTGCCGATCGTCGACTTGCCCGCGCCCATGAAGCCCACGAGCGCGAGATGACGACCGAGCGCCCCTACCTCGGTGACCAGTCGATCCGCTCCAGGTACGCGTGGTGTGCCGCGAGGAAGTCCGAGAGCGCGTCGCCGCCGAACTTCTCCTTCGCCGCACGTGCGAGCTCCCAGGCGACACACGCCTCGGCTACGACGGCAAGCGCCTCGACCGCCGCGGTGTCGCTTCGTTCGACGAGTGCCTCTGCCGGCTCCCCGGTCTGCAAGTCCACCGATGCGAGCGGCTTCATCAGTGTCGGCAAGGGTTTCATGGCCGCACGCACGACGATCTCCTCGCCGTTGCTGACACCGCCTTCGATTCCACCGGCGCGGTTCGTCTCGCGGTAGAGCCCGCGCTCGTCGCGCAGAATCTCGTCGTGGGCAGCGGAGCCACGCTTCGACGCCAACTCGAACCCTTCGCCGATCTCGACACCCTTCACGGCCTGGGTGCCCATCAGCGTCGCGGCGAGACGAGCGTCGAGCCGCTCGTCTTTCGTCGCGTACGACCCGAGGCCCGGGGGGATCCCGCGCGCGCGAACTTCGACGATACCGCCGACCGTGTCGCGTTCCGCCCGGGCATCGTCCACACGCTGCGCGAGATCCGCCGTGAGCACGTGGCCCTCAACGGCAATCGCGATCTCTGCGAGCAGCGCTTTCGCCACCGACCCCGCCGCGACGATCACGGCAGTGTGACGCGCGCTTGCACGTTCGAGCGCGTCGCGGACGTCGGACAGGCCGTACTTGAGCACGCCGGCGAGGTCGGCGTGTCCCGGCCGGGGGAGCGTGACCGCTTTCGTCCCCTTTCCCGAAGGTTCGCCTTCCGACTGCCACGGGCTCATCCCCCACTCCCAATTCTTGTGGTCACGATTGCGCACGACGAGCGCGAGGGGAGTGCCGAGCGTGCGCCCCTGCCGGAGACCGGCGAGCACCTCCACCTCGTCGCGCTCTATCTGCTGACGCGGGCTCCGGCCGTAACCTTGTTGTCGCCGGTGCAGGTCCGCGTCAATCATGTTTTGGTCGAGCGTCAAGCCCGCGGGGAGGCCGGACAGGATCGCAACGAGCGCAGGCCCGTGCGATTCGCCTGCAGTCGCGAGCGTTAGTGCCATCATGCGGAGCGTACTGCGGCGCGCATCACGTCGACCGGCGCAGGCACGCCGGTCCAGAGCTCGAAGGAGGCGGCGCCCTGGGCGACCAGCACTTCGAAGCCGTCGACGAGGCGCGCTCCCGCAGCCTCGGCGGCCCGTGCGGTTGCCGTCTGCGGATACGGGAGGTCGACGAGGATCTGGCCGGGGGCGAGCTCGACGAGAACCTCGTCGCGCTCCGACGTGGCGTTGACGACGAGGTCGATGCCCGACACATCCGGCGGCCAGGTTTCCCTGCGTGAGAAGTGCGTTGCGTCACGCAACGCCGCCTTGAAGGCGACGGCTGCACCGCCATCCCCGACGATCGCCGCACGCCGGAACTCGAGCTCGGCAAGGACGGCTGCGTCGGTCGAGTAGCCCGTGATGCTTCCGTCACGAACGACGAGGGTGTTGACGGACGACTCGTCGGCGTCGATGAGCTTCGCGGCCGCAAGCTTGTGCGGCGTCGTCACGTTGGCGCCCGCAAAGCCGAGCGCCACGAGCCCTCGCACGGCGTCGTCCAGGTGCTCGCTCGTGACGGGCAACGGGACATAGGCCCAGTCGAGCCCGCACGCCGCGAAGGCCGCGTTCTGCATCAGCGGCGAGAGCGACCGCGAGACAGGATCGCCGAGCAACCCGACGAGCCGAGTCTCACCCGAGATCATGGGCCGTAGCCGTGCGCGTTCGCGTAGTTCTGGAACGCCTGGTAGCTCGCCGTGAAGAAGTGATGCTTCTTGTCAGGCTTGCGCACGAAGTAGAGGTACTTCACCTTTGCCGGATGTGCCGCCGCCTGCATTGACGCAAGCCCCGGGCTCGCAATCGGCGTCGGCGGCAGCCCTTGACGTTTCCTCGTGTTGTACGGCGAGTCGCTCTCGAGCTGCGACTGGCGGATCGACTCGGTCGGCGGAATGTCGAGGCCGTAGCGCAGCGTGGCGTCGATGCCAAGCGGCATGCCGGCGTGGAGGCGGTTGTAGATCACCGCGGAGACGAGCTCGCGCTCGTCGGGCGACAGCGTTTCCTTCTCGACCATCGAGGCGATGATCAGCACGTCGTACGGCGTCAGGTTCTTGGAGCGCGCGTACCCGAGATCGAGCTGTTGCCAGTTCTCGCAGAACGCATCGAGTTGGTCTTGCACGAGCTGCGCCGAAGTCGTTTCCTTGAAGAACTCGTACGTGGCCGGAAACAGGAAACCCTCGACGGTCGTCACCTTGGTCCGAAAACACTTTGGCACGCGCGGCTTGGTGGTCACAGCGAGATAGGCGGAGCGGGATAGCCGTGGCCGGACCTTTCGCTTCCGCGCTGCGATCTTGGCCACGGCGTCAACTCGATCTGCCATCTGCTTGCGGGTGAAGCCCTCCGGAAAGACGACGTGAAACGGCTTCGGCATTGCGATCACGGTCTCGACCGTGCCGGTCGCAGTCGTACGGGTCACCGTGCGGTAGACCAGCGTGCTCGAAAGCGTCGAGACCTGCTCGGCTTGGTTACTGCTGTCTCCTCCGCCGATCGCAGCGACCGCGAGCCAGCCAAGCCCACCCAAGAGGAGAACCAGCGCGCCGAGCGCCAGCGCTCGCCGCGTAGCCACCTGACGAGGACTTGGCCCTTCGGGCGGCCGCCCTTGCCGCGGCGGAATCACGCCGGGGCGCTGCTCGCCCATGTCAGGTAGCCGACCAGAAGATGCGCTGCGGCCCGGGCATCTTCCGGTGCGTCGGATGGTGTCTGCTCGGCAAGGTCCGTCGTGAAGCGTTCGTCGAACATCACGACCGGGACGTTCGTCACGTCATTCAGGGCTTCGACGAAGCGCTCCGTCTCGAGTGCCTGCTCCCCGCGGTCGCCCCGCAGGGTGAGTGGAAGCCCCACCACGATGCGGTCGACCTCGTGCTCGCCGATCAGCGCCGCGAGGCGCGCCAGACCGTCGCCCGTCGCGGCTTCTTCGACCACGCAAAGCGGCCGTGCAATCGTGCCGGTCGGGTCCGAAATGGCGACGCCGGTGCGCGCCCGGCCGAAGTCGAGTGCGAGAACCTTCACTCCAGCGCTGCAGCGATCGCTTGCTTACCGGCTTCCAGTGCACCCCGCAAGCCCGCAGGATTCTTGCCGCCCGCCTCGCCGAGGGTCGGCCGGCCCCCGCCACCTCCTTCTATGTGCCGGCTGAGCTCGCGCACGAGCTTCGACGCGTCGAGCCCGCGCCCGACGAGCGACTCGTCCAGGTTGACAACCAGATAGACGCGCCCGTCGTCCACCGAGCCGACGATGACGCCGTCCGCCTTCTCCTGCTGGCGCAGCCGATCGGAGAGGTCGCGCAGCGCCCCGCCCTTGAGCGACTTCGCTTCGGCGAGGACGATGCCGCCATCGTTCTCCACGATCTCGAAGTCGGCGGCGGTCTCCGCTTTCGGTTTCTTCGAATCCCTCCGGGCACGCTCCAGCTCGGCGCGCAGTTCGTCGACCTCGCGCATGGTGGCGTGGAGATACGCGTGGGCCTCGCCGGAGGTGACCGCTTCGATGCGCCGCGAACCTGCGCCGACAGACCCCTCGGAGAGGATGACGAAAGGCCCGATCTCTGCAGTCGAGCTGACGTGCGTACCACCGCAAAGCTCACGTGAGAAGTCGGGGATCTCGACCACACGCACATGGTCGCCGTACTTTTCGCCGAAGAGCATCATCGCGCCGAGCCGGCGCGCTTCGTCGATCGGCGTGACGAAGGTGCGCACCGGCAGGTTCTCGAAGACCCTCTCGTTGACGAGGTGCTGGACTCGCTCGCGCTCCTCGTCCGTCAGTTGCTGCGGGTGCGTGAAGTCGAAGCGAAGCTTGTCCGGGCGCACGGCAGAGCCAGCCTGCTTGACGTGCTCGCCGAGCACGTCGCGCAACGCCTTGTGCAGCAGATGCGTCGCCGTGTGGTTCGCCATTGTCGGGAACCGGACGGCCCAGGCGACAACGGCTCGAACCCTGTCGCCCTCGGAGAACGAGTCACCCTCGAAGAGCAGCGCCTGATCCTCCTCGAGCCGGTAGGCCTCTCTCAGCTCGGCGCGGACGCCGGGATTGTCGTCACGCTCGATCCAGCCGGTGTCGGTGACCTGACCGCCACCCGCGGGGTAGAACGGCGACTCCCGCAGCTTGGCCAGGAAGAGCCCGTCACCCACGTCCTCGACTGCACCGAGTTGCGTCAGCACCTCGGTCTTCTCGTAGCCGACGAACTCGCTCCGAAAGCCGGCGCGTCTGGCGAACTCGGCGGCGCGTTTGTCGTCCTTCGAGATCGCACCGCGCGAGCGAGTCCGCTGTTGCTCCATTAGCCGGGTGAACTCCTCGTCGTTGACTCCGAGCCCTCGTTCACGCGCCAGCTCGACGGTCAGCTCGAGCGGGAAGCCGTACGTGTCATGCAACCGGAAGGCGTCCTCGCCCGAGATGACGTCGCCTTTCTCCGCAACCTCCCCGAAGAGACGAAGACCGCGCTCGAGGGTCTTTCCGAAGCGCTCTTCCTCGGCATCGAGGATGCGGTGAATCTCCTCGCGGTGCTCCTCGAGCTCCGGGTACCCGTCCCTCATCTGCTCGATCACGACGTCCGAGAGCTGCGCCAGGTACGGCGCCTGGAGCCCGACACGGTCTCCCTGCTGCACTGCACGACGAATGATCCGCCGCATCACGTAACCCCGGCCCTCGTTCGACGGGGAGATGCCGTCGGCCGCGAGGAACGTCATCCCGCGCCCGTGATCGGCGAGCACTCGGTGAGCCTTCGTCGCCTCGGCTGAATCGCCGTACGCGACCCCGCTCTGCTCCGCGATCCAGCGCATGATCGCCTGATACACGTCGGTCTCGTAAACCGTCATGACGTCCTGCAGGATCGCCGCTGTCCGTTCGACACCCATGCCGGTGTCGACGTTCTGGGTTGGGAGCGGCGTCAGCTTGCCGTCGACGTGCAGCTCGAACTCCATGAAGACGAGATTCCAGAACTCGAGGAAGCGTTCGCAGCGCGTGCAGCTCGGCTTGCAGTCCGGCTGGCCGCAGCCGTGCTCGGCGCCCCAGTCGTAGTACATCTCGGTGTCGGGCCCGCACGGCCCCGGACCACCCACGGACCAGAAGTTCTCGGCCCGCGGCAGGAAGACGATCCGCTCGGCCGGCTGCCCGATCTTCACCCAGTGGTCGTAGGCGACGTTGTCTTCGCCGAGCCCGAGCTCCGGGTCGCCTGCGAACACGCTCACCCAGAAACGCTCGGGATCGAGCTTCAGGTGCTCGAAGACGAACTCCCAGGCGAGGTCGATCGCGCCTTCCTTGAAGTACTGGCCGAACGAGAAGTTGCCGAGCATCTCGAAGAAGGTCAAGTGCGAGCCGTCGAGCCCGACCTCGTCGATGTCGGGCGTGCGGAAGCACTTCTGCACCGTCGTGAGCAGCGGTGCCGGCGGCGCCTCGCGTCCGAGGAAGAAGGGCATGAGCGGCTGCATTCCTGCAGTCGTCAGGAGCGTCGAGCGGTCGTCCGCCCGGGGCACGAGCGGCGCCGAGGGTCGGAAAACGTGCCCCTTGGATTCGTAGAAAGCGCGGAAACCCGCGCGCAGCTCGGCCGACGTGCGCATGCCCTCGATTGTAGGGCCGCCGTCAGGCGGCCGACCTCAGCCGCGGGCCACCCTCGGTTCGGTGTCTTCCTCGGCGGCGATCTCGTCGCGGATCTTTTCCAGCGAGCGGCGGATCAGACGTGAAACGTGCATCTGGGAGATCCCGACCTGCTGGGCGATCTGCGACTGCGTCAACCCTTCGAAGAAGCGCAGGTGGAGGATCATGCGCTCCCGTTCATCGAGCACGCGGAACCCTGGCGCGAGCACGGCGCGATCCTCCGACACGTCGTACTGATGCTCGAGGGTGCCGATCGACTCGAGGGGGTCGAGCTCCTCACCGTCATCGCTGCCGCCACTGCCGGTGGAAAGCGAGAGCGAGGAATAGGCACGTCCTGACTCGAGTGCCTCGAGCACCTCTTCCTCTTCGACTCCGGCTCCCTTGGCGAGCTCGGCGATCGTGGGCGAGCGTGCGAGCTGCACCGTCAGTTGCTCGATGAGCTTCGACAGCTGGACGTTGAGCTCCTGAAGTCCGCGCGGGACACGAACGGACCAACCCTTGTCGCGGAAATGTCGCTTGATCTCTCCGATGATGTTCGGCGTCGCATACGTGGTCAGCTCGACACCCCGGTCGATGTCGAACCGGTCGATCGCCTTGATCAGGCCGATCGCACCGATCTGGATCAGGTCGTCGAGCTGCTCGCCGCGGTACGAGTAGCGCCGCGCGAGCGACCTCACGAGTGACATGTACCGCTCGATCAGCTGCTCGCGCGCTTGCACGTCGCCGTTTTCGTGATAGCGGCGCAGCAAGACCTTGTCGGACTCGTTCACCTGCCGCCGTCCTTTGTGGTGTCCAGCCGCTTCGTGAGCTCGACCCACTGGGAGCCGTCGCGATCCTCGACCTCGACGGAGTCGGAAACGGCATCCAGGATCCGGCCGAGGTTCAGCGAATTCGCTCCGCCTTCCCCGAGCTCGGCGCGGACGGACGTGAACGGTCCGACGACCATCCGCAGCTCGCCGTCGTCGACGAGCACATGGAAGGTCACCTCATGGCCGTCGTTCGGCCGCTCGAGCAGCGCGTCGAGGGCGAGCTCGAGGTCCTCGAGGTTTTCGAACGACAGGTTGAGCCGCGCGGCCAGCCCGCCCAGCACAAGATGCGCGACGCTGTGGAAGGCGTCGTCTGCAGGCAGCGTCAGTCGAATCTCGTCGTCGGTCAAGTTGTCCCTCCAGTCCGATGCCCTGGATAGAACGAACGACCCTCGCTGCTGGGTTCGCAGGTGAGCGCTAGGACATCCACCTCCGTCGGATACTAGGGACCGGCCTGAATGAGCCCGGCCCCGACCACGACGTCGTCCTCGTACAGCACGGCGGCCTGGCCCGGCGCGACGCCGTAGGCGGGCCGGTCGAGGTCCAGGCGGAAGCCGCCCTCGCGCGGATGGATCCGGGCCGGCACGGCGTCCGACCGGTAGCGGAGCTTCGCCTCCGCGTGATCCACCGGCACATAGAGGCGGCCCGCGGCATCGATCGTCGTCCGCGCGAGTGCTTCACGCCGGCCGACGACGACGGTGTTCGTACTCGCATGGGAACTGATCGCGTACAGCGGCTGTGCGGCCGAGACGCCGAGCCCCTTCCGCTGGCCGGGAGTGAAGCGCCAGTACCCCGAGTGCCGTCCGATCTCGCGGCCCTCTTCATCCACGATCGGACCCTCCTGCGCGTCGAGCCCACGGCGCTCGAGGAACGAGCGGTAGTCGTCGCCTGCGAGGAAGCACGCTTCCTGGCTTTCTTCTCGCCGCGCGGCTGCGAGACCGGCGCGTTCGGCCTCGGCGCGCGTCTCGGCCTTCGTCTGCGAACCGAGCGGGAAGGAGATCCGGTCGAGCTTCGCCGGGTCGACCTGGGCGAGCATGTAGGACTGGTCCTTGACGGAATCGAGCCCGCGCGCGAGCAAGAGCCTGCCGCGATGCTCGACGATCCGGGCGTAGTGGCCCGTCGCAAGGGTGTCTGCGCCGGCGCGGTGTGCGAACGCCAGCAGCCTGGCAAAACGAAAGCCTCCGTTGCAATGGGTGCACGGGTTGGGTGTCTCGCTGCGCTCGTAGCCGCGCACGAACGGCTCGACCACGGAGCGCCGAAACTCGTCGCGCAGGTCGAGCGTCACGTGCGGCACACCGAGCGAGTGGCAGGTCGCGCGAGCCGCGAGGACGGCGTCGGGTGAGCAGCAGGCACGCTCAGCGTCAGGCCCGTCAGGATCGAGCCAGAGTCGCAACGTAACGCCGATCGCGTTCGGCAACGACTTGAGCAACGTCACCGCGCTGTCGACACCGCCGCTCATAGCAACAGCCACGCGCCCAGCAGCCCGAGGAGCTCGAAAAACAGGCCCGATCGCGTTGGCAAGCGCATCGACAGCGAGAGTCTCCCCACCAACAGAGGCAGCCTCGAGCAATGTCAATCCAACAAGCGAACGATCGAGCCCAGATGCGTCAGCCTGGACAATCCGCTCACCGTCAAAACCGAGTCGCACGAGCGCGAACTCAGCACCACGAGCCGAGTCACCAATGAGCTCAATCACAAACTCAGGCTAGCGGCAATCCCCGCGAGTGCCGGCTCAGCCGGCGCTCGCCACCCACAGCCAAAAGGGAATCCGAAACTCTCTGAGACCGGTGCGAAATCATCATGGCCCCGGCGAAGCCGGGCCGGATCTCGCGACGTACAGCCTGACCCTGCCGTGTCCTGCGCCCGCTGTGAACCTGGATAGCCAGGTGGGTGCCCTGCCGGCTTCAGGCCGAAGCCATCACCGGACGCAGGCTCCCTTAGCGTCTTTATTGGTTCTACATTGAATACGCAGGCCACGAACAGGGTCGGCCGCTCGCAGCGTAGCCGCTATCTGGCGAAACGCCACTGGACCGTCTGGGTGCCGTGGAGATCCAGTCGATTGGCCAGTGCTTTAGTGATGTCCAAGTCACGACCGGGAACGTTCGGGCCGCGGTCCACGACCTGCGTCAGGACCTCTCGTCCCTGAAAACGGATGTACAGACGCACGCCACACGGCAACACGGGATGGGCTACGCCTTCGGTCGTTTTCAGAAAGGGCTTGCCGCATGCGGTGCGTCGCCGCTTTGCGGTCGGCCCGTAGGGTGCCGCCTTCGCGGTGTAGTACCCGTTCTTCGTTCCTGGGACCGCCACGGCACCGGGGAGGTTGCGGTTGCTGCCGGCGTCGCGCCGCGTGATCGCGAGCGCTATCAGCGCAGCGATCAGCGTGATCCCGGCCAGCCAGAGCGCTCGCTGGGCCAGGTTCGGATTCACGCGCCAACGGTGTGCAGAACGTCCCCGAAGGCGTCCCGCACGAGACCGTCGAAGTCCGTCGGCAGAATTCCATCGGGGCCCGCGAACTCGCGGAGATACATCAGGAGATACGAGCGCTCTTCGTTGCGCGCGAGGTCGTCGGTTGCGTTGTCACGCGCGGCTCGTTCCAGCTCCCACAGATTCCACTCTCTCGGACCGTCGTTCGCTCCGATGAACGTCACCCGCGCAGGCTCCGGCTCGGGTTGCGCCTCGGGCTCGGGCCCGGACTCCTCCAGCGGCGGAGGCGGGACCGCGACGATGCGCGGCGCCTCCGGTGTCGTTTCCGGCTCCGGCGTCGGTTCGCGGGACATCTCGACCACGGGTTGCTCGCGCACCTGCACCGTCGGGGGAGCGACGAACGCAGGGTCCGCCTCCAGAGGCTCGACCGCGTCCGCCTGGCGAGCGGCAGCGTGCCTGCCCCACACGACGATCTCGACGATCGCGACAATGATCCAGGCACCTGCGACAACCGCGATGATCCACCAGGTACTCAGCCGTGCGATGCCGGCGATCACGGCGACCGTAATGATGAATCCGGCCTCGATCAGGAACCGGGGGCCGATGACTGGCACGAGAGGATCCTACGGCTGTTGCTCGTCGTGCGACTCGGCCGAGGGCTCCGAGCCTTCGGACTGAGCCTCTTGCCTGCCGGAAGTCTCGGACGAAGGCTTGTCTGCCTTGGTCTCCTCGATCTCGGGTGCCGGCGGCGCCGAGACCGGAGGTGCCGAAACCGGCGGTGCTGCCACGGCGGCGGGTCGAGTCGCTGCCGGCGGCGTGCGGGTGCTTTCGGTTGCCTGGTTGACGGCATCGACGATGGCCTGGCCGACGCCTTTGATCTCGTCCTCGCCGAGCCCGGCCGCTGCGAGCAACTGCTCGGCGCCCGTCTGGGCTCGACCCAGAATTGCTGCGGCCTGCGCGCGCGCCCACTCGAGCGTCTGCTCGACCTCGGCGCGGGCCGAGTTGGTCAGCTCGGTCGCCTGGTGGCGGGACTGCTCGAGCAAGCGGTTGCCCTTCGCCTCTGCTTCGCGAAGCTCTTGCGTGGCGTCGCGATTCGCGTTCGCGAGAAGCTCGCGCGCCTCGTTGCGGGCGGCGTTCAGCATCTCCGCGCGCTGTCGCTCGCTCTCCTGGCGGTAGCGCTCGATCTCCGACTCGCGATCTTGTGCCTCGCGCCGGCGACGGCGTACTTCTTCTTCGGTCTTGGAGAGCTGCGCCTCGGATGCCTTCTGTGCGTCGGCCTCGACCGTGTCGGCGAACTCGGAGGCGGTCCGGATCAGATGCAGCGCGTCCATTCGCACGGCGTGCCCGGTGGGCTCGACGGATTGCCCGCTGCGGCTTGCGGCCTGCAACACGCGAAGTTGCGCCTGAAGCTGGGCGGAGTGCCGCCGGAATGACTCGAAGGCCTCTCGAACCTTGTCGGGGTCGTAGCCGTCCCCGCTCTTGGGCAGGTCTTCAAGGCGCGGCAGCGCGGTGAGCGACGGTTGTTGTCCTGGTTCGAATGCGGCCATTTGCGGCTAGCCCTTCTGACGAAAGTATGCAGGTTTCATCGGTCAGTCCGGTACCGAGGCTTAAGGCTTCGGTGTCCTGAGACTGATTCCAAGCTCATCGAGCCGTTCCTTCGTCGTCGGTGCAGGTGCCCCGGTCAGCGGATCTGATCCGCTGGCGGTCTTCGGGAAGGCGATCACCTCGCGGATGTTGGACTCGCCGGCAAGAAGGGCGACGAACCGCTCGATGCCGAGCGCGAAGCCTCCGTGAGGCGGGGCGCCCATTCGGAGCGCGTCGAGGAACCAACCGAACTTCGCTCGCGCCTCGTCGTCGGTCATCCCCATCGCGCGGAAGACGCGCTCCTGGATCTCCTGGCGGTGGATCCTGATCGAGCCCGAGCCGAGCTCCCAGCCGTTCCAGATCAGGTCGTAGTGCTGGCTGAGGGCAGCACCCGGATCGGTATCGATCAGATCTTCGTGGCCTTCGACCGGGCTGGTGAACGGATGGTGCACGAAGGTCCACTGCTCCGTGTCCTCGTCCTTGAGGAACAGGGGGAAGTCGAGGATCCAGAGAAGCGAGTCGCGCGCCTCATCGAGAAGCTCGAGTTGCTGGCCTAGCTCGAGCCGAAGGGCGCCGAGGACACGCTCTACCATCGGCGTGCTGTCGGCGGCAAAGAGGACCGTCGATCCGGGCGGCGCGCGGAACGCTTCGATCTCTCGCTCGGAGAGGAATTTGGCGATCGGCGAGCGCACCTCACTCGAGTCGTCGAAGACGAGATACGCGAGACCCTTCGCGCCCCACTCCTTCGCGAACTCCTCGAGCTTCTGCAGCTCGCCACGCGAGAACGCTTTCGGCGCGACGAGGTAGCGGACGGTTTCCGCGCCGGCGAAGACCCCGAACTCGGAGCCGCGCGTCACGTCGGTGGCGTCCTGGATCTCGAGGCCGAAGCGGACGTCCGGCTTATCGGAGCCGTAACGGAGCATCGCATCGGAGTACGCCATGCGCGGGAAGGGTCGTGACGGCGGCGTACGTCCCAGTGCTTCGAACGATGCAACGACGACACGCTCGAGCACTTCGAGAACGTCCTCACGGGTCGGGAACGCGAGCTCGAGGTCGAGCTGCCTGAACTCGAACTGCCGATCGGCGCGAAGATCCTCGTCTCGCCAGGCCGTCGCAATCTGGTAGTAGCGGTCGAGCCCGCCGATCATGAAGGTCTGCTTGAAGAGCTGCGGCGACTGCGCGAGCGCGAAGAACTTCCCCGGCTGCAGACGTACCGGTACGAGGAAGTCGCGCGCACCCTCAGGTGTGCCGAGTGTCATCGACGGTGTCCAGATGTCGATGAAGCCCTGCTCTTCCATCGAGCGGCGGATGGCGGCGATGACGGTCGCGGAGAGGCGGAGGTTGCGCTGCATCCGGTCGCGGCGCAGATCGAGGTAGCGGTAGCGCAGGCGGACAGGCTCCTCGACCCCTTCGTCGTCGAGTTGGAAGGGCAGCGGCTCGGAGCGGGCGACGATCTCGAGCTCGTCCACCTGGATCTCGACCTCACCGGTCGGGACGTTCGGATTCACGGCCTCGGGCGCGCGTCGCACCACTTCCCCGCGCGCGTGCACTACGAACTCGGAGCGGATGTCATGTGCGACCTTCGCGGCTTCAAGCGCACGCTCGGGATTGATGACGAGCTGGACGATGCCGGTGTGATCGCGGAGGTCGATGAAGATCAGCCCACCGTGGTCACGGCGACGTCCAACCCAGCCGGAGACCGAGAGGGTCTCCCCCACACGCTCCCGGCTGACCTCGCCGCAGTAGAGATCGCGCCAGCGGTTCATCCCGAGATCCTGTCGACAACCTCGTCGAGCGGCGCGGAGAAGTCTTCGCGGCCCTGTTGCCGGACCGTCGCCTCCGTACCGTCCACCAGGACCGTCCAACCTGCGCCGAGGCGCGCCGCCTGAGTGAGCTGGCCCTTGGTCGAACGCGCCGCGTAGTCCATGTCGGCACGCAGACCACGGCGCCGGAGCTCGGCGAGGAGCGGCAGGATGCGAGGACGATCGCTGTTCTGCTCGCAGACGAAGAACACATCGACGCGCGCCGGGTCCGCGCGCTCGGCCCCGATCGAGAGCAGGAGGCGTTCGATGCCGGCGCCGAAACCGATACCCGGCGTCGGCGGGCCGCCGATTTCCTCGATCAGCCCGTCGTAGCGGCCGCCGCCGCAGATCGTGTCCTTCGCGCCAATCGCCTCGTCCTTGAATTCGAACGTCGTTCGCGTGTAGTAGTCGAGCCCGCGGACGAGTGTGGGCGTCAACTGGTAGCTCACCCCGTAGGCATCGAGATACTCACGCACGCGGGCGAAGTGCTCGCGGCACTCCGCGCAGAGCGACTCACCGATCTTCGGCGCGCCCGCCA
>Ga0157375_10003177_pt1 | contig 14276 bp, 5 predicted proteins | sample M35metaG_FD_115311 | JGI IMG/M metagenome (GOLD analysis project Ga0157375, IMG submission 115311) | Miscanthus rhizosphere microbial communities from Kellogg Biological Station, Michigan, USA - M3-5 metaG | ecosystem: Host-associated > Plants > Roots > Rhizosphere > Soil | place: USA: Michigan...
GGGGAAACCAGTAGAAATGGCTGCAAACAACCAATCTCTGAAGCTTCAGATGGCAATGGACAGCATTAATACAGATGACATGGTGATTGTCTTTAATAAAGACGCCAAAGCTTCCTTTGATCTGAAAGAAGATGCGCCGTACAAAGTCGGTTCGGGCAAAGTGAGCCTGGCGAGTTTATCGAGCGATCGAAAATTACTGGCGATAAACCACATGCCACTAAATCATAAAATGGAAACAATAGCATTAAAAGTGAACGCAACTTCTAATGGAACCTATTCATTAAACATGAGCTCAATACAAATACCGAAACAGTATGATATATGGTTAATGGATGGGTATAAAAACGACTCGCTGGATATGCGCCAAAACAAGACCTATAAGTTTGATGTGATTAAAACTGACACAGCAACTTACGGCGCTTACCGCTTCAAGCTAGTTATACGTAAAAATCCCGCATTTATTTATCGACTGATCAACTTTAACGCAAACAAAGCAACCGGAAAACAAGTTCAACTGGCCTGGGTAGCAGAGCATGAGGCCAACTACACCAACTTTACCGTGGAAAGAAGTACCGACGGAGGCACAACTTACGCAATTGTAGGTGGAGTCCCATCAACCGGCGCAGGTTTGTACGGTTTAACCGATAAAACTCCGGGTGAAAATAACTTATACCGTTTGAAGCAAGAGGATATAAATAATAATATTACTTATTCCCATATTATTCCGGTAGGTTTTGCCAACCAAAGCAATGCTCTGACTAGCAACAATATCAATATTTATCCTAACCCTGCAAGCAGTGCCATTTCCATGAACGTGAATACTGCCGTTAACAGCAATTCCGCCACTTACCATTTTACCATTACAAATAACTATGGCTTGATAATAAAACAGGGGACATCGGCACAGGCGAACTGGCAAACCGATATTAGCGATCTGATGCCGGGCACTTATATAATTCAGGTAGTTAACAACAAGGATAAATCTTTCGTTGGCAAATCAAAACTGGTGAAGTTATAAGCACAGATTTTTAAATTAAATACTATTGCAGGAGGTTGTCATCTAAAATATGGCAACCTCTTATTATTTTAATAGGTTGCTGCCTTTATATTATGTTACACAAATAAGTTTTCAACATATTTTCAACAAAAATACATTGTAATTGATTTTAAATTAATTTTCATATTTCATAAATCGAAACAGAAAGCCCTTTATATGGTGCTACGATCAATTCTGCAAATCAATCGATTACCCTAAGAAGGAACAATTTAATTTAAAATAAAATATATATTTTTTATTAGTTAATAAACCATATTAACCCATAGGAAATATGTAACTAAATTTATTTAGATTCGTATAGCCGAATCTAATTGTTGTTACTGTGAAAAAATACCTGCCATTTTTACTATCAGCCTCCTTATTATTTCTGAATACTATAGACGTCCTGGCGCAAACGCCTAACATTTCCTATAGTCCATCAACAAACGTTTACACGGCTAATGTAACCATTAGCCAGTTGACGCCAACAAACACAGGGGGCTCGGTACCAGCCACCATTTACGGTACTGTTACCACACTGGTTCCGGGGGGCTCATCAACTAACAGTCCCAGGGGATTAACCACCGATGCGTCCGGGAACATTTATGAGGTTAATACCGGCACAAATCAGATCTACATGATCAATTCGAGTGGCACGGCTACTTTAATAGCGGGTACTGGCGCAGCAACCGAAAGCGATAACGCTACAGGAGCTTCAGCGACATTTAACGGCCCGTGGGGAATAGCGTACAATCCAGCAGGCTATATATACGTGAGTGATTACTCAGGTAGCACGATCAGGCAAATAAGTACGACAGCCCCATATGCTGTAACAACATTGGCAGGTGTGTCGGGCAATCAATTCGAAGCTACCGGCACGGGAAGCGGCGCGGCATTCAACAGGCCATCCGGCATCGTGTTCGATGGTTCGGCATATTTGTATGTATGCGATTTTGGAGCAAATACGATAAGGAGGGTTACCGTCGCAACCGGCACAGCTATCACCATCGCCGGATTATCGGGAACGTCTGGTGAAACGGATAATACAACCGGAACCTCAGCCAGATTTACCGGACCCAGAGGGATAACCTACGATGGTGCAGGCAATTTATATGTTACTGACAATACAGGCAATACGGTTAGGAAAATCAGCACGACTGCACCTTATGCCGTTACCACCATAGTAAACTCTTCAGCAGGTCTTTCAGCCCCCGAAGGGATAACAGTGTTATCCCGTTTTTTGTATGTAACAGATCGTGGCAACAACCGTATCAAAAGGGTAACTACGACCGGTACGATGACCAACTTTGCCGGAGATGGCGTACAGAATGAATTAGATGGTACTGGAACAAATGCAGAGTTTTATATGCCTTACACTGTAACGGCTGATAAAACAACAGGCTATTTATATGTGGGCGATAGTAAGACCACACAGTCCACCATTCGTAAGATTATTGCAACAGGCTATACCATAAGTCCGAGCCTGGGTAATGGACTAGGCTTTAATCCAACAACAGGCGTTATCCAGGGAACACCAACTGTAGCGTTTTCTTCTACAGTTTATACAGTGACGGCGTTCAACACAACCGGAGCGGCGGCGGCGGCTATTACACTATCGTGCCAGGCAAATAATCTTCGCCCCAATATTAACTACAGTCCGTCATCATATGTTTTAACACAATATACGGCAATATCACCCGCTATAACACCTACAAATTCCGGCGGTGCAGTACCATCGAACGTGTATGGTACAGTATCTACATTCACACCCGCCTCTTCCCCGCTTTACAATCCCAAAGGGCTCGCAATAGACGGCTATGGCAATATGTACGAATCTGACTATCAGGGAAATGCAATTTACATGATTAATTCAAGCGGCACAACAACATTAATGGCCGGTAATGGTACATCCGGCGAAAGCGATAACACGATCGGGACATCCGCCACGTTTCACAATCCTTGGGGCATTGCGTTCGATCCTGCCGGTTATATATATGTAAGCGATTATTTCGGCAGTACCATTCGGAAAATAAGTACAACAGCCCCATATGCAGTTACTACATTAGCCGGCCTGTCCGGTTTTGCAACAGAACTAGACGGCATAGGCAGCGCAGCAAAATTCAACCGTCCCTCCGGTATGGCGTACGATGGAACAACTTATCTGTATGTGTGCGATAATGCAGGCAGCACTATTCGAAGAATTGATGTAAATAGCGGTGCTGTGATAACAATAGCAGGTTTGTCGGGTTCAGCGTCCGAGGTTGATAGTTCCACCGGGACCTCCGCGAGGTTTAATGGGCCTGTGGGTATAACTTATGACGGTTCGGGATACCTTTACGTTACTGATAATGCAGCAAATACGATTAGAAAGATAAGTACAACGTCTCCATATGCTGTTACAACGTTCGTAACCTCGACTGCAGGCCTTTCTGCTCCACAGGGGCTGGCTATTGATGCGTCAGGGTATTTGGAAGTCGCAGATGCCGGGAATAATAAGATAAGAACGATCTCTCCGACCGGTGTTGTTTTCACCCTTGCGGGAGATGGTGTACAAAACGATACGGATGCTATTGGTACATTTGCCGAACTTTATACTCCCACAGCCATTGTTGCGGATCATTCAGGGTATCTGTATGTTGGAGATGATAGAAATGCCAGTTCATCTATCCGCCAAATTGCGCTGCTTGGCTATGCCATCGTTCCTGTTTTAAACACAAACCTTACTTTTAATACTAGCACAGGGGCTATTGCCGGCACTCCGAATGTAACCTTCGCAGCAACTCAATATACGGTTACAGCCTTTAATGCATCAGGAAGCAGCAGTTTCGTGGTAACGTTATCCTGCGGTAATTACAATCACTGGCTTGGCACTACCAGCAGCGTATGGGGCGTTGCATCAAACTGGAGCAGGGGAACAGTACCTGTCCCGACTGATAACGTCCAAATCGGGGCTATATCTTTTACCAATCAACCCACTATTGATGCCTCAACAGGCAACGTAAATGTTAACTCTATAACTTTCGGCTCAGCTAAGGCTACAACGCTAACAGTCAATAGCCCGGAAACACTAACCGTTGCTGGTTACACTACAGTCAATACAGGGGCTTCAGCTACAATAACCGGCACCGGATTGGTAAACATGGCACCGACCTCTGCAGTAAATGTAAATGGGACTGGCACTCTGGCTCTTTCCCTATCCGGAGGAGGACAATTTACATTGCAATCTAACGCAACAGGTGATGCTTCCGTGGGGCAAATTACTTCCTCTTCTATTACAGGAACCGTAACTGTCCAACGGTATCTTACAGGTGGCAGCTCTTCTTACAGGGGCAACCGCTTATTATCATCTCCGGTTTACAATGCAACCGACGGCAATGGCAACCATATTTATAGTATCAACTACCTCCAAAATTCAATGTATCTTACTGCTACTACTACAAACGGGGGATTTGATAATACCGTAGCGGCTAACCCGACGCTTTATATTTATCGTGAAAACCTAATACCTAATAACAACACTTTCACCGGCGGAAACTTCAGGGGAATTAATAATATTTTATCACCTCCAAGTTATACCCTGGATATAGATGGCGGCCCTTATAATATTTTATCCGGGAATGGTTACTTGTGTTTCTTTAGAGGTAACAGGGCATCGGCATCTTTTACCACCGAAACTACTACTGGTTATGTACCACAATCAGTAACACTTAGCACCAGCGGCACATTAAACGCCGGTCAGATAGTTTTCCGTGATTGGTTTACGCCAACAACATCAACGTTAAGCTATTCCGCATCATCTCCAACAGGTGTGCGGGGATACCAGTTAATTGGTAACCCTTATGCCAGCGCGATTGACTGGGATACTTTTCAAACTACCACCTCAACCCAGGGTATGTATGGCGTAAATGTAACAAATACCATGTATGTACTCGATGATGTAACAAAAACATATGGTTCTTATGTAGCAGGTTCGGGAGGAGTGGGTAGTGCAGCGTTTGTCAGCAATGTAATTTCGAGTGGGCAGGCATTCTTCATAGTAGCAAGTACATCAGGAGGGCAATTTATTATTAATGAATCAGCCAAAACAACAAGACTCAATACCGGCAACAAACTTCTGATGACCAAACAACCTGTTAACATGATTAATAACCAGTATATAAGGTTACAATTGATGGGCAAAGATTCCACGGTAGGCGATCAGACGATGATCAGGTTTAATAATATGGTTACAGGAAAGTTCACCCAGGGTGTAGATGCTGCCTATATGCCGGGTTTTGGCGAAGCTAGTTTATCGAGTAAATCATCTGACATGATTGACCTTTCAATAAATAACATACCATTGCCTAAGCAACAAGCCCAGGCTGTAAAACTTAATTTTAACGCTACGAATAGCGGTAAATACACTATTTCCCTGAAAAACCTGGTGGCGGTACCTCAAGTTTATGATATATGGTTGATGGACGCTTACAAAACAGATTCTGTTAACTTAAGAATTAGTAAGACCTATAGCTTTGATATTAACAAGACGGACAACGCCAGCTTTGGTGCAAACCGCTTCACCCTTGTTATCCGTCAAAATCCTGCATTAGCATATCAGCTTGTTAATTTTAAAGCTAACAAAGTAACCTCACCACGCCAGGTTGAAGTAACATGGGCAACTATGAACGAAGGCAACTATACTAACTTTACTGTGGAGCGCAGTATCGACAACGGTAAAACATACCAGATAATTGGGGGCGCTAAAGCAAGCGGATTGGGTAATTATAGTTTCCTTGACAAAAACCCTTCAAGTGGTACAAGCATGTATCGATTGCAGCAAGAAGACATCAATAATACCATTTCATACTCTAAAATAGTAACCATTCAGTACTCGAATTTAAGCAACCAACTAGCGGGCGGAAGAATTAATCTATACCCTAACCCCACCAATGGCACTATAAATCTTGCAATAACAGAAGCAACACCTGTTTCCCAGGGTTATCGTATCAGGGTTGTGAGCAGTTCTGGTTTAGTTGTTAAAGATATTACATCATCTCAGCCTGCATGGCAAGGCAATGTGAGCGATTTGAAACCGGGCACCTATGTAATAAAGGTCATCAATAACAATACACAAGACCTGGTAGGCGAAAACAAGTTCGTAAAATTATAACCCACATTCCGGCGAACACAGATTGTATGTCATAATTACGCATGCAATCTGTGTCCGCACTTTATTTCACCTTTCGGCCATTCAATAAGATGTAGCCAGGCAAATACTTCTCGGATTAGTAAAATTCCGTTAACTATTTTTCAACATTTCCACATTTCTCAACAATTTGATTAATTCCTGATTAACCCATTTTCATTACCTATTAAGCAACATTCACAATAATTATTAACCATTAATTCCCTCTTTAATTATTACTACAATTAAAACCCGGATTATTAACGATTAGGAAAATATAATATTGATAATCAATCACTTATCGTTAATTGTCGTTTTTTCATATCAAAAAGAAGGTCTAAAAAATTCTTAGTTTTGGGTTAACATTCCCTAACTAATTAATTGTTGTGAAAAACCAATTTAAGTACTCCCTTGCAGCACTTTTATCATTCATATTATCACTAAATGTCCGGGCGCAGCAGGCTCCCGATATATTGTACAGCCCATCAACCAATGTTTTTACCGCTAACGCGTCCATTACGGCGCTAACACCAACCAATCAAGGGGGCTCTGTTCCTGCTAATACTTATGCTACCGTATCAACTTATGCCGGTGTTGGTGGAACGAGCGGCTCATCGGGAGGGTCCCTCCTGGCATCAAAATTCAATAATCCAAGGTGGATGACTATCGATTATGCCAATAAAGTGATGTATGTTGCCGATGCCGGTAATAACCTGATCAGGAAAATTGATATGGTGGCAAATACTGTTAGCCTATATGCAGGAGGGGGAACTGGAACTGAAACAAACGGGGCTCTTACATCGGCAACGTTTAATGCGCCTTATGCTATAACTTACGATGGTTCCGGCGCACTTTACGTAGCCGATTTCGGTGGCAATACCATCAGGAAAATTACTATTTCAACAGGAATTGTGAGCACTATCGCAACGGGATTAAACGCCCCCGCCGGAATTGTTTATGATTCGGTAAGCGCCTCGCTTTACGTAACGAACAGTGGTGCAAATACCATACTTAAGATGTCTACTACCGGCACCTATTCGGTATATGCGGGCAGCGGTACCGCTGCCTTAACCAACGGAACCGGAGCTGCAGCGGCATTCAGTTTACCCAACGGAATCGCTGTTGATGCCTCGGGGAATATATATGTAGCAGATCAAACCAATAATGCCGTAAGAAAAATCGCCGCAGGCGGCATTGTGAGCACCTTTGCTACAGGCTTTAATGCTCCACGAGGTGTGGATGTTGATATTTCAGGGAATTTGTATGTTTCCGATAGTAGTAACCTGATTTACTTAGTTTCTAACGGCGGCACTGTCACTACAATTGCCGGTGACGGCAATGCTGGATTAACAAACCTGGTAGGCACTTCTGCTGAATTCAATCAAAGCAGGGGGATCTGCGTTTATAAAACAACCGGTGATATTTATGTAGCCGATTATAGCAACTATGTTATCCGTAAAATAATTGGAACCGGGTACCTGATCTCTCCTACTTTACCAACGGGCCTATCTTTTACAAGTTCGTCAGGCGTCATTTCCGGCACGCCAACGACAACATCCAACAACACCAACTATACAATTACTGGTTTCAATTCATCAGGCAGCGATACGACAACTATTAGTATTCAATGCGTACAAACAAATAACTGGACCGGCGCCGCCAATAGCACTTCTTGGGTAAATGGATCCAATTGGAGCACAGGCAGCCCGCCCGGGGTAAATGATAATGTGCAAATTGGTGTGGTAGCTTATACCAAGAACAAGCAACCTGCAATGGGCAGCACCGCAACTGGTTCTATCAATTCTATTGTATTTGGCCCTTACGGTGGTCCAAGCAGTACTACATTTGCCAGCCCCACATTAACCGTGAGTAGCAATACTTTAACCATCAGTTCTGCCCTAACAGTTAACGCAAACGCTACGGCGACAATCACAGGTAGCACAGGCTCTCTTGTTATGGCTCCCGGCTCGCTGATCACTGTTAATGGCACCAAACTAACCATTTCGACCGCTAGTTTCACTTTGGAATCTGATGCCACCGGATCAGCATCTGTCGGACAAGTAACAACTTCAAACTTTGTTACTTCAGGTACAACAGTTAATGTTCAACGATATGTTACCGGTGGTAGTTCAACCTACCGCGGCTACCGCTTAATGTCGTCGCCTGTTTATGCGGCAACCGTCGGCAGCAATCAGGCCTATAATCTTGATTACATAAAGACTTCTGCTTTGGTAACAGGGGCATCCGGTTCTACTAATGGATTTGACAAAGCCGGCAACCCAACTTTATATTTATTCCGCGAGGATATGGCGCCAAGCAACGCCTCATTTGGTGCCGGAAATTGGCCCGGTGTAAGTAAAATTAATAACAGTCCTACCTATAACATTCAACTTAATAGCGTTGCAACCAACTATTACCTGATGCCTGGTAGTGGTTTTTTATTTTTCTTCAGAGGTGACAGAACAACCAACCTGGCTAATAAATACACCTCGGGAACAAGTGCCGAGGCTGTAACCTTTAGCACATCGGGCACATTAAATGTAGGACAAATAACCGCAAAAGATTGGTACAATTCAGGGTCATCTAATTTGGGGTACACCTCGGCCACCGCCAACAGCACAGTGAGAGGGTTTAATCTCGTTGGCAATCCATACCCAAGTAATATAGATTGGGATAAATTTCAAAATACGTTGAGTTCGTCAGGTATTTATGGAGCAAATATTGATAGCACCGTTTATATGCTCGACCCTATTAGCAAAAATTACGGCGCCTACATTGCCGGGAACAACCAAATAGGTACTAACAACGCAACCAACATAATACCCAGCGGTGAGGGCTTTTTTGTAAGGGCTACTGCGGTCAACCCACAACTAATATTTAATGAAAGCGCGAAGACATCGACACAGGTAACGGGTGCCAGTCTAATGCTTGGCAAGCCAGTTGTTAGCGGGCCGTTACAGTATTTTCGCATCAAAATGATAAAAGACAGTATAAGCACCGACGAAACGATGATACGGATCAGGGGTGATGCTTCGCTCAATTTTCTGAATAAAGTTGATGCTGTTTACAAACAAGGAAATGGGGCTGTTGCATTGGCAGGCTATACAAATGACAATATTGATGTTGCCATAAAATCAGCTCCCTTACCCGGATTACAAGCGGAAAGTTTTGCTCTGGATGTGAATGCAAATACTACCGGCATTTATAAATTAACATTAAAGGATATTGTTGCTATTCCCCGTCTTTTTGATGTGTGGCTGATGGACAAGTATAAAAAAGACTCATTGGATATGAGGCAAAATATTACTTACCAGTTTTACCTTAATAAAACTGACACTGCAAGCTTTGGCCATAACCGATTCACTTTAGTACTTCGTCAAAATCCAGGTTATGCCTACCGCCTGATTAATTTTAATGCCAACAAAATTCCTGATACGCGCCATGTGCAGATGGTTTGGAATACTTCAAACGAAGAAAACTATACTAATTTCACAGTTGAACGCAGTACTGACAACGGTACTGTCTTTAATGTTCTTGGTGGTGTGGATGCAACTGGAGCGGGCACTTACGGCTTTATTGATAAAAGTCCTATAAATGGCAATAACTTATATCGGTTGAAACAGGAAGATATTAACGGTACGATAAGCTATTCTAAAATTATAACTATACAATATTCTAACTTGAGCAATCGACTGGTCGGTAATAACCTAAGCGTGTATCCTAACCCTGCGAGCAGTACTATTAACCTGGCTATCTCATCGCAAAGCGCAGATGTGGGTATTTACAATATCAGATTTGTAAGCAGTACCGGGCTGGTGGTAAAAGAAGTAATCTCTTCACAAGCATCGTGGCAAGGCAATATCAGCAATCTGATGCCGGGGACATACGTTATAAGGGTAATAAATAATAAGACCCATAGCTTTGTAGGAGAAACCAAGCTCATCAAACTATAATATGCCATAGATTAGCCATTCATGGATGCTGCAGCGAAATTTCGCTGCGGCATTTTTTTATTTAATCCGTTAAAAAAAAGTCCCCGCCACACCACGCAGCCGGGACAATTAAAACAATAAATATTACGAGGGGGTTAAGATGCCTTGGTTCCGGAAACTCCGGTGTTCAATTGGTTAATAATACCTTCAACAATCTTTGGTATGTCATCGATATTCTTCTGAACATTATGATGTACTTCACCTACCCCAAATCCACGCCAGATCACCTTACGAGTGCGGGTATCGATCAGATCAATAATGATCGTTCCTTCTTTAAAGTGTTCTTTATCAACTGCGGTCATACCGCCATAATAAGTGAATGGCGCATATCCGCCCCATCCCCAATAGTAAGGACGATAACCCCAGCCATAGCCTATCCCAAAACCTGGATAAAAACCGGTGCCATAATAAGTTGGATAGTAAACTGTTTTAGAACCTAAGCCCACTTTCGCGGTGTAGGTCACCAGCAAATCCGGATTATTTTTCTGTAATCTCAGGCCCTTCCCCGTAAGTGATTGTACAGCCGCATCTTTAATTTTCAGATCGGCTACAGCATTCGCGGTCGGTCGGTCTTCCATTTTTCCTTGCGGAGAGAGCCATGCAAACGAACGATACTGGCTCATATTAGTCTTATTAAGACCAGCTGTGTAATAATCGTAACGACTACATGCCGATAATCCGATAATAACGAACAGGCCAATTGCCCTGTAGATTGATGTTTTCATGGCTAAAATTCCTTAATATTTCGTTAGACTAATTTTAATTCAAATGGTTTAATCCGCAAATTAGATTTTCATTAGTTTTTACGATAAATATTTACCTACAATCGGCATGCGGCGACCCATCCCGAACGCTTTTGGCGATACCCGCAAAATTGGTGGCGTTTGGTAGCGTTTATGCTCTGCTAAATTCACCAGTCTCAACACCCTTCTTACCGTTTGGTCGTCATATCCCATTTTGACGATCTCGCCTGATGAGCATCTGTTCTCAATGTATTGCATTAGGATCGGATCCAGAATATCGTACTCCGGCAGCGAGTCGGTATCTTTCTGATCCGGACGTAACTCTGCTGACGGTGGCTTTATTATGGTATTTACCGGGATGATCTCGCGTTCACGGTTCAGATATCTCGCCAGTTCAAATACCTGCGTTTTGTACACATCTCCAATTACCGACATACCACCGCACATATCTCCATAGAGAGTTCCGTACCCAACGGCAGCCTCGCTCTTGTTAGAAGTATTCAATAAAATATAACCGAACTTATTACACATGGCCATCAAAATAACAGCCCTGCTTCGCGATTGGATATTTTCTTCGGCAATATTGAACGGCAGATTATTAAACTGGGGGTGAAGCGTACTTTCAAATGCTTCAGTAATATGCCTTATGGGAATTATTTCGTGCTTGCAACCCAGATTTTTGACAAGGTCTTCAGCGTCTTTTATGGAATGATCACTTGAAAAACGGGATGGTAATAATACGGCCATTACATTTTGCGGGCCCAAGGCCTCCACAGCGAGGGCGCAAACTACTGCGGAATCAATACCACCAGATAGACCTAATATAGCACTCTTAAACCCTGATTTATAGAAATAATCGCGTATACCTAATAACAAAGCCTGATGAATTTGTTCAATGTCGCTTTGCCTCGCACCACGCATAGTTGACGGTTGCAGCAATTTTACTTCCGATTTGTCCTTTAGCTCGTAATAGGTTAATGTTTCTTTAAAGTAAGGCAATTCATCTACCATTTCACCCTCATTATTAAACACCAGCGACCCACCATCAAATATCAATTCCGTTTGAGCCCCTACGTGGTTCACATAAAATAAGGGTAGCTGGTATCTTTTGGCATTATCCTTCAGGATAGCAATACGCTCTTCGTCATGGTTATAAGAAAACGGCGATGCAGCAATATTGATCATCACATCAGGCTGTTCTTTTATCAGCACATCCATTGGGCGTGTAACATATAGCGGATTTTCAATGGTGTTCCACAAATCCTCGCATATGGTCAACGCAATGCGGTGGCCTTTAAAGTCGATGCAGCTAAACTGTGTAGATGGCTCGAAATAACGATACTCATCAAAAATATCGTAGTTAGGTAATAAGGCTTTATTCACAACTGCTTTGACCTCACCATTCTCGATAAAATAAGCGGAGTTATTCAGATCCTTACCCTCAGCCTTGTTATTTAAAGTAGGAAGACCAATAATGCAGGCTATATCGTGGCATGCTGTGGCGATCTGTTTTGCTGAAGCATCACATAACCCGATAAACTCTTTAAATTCCAGAAAGTCACGAGGTGGGTAACCGCACACGCACAACTCGGCAAACACAACAAGATCGGCCCCCTGCTGTTTTGCCTGGTGTATATGGTCGATAATTTTGGCAGTATTCGATTCAAAATTTCCTACGTGATAGTTTAGTTGTGCCAGCGCGATCTTCATATAGTATAGATATCAATTTGCTTAGGTTAATGCAGGTTAAAAATATATTTTTGCTAAAACGACAAAAATGGTCTTCAATTACATCAGAGCAAAGCAAATTTACCTAATTTTTCTCAGCTGTTTACTATTAACCGCCTGCGGCCGGTCCAAAAAGGTTGATGTAAGCAATATTGACGTTAATGTGAAGATCGAGAGGTTTGACCATGACCTTGACGAAATGCGCTCAAAACCTATGGATAAGCAGGCAGTTGCTATGTTTAAGAAATATGGCCCATTTTATGCCGACTACATTCAACGCATTATGCAATATGGTTCGATAGGCGATACCAGTTACTTTAAATCTTTGCACGGAATGTTCGCCGGAAATGGCTATAATGACTTGAAACACGATGTTGACTCGGTTTTCCCGAATATGGATAAAACCAACCAGCTGGTAACTGATGCGTTTCGCCACATCAAATACTATTTTCCACAAAAGAAACTGCCAAAGGTATATGCCTACATTTCTGGCTTCCAGGCGCAAACCTCCATCGGCGATGGCTATTTTGCTGTCGGGCTGGATATGTTTTTAGGGGCCGATTCCAGGTTTTATCCTGCATTAACCGAAACATTGCCACGATATATTACACGCAGATTTACTCCCGATAATATTGCGCCGCGCATAGTTGAGGGTATCGCCCGTGAAGACATGTTCCCGGAAAGTGATCAGGACAAAACCCTGCTTTCAAAAATGATCTACAACGGTAAGATATTATACTTTATGGATATGATGCTGCCTGATGTAGCTGATACCACGAAAATAGGATACACCGGCAAGCAGTTAAAATGGTGCGAAGATTTTAAATCGCAGATATGGGGATTCTTCCTTGAAGAAAATCTGCTTTATGAAAGTGATTTTGCAAAAATACAGAAGTACATTGGGGAGGCCCCTTTTACGCCGGGCCTGGGAGAAAAAAATGATGCCCCAGCTAAATTAGCCTTATGGACAGGCTGGCAAATTGTTCGGCAGTATATGGACAAGCACCCGGAAGTGAGCTTACCACAATTGATGGCCGACAAAGATTACCAGAAGATATTAAATGAATCGAAGTATAGGCCTAAATAGAAATTAGTTGATTAGAGATTAGTTAATCAGTGACTGGTTAACCTAATAATTTGTTAATCAAGTAAATATAGATTCTGTCAGGGTGTTCCACGGAACAGGTGGCACGCCTGGAACGATGTGGAGCGCCCGCAATAGTTAAAAAAATTAACTGGCACGAGTTGAGAAAAATTAAAGGCTTTAAAAGGTGGTTACTTAACAAGCAGTGTTGCTTTCCGCAGCACAGGTGCGATAAAATCACAGTTCATCAAAGAATCATTAAACCATAAATTCAAACAAAGAAAAAAGCGCTCAGATATCTGACCGCTTTTCATTTATAAAGTTGTAAGTTTTTTACTTCAGAATGGCAAACACGCCCTTCAACGCTATAGCAACACCAATGATCAGGATCACGTTAGCTATCCATGAATAATAAGGCGCTTCACCGGCAAAGCGAAGAAATACACCAATCAGTCCGATAGCAATGGCTACGGTTAATAAAATGTAGTGGCGTTCGACGTTAGCTTGCTCTGTTGAACTCATATTCTTA
>Ga0157375_10003183_pt1 | contig 14260 bp, 14 predicted proteins | sample M35metaG_FD_115311 | JGI IMG/M metagenome (GOLD analysis project Ga0157375, IMG submission 115311) | Miscanthus rhizosphere microbial communities from Kellogg Biological Station, Michigan, USA - M3-5 metaG | ecosystem: Host-associated > Plants > Roots > Rhizosphere > Soil | place: USA: Michigan...
ATCCCAGGGGCGCGGCGCAGCGGGACAGTCACGCGCGGGACTCATGCGCGCGCTCGTCGTCGCTCAAGTCGCGCTGAGCGTCACGCTGGTCGCAGGAGCCGGCATGCTCCTGCGAAGCTATGAGAACCTGCGCGCTGCCGATCTCGGCTTCGACGCCGATGGCATCTACACGGTGTCGCAAGCGCTACCGGCGTCGGCGTATCCAGATGCGGCGGGCATCCGCGCCTTCTACGCGTCACTCATCGAGAGGGTGGCCGCTCTGCCCGGCGTGCGCTCCGTCGGCGCCACGTCGAGCTTGCCTCTGACGGGCGGAACGGGACCGCGCGACGATTTCGTCATAGAAGGCCGACCGGATGCGGCTCCGGGCGAGCAGCAGCCGAATGCGGGCTTCGTGCAAATAACGCCGGGCTACTTCGAGACGCTGCGGATCCCGTTGCTCGCGGGCCGGGGAATCGAGCCCGGTGACGTGCGCGACGCGCCGTGGGTCGCCGTCATCAACGACGCAGCCGCGAAGCGTTATTGGGCGAACGAGGATCCAGTCGGCAAGCGGCTGCACTTTCACGCTACAGGGGACGAAAAGTGGATCACGATTGTCGGCGTGGTGGCGAATACCCGCGTGAACGGCGCGCGCGCCGATCCCGAGCCGCAACTGTTCGTGCCGCACGCGCAGGCGCCGCGCGATACGTATCCCGGTCGGCTCATGACGATCGTCGTGCGCGCGGCGGGCGATCCGGCGCCCGTCGCGGCCGCGGTGCGCGACGCGATCCGCGCCGCCGACCGCTCGTTGCCGCTGATCGGCGGACAGCTCATGACTGACGTCGTCGGCGCAAGCGTGGGCCAGCCCCGATTCACGTCACAGATCGTGTTGTTCTTCGCGTCGGCGGCCTTGCTTCTCGGGGCGCTCGGGATACACGGCGTGCTGTCCTATGTGGTTGCGCAGCGGGTCGGCGAGCTCGGCGTCCGCGTCGCTCTCGGCGCGCGCCCAGGCGCCGTTCTGCGGTTCGTGCTGCGCCAGGGCATGGGCCTCGCGGCGATCGGCGTGGTGCTCGGCGTCGGAGCGACGCTCGCGCTCGCGCAGCTGCTGCGCAGCCTGTTGTTCGCGGTGCGGCCGGTCGATGCGATCAGCGTAGCCGCGGCGGTCGCATTGCTTGCAGTAGCGGCGTTACTCGCGTGCCTAGGTCCGGCGCGGCGGGCGGCTCGCATCGATCCAATCGCAGCCTTGCGAGCGGAGTAGCGGCGGATGAGCCGGAGCGTCGCGTTGCCGCGGCGGGGTTTGCACTCGTTGCCTCGGGCGGAGCGCCTGACTAGACTCGCCCGAACCTGCGATCCACGCGCAGAACCGGAAGTAGATCAGGAACGTGAGGGCGAGCGCCTCGATGCTGACCTTGCTCGTCGCGAGCGCGCTGCTCGCGGCGTGTCACGGTTCGAAACCGGGCCGCCTCAGCGTCGCCGACCAGCGCAAGCTCATCGATCGCTACTGCATCGGATGCCATAGCGTAAAAGATCACGCCGGCGGCCTCACGCTCGAGGGCGCGGACCTCGCGCAGGTCGCGCGCGACCCACGGACGTGGGAGAAGGTGATCCGGGAGTTGCGCGCCGGGATGATGCCTCCGCCGGGCGAGCCGCGACCCGACTTTGCGGCGGAGCAGGCGCTGCGCGCGTCACTCGAGGACGCGATCGACGTGAGCGTCGAGCGTGCCGCCGGCACGCGTTCGCCCCAACGCCTGTCGCGCGTCGAGTACGCACGCGCCGTGCACGACCTGCTCGACCTCGACGTCGACGGCAACGCACTATTGCCGCCGGACGCGGCGCAGCCGAGTCCCGCTGAGGTCGCCGACGGCGAGTCGTATTCGCCCGCCGTCATGGAAGAGTATCTGCGAGCGGCGGACAGGGTCGCGGCACTCGCGCTCGGTGAGCCGAACGCGCCGACGAGCTCGGTGACGTACGCCGTGTCGAGCGCGGCTTCGCAGATGCGCGCCGTCGACGGCGCGCCGGCGGGCACGCGCGGCGGGGTTTCCGTGCTGCACAGCTTCCCGGCCGATGGGCAGTACGCGTTCAGCGTGCGGCTGCAGGCGACGCCGAACGGAGCGCTGATCGGAGGCGGTTCGCCGGATGAGCAGGTCGAGATCTCGATCGACGGCGAGCGCGTTGCGTTGCTCGTGGTCGATCCGCGAACGTCGGGCCGAACCGAGCTCAAGACGCCGCGGATCTTCGTGAAAGCCGGTCCGCAGCGTGTGAGCGCCGCGTTCCTGCAACGCCTATCGGGCGTGACCGACGACCTCCTCGCGCCGATCGAAAGCACGGTCGGCGACGCGACCGCGATGCCGCAGGTGCTCCAGTTGCCGCGCCTCCAGCATTTGAACGTCACGGGTCCGTTCGACGCGACTGACGTCTCCGATACGCCGAGTCGGCGGCGCGTCTTCCGCTGCCGACCCGTGAAATCGGAGGAGCAGGAGCCGTGTGCGCGCTCGATTCTCAGCGAGCTCGCCGAGCGGGCATACCGGCGTCCGCTCGAGGATGACGACGTCGACGCGCTCGTGAAGTTCTACCTCGACGGTACGGATTTCGAGAGCGGAATCCGGGCGGCGCTGCGCGCGATTCTCGCGAGCCCCCAGTTCGTGTTGCGCGTCGAGCGGCAGCCATCGGACGTGGCGCCGGGCGAGATCTACCGGATAACCGACGCGGAGCTCGCATCGCGGCTCTCGTTCTTCCTCTGGAGCTCGCTGCCGGATCAGGAGTTGATCGACGCGGCGCGCGAGGGCCGGCTACATGCGCGAGACGAGCTCGAGAGCCAGGTGAAGCGGATGCTCGCGGACCCGCGCTCCGACGCGCTCGCGTCGCGCTTTGCCGCCGAGTGGCTCGGCCTCGGCCGACTCGACACGGTGACGCCCGACCCGCTGCTCTACCCGAATTACGATAGGACGCTCGCGGTTTCGTTGCGCCGTGAGACGGAGCTCCTGTTCGACAGCGTCGTACGTGATGACTCGAGCGTGCTCGACCTGCTGACGGCCGACTACACGTTCGTCGACGAGCGGCTTGCCGCGCACTACAAGATTCCCGGCGTGCTCGGCAACCGGTTCAGGCGCGTCGTGATCGAGGACGAGCACCGGCTCGGCCTGCTGGGGCAGGGAAGCATCCTGATGATGACCTCGCGCGCGGATCGCACGTCGTCGCCCGCGCGCGGCAAGTGGGTGCTCGAGACCCTACTCGGTGTTGCGCCTCCGCCGCCGCCACCGGACGAGCCGCCGCTCGAGAACACCGATGCGATCAGGGACGGCCACCGGCTGTCGGGACGTGCGCGGCTCGAGGCGCATCGCGCGGATCCCGCCTGTGCGTCGTGCCACGAGATCATGGACCCGATCGGCGTCGCGCTCGAGAATTACGACGTCACGGGCCTGTGGCGGATCCACGACGAGGGTGCGCCGATCGATGCGCAGGCCGCCTTGTTCGACGGCACGGTGGTTTCGGGGCCCGCCGAGCTGCGCGCGGTGCTGCTGCGTTACCAAGACGCGTTCATCGCGACGTTCACCGAGAACCTAATGAGCTACGCCTTGGGGCGGCGCGTCGAGTACTACGATATGCCGGCGATTCGCGATATCGACCGCGACGCGGCCGCCGCGGGCAACAAGTTCTCGGCGTTCGTGCTCGGTATCGTTCAGAGCGCGGCGTTTCAGTTGAAGCAAGCGGAGAAGACGGCAGTGGCGCAGCGCTGAATATGTGGATGCTCGTTGCGAGGAATAGCCGGGCTCGATGCGCGCTTCTTGCGGTGCTATCGGTGCTTACCGTCAGCGTCGGCGGCGTCGCGCGCGCCGGGCCGAGCGCCGAGGTGGCCGACGCCGCGATGCGCGGCGATAGCGATCAGCTGCTTTCGTTGCTCGAGCACGGCGCGGACGTGAACGCGGCGCAGGGTGACGGCATGACCGCGCTGCACTGGGCAGTGACGAACCAGGACGTCGAGGAAGCGCGGTCGCTTATCTACGCGGGCGCCAACGTGCGTGCGACGACGCGGCTCAACGCCGTTACGCCGCTCTGGCTCGCGGCGCAGACCGGCGACGCGGTCATGGTCTACATGCTGCTCGACAACAAGGCTGCGCCCGAGGCAGCGAATGGCGACGGCGTGACGCCGTTGATGATCGCCTCGGCGTCCGGTAATCCAGACGTCGTGTACATACTGATCCAGCGAGGCGCGGATCCGAACGCAACGGAAAAGACCTACGGCCAGACGCCGTTGATGTTCGCGGCGGCGTCCAACGAGGCCGACGTGATACCGGTGCTCGTCGAGAAGGGTGCCGACGTCGCGACGGCCACGAAGGTGCGGACATCATCGGCAACCGAACCGATGGGTCGGCTCACTGCGCTGCACTACGCGGTACGGCAAGGGAACAGGGAGGCGGTCGACGCGCTGCTCGACCGGGGCGCCGACATCAATCAGCCGAGCGCCGACAATACGACGCCCTTGATGCTCGCGACGATCAACGGCCAATTCGATCTCGCGATGCACTTGCTCGAGCGCGGCGCGGACGCGACGATCGCGACCGCTGCGGGTGGGACGCCGCTCTATCGAGTGATCGACTTACAGCGCGCGCCGAAGTCCCTGTATCCTCAGCCGGCCGCCGCGCGCCAGCAAAAGACGAGCTATCTGGATCTGATGAAAGCGCTGCTCGACCGCGGTGCAGATCCGAATGTGCGATTGCGCAAGGCGCTCTGGTACACGAGCTATGGCGTCGACACGGAGGGAATCGATCCCGCGGGCGCGACGCCGTTCTGGCGGGCCGCCGAAGCAGGCGACGCCGATGCGATGCGGCTCCTCGTCGCGCGCGGGGCCGATCCTGCGATCAAGTCGATAGAGGGCCTCAGCCCGTTGATGGTGCTCACGGGCGCGGGCTATCGCGACTCGACGGCCGCGATTCCGGCGGGGCGGATGCCTGCGCTTCGCTACCTCGTGGAAGAGCTCCACGCGGATGTGAACGAAACGGACGCGAAGGCCGGCGATCGCAAGAGGACGGAGCCCGTCGGCACGCGGGGCTACACGCCGATCCATAACGCCGCCGCGCGCGGCGACAACGAGATGATTCTCTATCTCGTGTCGAAGGGTGCGCGGGTCGATCTCGTCGGTAAGAACGGCGTGACGTCGGTCGACATGGCGAGCTCGCAGCGCGAGGGCGGGCAGCCGTTCGATGCAACCATCAAGCTGCTCGAGAGCTTGGGAGCGAAGAGCTCACGACGTTTGTAGGGTGTGCTGAAGGCGTGCGGAGCTGCCCGTGATCATCTTCATCAACGGCTCGTTCGGAATCGGCAAGACGACCGTGGCACGTCTGCTCGCGGCGCACTTGCCTAATAGCGCCGTATTCGATCCGGAACCCGTTGGCTTGCTTCTGTCGCGTCTGGCCTTGCTTCTGCCGCTGGCGGAGCGAACGGACGATTTTCAGGACCTTGTGTCCTGGCGAAGGACGAGCATCCGAGCGATCAGTCTCGCCTTACGGTTCCGAAAGACGGTCATCGTTCCAATGGCATTCTCGAACGTGTCGTATCTCGGCGAATTCCTCTCGCACTTTCGTGACCGCGCAATACCGACGCATCACTTCTGTCTAACGGCGCCACACCGTGTGGTTCTGGCGCGGCTGCACGCTCGCGAACGGCGGCGCGGCCCCGATCAATGGCAGCTGAGAAGGTCGGCCGAGTGTTGCGACGTTCACGGCGCACCGGAGTTTGCGGAACATATACCAACAGCGGATCATTCGGCGCTTGAAGTGGCCAATGAAGTATTGGGGCGCATTCATCGCGGGGCTGATGGGCCTTCTGCTGCTCGTGTCGCTGACTCTGCTGCGTCAGCGCGAAGTGGTCGAAGAAGCGCCTAATCACGCTCAGCCGGCCGATCGCGTTGCTGCTGCAGCGCGAGACGAGGCTATGCGGAGCGAGGCCGTTGCGGATCGGAGCGATGCTGTCCAAGATCCGGCCGCGATTGATTTGCGAAGCGCATCGCCGACGTTCCGTAACAGCACGTTGCTGACCGCGATTCGCCGCGCCGGATTCTATTGCGCCGACGTGGTTTCAGCTCACGAGAGCGCGGACGGAGTCTGGGTCGCGAGCTGCTCGGACATGCTCGGATACATCGTCACGTTGAGCGCGGCCGAGCGTTTCGACGTTCACCCCGTAGCACAGTATTTCGATAGCGTGACTCCGGTCCTTATCGATCGTGATCGTCCACTCGAGCCTCGACCGCTCGGGCCTCAGCCGTTGAGGTGATGACGTAAAGATTCGCAACGTCCCTGAAGCAGGGCTCTGCTAACACAGATGCTAGGTCTCAAACACGGCGTGAACCGACTCGTGGAGTACGATCCAAAGTGGCCGCTTGCGTTTGAAACCGAGCGAGCCCGCATTCACGCAGCGCTGGGAGACGTTGCACGTGGCATCGAGCACTACGGCTCGACAGCGGTCGCGGGCCTACGCGCGAAGCCGATCATCGACATTCTCGTCGGCGTCGAGCCGCTCGATGATTGGATCAAATGCAGAGGTCCGTTGGAGAGCCTCGGTTACGACTACGCCGAGAACGCCGGTGTTCCGGATCACTTCATCTTCGGTCGCGGCCGCGATCGCACTGAACGAACGCACTTGGTCCACGTAGTCGAGTTCGACGGTGAAGCGTGGCGTTCGAGCCTCGCTTTTCGCGATGCGCTGCGATCGCACGAGTCGTTGCGGGTAGCGTACGCGCGCATGAAGGAGCAGGCGGTCGCTTTGGCTCCAAAAGGCCGTGCGAAATACAACGAACAGAAGCGGTCATTCATCGAGCACTACACCGGTCAGACCGGCCTGTTCAAAGCGCTCGATAGCAACTGAGCCGGTAAGCCGCTCGGTACGGCCCGCGATGTAGCTCAGAAAGCCAGTATCGCCTGAATCATCGGCACCCAACCGGTCAGCCCGGACGTGTAAGGCGTGAAGGTGCCGCTGTAGGGCGCTTTGTGAACACGCATCACCTCGCCGGTGAGCCACATCCGCTCCGTCGGAAGGAAATGCCATTTGACTCCGCCGGCGTACTCGTATGAATCGTTGAACTGGCCATAGACCTTCGAGCCGCGGCCATACACGGCGATCTTCCTCGGAACGACGAAGTAGCTCGCCGATAGCTCGAACCCGCGGTCGTAAGTCGAGTCGAGCGGGAGCGGACCGTCCGCCGCGAAGTTAGTGATCCAGCGGAAGAAGAGCTGTCCATTGATCGCGAGGCCTTTGCGCTTCACGCCGAAGTCGACCGCCCACATCTTGTACGTCGCCTGCTCGACGGTGACACCGGGAGCAAATGCGCCGGTCGAGAAGGTCAGCACGCCGTCGGAGTTGTACATCGAGGTGTTTTCCGGGCTCGATGTATCGAGATTCGAGAAACGGTCCTCGCGAGAGCTCGTGATCGCGGTGCCGATGCGAATGCGGGTATTGTCGGAGGCGAAATAGTCGTCGTACATGTTCCGCGACTTTCCGGGCTCTCCGTAGTCTCCGAGCGGCTCCCACCAAACGCTGCCGGAATAGAGCAGATTCGTGTCGATTTTGTTCGCGGAGATGTTCAGCGTGTTGAGGCCGTTGCCGATGAACAGCAGGTAGTTCAAGCCCTTCGCGATCTCACCATTCGCCCAGATTCCCTGAGTGAAGCCCGGACGGAAGAAGTTGTCCGCCATGCTCCGGTCGGATGCCGTAAAGAACGGGAAGGTGTTGACGAGCGATCGGCTGCCCGGGACGCCCGTGTAGCCGCCCGTCAGCGTGATCGCGTTGTTGAATTGCCAGCCGATGGTGCCGGCGACGACGATCGACGCGGCGCCAGCAGATGTCCAGACGGTGCTGCTGTAACGCAGCCTCTTGTCGAAGATGTAGCCGCCGAGGATGAACATCGTGCGGTTCACCGTGATGTCGTTGCGGGTGTTGACCTCGCGGACGACGCCGAGATGGTCGGTGAACGTTTTCTCCGAGTCCGTTGTGTTGAGATATCGGACCTGCGTGTTCAGGTTGAACTTCATCAGGAAGGGCACAGTGGCGTCGTCGGGCGTTTGCCAGATCACGATTCCGTCCTGGTACCGCTCCGTGAGCTTCTGTTTCGCGGGCTCGGCGGCGCTCGAGGATGCGGCGGCGGACGGGTCCGCTGGCGCCGCGGCTTCGGGGCTCGCGTTCGTCGCCGTGGCTGGCAGACTTGGCGGAGGCTGCCCGTGGGCGGGAGCATGGAGCAACGCGGCCGTCGCGCCCAGGAAAGCGGTGAAAAGCCCGAGTGCAACGCGCCGCTTCAACATGAAAGAATCCTCTAGAGGAGTTGAACCGGTACGCCGTGCTCGACAACGCAGTGTAGCCTACGGCGGGTCTCCGCTGCGGGCGATAGTAGCCCGGTTTCGATCGATCGGAAGAACTGGGTGGTTCGGCAGAGAAGCATGAAACAACGAAGTCGCAACTTGGATGGGCTCGAATAGCCGCGTGGTTGCCGGAGAAAACGCGTTGAAGCTCTACTCACATCCGTTCTCGTCCTACAGCCAGAAGGCGCTGATCGCACTTTACGAGAACGACACGCCATTCGAATACCGCAATCTCGAAGAGCCGTCGGCGAATGCGGAGCTCGCTGCGGTCTGGCCGCTCAAGCGCTTTCCTGTGCTCGTGGATCGGGAGCGGACGATCGTCGAGGCCACCACGATCATCGAGTATCTGCAGATTCACCATCCCGGCCGCATTCGCTTGATTCCCACCGGCGATGCGGGCGTGGAAGCGCGGATGCTCGATCGCGTCTTCGACAACTACGTGATGACGCCGATGCAGAAGATCGTCGGCAACCAACTTCGTTCCGAGGCCGATCGCGACGCTTATGGCGTGCTCGAGGCGCGGAGGCTGCTCGAGAAGATCTACGCGTGGCTCGACGAGCGGCTCGCCGGACGCGGCTGGGCATGCGGCGCTGACTTCACGCTCGCGGATTGTGCCGCCGCGCCGTCGCTGTTCTATGCCGATTGGGCGCACGAAATTCCGAGTGCGTTCGCCAACGTCCGAGCGTACCGTGCGAGGCTGTTGGCTCGCCCGACGATCGCGCGCGCCGTAGATGAGGGGCGACCTTATCGCGGATATTTTCCGCTCGGTGCGCCGAATCGCGACTGAAGGGCGGCGGGCTTAGTCGAGCGGGCTCTTTACAGCGCCTGCACCCTTCTTCATCACATGCGTATAGATCTGCGTCGTGCGGACGTCTGCGTGGCCCATGAGCTCTTGGACTGTGCGGATGTCGTAGCCGCGCTCGAGGAGATGCGTCGCGAAGCAGTGGCGCAGTGTGTGCGGGCCGACGGGTTTTGCGATTCCGGCGCGCCGCGCGGCTTGGCGAACCGCGCGTTGGACGGAGTCGCGGACGATAATCTGCGAATAGGCGAAGTCGATGTCCTTTAGGCGAAGGCGCAATGCCTCCATTAGACGAAGGCCGCTGCCGTAGAGCAGCTGTGCGATGAGGTGAAACTGTCCGTCGAGCTGGTCGAGCAGCTTACCTTTTCCTCGATGGCCAAGTGTGTGAGAAACCGCTCGACGTGCGGAGCGGACAACTCAGCAGGGTGACGTGTGCCGTGAAAGCGGATGTACCGGCGGATCCAGCCGACGTACTGCTGCTCCGTCCGATAGCTGTAGCGTTTTGTCCTAATCTTGTCGCGAACCCGATCGAGCAACTTGGGTTTGGCTTCCATGCTGTATATCGCCACCCTGGAGATTGACGCCTAACAACGTCCATGCTCTATTTGAAACAGTCACTTATGCGAAATAAATGCGCGATATACGGCGATTCGCCGCCTTTCATTTGCGGCGTTAGGCCGCCTACTTATCGTTAGGCGGCCACCGTTGCCGAGCGAACCTCATCGTCGTTTGCGGCAGTTCGAAGGCCGTCCGGGCGTTGGGTTTGAATTGCGCAGTCACGCCCTCACGCTCACCGTTACCAAAGGCGACATCCGAGTCAGTGTCGTGGTCCCCGAGTCCGTGCTTGAGTGGTTTGTCGATGTGGAGCGATCTGAGAGCGGATCGCGGGCAACGGATTGGGTTGATTACGAAGGGTACGGCGACGACACCGACCCAGAAGGGACGATGGCCGAAGAAGTCGCGTATTTTGTCAATCAGTTGATTGAACGCAATCTTCGTTACACCGAAGATGCGAAACGACCCGCGCGTGGCGTCTTAGAGTGGCACGTCAATGGTCAGTGGCACCAAGCAGTTCCATTCGTTGTGCCCACCGCCTAACAAGCAGTTGCAGCGGACGGTGCGAACGGCATCGCGCTACAACCGGCAGCGGGCCGCCGCTGAACTGCGGCGTTATGCGACGAGCTGAGCGACGATTTCACCCCATGAAACAGCGATCCGGACTCTTTGGCGCGCTGATCTGTGCCGAAGTTGTTCTGTGCTTCGGTTCCTTGGTAGTAATGCTCTGGCTAGGCCTGCTTGTCTCGCCGCTTTGGGTGCGGTTGTTGTTTTCCTATTTAAGCTCGCCGCTCCATGTTCAACCCGGCGACGTTGGTCTGATCGCAGTAGTGCTCTTGCTTACGGTCGTGGTAACGGGAATCTGCGGAATCATAGGGCTCGCACGCATCGTGCTTCTCATTCTACGGGAGCCATCTAACCCAAAGCGCACGGGGGTCACGCTCTGGTTGTTCGTCGCTGGGGTCGTCGCGCTTTCTCTTTGGAATTTCTGGGTGCCTTGGCCGGAGGGTATGGTGGCAGTGCTCGTCTTCTATCTGCTACCAGGCGCAAGTTCCGTGCATCTTCTCTATTTGGCAAGACGCGCCCTGTTTCCTCGAATGTTCGGAGGCGCGAATGATCGCGTCGTCGCATAACAAGCAGTTGCAGCGGACGGTGATAGATAAAGTGCCAAGGCACATAGGTCAGCGCGCAGCCGCTGAACTGCGGCGTTAGGCGGCATGAACCAGCAGGGTGCCGAACGGCTATCGGTGCTAGCGCGCGCCCTTCCTGGTGTTGCCGCGAGCATCTTTGCCAGTGTTCCGCTGGCTATCGCGTACTCGATATACGGAATCGCGTCGTCGCCAGAGGGGTTTTCGGTCGCCTACATGTTGCTCGGTACGTTAGCGACTGTGCTTGGTTCATTGGTCGTTTCCGCTGTGGCCAGCGTGGTGCTGGGCATTCCGATCTATGCAGCCGCTGTACTCGCTCGAGCGCCTCGAGCTCCTACGTTGATCGTCGCCGCTTCAATCGGTGGTGTGGCTGTCCTCGAATCGCTCGGCGGAGGTCAGCTGGTCGACGACATACAGAGCGTTGCGTGGTTTGCCTTCTTTGGAGCTGTTTCCGGGGCAGCGTTTTGGTTTGGAGCGGAAAGATGGTCCCACTCGAAATAGCATGGTCGCTGGCGAGCGATGCCGCCTCGGAACATACAAGCAGTTGCAGCGGACCGTGACGGATAAAGTGCCAAGTCACCACCTAGGTCAGCGCGCGACCGCTGAACTGCGGCGTTATGCGGCAACTGAAGCGTTGCGCGTTGGTTGCGGAGCGTGACGTTCGTGCTAGCGTGACCTCTGCAGACCGCCGCTCGTTTCTCTGGGTTCTTCTGGCGTATGCGAACACGCTAGGTATTGGAGGAATCAGACATGGCCGTTATTGCAAACCGCTACTGGATTCTTCTGGCGTTCGTCGCAGCTGCCGTCGTCAGCTACAGCGTTGGCTTCACGTTTGGTCTTGGGCTGTTCGTGGCCACTGGCGTGATCTTTGACCTCGTCTTGTCGTTTCACCTTGGTCGCAGGTTCCTAAAACAACGAAGGCAAGCTCCTCTCATAGCGACGTCATCGTGGCGATGCCAGAAGTGTCGAGAGGAGAGTCCTGATAAATTCGAGTTCTGCTGGAATTGCGGCACGTCGAAGCCGGGATCGAGTGGAGCTAGTGCCGCATAACAGGCATTTGCAGCGGACGGTCGGACATAAAGTGCCAAGGCCCCGAGGTCAGCGTGCCGCCGCTGAACTGCGGCGTTAGGCGACACATATGACACGCTATCGTGGCGTCGTATTCAGTGCTCTGCTGGCGCTCGCCTACCCTGGCCTAGCGGAGGTTGAGCCGGCTAGGCGCGTCGACTCGGCGGCGGAAGCCATCGAGCTGGCAGAGCGCTTCGTGCTGGAGCAGGGCTATACCGACTCAGGTGCGAAGCCCGACGGGTTTCGGCACGAGCTCAGAGACTCGGATGAGAGCAAGTCGGTAGCGGACGTGCTTAGCGAGCGCGCCGGCACGCTGGACCCCAAGGCCTATGCTTATTTGAAGGATCCCGTTGCGGGTTTTGATCAATGGTGGATCTACTTCCGTTACTTGGAACAGCCACCTGCCTGCCCTGAACTATTTGGTGTAGTGGTCTTTTCTGACCCAGATTCGCCAGATTCGCCGGAGTCGCGTTCGTTGATGGTCATGGACGACATTCGCCAGAAACTCCTGCCCGATGCGACAGTTCTACCCGGTCGCCCAACGAGCAGTTGCAGGGGATCGGAGAGCGACGATCCGCTGCTACCAAGTGGCGACTACGTATTCATGCACAAGTTCGCGGAGGGAGAACAGGTTAGATTCCCCGGCAGCCCAGTGACTGTTCGGATCGACGGACGCCACATTGTGGTAATCAACAACGAGAGCACCAGTGTCTTTCCCGTAGGTGTCATTGATCAAGGTACGCTGATGTGGCACGCGGCATCCAGGCAGTGGATCATCGGCACGGAGGCCGACGACGCGGACGCGGCTCAGGTTGGCGGTTGTTCCGACGGTCCGCTCGTAGTTGATCTAAAGCGCAGGATTTTCTGGACGTGTTAGCGCGTCGTCTGTCGCCCGTTAGCCGGTCGCCTAACAAGCAGTTGCATTGGACGGTCATGGATAAAGTGCCAAGGCAAATAGTTCAGCACGCCGCCGCTGAACTGCGGCGTTATGCGGCACTGGCAGTCGTAGTAGTCGCTCGAAGAGAGTCGCGCGCGTGAGCAGAGGTGTCGCGCAACTTCTTTTCTTCTTCGTAGCGATGGCCGCGGGCGATGCGGTGTATTGGTTTATCGGCGGTGCTTATCAGAGTCAATCGCAGGTTCGTAACGCACTCGTCGTGGGGCAACTCTTGATCTGCGTGGTAGCGATGTTATGGCTCGTGGCGAAGTTGCGGCGCTCCGTGCGCGCCCCGCAGTCACATAGGTGAGTTCTTACGCATGGTGCCGCATAACAAGCAGTTGCAGCGGACGGTCGAAGATAGAGTGCCAAGTCACATAGGTCGGCGCCGCTGCTGAACTGCGGCGTGAGGCAGGGCGCTGTGCGTCCATCAGTGTTTAGAGTCGATGGTTCCGAAGCGGACGCCGTTCACGGTCGCGTCATCTGGGCTACGGGCAAATCGCTTTGGATCAATACTTGCTTGGTCTGTTTCGTCGGCGGTGCATTCTTCGCGACATCCACTTCCGCGATTCTCGTCTTTCTAGTGACGACGTATTTATCGCTCCTGCTGGGCCATTCAGTCGGAATGCACCGGAAACTGATACACCGCACGTACGAATGTCCGAAGTTGCTCGAACGAGCTCTCGTCTACCTCGGCGTCATTGTCGGAATGGCAGGTCCTTTTGGCCTCATCCGTGTTCACGATACTCGTGACTGGGCGCAGCGGGAGCCGAATTGCCACAATTTCTTCTCTCATCGGGAGCCGCTTTGGAAGGATGCGCTGTGGCAGCTCAATTGCCGATTTGTCTTCGATAAGCCGCCGCATCTGCAGATAGAAAAAGAAGTCGAAGAGGACGGCTTCTACAAATATCTGGAGCACACATGGGTTCTTCAACAACTACCGGTCGGGGGCGCGCTATTTCTGCTAGGAGGCTTGCCGTGGGTGGTCTGGGGCGTGTTTGCTCGTGTATTCGTCAGCGTTGCGGGTCATTGGACCATTACCTTTCTAACGCACAATCCCGGGCCTGGTAGGTGGACGGTTCCAGACGCCGGAGTTCAGGCATCCAACTTGCTCGGTGCCGGCTTCCTAACCATGGGCGAGTGTTGGCACAACAACCATCACGCGTTTCCGGAGTCCGCGCGGATCGGGCTGGCTCCGGAGGAATTCGATCCAGGTTGGCTCGTTCTCCGATGGCTGCAGTCGATGGGGTTGGTTTGGAATCTCGGAACGCCGCGAACTGAAAGCGAGCGAGAGGATCTAGCGAGTGCCGCCTAACGAGCCGATGCGCATCGAGGTCGACGACGTATCCAGGCCGCAGGTGCTGGCGCTCCTCGAGGAGCATCTGCGGAACATGCACGAAATCACTCCCGCGAAATACGTATTCGCGTTCGA